>ENA-OQKI01000250-OQKI01000250.1-human-gut-metagenome-genome-assembly--contig:-NODE-250-length-12198-cov-2.352581_pt1 | contig 12198 bp, 11 predicted proteins | sample MGYA00242778_ERZ504798 | MGnify/ENA primary metagenome ERZ504798 (study PRJEB26092, sample SAMD00036414) | human gut metagenome | host: Homo sapiens | study: EMG produced TPA metagenomics assembly of... | reverse complement strand
CCGAGTTTTGGACATTTTGCCCTCCAAACGGCACTACCGCCGGCTACATCCTGCAGATATGCTGGGCGTAATCGCATAGGCCCTATGAGGATGGGAGTAGCCATGGCCGCCTTGTTCACGACCCCCAAGCGCAATGACAAAACCTCTGGAGCCCATTTTGTCGAGCCCGACGTTCGCCGTCGCATAGGACTCGCGCACGGCAGCTGGCGCCGCGTGACGCGCCGCATCGTCGTGGGTGCCGTGTGCGCGCTCACGGTGAGCTCGCTGCTCATGCCGAGCGTCTCGCTCGCGGCGGAGTGGGTGGACGTCGATGGCGTCCGCCACGAAGCGGCCGCGGGGCCCGCGGGAGACGCCGCCGGCACCTGGTCATGGGACGGCGCCGATGATATGAAGCTCAACGGCTACAACGGCGGTGCGATCGAGGCAGCGGGCAAGCTCAACGTGAGCTACGAGGGCAACAACACCGTCACTAACGACGACGGCCGCGGCATCAAGGTTAAGGATGGCGCGAACGAGAACGCCGAGCTTAATATTCAGGGCGACGCGTCCAGCACGCTCAACGTGGCATCTTCTCGTGACGCCATCACTTCCGTCGGCAACATCAACATCGACGGCGCTGGCACTGTCAACGCCACGAGCACCGAGCACGATGCCATCGATGCCGGGGGCGATGTCACCATCAAGGGCTCGGGAAACGTTAACGCCACGGGCGATTCGGATGGCATCAGGGCCGACGGCAACATCACGATCGACAACAGCGGAACCGTCACCGCCAAGGCCACCGAGGATCAGGGTATCGATGCTAACGAGAACCTCATCATAAAGGGCGGCGGCAAGGTAGAGGCAAGCTCTATCAAAGACAATGCGATTTGGGCCGACGGCAACATCGAGATCTCGGATGGCAGCCAGGTCAAGGCAAGTTCCGAGGAAGACGCCGCCATCGACGGTAAAAACAGCCTCACGGTCACGAACGCTTCCCTCAACGCAAGTGGCGTTGGGTATGGCATCTATGTCTACAAGGGCATCACGCTCGATGGCGCGACCGTGACGGCCCGCGCAAGCTCAGATGGCGGGGAAGTCAGCGCACTCTTCACCGATGAGGACGACATCGTCATCAAGAACGGCTCGACTGTGGATGCGCTCGCAGAAGGCAGGTTCTCGGTTGCAATCTCCACCAGTAATTTCTACTCCGGCGAAGCGGGTGGCCATATCTACATCAGCGACTCCGTTGTCAAGGCCATAGCCCGCTATGCCGAGACCGGCGGCGACGGCCCCGACCACTACAGTGCAGGCCAGGATGGCGAAACTAACCCTCAGCCCCGAGGCATGAACATCGGCATCTTTGCTCAGACCAAGGAGGGCATCACGCCCGCAACCATTTCGATTCTCCGCAGCAAGGTCACGGCCGAGGGAGACACGGCGGCAATCTTCGCCCTTGCCATGAGCGCGGATGGTAAGGCGATTGGCACCATCGAAATCGAAGGAGCCACCATCCAGACGCCTGAAGGCGGCAAGGTCATTGACTATCGCAACAAGGAAGAACTCAGCGACGGCATCGTCTACGAGGCGGGTCAAACCATCGGCACGGGCGACGCTGTGATCGACTCCCCCTATAACGAAGCTGTCGCCAAGAGCACGGTCATCGCGCCTCCCGAAGAGACCAAACCCGGGGAAAAGCCCGGCGAGACCAAGCCGGGTTCCAAGTCTAAGAGCGCGAAGACAACCAAGACCGTTGCAGTTGCAGCCACGGGAGCCAAGATCGCCGGCAAACTCGCAGCGACCGGCGACGCCTCGAGCGCAGCCATCGTGGCAGCCGCCCTTGCGGGAACAGCCGCCATCGCCGCGGGCGCCGTGGTGAGCCGCAAGCGCTCATAGACGCCCTTCATACACGAACCGACACTTTTAAAGCCGCCTAGTCCGCGCACCGTTTAGCAACGCCACCGCCGAGCCCCCCCTCCGGCGGTGGCGTTTCCTGTTTGCACTCGTATGGTGCACACGCGAGCGGAGTCGCAACAGGCGGCTCCGCGCTTTGTGATTAATGCCCGACAACGCGTAGGTGCGCAGCTTATTCCTCTTCCGGATTTTGGACATTTTGCCCTCCAAACGGCACTACCGCCGGCAACATCCAGCAGATACGCTGAACCTAGCCGTATAGGCCCTTTGAGAACGGGAGCAACCATGGCAGCCTTGTTCACGACCCCCAAACGCAATGACACTACCGCCGGAACCCATGTTGCCGAACCCGACGTTCGCCGTCGCATAGGACTCGCGCACGGCAGCTGGCGCCGCGTGACGCGCCGCATCGTCGTAGGCGCCGTGTGCGCGCTCACGGCGAGCTCGCTGCTCATGCCGAGCGTCTCGCTCGCGGCGGAATGGGTCAAGGTCGGCGAAACCAAATACAACGCCGGCACTGCGGCGGGCGACGAGACCGGCACCTGGTCGTGGGACGGCGCCGACGACTTGAAGCTCAACAACTATAACGGCGGCGAGATCCAGGCCGCAGGCAAGCTCAACGTGAATTACTCGGGAAACAACATCGTCACTGCCGACTGGATCGAAGGCATCAAGGCTTCTCATGGCAAGAATGAGAACGCCGAGCTCAATATCCAAGGCAACGCGGGCAGCACGCTCAGCGTGACATCTACTGAGGACGCTATCCTCTCCACGGGTAATATCAACATCGACGGAGCCGGATCCGTCAACGCCACGAGCGCTGGATTTGATGCCATCGACGCCGAGGGCGATCTCGCTATCAAAGGTTCGGGCAACGTCAACGCCACGGGCGTATCGGATGGCATCAGGGCAAACGGCAATATCACGATTGACGACAGCGGGCCGTCACCGCCAGGGCTACCAAGGACAAGGGTATCGGAACCGACAAGAACCTCACCATCAAGGGTGGCGGCACAGTCGAGGCAAGCTCAGCCGATGGTGAGGCCATTTGGAGCGGCGGCAACATCAATATCTCGGACGGCAGCCAGGTCAAGGCGAGCTCCGAGAAAGACGCCGCCGTCGAGGCCAAGGGCAGCCTCGCAGCCACAAACGCCTCCCTCAACGCAAACGGTGTTGAATATGGCGTCTATGCCCACAAGGGCATCACACTCGATCATGCAAACGTGACAGTCCGCGCAAGTAAAGGCAGATACGGTGGCGCCATTGCCCTCTTCACCTACCAAGACGATATCGTCGTCAAGAACGGCTCCACCGTGGACGCGTTTGCGGAAGGCGAGGTTTCGGCTGCATTCTCCACCAGAAACGATCGACCCAACGAGGAGGGTGGCCACATCTACATCAGCGACTCCGTTGTCAAGGCCATAGCCCGCTATGTCGAGAACGGCGACGGCCCCATCCCCTACAGCGAAAACCAAGATGGTGAGACGAGCCCCGAGCCCCAAGGCGAGAACATCGGCATCATCGCCCAGACCAGCGAGGGCGTCACACCCGCAGTCATCTCGATCATCCGCAGCAAGGTAACGGCCGAAGGAGATACAGCGGCAATCTTTGCCCGTGCCATGAGCGCTGACGGCAAGACAATCGGCACCATCAAGATTGAGAACGCCGCCATCCAGACGCCCGAAGGCGGCAAGGTCATTGACTATCGCAAGCTCCGTGACGGCATCTACGAGGCAGGCCAAGCCATCGGCACGGGCGACGCTGTGATCGACTCCCCCTATAACGAAGCTGTCGCCAAGAGCATGGTCATCGCACCTCCCGAGGTAGCCAAGCCGGAAGACCCCAAGCCCGACGAGACCAAGCCCGCAGAAAGCAAGCCCGCGGAGTCCAAGCAGAACCCCAAGCCTGAGGGCTCAAAGCCGACCAAGGCCGTTGCGGCTTCAATCACGAAAGCCAAGACTACCGGCGTGCTCGCGGCAACCGGCGACACCTCGGGTGCGGCCATCGTGGCAACCGTCCTTGCGGGAACAGCCGCTATCGCCGCAGGCACCATGGCGAGCCGCAAGCGCTCTTAGACGCCTCTGCGCACATGGCAGCTCCCGCGAAGGCCCCGAGTCCCAGCACCGTTTAACAACGCCACCGCCGAGCTCCCCTCCGGCGGTGGCGTTTTCCATATGCGTCCGCAGGGTATGCACGAGATTGTCTTTGGTCTAGCCCAACCTGCATGAGCCGGCGTGCGACAATGGGGCCGTCGATATCACAACGCCGAGAGAAGCCCGTCATGGAAGCGCATCAAAAGCAGATAACCGTTCATGCACAGCATGCCGAAAGCGCACCAGTCATCTATCTTCCCGTGGTCATGGGCGACGGCACGGAGGTTTATGAACGCTGCCGAGAGCTCAACTGCCCGCCCTTCACGCTTGTCGGCATTGGCAGCCTCAACTGGAATCGCGAGCTGAGCCCCTGGGGATGCGACGGAACCGTGCGCGATGCCGAGCCCTTTGGCGGTCAGGCATCCGGATTTCTCGATGAGCTGTTGAACTGGATAATCCCAGAGGCCGAGTCGTCGCTTCCTCAGCCGCCCACCTGGCGCGGCATTGCCGGCTACTCGCTCGCGGGCCTCTTCGCGCTCTGGTCCCTCTGGCAAACCGACGCCTTTAGCCGCGCCGCAAGCGCATCGGGGTCGTTGTGGTTTCCCGACTTTGTCGATCGCGCCAGCACGACCCCTTTTGCCGGCAACCCGCAGGCCGTCTATCTGTCACTCGGCAAAAAGGAAACCAAGAACGCCCAACCGCATGATGCGGCACGTGCTCGACGATACGCGCGCGATGGAAGAGCTGTTTATCGAGCGTGACATTCCAACAATGCTGGAGCTCAACCCCGGCAACCACTTTGCCCAAACCGACCTGCGCATGGCGCGCGGCATCCACTGGGTTCTTGCGCACTAAAAAGCCGGCCATGCGCATCGGACGCATGGCCGGCTTTTTAACTGAGTTGGACACAGCTGCTATTCGGCAGACCCTTCGAGTTCCGAGACATCAAACTCAAAGTCATTACCCGGCAGAATCGCATTGAGCACGATACCCACCAGCGAGCCCACGGCAAGGCCGGAAAGCGAAATCGTCACGCCGCCCAGCTCCAGCACGATGGCACCGGCGGTGCTATAGGCAATGCCGAGCGAAAGCACGAGCACCAGAGCTGCCACCAGCACGTTGCGGTTGTTCTGGAAATCGACCTGGTTTTCGATAAGGTTGCGTACGCCCACGGCACTGATCATGCCATAGAGCACGAGCGACACGCCGCCGATTACACACGCCGGCATGGCCGCAATGACGGCCGCGAACTTGGGGCAGAACGAAAGCACGATGGCGCAGCACGCGGCAATGCGAATCACGCGCGGGTCGAACACACGCGTCAGAGCAAGCACGCCGGTGTTCTCGCCATAGGTAGTGTTGGCCGGAGCACCAAAGAGCGAAGCCAGAATCGTGGCAAGGCCATCGCCGAGCAGCGTGCGATGCAGGCCGGGATCGGCGATGTAGTTACGCTCGCAAGTGGAGCCAATAGCGGAGATATCACCGATATGCTCGATCATGGTTGCGAAGGCCAGCGGCATGATAGTGATGATGGCCGTCGTGGCGAGGCCGCTATCAAACTGCGGCCCAAAGAGTGCAAACACTGTGTTGTCCCACACGACGGGCAAGCCAACCCAGGGAGCGGCGGCAACGCCCGAAAAATCGACCTCGCCCAGCGCGGTCGCAACGGCATAGCTCACCACAACGCCCAGCAAAATCGGCACAATCTTGACCATGCCGCGACCCCAAATATTGCAGATGACGATTACGGCGACGGCAACCACGGCAACGAGCCAGTTGGTCTGGCAGTTGGCAATAGCGGAGCTTGCCAGGATCAGACCGATCGAAATGACGATGGGGCCCGTCACCACCGGCGGGAAGAAGCGCATGACGCGCTTGGCACCAAACGCACGGAAGAGCGCCGCGAGCACCGGATAGAGCAATCCGGCGCAGGCAACGCCCAGACAAGCGTAAGGCAATAGCTCGGCCTCGCCGTTGGGTGCAATGGCAGCATAACCGGCAATAAAGGCAAACGATGAGCCCAAGAATGCGGGGACCTTACCGCGCGACAGGAAATGGAACAGCAGCGTGCCCAAGCCGGCAAACAAAAGCGTTGCCGAAACCGAGAGACCAGTGAGCACGGGCACCAGCACCGTGGCACCAAACATGGCAAACAGGTGCTGTAGGCCGAGCAAAAACATGCGCGGGCGACCGAGCGACGATGCATCGTAGATGGCATCGGTGACGGCGGGCATCGAAGACTGGGACATGGAAGTCCTTTCGAATGGAAGGGCGATCAGGCATATCGGATAACCTGCCCGAACGATACGATCCGAACCATTGTACGCGATATGCAGTACCTCGCACGCGCCGCCACCTGCAAACGCTAGCGCTATTTCCAAACGCGCTCGGCAATACGCCTGACCAGCGCAATCTTTGCCCACTGCTCGTCCTCGGTCAGCTTATTGCCAATCTCGCAGCTGGCAAAGCCACACTGCGGAGACAGATACAGGTTCTCGAGCGGCACGTACTTTGCCGCCTCGCGGATGCGCTCGACGATAACATCCTCGTTCTCGAGCTCTGCCGCCTTGGTGGTCACCAAGCCCAGCACGACCTTCTTGCCCGGGGCAACGTACTTGAGCGGCTCAAAACCACCGGCGCGGGGCGTGTCGAACTCCAGATAGAAAGCGTCGACGTCCTCATGCGCAAACAGATATGGAGCGATGGGATCGTAGCCGCCTTCAAAAGCGTAGGTGGAGTGGTAGTTGCCGCGGCATACATGCGTGTTGATGACCAAATCGTCGGGCTTGCCCGCGATGGCAGCATTGTTGAGCGCCACGCCCAGCTCGCTCACCTTTTGCAGGTCAACCGGACTCATACCGGTCTTGGACACAAAGTCGGTATCGCAATAGATGCCCCAGGTGCAGTCATCAAACTGGATGTTGCGGCAGCCCGCGGCATACAGGTCAGCAATCACGGTGCGGTATGCTGCGGCAATGGCATCGACGAGCTCTTCGTCGGTCTTGTAGACGGCGCGCAGGCTCTCCTGCTGGCCATCGCAGCGATCGAGCGTGACCTCAGAGAACGTCTGGATCGGCGCCGGAATGGTTTGCCGTGCGACCTGGCCCTCCCCCTCGAGCGCCTTGACAAATTTAAAGTGCTCGACGAACGGATGATTCTCGCCGCTAATGGAACCGGTTACCACGGCGGTGTCGGCGGTAGTCTCCTCATCGTGGAACATATAGCCCGTACGCGAGGTGCGACGCTCGACGCCGTTCAGCCCCCACATAAAATCGAGGTGCCAGTAGCTGCGGCGAAACTCGCCATCGGTGATGACCTGCAGGCCGGCGGCCTTTTGCTTTGCCACCAAATCGCGAATGGCATCGTCCTCGACGGCCTTAAGCCCCTCGGCATCAAGCGTGCCTGCCGCATAGGCAGCGCGGGCGTCCTTTACGGCCTGCGGACGAAGAAAGCTGCCGACGATATCGGCGCGAAACGGCGCGTTCGGTTGAATCGAAGTGCTCATGGATATCTCCCTTTGCATTGGTTGCTTTACTGGGACAGAGTATGAGCGCTCATATGGCCATCGTAAAATATATGTTTATAACAGTTTGATATAGATGTTTCCTATATCAGCTAGGACTGCCATAAAGAGATTTGACCCGTGCAGAACGCAGCAGTCTAGATGTGCTGACGAATCGCTTCGATATAGGCCTGCCCGTAGCGCGTAAGTGTCGTGTTCTTGCGCGTGATGATGCCGATCTCCATGTACTCGTCTACATCGAGCGGAATGGAGATAATGCCGGGGCCGTTAAGTTCATGGCTGATCACGCCCGAACAAACCGTGTAGCCGTTAAGGCCCATAGCTAGGTTGAACAACGTCGCACGGTCGCGCACGCGGATATTCTTGCGACGCTCAAAGGTCGAGGTCAGCTCCTCGGAATAGTAAAACGAGTTATAGCTGCCCTGCTCATAGGACAGGAACGGGTAGTCCTCGAGATCTTCGAGCGTCACGCTGGCGTGGTCCGCCAGTGGATGGTCGGCGCATACAAAGACATGCGGCGTGGCGCAGAAGAGCCCCTCGAATACGAGTTCGTTGGCGGCGAGCATGCGCTCGATGACCTCGCGGTTATGCTCGGATAAGTACAGGATGCCCAGTTCACTTTTCATATGCGCGACGTCCTCGATAATCTCGTGAGTCTGTTCCTCGCGCAGAGTAAAGTCGTAACGCGCGGCATCGAACTCGCGGATCACGTCAACAAACGCGTTAACGGCAAAGGAATAATGCTGACAGCTCACACTAAAATGCGGCACCTGCTCGGATGCGCTCTTGTACTTACCCTCGAGCAAATCGGCCTGGTCGAGCACTTGGCGCGCGTAGCCCAAGAAGGTCTCGCCCTCCTCGGACACAATGACGCCCTTGTTGGTGCGCTCAAAGATGTGCACGCCCATCTCGTTTTCGAGATCGCGAATCGATGCGGTAATCGAAGGCTGCGACACAAAGAGCCGGCGCGAGGCCTCGGTGATGCTGCCGCATTCGGCAACTTTGACGACATATCTGAGCTGCTGGAGCTTCATGGCTTTCTCCCTAGACGTTCGTGACGTCGAAACCCGTCGCGTCCATCTGACGCATAAACGACGGCATCTCCCCCGTCGCGGCGCAGGCGGCAATCTGATGCAGAGCCCCGGCAACCGCATCATCTGCCGCAGCGCCGATATGCCAGCGCGCGGCAGCCGTGACGGCCTCGTTGGCATTGGCGACTGCAACGGAATTGGGAACGGCATCGATCATGGGCAAATCGTTATCGGAATCGCCGAATACGGCCACCTCGTCGGGCGTCAGGCCCAAAGCGCGCGCCAGCTCCAGCGCAGCACAGCCCTTGTCCCAGCCGGTCGGAAGAACGTCGAACAGGCGCACGCGGTTGTTGGGAAACACGAGCGAGAGCTCCGGCACCTCGGCGGCAACACGCTCGCGCAGCTCGGCGAGCTCCTCGCGCGAACGGGCACTCCAGATATTCGCCTTGTATACCGGGGCATCGTCAACGACAGGGCGACAGGGAGCCTCTTCGCCCTTGAGCCACGCGTTGCCGCCTGACTCCATGGCGCGACGCACACGCTCGGGATCGCTTGTCACGCAATAGGCGTCGTTGTCCCAAAAGTCATCACCCAGACGGTAGACCTTCAAATAGGTATCGTCGGTCTCTTGCTCCAGGTAGTCGGCCAGGCGCATAAGGGCATCGTTATCAGTTGCGCGCGAGGCAACCGCCTCGCCATCGACAAACATCACCTGGCCGTTGCAAAACGCACCGGTCGAGAAGCACTCGGAGCGATTGCGGAACATCCAGCTCATCGCGGACGGCTGGCGACCCGAAACCGGGCCAAAATGCAGGCCCGCCGCCTGCATGGCATGAATGCCCTCGATGGCGCAGTCGCTGGCGCCATCGTGTCCAGCAGGAATCAGCGTATCGTCCATATCGGTCAGCACAAGTTTGATCATAAGGTCCCCTCGGTCATTCTTTATCCCGTCTATTGTAACGACCTGCCAATAAGGGACAGGTTTATTTTGGCAGGTTTTATCTGGGAAAATGCAGCGCCCCTGTTGCCACCTGCCAAAATAAACCTGTCCCATATTGGCAGGTGCGCTAGTATAGGGAACAACAGATTCGATGCGGGAGTGCCGGCGGTGCAAACCACAAGGCTGAGAGGGCATAGGGCCCAATCCTTTGAACCTGTCAGTTAATGCTGGCGTAGGGAGCATGCCGCCTTTACAGGGGCGCTGTCTATGCACAGCGCCCCTTTTCTATGCCAAGGAGGCATGTGCAGTGATTGATTCGGAACAGCTTAAGCAACATATGGTCAAGGCCGTAGAGGAGATTCGAGCCACCAATCCGATGGCCGGCTCCATCACCAACACGGTGACGATCGACTTTGTCGCCAACGCGCAGCTCGCCGTGGGCGGTTCGGCCGCCATGGTCTATCTGCCCGACGAGGGCGAGGCGCTCGTTGCCGGCGGCGGCGCCATCTATCTCAACATGGGCACGCTCTTCCCCATCTACGAGCAGACGATTCCCCGCGCGGCCAAGGCGGCACACGACGCCGGCAAGCCCTGGGTGCTCGATCCGGTGGGTCTGGGCATCGGTAGCCTGCGCACCCAGCTGGTAAACGAGCTCAAGCAGTACAAGCCCGCCATCGTACGCGGCAACGCCTCCGAGATCATCGCACTCTCCGGCCTGTGGGGTCTTGAGGGCGAGTCGGCCGATCTGAGCCGCGTACGTGGTGTCGATACCACCGACACGGTCGACGCCGCCCGCGATGCCGCCGTGGCGCTCGCTCGCTACACCGGCGGCGCCGTTGCGGTCTCGGGCGAAGTCGACCTGATTACCGACGGCACGACCGTGGCCAAATCCCACGGCGGCAGCCCGCTCATGTCCAAGATCACCGGCTGCGGTTGCTCGCAGGGCGGCGTGCTGGCCGTGTACGCCTGTGCTACCGATCCGTTTACGGCAGCAGTCTGCGGCACCGCCGTCTACAACGTTGCCGGCACGCGTGCCGCCGCCGTCGCCGATGCCCCGGCAAGCTTTAAGGTCGCCTTTATCGACGAGCTCTACCGCGCAACCGCCCAGGATATTGCCGACAACCGACTCGAGCTCGAGGAGGCATAAGCCATGTCCGAACCCGCAACAAATGCCGGCATGAACACGCTCGTCGCCGTGGCCATCGCCCCATGCGGCACCGGCGACGAGCTGTCCGCCGAGGTCGCTGAGGTCGTGCGCGTCATTCGCGAGAGCGGTCTCCCCAACCGCACCACCTCGATGTTCACCGAGATCGAGGGCGACTGGGACGAGGTCATGCAGGTCGTGCGCGACGCAACCTTTGTGTTGGCGAGCAAGGGCATCCGCACCGAAGTCGTGCTCAAAGCCGATATTCGACCCGGATTTACCGACACCATGACCGGCAAACTCGAGCGCATGGAAGCGCAGATCAAAAAGCAGGAGGAAGCACGATGAGCATCCGCGGTAACCTTGATATCTCGGCCTATCTGGTACTCGGCCCCGAAAACACGCTGGGGCGCCCCGTGGGCGATGTAGTGGCCCAGGCGCTCGATGCCGGCTTTACCTGCATCCAGGTGCGCTCCAAGGTGGCAAGCGCCCGCGAGATCATCGCGCTGACCGGCGACGCCGCGCAGGCAATCGCACAGGCTGGCAAGACCGGTCAGGTCGCCTTGCTGATCGACGACCGCCTGGACTGCGTACTTGCCGCGCGTGAGCAGGGTATCGCTGTCGATGGCGTGCACGTGGGTCAGAGTGATATTCCCGTCGAGGTCTGCCGCAAGCTTCTGGGCCCCGATGCCATCGTGGGCCTTTCGGCCCGTTGCGAGGAGATGCTCGAGTACGTCAAGACCGCCGACATGAGCCTGGTCGACTACCTGGGCATCGGCCCGCTCCACGAGACCGAGACCAAGCGCGACTGCGGACGCGCGGCCGACGGCTCTATCATCACCAAGAGCTTTGAGGACCTTGCCGCACTCCACGCGGCAAGCCCCGTGCCCATCGTGGTGGGCGGCGGCGTTAAGACGGCCGACTTGCCGCAGCTTAAGGCCACCGGCGTCGACGGCTTCTTTGTGGTAAGCGCCGTCTGCAGCGCCGACGACCCCCATGCCGCAGCCAAGGAGCTTGTCGACACCTGGCAGCAGGCATAGGCATAGGCCGAACAGCTGATTCGCAGCCTCATATCTTCAGCAATGGAAAGCGCATCCCAGTTTGGGCCTCCATTCCGGGATGCGCTTTCCGTATGCGACCCTTACCCGCCAGATACGCTTCCAACGCCGGCAAAGTCGCCTCTGCATCGTGGCGGCCGACCTGGTAGATGCGCTCGAGCTCATCCGGTTCGCGGCACAGCGACGGCACCTTCACCGATTCACTCGGCCGCACCACAAAGATTTCCCCGGCAGCCTCTCGACGTGCCAGGTCATCGAGCGTGGCATTGTAGACCTCATGCCGATGCTCAAGCGCTGCAACAAACTCCGGATAGTGACGATACACGCGACGCAGCATAGGCATCACGCTATTGGGCTGCTTTACAAAGCCCGCCGGCTGCGTCAGCACCACCACGTTGCGGTCATAGCCTTGCTCAAACAGCCAAGCGCTGGGAATGGAATCGGCAACACCGCCATCCAAGTACTTACGACCCTCGATGGCAACAGGACGCGTCGCCACGGGAATCGCCGACGATG
>ENA-OQKI01000249-OQKI01000249.1-human-gut-metagenome-genome-assembly--contig:-NODE-249-length-12205-cov-3.250869_pt1 | contig 12205 bp, 9 predicted proteins | sample MGYA00242778_ERZ504798 | MGnify/ENA primary metagenome ERZ504798 (study PRJEB26092, sample SAMD00036414) | human gut metagenome | host: Homo sapiens | study: EMG produced TPA metagenomics assembly of... | reverse complement strand
GTTCAAGGTCAAGGAGATCTTCGGTATCATGACGGCTGGTATCCTGATGTACTCCACCTTCCTCTCGCCGAAAGAAGGCATCACCGGTTATGCCTTTGGCCCCATCAATATTCCCGCCTACAACTACAAGGGCTCTATCTTCCCGGTTATTCTGTCGGTGTGGATCTTCTCCATCATTTTCCATCTTATCGACAAGCATATGCCCAAAAATCTGCGCATCGTCTTTTCCGGTGCGCTGTCTTTCCTGATCTCTGCACCGCTGTTCCTGGGTTTTGCTGCTCCTCTGGGCAACTGGATCGCCAAGGGCATGACCGGTGGCTTTGCATGGCTGTTCACCCACGCCGGTCCGTTTGCAGGTGCGCTGTTCTGCGGCATCATTCCGCTTACCATTATCTTTGGCATCAAGGGCTGGTCTGCCGTAGAGCTGCAGAATCTGGAAGTTCTGGGTCACGACTATATGCTGCCCAACTTCTTCTATTCCAATCTGGCTGTTTCCGGTGCTGTTCTGGCATGGGCACTCAAGCAGAAGCCCAGTGAGCAGCGTTCTGCCGCTGTTTCTACCGGTCTGGTCTGCATCCTCGGCATTACCGAGCCTGCCCTGTACGGTATTGCACTGCCGGAAAAGAAGCCTCTGTATGCTGCCATGGCAGGCGGTGCAATTGCCGGTGCCAGCGCCATGCTGATGGGTGTTGTGACCTATGCGTTCTCCATGCCCGGCATCACCAGCATCGCCACCTATGTGGATGGCGGCAACAACTTCTTTAAGCTGCTGATCGTTATGGCAATTGCATGGGTGTCCAGCTTTGTGATCTCCTTTGCAATGAACAAGAAGGAACAGTAAGAGAGGAGTGTGTGATGATGAAAACAGGTTTTCCGAAAGGCTTTCTCTGGGGCGGTGCTATGGCATCCTCTCAGGCAGAAGGTGCGTTTTTGCAAGATGGCAAAGGGCTGGATACGCAGGATCTGCGGTATTTCGACCCCAATTGGACGAAGGAAGAGCGCGCCCAAAAATCTAACCGCCGCATGAACGACGAAAAATTCAAGGCCGCTCTTGCAGACCTTGAGGATCTGGAGCATTATCCGTTCCGTCATGGTATCGATTTTTATAACCGCTGGCAGGAAGATCTGGAACTGTTTGCAGAGTTGGGCATCAAGGTGCTGCGCACCTCTATCTGCTGGGCACGCATCTTCCCCAATGGCGATGATGCGCAGCCCAACGAGGCAGGTCTGAAGTTTTACATGGATCTGTTCGATGCCTGCCACGCCCATGGCATCAAGGTGTTCGCTACAATTCTGCACTACAATATTCCACTGCATCTGGTAACAGAGTACGGCGGTTGGAAGAGCCGCAAGACGGTGGAGTGCTATGTGCGCTACACCCGCACCCTGTTCGAGCGTCTGGGTGATCGGGTGGATTACTGGCTGCCCTTCAATGAGTTCAATGCCGGCAAGTTCAACCCCTACAACGGTGTGTGCCTGATCGAAGATCAGGAAGAGGACTATCAGAACGCAATCTTCCAGTGCCTGCACCATCAGTTCATTGCCAATGCACTGACCATTCAGCAGGGGCACGAGATCCTGCCCGGCAGCAAGATCGGCGGAATGATTGCCCGATTCACCACCTACCCTGCCACCTGCAAACCGGATGATGTGATGCAGATGATCCTGGACGACCAGTATTCCAACTGGTTCTATCTGGATGTAATGACCCGCGGCAAGTACCCTGCCTATATGGAACGGTATTTTGAACAGCAGGGCATCCGCATCGACTGGCAGCCCGGGGATGCTGAGATCCTGAAAAACAACAGCATCGATTTCGTGGCATTTTCCTACTACTTCTCGCAGGTGTCTACGACCGAGCAGGGCTGGGAAAAGACCAGCGGCAACCTGATCATGGCCAACAAGAATCCGTATCTGGAAACCAGCGAGTGGGGCTGGCAGAAGGATCCGGTGGGGTTGCGTGTCACCCTGAATCAGGTGTACGACCGCTACCAGCTGCCCGTATTTATTGCCGAGAATGGTCTGGGCGCTGTGGATAAGGTAGAGGCTGATGGCTCCATCCATGATCCCTACCGCATCGACTACATCAAAGCCCATGTGGAGCAGATGAAGGAAGCTGTCAAGGACGGCGTGGAGTTGATTGGCTATACCATGTGGGGCTTTATCGATCTGGTCTCCTGCGGCAGCATGGAAATGTCCAAGCGGTATGGCGTGATCTATGTGGATCAGGACGATGCCGGTCACGGCACACTGGCTCGCAGTAGAAAAGACAGTTTTTACTGGTATCAGAAGTGTATCGCCACCAATGGCGAAGACTTAGAAGGCTAAATGAAGGCCAGAACCGCAGGCAGGAAACTGTCTGCGGTTTTCGGCGTATTCAGGGAGGGAAAGTTTTTATGAACGAACAGACAAAAGTACAGGTGGAAGCTTATGCAGAAGAATGCCGCACCGAACAGCTGGAACTGCTGCGCACATTGGGAAAAATGCCTGCGCCGACCCGAAAGGAGGATTTTCGGGCAGCATTCTGCCGGGATTGGCTCCGGGCACAAGGGGCAGAAAATGTCCGCATCGACAGCGCTAAAAATGTGATCTGCAAATTGGGGCCGGACACCGAAGAACTTGTCGTTTTTGCCGCCCACACGGATATTGTGTTCCCAGATGTAGAAACTCTTCCCCTGCGGGAAGAGGGCGGTAAGTTATTTGCGCCGGGCATCGGCGATGATACTGCCAACCTCGTCAACTTGCTGATGGCTGCAAAATATCTGATCCAGAAACAAACCGCGCTGGAATATGGTGTGCTGGTGGTGGCGAATGCCTGCGAAGAAGGTCTGGGCAATCTGGACGGTACCAAGGCATTGTTTGCCGAGTACGGCACCCGTATTCAGGGGTTCTATTCTTTTGATATCTATATGCCGCTTTGCTGCAGCAGTGCCGTGGGTTCTTATCGGTATAAGATCACCTGTAAAACGCCCGGTGGTCACTCCTATGCAAATTTTGGCGACCCCAGTGCCATTCAACTGCTGTGTGGACTCGTGAATGAACTGTACCAGATCCAGCCACCGGTACGTTCCCGTACCACCTATAATGTGGGACGCATCGAGGGCGGCACAACGGTCAACTCCATTGCACAGCAGGCATCCATACTGTACGAGTTCCGTTCCACTGCACAGGATTGTCTGGAAGAGATGGAAGAAAAATTCCATCGTGCTGTAGCGCACTGGAATGGCAGAGGCGGCGATTTTGAGGTGGAGCTGCTGGGCATCCGCCCCGGCAACGGCCCGGTGGACCCGAGAAAACTCGGTCAATTCACAGCAAAAAGCAAAGAAATCATCCGTACCTTCACAGGCTGTGAGCCGGACGAAACACCCAACTCCACGGACAGCAACATCCCGCTGTCGCTGGGTATTCCCGCCAACACCATCGGCACCATTGAAGGCGGTCTTGCGCACACCCGGCAGGAATGGGTGGATATCGCCAGCTTGCCCACAAGATTGAAAATCGTTCTTGGGCTGATGCTGGAGTATCAGAAAAACGATTGCTTTTGAAATAAGCATGGGGTGTTCTGGCGGCAGTAGGGAGGAATTGTGTCAATTTGACACAATTCCTCCTATGAGATATGCGGCTGGGTACATCGGTCGTATAACAAAAAAACAGGGTGCGCCCCTGCGGACGCACCCTGAAAAATCCACATACGATAGAGATATGTACAACAGGGCGTTCCCCGTCGGGAACGCTCTGTTTCTCTTTGCTGGTAGTGCGATGAGCCTGTTCCGCCTGCCATGCAGCAAACTCGCGCTGGCCTTCCTCGCTGTTCCAGCAGGCAAGGATGGCCGGGTAGAATGCCCGCGCCAGACGGTCAATGACTTCATCGGATAGGGGGAAATGTTTGTGGACTTTTTCTTTTTGTTCAAACGCACGCTCCTTTGGACATCTGTGAACAGCATACCATGTGCCTGTTGTTATGCTGTCTGGTCTTTAACATCTGCGAGTGCGGCTTCCAGAGAAGTAAGATAGTCCTTATGCTTGTGAATAATCTCCAGAATCACATCACGCTGCGCATTATCGGGCATCTGCTCCAACTGGTAGTTGAACGAAATGCGGAAACGAGTAGTGAGTTCTTCCAACGCCACATACTCGTACCGTACATCCTCCGGGTAGGCATCGCTGTCGTAAACCGATTCGAACTTTCGGAATGGCATGACAGGCGCTTTGCCCGGAACGCGGATCACACCATCAGCGTCAGGTGTCGGTTCCACCTTCAGCTCCGGGTGCAGAATATCCTGCAAAATCTGTGCGCGGTCATAGTAGGCCGCCTTGGCAAGGCGGTGTATATCTGCTTTGGACACTTTTGTCTGTCCGGACAGAATGCTCTGCTTCAGGCCAGGCATCAGTTCTTCTGCAATCTCTACGCCTCTCATATACTTCGAGGCGCGGATAACGGTGTCTTTGCTCACTCCGTTTTCTGCTGCGATTCGGTCGCAGGTTTTGCTGCTGTCGATCAAGTTCGCATTTAGCGAACTTGATTTTGCATCGGTGCTTTTGCGGTCACCGCCGTGCACAGCTTTTTCAGCTTCGTACTGTTTGCCCATCAGGTAGTACTTCTGCTCCGGCGTGAGGTTGCGCCGCCCCAGTTGATTTTTGCAAATCCAAGCGAGGACTTCTTCCCGGTTTTCAAACGGGAGCGGCATCGTGGAGAAATAAATCTCCGGGTGCTTTTGGAGGATGGCATAACGATTGTGACCGTCAACGAGGGTGTTGTTCCATACAATCAAAGGGGAGAGCAGCTTGCCTTCCTTGAGGATATTTTCTTCAAGCTGCTTAAATTCATCATCGGTCAGAGGGGGAATCTGGGACTGGAACTCCGGGTCAATTTTCAGATTGATCATACGCACACTCCTTTATCTCTCCTGTTGCGTCGGTTCTTCCTCCCGGAAATAGGACGCAACATTCTGCTTTGCGGTTTTCAGTTTGAGCAGTTCTTCTTTGGCTTCCTTGTACTGCTCGTAGAACTTTGCCTTTTCGGATGCCAGTTGCTCATACTCGGCTTCCAGTTTTTTCGGGCTGGGCAGCTTGGTGAGGTTGTTTGCCTTGAAATAGGCTGCTGCCGCCCGGTACGCTGTCAGCTCTGCACGGTGCTGCTCCTCAAAGGCTGCGGGTCGTTTGGCAGTCTTTAACTGCTGTGCGACATTCTTGGTGCTGGTGTAGGCTGCGATGTGATAGCGCAGCTCTTTGTTGGTTTTCATGCGGCCTTCGAGGTCTTTCACCACCGCCAGCGAGTCGTGATACTTGGTTTCCAGTTCGGTGATGCGCTGGTTCAGGGCGTCCTCGTCGGTCAAGTCCTTTTCCTGCAGAAGCTTCACGGTCTGTGCCATAACTTTGAGATTGTGTTTCGTGAGCCAACGCTTATAGCCGATGCCCTTGCCCTCGGTCATCCTCGACTGGATGTCGATCAGTTTCCCGATGGTATCCTGCTTGAACTGCGCCTTGGGTTTGCGTTCGGCGTTTGCCTGCAACGTGACAAACACTGCCGCCTTATCGAACTTGTCACCGAGATGTTTCGCTCGGATAAACTTTGTTCTGCCAGCGGGCAGATAGCTCAGACACCCACGGCTTTCCTTGACGGTGATGCCGTACTGCTGCATAAGCCTATCAGAAAAATCTTCAAAGCTGGTGGCACGGTACAGCACCGAAGAAATCTGTTTCCGCAGGGTATCTTTTACGGTTTCAAACTTCTTCTGCCGGGGCTGCTGTCCAGTTGCGGTAAGGGCTGCGTTCTCGCGGTCAAGTTTCAATTGGCCGCGTCTGCGCACCCAATACTCGGCTTCGCTGACACGCTCCTTTGATCCGTTGAGCAGGTCGATCTGGTACAGTCCGGCACTTTCGCACAGTTCCATGACCTCGACACGGAGGTGCCGCATGGTCTGGGCGGTGCTGGAGTGCTTCATGCCCTCGCGCCAATCGCGGGGCTTCTGCATATAGGGCTTACGCTCCACTTCTCGTGTTCGGATGCTGCCAATCACGATGTGGACATGGATATTTCCCGAATGGTTGTGCCCATCCGGGTGAGTGCAGACGATGGCAGGGTGACCGGGAAAATTTTCAGAACAAAACTTCAGGCCAAGTGCCTGTGCCTTTTCCATGGTCAAGCCGTTGTCGGCTGCATCTCTGGGGTCAAAGCTGATGATATACTGGTGGCTTTTGATATCACCATGCTGGGTATTCTTACCATACTTGCGGTTCGCCAGCAGACAGGCTGTTGCAAACGAGAAATCGCCGCACTCAAGGGTGTCGAGCAGGTACGAATCCCGCAGCTTCGGCTTGCCCTGTTCATCCAGAAGTTGCTTCCCGGTGAACGCATCGTGCTGGTAAACGAGGTACGCTTCGATGGCGGTGTAGTCCGAGTTTTTAGAGGCGATATGCTTGAGCGTTGCCATACAGTTCACCCAGAACTTTCTCGGCGTGGAGCCGGAAGGCAGTCAGGTCTGTAAGTTCGTCAAGAAGTTTCGCCCGGAGTTGTTCGGTATCTGCTCCACCGGAGTTGAAGTGTCGTGCGAGTTGGTTGAGGTTGCCTTCCTACCTTACTGACACTGGGACAAGCAGGGTGGAAACAACGGTCAGGGTTTCTTCTCCGCCGCCGGCAACGACAACAGTGCGCTCAATCTTTGCATTGTGTAGCGCACGGCGGATGAGGGTGGACAGGGAGAGATGAAGGAGTTTTGCTGTGCATTGGAGTTCCATCTTTTCAGTTTCCGTCACTCGGAACTTGATGATGTGCGTTTTGTTGTTCGGCGTGTCGTGGTGCTGGGAATTGCTAGGGGTCGGTTGAACATTCGTTTTGGTCATTGTACCTCCTGTCTGTTCGATAACTCCTCGGTGAAGTTATGTAAGCACGACACGCCGTTCCATTCGTGCCGCAAGGCACGAATGATGAGCAGGGTTTGGGGCAGGCACGCCCCAACAAGATCACTTGGAAAACTCGCAAGAGTTTGAAAAGTGAAGTCCCGGATGGACAGGAAATTTTCAAGAATTGAAAATTTGTGGCCACGGGACGGTTCTTGCCCTCTACCGCTGCGCTCAAAACGCATTTTCAACAAATGTTTCCGAATTGTTAAGGCGCAAAAAATAAGTAAAAGGTCGCTGCTCATGTATGGGAGTCACCGTTTGCTCCGAACGAAGTTCCTGCCCCTGTTTGTGCAGCGGCGTTGACGAAAAGTCGGTATCACGTTCGGTCGGCTCATGCAATTTTCAAGGTTCGGGTATGAAGAATTGCAGGCCGGTCGCCCGGCTGCAAATTCTCTCGGGAAATAAAGAAAACCGCCCCGCAAAAGACCAAAGGATTTTGTCGGAGGAAAGCGGCGGCAAAATGGTTCGGTGCGGTTGCGGGGCGGCTGTTTAGCATACTAAAGTGGCCGGGATGGGTAAGAGAATACCATGAGAGGTGGTATTCTGTCAAGCAGGTAACTTGCAATTTAACAGAGACCACAAAGTGTAATCTTTTCTATTGTTAAAGATGCACGAAGATTTTCTGGACCTGTTACAAAAAGCAGCCACCTAGGCAACGCACAGCATTGCTCGCATGGCTGCGGAAACGGGAGATTTTTACTTATTTTCCAGCTGATCCAGCTTTTTGTAGAGGGCGATCATCTCCTCAACCATCGTCTTGGTCAGCTCGGCGCTCATTAGCTGATCCTCGGCATGTGCCAGTACCAAGCGGACGGTGGTCTCGACGCCCTGGCCCTCAGCCTCGATCATGGCTGCATGGGCGTGGTGTCCTTCTACAAAGTAGCCGTCGGCTTCTTTGAAGAGATTTTCGGCCTCATCGTATTTGCCCTCTTTGGCCTTATAAAGGGCCTCCATAAAGGTGCTCTTGGCGCTGCCAGCTGCGGTGATCAATTGAAAAACTTGCAGCTCTTCCTGTTCCGTCATTTCTGCCATAGTTATATCTCCTTTGTACCGTTTTTACGTATTGTTTATGCGAGGTCTTCGCCGTTGGAAGCGATGACCTTTTTATACCAATAGAAACTGTCCTTGCGGCTGCGGGCCAGGGTACCATGGCCCGCATCGTCCCGGTCTACATAGATGAAGCCGTAGCGCTTTTTCATCTCGCCGGTGCCGGCCGAGACCAAGTCGATGCAGCCCCAGGGGGTATAACCCATCAGAGGGATGCCGTCTTCCTCCACCGCGGCTTTGAAGGCCCGAATGTGCTCTCGCAGGTATTCGATGCGGTAACTGTCGTGGATGGAACCGTCCGGCTCGACGGTGTCCGCTGCACCCAGGCCATTCTCCACGATGAACAGCGGCTTCTGGTAGCGGTCGTAGAGCAGCCGCAGCGTCAGCCGCAGGCCCATCGGGTCCACCTGCCAGCCCCACTCGCTGGAGGGCAGGTACGGGGTTGACCACGCCGGCCACCACATTGCCTTTGGCTTGGCCTGCCTCGGTGGGACGGCCTGCCTGCACCATCGACATATAGTAGCTGAAGCCGATGTAATCCACCGTGCCGCGGCGCAGCAGGTCGAGGTCGCCCGGCTCCATCTGGATAGCTATGCCGTGGCGCTCCAGATTTTTTAGCAGGCGGGGCGGGTATTCGCCGCGGGACTGCACGTCGGCGAAGGCCAACATGGTGGACATCATGTCGTCGGCGGCCTTAGCATCCAGTGGGTGACAGGTTTCGGGGTAGACCACGCCGAACAGGGTCATGCAGCCGATTTTGTTTTCCGGATCGATCTGGTGGCCCAGCAGCACCGCTTTGGCGCTGGCTACAAACTGGTGGTGGGCTGCCTGGTAGATGACCTGCTCCCGGTTTTCGCCGGGAGCGATCAGTAGGCCGGCCGGGTTCCAGGGGCCGAACTCGATGGCGTTGATCTCGTTGAAGGTCATCCAGTATTTGACCTTGCCTTTGTACTCAGTAAAGATGACGCGGCAATACCGCTCGAAGAAATCCACCAGTTTGCGGCTGCGCCATGCGCCGTATTTCTGCACGAAGCCGAGGGGCATCTCGTAGTGGCTGATGGTCACCACCGGCTCAATGCCGTACTTATGACACTCGTCAAACAGGTTATGGTAGAATCGGATGCCGGCGGGGTTGGGAGAGGGTTCATCCCCCTGAGGAAAGATGCGGCTCCACGCAATAGAAGTACGGAAGCACTTGAATCCCATCTCGGCAAAGAGCTTGATATCCTCCTTGTAGCGGTGGTAGAAGTCGATCCCTTCGTGGTTAGGGTAGTAGAGGCCTTCCACCACGCCGTCGGTGATCTGGCGCTTTTTGTCCTTGCTGCCGGCGGTCATCACGTCGGCGACGCTTAGACCCTTGCCGTCCTCGCAGTAAGCACCCTCGCACTGGTTGGCGGCCACCGCGCCACCCCACAAAAAGTCTTTGGGCAGGCTCATGGATTTTGCTCTCCTTTCGTTTTCGGCTTATTCTTGGAACAGTTTCATAAAATGGAGATACTGCCGCCGACTGATGATCCTCTTGACCCGCACTTCGTCGGTGATCAGGGCGGTGGTCAGCTGGTAAAACTTCTGGGTTTGGGCCGAGGCGGAGTCATAGATAGCCACTAGGATCACAAGCTGGACCTTGTTGACCGACCAGAGGACGGGCTTGTCCAGAATGCCGACGCAGACCACGTTCTCATTGACTAGGTTGTCAGCCGGGTGTGGGATGGCCACCAGGTGGCCGAAGTCGGTGCCGCCCATCGCCTCCCGCTCCAGCACCGAGTCACAGAAGCCCTCAGGCAGGGGGTAAACTTTGCCCATCAGCTGACACATCTGCCGGATGACTTCCTCCCGTGTGTTTCCCTGCACATGCGGGAAGAACAGATCGGGCCGATAGTAGTCTTTCAGGAAGTTGACGCTGCCCAGTTCCAGCTGCCTGCGGACCTGCGGCACATCGCTGGCGTCGAGGAAGTTGCCGATCTGGTAGATAGGGACGGCGGTCGCGGTCTGCAGCGGCACGGTAGTAAAGACGTAGTCCACCCGGCTCAAGTCATATCGCTCGAATTCGTACATGCTACACACATCCAGTCGGTCGATGTAGACTCCGAACTCGTTGCGGAAACGGAAGGCCAGCAGTCGGCTGCTAGCCTTGCCCGTCATACAGACCAGAAGGATGTTCTTTTTCTCAATCTGCGCTTTAAGAGATTCCAGTGCCATTTCCAGAATAATGGCAAAGTATCCCGTCTCGGATTCGGGCACTGGCCTGCTATAGAATTTTTCGTACTCAGCCATAGCACGCTGGGCCATCGCAAAGGCGAAGGGGTAGTTCTGCTTGATCTCTTCCAGGATGGGGTTCTCCATCTGGATGCCGTACTTCATCCGTATGTTGAAGGTGACGATGTGGTTGTACAGCGAGATGCGGACGTTGAGATTATCGCGAAAATTAAGGTTGTAGACCCGCTGCACGCAATCCAGCAAGATGGTGGTCAGCCGGTTGACGTTTTCCTGGACCACTGGACTGGACTGGGGATGGTAGCCCTCGCCCAAGCTGCGCCGTCCTGCGATGTAAATGGCAATGTACATCGTCTCGGCCGGTTCCGGCGCAATTTCGATGCCCGCCTGACACAGCCTGTCGGCCAGCATCAGAGCGGCCTGGTATTCAGGCATGGCCTGCACCTGGGCCAGCTCGCCGGGCTTGGCGGCAGCTAGGTGGCCCGCGCCGCTGCGCAGGAAGGCTACATACAGATAGATGACGATGTTCTGAAAAGCTGCCTCCGTAAATTTGATCCGCTGGCGTATCATCATGTCCAGCAGAACCTCGCCGATCCTGGGCAGCATCTCGGCCTGGTCACGCTGGTCAGCAAAGAGGGAGTTTTGAGACTGGACCAGGTAGTCCATATAACAGCGGCGGCGGTCAAATTCACTGCCATGCGCACGCACACCGTAGTGAGGTTTACGCTTCAAGGTAATGTTATACTGCCCCAGAACGAACTCCACCTGCCTCAGCTCGGCCGACAGGGTCTTGCTGGATACATACAACTCCTCGCTGAGGTCATCGAGCTTGAAGTATTCCTCGCCGTCCAAAAAGCAGGCCAGCAGGAAGCGGAAGCGATCCTCTACTGTATTGGGGACGGCGGAGGCCAAAGAGTGCCGGTTTTCGTTGTACCATGTCTCGTAGGCGTTGCGGTCCTCCACTCGGAGGCGGTAGCCGTGGCGTTGGCGCGACTCAACAGTTGCACCGTGACCTTCCAGTTCCGCGCGCAGTTGCCCGATGCGGGTCTGCACAGTACGGCTGCTGGCGCCACTTTTGACAGCCAATGTTTGGGCTGTGAGATAGTCGTTCTCCGACAAAAGAGTGAGCAGGCTCATGAGGTTGCTGTCAAGCATGGCGTTCTTCCTGTTCTTTTTTCACTTCGGCAGCCCGGCGGGCGAAAGTGGTCCGTTCCACGTAGTTGGCAGCCAGCCAATCTTTCAGTTCCTGGCTGCACAGAAAATCGGTCTCCATCGGGCGGATGAAGGTATAGGAAGAATGTTCCAGCAGATACTGGTCCAGCCACCCTGGATGAAAAACCAGCACCGAACACTCTTTGCCGCGCAGCCCGGCCTCGTCCTCAAAAACAAACTTGCGCACATCGTAGAGGCCGCGCTCGTCGAGTCGATAGAAAGCAGAGCACTGGATGCCGTGTTCGACCGACCACTGCGGATCCACCGGGTCGCAGTAGAGCAGGCCATTACGGGCAGCCACATTCTTCAACCCCTGGAAAAAGTTGGGCGACATAACCGCGTGTCCTTCGAAGTAAGCGGGATCCCGCCCGGTGATGGCGCGGAAGCGGTCGAGCTGCGCCTGAATCTCCAGTTCCACTTCTTCCAGGACGATGGTATCCTGTTTTCGGGCGCGTATTTCGCGGCTGGTACAGAATTCGCCGCTGGGCTGTACCAGGGAAGGAATACGGGCCGAATCGGTCAGTGGTCGGCCTACGCAGATATTGGTGTGTTGGCCCACCTCGACGCCGGTGTCCTTTACTAGCGCATAACCAGCGGCTGCATACGGCATATTGGGCATCAGACCGGTACAGGTGATGACCCCGTCTACGATGGCCTTGCGGATGCCATAATTGACCGCCTCACTGAAACCCAGGTCGTCGGCCCGGAAAATGATCTTCATTTTTCCCTACTCCTTTCGATCACGCACACTCTTTTCTGACACTACCAGTGTACCAGTTCCGTCGCCGGTTTTTTACCACGTAACGTTTTTTCGCCGTCCGTACAAAGA
>ENA-OQKI01000248-OQKI01000248.1-human-gut-metagenome-genome-assembly--contig:-NODE-248-length-12210-cov-2.634280_pt1 | contig 12210 bp, 8 predicted proteins | sample MGYA00242778_ERZ504798 | MGnify/ENA primary metagenome ERZ504798 (study PRJEB26092, sample SAMD00036414) | human gut metagenome | host: Homo sapiens | study: EMG produced TPA metagenomics assembly of... | reverse complement strand
AAACGAAGGCCTCGCCGAGGGACGGCGATCTTCTTGGCGTAAGCGGCGCGTTCGTCGGCGTCCTTAGAGGTCTCCTCCGGGTTGAAACGAACGTTCTCAAGCAGCACAACGTCGCCATCGTTACATGGCGGCGACCTTGGCCTGAGCGTCCTCGCCGTAGGTGTCCTTGGCCAGCGGCACGTTGGCGCCGAGCAGCTCGCCGAGGCGGGCGGCAACCGGGGCCAGGCTCAGCTCAGGAACGACCTTGGCCCTTCGGGCGGCCAAGGTGAGCCATGAGGATGACCTTGGCGCCTTCTTCGCGCAGGGTCTTGATGGTCGGCAGAGCAGCCTTGATTCGACCGTCATCGGTGATGGTGGTGCCGTCCAGCGGAACATTGAAATCAGCGCGAACCAGAACGCGCTTGCCCTTGAGATCTCCAAGGTCCTTGAGTGTCTTCATGAATATCCTTTCCTTGACGAATCGCACGTCAAAGTGGCCAATTTTGCCACTTTGCATATTACAGGCATTCCGGAACAAAACACCGCATTCGTCTACTGACTGAATGCGGTGTTTTGTCACATCGTTGTCGCGTTTTGCCGAATAGGCACGGCAAATCGGATTGTCGGGTTACTTGCCTTCGGCTGCGCGAGCCTTCTCCGTCTTCTCGGCAAGTTGAAGCAGTCGGCGAATTCGGCCGGCAATCGCATCCTTGGTGATTTGCGGTTCGGCGATCTTGCCGAGCTCCTCGAGGCTCTTGTCCACGTGATCGATGCGCAGCTGGCCGGCCTGACGGAGGTTGTCCGGAATGTTATCGCCGAGTACTTCGAAAGCATGCTGCACTTTTTCGCTGGCTTCGGCGGCGGCCTTGGCGGAACGGCGCATATTGGCGTCATCGAAGTTGGCCAGACGGTTGGCCTTGCCGCGGGCCTCGCCGTCGGAGCGCTTGCCGGTCCATTCGCGGGCCGAACGGGTGGCGCCCATGAGCTTGAGCATGCGTTCGATGGCGTCGGGATCCTTGAGTGTCACGCGCTCGGAGCTACGCAGCGTGCGATGCTTGGCCTGGATGCCTAGACGACGGGCCACGCCACACAGGGCCATGGCGGCCTCTTCCGTGGGGCAAGCGATTTCCAGGAAGCTGGCCTTACCGGGATCGGACAGGAAGCCACGGGCCATGAAGGCGCCGCGCCATGCCGCTTTGATTTGGGCGATGGATCCGTTGACCACTTCAGACGGCAGTCCACGGACCTGCTGCTTGCGGCGGTCGACCAGTCCGGTCTGCAAAGCCAAGGCCACTACGTTGCGGGTGACGAGCACCACGTAGGTCTCGACAGGGCCGTTCGGGGTCTGACGTGTGAGGTGATTGACCTCGGCTTCGTGCCCGAACGTGTTCCTCAACGTGTTCTTCAGCCATTCTGCAACGTCAAGCGAGGTGAATACGGCTTGGATAACGTATGTATTCTGTACCGGTCGAAGACCGCCGCCAAAACGGATCATGGCCGCAGCTTGGGCCTTGATCGCGGCTGGCGAATCGCCTTCAAAGGCTGCCAACTCGCTTTTGACATCGTCCAGAAGAGCCAAGATCTACCTCCTACAGTCCCGTTCTTCTCAATGCTTCAGGCGCTTCGTGCCGTCATCTGCTGTCACACGGTCGGAAGCCATCGGCTTTCTGTGATACCTAATCTGGTGGACAAGCGAACCCGTTTGATACGTATTATGGGCCCTGCTTTCTCGCAGTGTGGTCACCGAACACTTGCCCGATGACCGCTCGACGCCTGCTTACGATGAGTGACGCTTGTGCTGTTCTCTCGCGGAAACGGTTACGTTGAGCCCATGTGCGCGTAAGCGGCGAGCCAGCTCTTCGCTCATCGCCACCGACCGGTGCTGACCACCGGTGCAGCCGACGGCGATGGTTACGTAGTGCTTGTCTTCCTGGGCGTATCCTTCCAACGCAATCTCGATAGCTTTCTCATAAGCGTCGAGAAATTCCTTGGCTCCCTTGCTGGAAAGCACGTAGTCGGCGACCGGCTTGTCGTGCCCGGTAAGCTCGCGCAGGTTGGGCACCCAGAACGGGTTGGGCAGAAAACGCACGTCGGCCACGAAATCGGCGTCGATGGGCATACCGTATTTGAAGCCGAAGCTGAAGATGTGTACTGCCACGGTGGTGGGGCCGGAGCCGAGCATCGCCTCGTAGAGTTTGGTGGACAGCTGGTGGATGCTCAGGGAGCTGGTGTCGATGACCCAGTCGGCTCGTTCCTTGAGGTCTTCCAGCAGGTGACGTTCCTCAAGGATGCCGTCGATCAGTCGGTTGCCGTGCTGCAGCGGGTGCGGGCGGCGCACGGATTCATAGCGCTTGATGAGCACTTCGTTGCTGGCGTCGAGGAACAGAATACGGGTTTTGACGCCGAGATCATCCAGATGGCCGAGCACGGCGGCCAGCTCGTCGAAATAGCTGGAGCGCACGTCGATGACGGCGGCAAGCTTGTGGACGCCTGACTCCGATCCGGAACCGGAGGTGGTCATCATGTCGACAAGCGGGATAAGCAGTTTGGGAGGCAGGTTGTCGACCACATACCATCCCATGTCTTCCACGCAGTCAGCGGCATGAGAGCGGCCTGCGCCGGACATACCGGTGATGAGCAGCACTTCGAAGGCATCAAGCGGGGTCGGCTGGTTGTCCGGAGTCGATGTGGATGTCGCGGAATTCGCCGGCGCATTCGTGGCGGCCGCCTCGCCGGTATCGCGGTTCGTTGTCTGTTGATTCATTACAGCGCCTCCTCAAGAGCTTTGCGCATCGCGATCTCCAGCTGGTCGTCTTCGGTGGTGGTGTCCTGCAGACGCTGGTCGGCATCGCTGGGCGGGTCGTCATCCCAGATACCGGTCATCAGCAATACCTGTACGAGAGCTTGGTACAGCAGCATTTCTTCGCCGCCGATGGCGTGACCGCCATGAGCGCGCCAGGCTTCCATGAGCTTGGTGGGGCGTGGATCGTAGATCACGTCCAACAGCAGTCCGGAGAATGGCTCGGTTCCGGCATCGGCGAGGGCATCCGCGACGTTGTCGGCCGCGTGTCCGGGAATCGTGTTGATGACATAGGTGGCGTTGCGGGCTGCCTCAAGCAGGGCCTGATCGTCGCCTAATTCGATTTCGTTGTACGGGTTATGCACGTTGACGAACTTTTCGGCCACTGGTTTAAGCCCGGTGTTTTTTCCGGGGTGGCGGGCGGCGACGACGATATGGCCGATTTCGGGCATCATGCAGCATGCGGCCAACGCCGAAGTGGCGGTGTTGCCATTGCCGATGATCAGCGCGGTGCCGCTTCTCGACGCGGTGTGGTGTTCGCCGAGTTCGCGATTGGCATGGTCGAAGGCGAGTTGGATGCCGATGACATCGGTGTTGTATAGCTTGATGCCCGGCTTGCCGTTCGGCCAAGCGGGATCATCGGCAGCCACGCTCCAGTCGAATACCGCGGTATTCGCCACCTTCAGTTCCTTGGCCCACAAATTTTCCGGAACACCGTACGGTTGGATGGTCTTCTTCAACGGCATGGTCAGGCTCAGGCCAGCCCACGTCGAGTCAAGGCCTTTGAGGAAAGCGTCGAGGTCGTCTTCCCCCACCTCGTGCTTGTCGTACAGCCAATCGTCGAGTTTCAGCGAACGGTAGGCCGCGTTGTGAAGCACGGGTGACAATGAGTGTGCGACGGGTTTGCCGAGTACAGCGCAACGATGATTGGCCATATCCCCTCCTTGATGTCTGTTCCCATGCTAGCCGACACTTTGCTTCGAATATGTCAACCACAGGCCCCGCAACCGAAAATTTACTCTGGGCTGCTGGACCGGGCCGGCTCACTGCTCGTGCAGCGCGTTGTACAGCGCTTCGGCTTTGGCGTGGCCGATGCCTTTGACCTTCTCGAAGTCCTCGACACTGGCTTCGCGCATGGCTTTGACCGAGCCGAAGTGGTTGAGCAGCCGCTTCTGGTAGCTTTCGCCGATGCCGGGAATCTCGTCGAGCGCGCTGCGCAGGGCGCCTTTGCGCCGCTGCTGGCGGTGGTAGGTGATGGCGAAGCGGTGGGATTCGTCGCGTACACGCTGCAGCAGATACATGCCTTCGGACTGGCGTTTGAGGATGATCGGATAGTCGTCGTCCGGCACCCACACCTCTTCCAAGCGTTTGGCCAGTCCGCAGACGGCCACGTCGTTCACGCCACAGTCCTCAAGCGCCTTGGCGGCGGCCATGACCTGCGGCTTGCCGCCATCGACCACCACCAGGTTCGGCTTGTAGGCAAAGTGATGCCGGTTTGTGTTCTGCTGGACGATGTCGGGCGGGGACTCCCGCGCATCGTTCTGCACTCCGACCGGCACCGCGTGCCCCTTGCCACTGATGTCGGAACCGCCCTCACCATTGTCGTTACCGTTCGCAGCGATTGTCTCCGCCGCCACGGCAGTGGTCATCTTGCCGGCGGCCGAGGCCACACGCTGTTCCGCGTCGATGCTTTCGCCGGAGTCGCCGGCGATGTTGCCGTGCTTGAAGCGGCGGGTGAGCGTCTCGTAAAGCGCGGACAGATCATCCACCGCGCCTTTGCCGTCCTTGCCTCGGATGGCGAAGCGTCGGTATTCGGATTTCTTGGCGATCGCGTCTTCGAACACCACCATGGAGGCCACCTGGAAGGCACCGCCCACAGTGTTCGAAATGTCGTAGCATTCGATGCGCAGCGGGGCTTCCGCGAGTCCCAATGCCTTGGCCACATCGTTCATGGCCTGGGTGCGTGCGCCCATGTCGGAGATGCGGCTCATCTTGCTGCGTTGCAGTGCTTGGCTGGCGTTCTCGTTGGCGCGGTCCATAAGCTGCTTCTTGTCGCCTCGCGAGGCCACACGGATGGTCACCGCTCCCCCGCGCAGATTGGTCAGCCAGCCTTCGAGTTCCTCACGGCGGGCCGGTTCGACGGGCACGATGATTTCGCGCGGTACCGGTGCGATGGGTGCCAGCAGGTCCGCGCGCCCGGTGGTCTCCTGACGGGTGTTGCGTTCTCGGGTGGCCTGGGCGCGTGCCACAGCGTCCGTGGCCGTGATGGTTTGCGTGGAGCCGATGGCCTCGCGATTAGTGGAGATGGTCGCGGCCGACTGGGGGTGATTGTCCCCGGCGGCGTCCGAATACACCTGCACCAGAAGGTCGGCCATCAAGTCGGCGTCATCGATGTCCTCAACTCGTTCGACGCTCCAGTTGCGTTCGCCGCGAATCGAGCCGGCGCGCACATAAAAAGCGTGCACGGAGGCTTCGAGCTCGTCGCTGGCGAAGCCGAACACGTCCGCGTCCACATCCTGGTCGAAGACGACGGCGTTCTGTTGCACCACGGTTTCCAGCATTTGGATCTGGTCGCGCAGTCGGGCGGCTTTCTCGAATTCGAGTTCGGCGCTGGCCTCTTTCATGTCGCGGGTCAACTGGGCGATGTATGGCCGTCCGAGTCGTCCGGTCATCACGCCGACCAGCTGTTCGCACAGCCTCCGGTGTTCGTCCGCTTCAATGCGGTTCACGCAGGGTGCGGAGCATTTGCCGATGGAAGCGAACAGGCATGGCCGTCCGGTCAGTTGCGCCTTATGGAACACGTTGGTGGTGCAGGTGCGTACCGGGAACGTGCGCAGCAACCGGTCAAGACTGTGCCGCAATTCCCACACTTTGGCATAGGGGCCGAAATACCGGGTATCCCGCCGTTTGCGCGACCGCGTGACCCACACGCGCGGAATTCGCTCCCCCGTGCTGACCGCGAGATACGGATAGGTCTTGTCGTCGCGGAACTGCACGTTGAACCGTGGGTCGAATTCCTTGATCCACGTGTATTCCAACGTCAGTGATTCCAGTTCGGTGGCGACGACCGTCCACTCCAGGCTGCGTGCGGTCAGCACCATGGTCTGCGTGCGCGGATGCAGCAGATACAGCGGCTGGAAATAATTGGTGAGCCTGTTGCGCAGGTTCTTTGCCTTGCCCACATAAATGACGCGCCCTTCCCCGTCGCGCCATTTGTACACACCGGGTTTGGCGGGAATATCCGAGGTCTTGGGTCGGAACAGGTCGCGAGAATCCCCCAGCAAAGGTGCCCCATTCGCATTCACCTTCGCCGTCGTTTCCCCGGCACCCACAGCTATGCTTTCCGACATTAACGCCGCCGCAGTCTTCCGCCACTCATCCGGACTATGCCGCTCAATATCGTTCGTCATAATCCTCCTCGCTATTAAGCAAAACCAATCATCAGGGATTGGGTGGGTTGGGGTGTGTGTTGCTGGACCGTAAAGACTTGACCTGAGCGGCCCGGAGCATGTCCAGCAACAAACACCCCAACCCACCCGAGGTCAGCTGCAATGGAAGGCTAAAGCATGGGTTTCAGGAACTTGCCGGTCCATGAGGCTTCGCATTCGGCAACCTGTTCGGGCGTGCCCTGCGTGACGATGGTGCCGCCTCCGTCGCCGCCCTCCGGACCGAGATCGATCAGCCAGTCGGCCTCCTTGATCACATCCAGATTATGTTCGATGACGATGACCGTATTGCCCTTGTCCACCAGGGACTGCAGCACCTTGAGCAGCTTGTTCACGTCTTCGAAGTGCAGGCCGGTGGTCGGCTCGTCGAGGATGTACACGGTTTTGCCGTCGGATCGGCGCTGCAGCTCGGTGGCAAGCTTGACGCGCTGCGATTCACCGCCGGACAGGGTGGGTGCGGGCTGGCCGAGTCGGATGTAGCCGAGGCCGACGTCCACGAGGGTCTTCAGGTATCGGGAGATGCCGGTGTACGCCTTGAAGAAGTCGGCGGCCTCCTCGATGGGCATGTTGAGGATGTCGGCCACGGTCTTGCCGTTGTACGTGACTTCGAGGGTCTCGCGGTTGTATCGTTTGCCGTGGCAGACCTCGCAGTCCACGTAGACGTCGGGCAGGAAGTTCATTTCGATCTTCAGCGTGCCGTCACCGTGGCAGGCCTCACATCGGCCGCCTTTGACGTTGAAACTGAAGCGGCCGGGGCCGTAGCCGCGCACCTGGGCTTCGGGAGTCTTGGCGAACAGGGTGCGGATCTTGTCCCACACACCGGTGTAGGTGGCGGGGTTGGATCGCGGCGTGCGGCCGATCGGGTTCTGGTCGACGTGGATCACCTTGCGCACCTGGTCCACGCCTTCCACGCGCGTGTGGCGGCCGGGTACGATGCGTGCACCGTTGAGCTTGTCGGCGAGCACCGGGTAGAGGATCGTGTTGACCAGCGAGGATTTGCCGGAGCCGGAGACGCCGGTGACCACGGTGAGCACGCCGAGCGGGAAGCTCACGTCGATGTTCTTGAGGTTGTTCTCGCGGGCACCCACGACTTTGAGCACCTGGGTCTTGTGGATCTTGCGGCGCTTGGCGGGCACGGCGATCTCTCGCCGGTGGGCGATGTAGTCGCCGGTGATGGAGCGCTTGGCTTCTATGAGGTGCTTGGCGGGGCCGGAGTAGATGACTTCGCCGCCGTGTTCGCCGGCGCCGGGGCCGATGTCGACCACCCAGTCGGCGCGGCGTATCGTGTCCTCGTCGTGTTCGACGACAATCAGCGTGTTGCCGAGATCGCGCAGGTGGTGCAGGGTTTCGATGAGGCGTTCGTTGTCACGCTGGTGCAGGCCGATGGACGGCTCGTCGAGCACGTACATGACGCCGACCAGACCGGAGCCGATCTGCGTGGCGAGTCGGATGCGCTGCGCTTCTCCGCCGGACAGGGTGGCGGCCGCGCGCGAGAGGGTCAGGTAGTCGAGGCCGACGTCGTTCAGGAAGCCGAGTCGGGCCTTGATCTCCTTGAGCACTTCGCCGGCGATCAGCTGTGCCGAGCCTTCGAGTTTCAGGCCGTTGATCCAGGCGAGTTCGCGTACGACGGGCATGTCGCACACGTCGAAGATGGATTTTCCGTCCACAGTGACAGCGAGCACTTCGGGCTTCAGACGGCGTCCGTGGCAGACCTGGCAGGGCACTTCGCGCATGTACGACTCGTAGTATTCGCGCATGGACTGCGAATCGGTTTCGCGTGGCGTCGCATGAGCGTGCGGATCACGCTTCGAAGCCGGTGAGTACTTCGCGCAGGCGTCCCCAGCGATTGCGTAGGAGACGTTGACCTTGAAGTCGTGGCCGTAGAGGATGTCGTGCTTGACGTCGTCCGGCAGGCCCTTCCAAGGGGTCTTCATGGAGAAGCCCATTTCCTTGGCCAGACCTTCGAGGATGTGGCCGTAGTACTGGGAGGTCATCTTGGTGCCGCTCCACGGTTCGATGACGCCGTCGGCCAGTGACTTGTCCGGGTCGGAGATGATGAGGTCCGGGTCGATTTCCAGTTTGAAGCCGAGACCGGTGCAGGCGGGACAGGCACCGTAGGGGGCGTTGAAGGAGAAGGTGCGCGGCTCGACCTCGTCGAGTTCGAGCGTGTGCCCGTTCGGGCAGCTGCGGTGTTCGGAGAACGGCTGGCGGCGGGCCGGGCTGCCTTCCTCCTCGTCCACGAAGTCGATGACGATGCTGCCGTTGGCGAGCTTGAGGGCGGTTTCCACCGAGTCGGTCAGGCGTTGGCGGATGCCGTCCTTGACCACGAGTCGGTCGACCACGACCTCGATGGTGTGCTTCTTCTGCTTGGTGAGTTTGATGTCGTCGGACAGCTGCGTCATCTCGCCGTCGATGAGCGCGCGGGCGTAGCCGTCGGAGCGCAGCAGCTCGATCATATCCACGAACTCGCCCTTGCGGCCCTTGACCACGGGCGCGAGAATCTGGAATCGCGTGCGCTCCGGGTAGCCGAGCAGTGTGTCGACGATCTGCTGCGGGGTCTGGGAGGCGACGGGCTCGCCGCATTCAGGGCAGTGAGGGATGCCGGTGCGGGCGAAGAGCAGTCGCAGGTAATCGTAGATTTCGGTGATGGTGCCGACGGTAGAACGCGGGTTGCGGTTGGTGGTCTTCTGGTCGATGGAGACGGCCGGGCTCAGGCCCTCGATGAAGTCAACGTCGGGCTTGTCCATCTGACCCAGGAACTGGCGGGCGTAGGCGGATAGGGATTCGACGTAGCGTCGCTGGCCTTCGGCGAACAGGGTGTCAAACGCGAGCGAGGATTTGCCCGAACCGGACAGGCCTGTGAACACGACCATGCGATTGCGCGGAATCGCCAGGTCGACGTTCTTGAGGTTGTGTTCGCGCGCACCCTGAATCGTGATCTTGAGATCGTTCGGGATGTGCGAGATATCAGCTACCAGCGAACCATCGTGTTCGATCAGCGGCGCCTTTTTGATCTCCCGGCTCAGGAAGGAGTCGCTGGTCATCACCTTTTCGACGATGACCTCACCGTTCTTGCCCTTGCCGGTTTTCGCGCCCGTTGCGCTTGTTGCGCGCCTTGCGCCAGTCTGCATTGCCGCCACAGCCACACCCCACCTTCCATCTCACCGTTCCCGCGCGCACGGTCATGCGCGCGCCAAATCTGTCCCAAGGATACCCGAACACACGACCAAATTCGAACGCTTGTTCGATGGCGTGTCAGGCCGGAAAACCGAACCATAGTATGCAAAATTCCGGACCATCAGTGGACCGAAACGCAAGAGCCGGCCCCCAAGATACTCGGGGCGTCCGGCTCTCACTTCCATTTCCCCAGCGGGGTTGGCTTACCATGAAGTATACACGGTTTTAGGACATCAATCACTGTCGATGAACACTGTTCGAACATGGCCGAGGAATTCATCGTATCTTCCAGTACCGGCCTGGGCATCACCGTACGCTCCTAGCAGCTGATCAGGGAGCCATAGCCTTGCATCAGTCTCCCCTGCACAGAGTTCGACACGAATTGGCCCGATAAATCTGCGGCTTCTCAATCCATCGATGAAACGGATATCGTTCCTGTCCTGTGAAATCTCGCGCCGTTCAAGCACAAGCGTGTCCACGTTGTATTCTGTTTCCAGCAGAGGCAGAAGACGTTCCAAACATTTACGGCGAGCGCGTTCGGCGGTATTCCACTGGCTCATTGGTACCGCAGCCACAATGACATGATCAATGTCCATTGCAGCCATGGCATCAACGACTTTGCCACGCAATGATGGCCGCATGTCTCGCCAGTGCAATTTCCTTGCTCCTTTGGGCTTAAGCAACGCCAATCTTTGCCTTGTTTCGGTTTCCGTATCATCACATACGCATGCGCCCATCAAGTACATAGGCGAGGGAACTCCGGTTTTCCGCACACTCTCGTCACCCCAAGCGGTTGCCATGTTTGTCCCTTCTCGCGCAACGCAAAACAACAGTTCGATAGTATCGGATAGCAGTGCCGGACCTTGCAGCTATGCAATGCCGTTGCATTAGTTAATCGGAAAGGCATAATGTGAGACGAGAAAAAGCTAAGCCGTTCTAGCTCTTGGCAACATCCCCAATCACTCAGCCTAAATCGGCAAATCCTGATTTTCAATGGACTCCACGGGGATGCCAAGCTTGCGTAATTCGTCAACTGCATCACGCATGGGAATGCGTTCCTGTTCGATACGCCGATAAGCGATTGTTTTGTCAGCACACAGTCGTTCATAAAGACGTCGCTCCGCCGATTGAAGGCCGGGCGTCGGCTTAGGCTCCCGCATAGCAATCTTCGCGCTGCGTTCAGTACGATCGGTACCAAATCTGTGGTACCGATCGTATGCATCGCAATCCATCAGGATGGAGTCGCATTCGATACCTGATTCACGTAATGTCGAAAGTATTTCCAGTCCATCCGCATCCATATCACCCCAATACACGATACGCATGTCACGCAGTGCAGGAACCGCAGGTACAGCATCGCTTACAGCGCGACCAGAACCCCATATGCAGATGCCCTGCGCAATCGGCGGCATAGTCTGATACGTGTCTTTGTTCTCAACGATGACAGCATATTTAATGCCGGATAACGCTTCGCCTTCCCACGGACACCATATGATGCGTTCGAGCTCAGCATCGTCGCGGACCGGATCGAGATAACGGAACCGCAGTTCGGTCGGCCGTTTTGACAGACCCAACGTTTCGACACCGAGCAGTCGGCAAATGGCCTTACGACGATTGGTTTTTGACTCATTCAGCCATTTGCCGCTGAATCCTGTCAGTGGAATCTGTCGCGGCGTCATACCGGTCACGTCATGATGCCTGAAATATCGAACTGCGCTGACAAGCAGATCGAAGTCGTCAGGCTGTTCATGGCCTGTCATGCGAGCGGCCGATTCGATTGTTTCCGGAGCAACGTCACAAGCAGCAACCAGACATGCTATGCGGCGGCGCGCTTCGCGACATTCCGCCGCCAGCGTACGACCAACCACACGCATGGCTATTGATTCGTCAGGAACGACGACTTTGGAGATCAGCTCGACAGAGGTGCCTATGGTGCGATGCTTGGTTATGATTTCGCAACCATTCTTGCTTGCCCATTGCCGTATCTCATTGTTGTTGTCATGCACCGCAATCGCATTGGTTTCCAAAAATGCTTGGTCCGGCAATCCCACCGGCACGGGAAATGGCCATGCCGGTTCGATGTCGTACATATGTGAACGCATATGTTTCTTCACGCATGTGGTAATCGCAGCGATGTCTTTCATGCCGGCCACAGTTCCCATCACCTGCTTTCGAACATCGTCGAGTCGAACCGAATCGTCTTAATACCGGCGACGCCAGGACTGCTCATTCGGCAACCCCGTCATCCTTCAATATATCCGACGATGATTCATCGTCCATGTCATTCTGATGCAGCACGGCCTCGCGCAGGGAGGTGAGGCCGGTGTCGGGGTCCTTGTAGGTCACGTAGGCCTTGGTGGAGACCTCGAGGATTTCGCCGGTCTTGCTTTCCGGAGCGGAGACGATGACCTGGAATCCGAGGCGCGGCAGCACCGTGAGGGCGCGCTGCGTGTAACGGCCGTCGGCCTTGATGAGCGCCTCGTCGAGGAACAGCGTGGTGTACGAGGGCTCGCTGGTCAGGCCGCCGCCGAGCAGGTAGATGAGCGCCGCGCCGTATACGAATGAGGTGAGCTCCTGCAAGGCGCCGCCCGAACGGCCGCCGGTGGAGGTGATGCGTTCATCCGGGCCGTCGGCATGATGCACGATGGCGTAGAAGGACGAGCGGCAGCGCGGGTCGAGGTTGCGGGCGCCGTAGCTTTTCACGCCGTTCGCGTCCTTGACCTGCGCGAGTTCGGCGCGCAGCAGCCCGACCATCGGCGCGCAGGCCGCGAAAGCCTTGCGCGAGGCGTCGGAATCGTTGACGTCGGC
>ENA-OQKI01000239-OQKI01000239.1-human-gut-metagenome-genome-assembly--contig:-NODE-239-length-12596-cov-2.549042_pt1 | contig 12596 bp, 9 predicted proteins | sample MGYA00242778_ERZ504798 | MGnify/ENA primary metagenome ERZ504798 (study PRJEB26092, sample SAMD00036414) | human gut metagenome | host: Homo sapiens | study: EMG produced TPA metagenomics assembly of... | reverse complement strand
GGGATCGGCGAGGGCTAAGCCTGTGGTTTTCTCGGGGCTATCGGCGCGTCCTGTATGTCCTGGTTGACTTGGGTGCCGTGGCCGTTGCCGCCGAGGCTGTGATAGCTGTCGTAGACGAGCTGCGCGGTCCGCTTGGCGGTGTTGTCGGCGATGCCGTCGTTGGCAACCATGTCGCGCTGCATCTGTTCGAGCTTGCACAGCAGGAGCACGCGCACGCCGGTCTGCATGGCGTCGGATTTGCGCCGGTAGCCGCGCCACCAGCCGAACATGTACCCGCCCATGGAGGTGATGATGCCCGTGGTGGCCCATATGACGAGCTGCTGGGCTATGGGGTTCACTCTCCGCTCTCCTCGTCGAGGCCGGCGATGTATGCCTGTACGGCTTCGCGGCCCGCTTCGGGCACGTCGTCGAGGGTCTTGCGACCGGCGATGATGAGGCGGGCGTACACGCGGATCATGGCTTTGCTCATGCTTCACCTCCTGCCAGCAGCTGGTAGATTTCGGCCAACGCCTCGTCCTGATCGAGGCTCGACGCCTCCAGGTCGCCGAGACGCCGACTGTCCGATTTGGACGCCTGCAAACAGTCGAGCCAAATGCTGTCGGCCTGTTCGACGGCTTCCTGTTCGGTCAGGTCGCGCACGGTATAGGCCTCGTCGGCGGTGTATTCCGTCCACGTGGCATCGCCGTCCTCGTGCATGACGGTGGTGATGTTGCGGCGGATGCGGATGTCGGCGAGGCCGTCGCCGCGCGGGTAGTAGCTGACCTCTTCGAGGGGTTCTGGGCTGGATACCGTCTGGAGCATGGTGGTGCCTTCCTGTGTGTGGTGAGTTGCGTCGCGCTGAGGTATCGGGTCGCGCGGCGCATGGTCAAATCGATGCGGTGCCTGCGGCGGTATTGGATGCTGTCGCTGTTGCGCAGGTACCCGTAGTAGGAGCAGCAGCGGCGTGCGAGCCGTTCGGTCATGGGCCGGCGTCTGGCGCGGTTGAAGGTGCGTCGGGCGCGGAGGAACACGCCGCTGCGGATGTTGACGCGCCCGTGGGGTCGGAACGTGTAGCCCACCATGTCGATGGGTTCGAGGTCGAGGCGTTTGCAGTTCCATTCCTCGTGCACGTCGAGTCCGAGCCGGTCTTTGAGGTAACGAACGATGCGGCGGGCGGCGATCTTCAAATCTCGTTTGGAGGTGCCGATGAGCAGCAGGTCGTCCATGTACCACAGTTGGTCGCGTGATGAGCCTGCGGGTGGTGATCTCGCCGGTGCGCCGGCTGGTGCGTTCGATGGTCATGGCCGGCGATTCGATCCAGTGGTAGGCGTGGCTCAGGTAGTAGTTGGCGAGCCATTGGCTCAGGTAGCTGCCGATGTTGAGCCCGTTGCCGCCTTGGTACCGGTCGATGAGGTGGAACACGAGGCGCAATAGGATCGGGTCGCCGACGTCGCGCGTGAGCATCGCCTTCAGGGTGGTGCGGTCGATGCTGGGATAGTATTTGCGCACGTCGAGCTTCACGAACCATTTGCTGGATCGTTCGCGTGTCCATCGTTTGATCGCGCGGCGGGCGTCGATGGTGCCGCGATTGGGGATGCTGGCGGTCTGCCATCGTCCCACCTTCGCGTCGAACAACGGTTGCAGGGCCATGACGGCCACATGGTCGTAGATTTGGTGCCTGACCGATTCGCGGCCGATGACGCGGTGTTTGCCGCTGATCGGTTCGATGCGGTTGAAGTATGCGATCCGGGTGTCGCGGTATCGGCCTTCGCGTATCTCGTCGCCGATCTGGCTGGCGAGGCGGTCTAGGTCGGGGTGGGTTTCGAGGAACCGGGTGACGTCTCGGCGCGATCGCTTGCCTTTGAGGTAGTGGTCGATCGCCCTGCGGACGAACATGGGCGTGGCGCAGCGGGTGTGCTTGCAATGGGTTTTCAGAGCGTTTCCTATCTGGACTATGCCGGCGTTCGACGGTGCTGGATGGGTTCGGGTCTACTGGCCGGGTGCTCGGTTTGATTTTCGGCTGGGCCGTGGCTTGCCCTCTCACTGGCTGGCGTGGAGGGTAGTTGTGGCGTAATGATCGTGTTGACAGGATTGACCGGATATGCGGCCCCCGATGTTCCACCTGCGGTTCGCGAGGTCGTTCCTGAGGTTCGCGGCGAAAGCGCCGCACAGCACCCCATCCCCGAGGTTGCCGAAGCGCTGCACCACGCACCGGGACGTCGGAGGCGTACCGCCACAAATCCCTGAACATGTTGCGAAACGTAGAAAGGGGGCTTTCGCCCCCTCGCTGCGCTTCACCCCCATCGCACTGCGGCTACGCCTTCGTGCGACCGAGCGCAGACAGGCGGCCCCCGAAGCCCCACCAGCGGTACGCGAGGACGTCCCAGAGGGACGCGGCGAAAGCGCCGCACAGCACCCCACCCCCGAGGGCGCCGAAGCGCCGCACCTGACGGAGGCCTTGGGATGTGAGCGGGTTGGCTCCGATGGCGTCGCACATGCCGGTGGCGCTCGTCGCGGTCAGGCCCGTGGGGATGATGACGCCGTTGGACAGGGTGAAGTCCTCGGCGTAGCGCCATGAGTCGTTCGTGGTCTTGTCGCGTGCGGCGAATTCGCCGATCTTGGTGTAGTTCGCCGTCGAGGTCTTGGAGGCCTTGGTGATGTCGAACACGCGGTAGAGTTCGATGCGGCCGAGGTCGTCTCTGTCCTTGACGGCGTTGGCGATGAGGTCGGCGTCGCTTTCGTAGATGCCGTTGAACAGTTCGATGCCCTGTAGGCGGATGGGTTGGTGGTCGGCTGCGAACGCGGTGGATGGGCGGCCGTCGGTGCCGAGCAGCTTGTCGGTGGCCCCGGTCTTCCATGGCATGGTGTTGACGAAGCATGCGGTGGTCGTGGTGATGGCGTCGCCGTCGAGGTTGAGGGCGGTGTTGCCGGCGTCGAGGTTGGTCTTGCTCAGGATGGTGCGTGCCCGGGCGGCGCTGTAGTTGTCGGTGTTGTTGCGTTCCTTGTCGGTGCCGACGTTGACGGTGCTGCCGACGTCGAAGTTGTTGGCGGCGCTGGTGGCGATGATGACGCGCTTGACGCCGGTTTCGGCCTTGGTGACGGCGGTTTGCTGCGTGTACTGCCAGCAGCCGCCGAGCACGTCCGAGTTTTTGGTGGCGTATTTGAGCATGAGCATGAGCTGGACGTAGAAGGTGTCGCCGGCGCAGCGGCCGGCGTAGCCCTTGCCCTTTTTGAGCGCGTAGTCGATGGCTCGGTTCTGGGAGCCGAATTCGCGGTCGATCTCCTTGCCGCTGACCGACAGGGGGCGTTGCTGGGAGTCGAGGGACGCGGCGTATTTCGCGAACAATAGGCATGGCCGTTTGCTGCCGTCGGGCAGCAGCACGCCGGGCAATGGCGCGTAGCCGTCGTACTGGGTGTCGCTGTAGAGGAATTCGTTGTGGGTGCTGGTGCTGTCGAGCTTGTAGTAGCCGGGGCATGTCATGACGTACACGTCGCCGTTCGATCCGTCGCGTTTGAAGCGGGTGTCGATGCCGTCGATGGCGGTGACGTGGGGTATGCCGTCGTCGTCCACGGTGGCGTTGACGTCCCACGTGCGGAAGGCGTTCAGGGCGCTGTAGTCGTCTCTGCCGGCCTTGTCGTTGGTGCTGATCTCGATGGTCAGGTTGGCGTTGTCGCGGGTCTTCACGCCGGTTGGCGTGTTGCTGTACGTGTATTTGGGGAATTTCACGCCGTACACCTTGCCGTCCTTGTGGGCGGCGAAGTAGGCGGCGATGTTGCCGTATTCGCCCTTGGTGCTGTCGTACTCGAAGCGCACGCCCTTGGCGGCGTTGGCGTGCACCTTGGCGATGAGCTGGGCGGTGTCGGCGAGGGTCATGACCTTCTGCGTGTTCGCCATGATGGCTCCTTCCTGTTTATCGGTTGATGATGTCGAGCGCCCAGTCGATGTCGGACTGGGTGAGCGGCGGGATCGTTTCGGCGTCGGACAATGCCGGCGCGATCACGGTGTCGTACTGGGCGTCTATGTCGGCTTGGGTCGCGAAGACCACGCCGGCGGCCGCGCTGGCGGCGATCTTGGACTTGCAGTCGTCGGAGAGCTGCCGGTATTCGATCACGCTGGTGCGTGCCGCGTTGGCGGCGTCCCTGGCCTCGCCGGCCGCGCTGACCGCGTTTCTGACGGCCTTGTTCGCGTCGTCGATGAGCTGTTCGAGGACGTTCATCTGATCCTGAGCGTCTGGCGCGGTCGCGTCGAACACGGCTCGTTCGACGATGCCGTGGAAGTTGCGCGAACAGGTCTTCGTGCCGTTGACGCTGACCTCGATGCCCATGAGGATCGCGCCGGCGTGTTGCAACGCCTTGCGCGGCACGGCGACGCGGTACGTGGCCGTGGGGGTGCCGAACACTGCCGGCATGCTCACGCGGTCGCCCAGCCCGCTGCCGGGCGTGGTGTTGTATGCGAGCGCGACGGTGATGCCGGTGGTGTCGGTGAGGGGGGTGCCGTTGTCGGTGAGTTCGACGGTGATGGTGCGGCCGTTGATGTCGCCGGCGTTGAGGCGTATGTCTGCGATGTAGCCGTTGGCTAGGTCGAGTTGGATGGGTTCGCCTGTGGCTTCGCGGAAGCTGTCAAGCGTTGCCATTGGTGTCGTCCTTGTTGAGTTGGTCGGTGAGGCGTTGGTTTTCCTTGGCGAGTATGTCGATCTGGGCTTGGAGTGCGGCGATTTGCACGGTGCTGTCGGCGAGCATTTCGCGGAGTTTGCCGATCATGGCCGGGTAGAGGTTTTTGTCGTCCATCAGTCGTGGTCCTTTCCGTTGTCGGTGCGGGTGAGTGATTCGATGAATCGGTCGGTTGCGCTGGCGATGTCGTCGGCGTGGTCTGCGAGGAGGTTGCCGAGTTCCGTTGGTTCGATGCCGGCGGGCAGTGCGATGGTGGTCGGGGCGTCGGTTTCGTCTTCGGCGGATGGGTTGGTGGTTGCCGTGTCCGGTAGGAGCGGGAGGCCGAGCAGTCCGCGTGTTTTGTTGCGGCCGGCGGTGAGCGGATCGTCGGTGGCATTGTCGGCGGGCGCGGTGGTAGTGTTGATGGCTTTTTCGATGGCGTTGTAGGCGCTTGTCCATGCGGTTTCGCCGGTTTGGGGGTCTGGGTCTGGTTCGCCGTGGTCTCGGACGTGGAGGATGGCGGCTACGGCTTCGGTGTCGGTTTCGATGCCGAGGAGTGTGCGCCATGATGCGATTGCGGCGAGTGGTATGGGCGTCGTGGGCGCGATGGCGGGGTGTGGGGTGGGGTGGGTGGTGGATGGGTGGTCATGCCGTCGGTGACTGCGGCCGGCGGGGTGGTGTCGGCGGTGAGTGGTCGGTCTATGAGGAGGGTGGGCTGGTCGTTGATGGTGGTTACTTGCATGGGAATCTCCTATTTCTTGAGGAATCCGATGGTGTGGAGCTGGTAGGGTTTGTTGCCCTGGAACAGGGCCGCATAATGCGTGTTGATGGATAGGTTGGAGACGACGCCAGTGCTGGTGTTGTAGTTCCAATGGGAATCCACTGCGGTGACCACCTTTTCCGGCGGCGTGTACACCCAGATACTCCAGCCGCTTGCCGTGCAGTCGGACACGGTGATCACGAACAGACCGGGATCGTCCTGCCGGTGATCGACTGTGGCGAACGCCTTGTATGACCCGTATTTCGCGGGATTGGAGGATGTGAAGGTGTATTGTGTGTATTTCATGGCTCCGATGTTTTGGCCTTCCCACCACGTGGTTTGGAAGGTGGAGCGCCCGCCGGAGAAGCCGCCGAGGAAGCCTCCCATGTACAGGTAGCCGCTGTCGATGTCGGCTTGGATGCCGACCAGGCCATTGTGGTCTCGCGCGGCGAGCGTGGCGGTCGTGTCCCCGGTCCTGGGAGACCACAGACTTAGGTAGGCACGCCTACTGCTGGGATCGGTCGAGTCATAGTCCTGATGTGCGGCGAGGAACACGGTGCCGACCTTGGTGGTGTTGTCGTCGGCCTTGCGTTCGCCGATTCTGGCGAACGCGCCGGGGTCGTGCTCCGCGCGCCGACCGCCGTTGAACGTGAGCGCGCTGACTTCGCCCTCCTGCTGCGTGGTGGACTCGACCGCGATGTACGGGTGCCGGTACGAGCCGCTTCCGTGGTAGAACTGGATGCCTGCGCCTTCTAAGGAGTCCGTGCCGGAGATTTCGGTCTGTTTGAAACTCGGGCTGATTTGCACCCTGTTGCCGGTTCGGGCGGTTCGGAAGGTGCCGGTCAGGAGGTTGTTGACACCGTCCCCGTCGAGGTGGACGGTTTCGTTGCCGTTGGCGTCGGTCATGACGAACTGGCCGGTGTCGAGGTTCCAGTAGGAGCGCTTGCCGGTGATGACGCCGGTCTTCATATAGGTGGCGTTGATGTACAGCAGTCCGTTGGACAGGTAGAGGCCTTGTTTTTGGCCGTTGTTGGTGAGCTTGTTGAAGATGTAGGTCTGGGTGAGTTCTCCTTCGAAGGTGTCCACGTAGCTGCGGGCGGCGGTCTCGTCGGTGCATTGCAGGCCGGTCCAGTACCAGTCGGCGTCGGATGCGGTGGCGGGGTTGCGATCGACCTGCATCCACAGGCGTGCGGTTTTGGCGTTGGATGGCACGGTGTAGCTGCCGGACACGTATGTCCAGCCGTTCGCGTTGGCGGCGGATTGGGCGATGGTCTGCCAGTGGTTGCCGTTGCCGGTGTCCGTCCAGTGGATGCCGAAGCTGCTGGTGACATTGCCGGCCTTGCGGTATGCCCAGCCGGACAGGCGGAACGTGTGGCCCCGGAACGTGTCGAGCGGCCATCCGAAGTACGTGTCTCGCACGTTGCCCAGGTGGATCGCGCTCGTGATGCCCTCGGGGTGTGTGGCGGGCATTGTCTTGGTGAGTTTGCTCGCGCCGAGCTTGTCGAGGTCGTGGTCGGGGTTGCCGTTCGGGTTGCGCACGAGGTTGCTGCCGTAGGCCATGATCGCCTCGGCGTAGGTCTTCGCGCCGGACAGGGCCGTGTCGGCCTTGGCGGTCGCGTCGCTTTTCGCGCTGTTGAGCGTGCTGGCTCCCACGCTGTCGGCGTAGGTCTTGGCGGCGGTCTGCGCGTCCGTGGCGAGTTTCTGGGCTTGGGTCTGGGTGGCGAGGCTGGACGCCTTGTTGCCGTTGATGGTCGAATTGGCGGACAGGCTGAATTCGCCGGTGTCCATATCCCAGAAGTTCAGGCCCTTTTGTCGGTGAGACGGCCGGCCTTGACGAGCGCCGCATCCAATACGCCGGTCTTCATATACGTGGCGTTCAGATACAGCAGTCCGCCGGACAGGTAGATGCCCTGCGTCTTGCCGTTGTTGGTCAGACGGTCGAAGATGCTGCGCTGGCCCAGAGATTCGTCGAGTGCGTCCACGTAGGCCTGCGCCGCCGCCTTCGCGGCATCGCTGTCCGATTTGGACTGCGCCTTGGCTGCGGTCAGGGCTTCCGAGGCCTTGGTCTCGGCGTACTTCCTCGCCTCCGCGAGCTTGGCCGTATCGGCCGCGTCGGCCTGACGCTTGGCCTCGGTGATCGCCGCCTGTTTCGCCGCGTCGGTGTACGAGTTCGCGTCGGACACCGCGCCGTCGGCATACTGCTGGACGGTCTTGCCGCCGATGGTGCTGCGGGCGGACAGGCTGAAATCGCCGGTGTCCATATCCCAGTAGTTCAGGCCTGCTGCGTCGGAGAGACGGCCGGTGAACACGGTGTCGGCGAAGATGCCTTTGCCGTTGGCGAGCGCCCGGAAGTCCCAGTCCCCGTTCGGTTTTTTGTGGTCGGCGATGCGCCAGTAGCCGCCGCCGATGTGGATGCAGTTGGGTGGGGGTCTGGTCCTCGGGCTTGTCGTACACGTAGATGCCTTGGCCGGGTTTGAGGTACGTGTATCCGCCGGTGGCGTTCATGATCTGGTTGATGCGGTCGATGAGGTCCTTCATGTACGGGCCGGTGCCGCCGGCGGCGCTGTTCCATGCGCCGGAGTTGGAGACGAGTTTGTCGAGGGCCTGCTGTTGGGCGGCCATGCGCTGCGTGTAGGATTGCCGGATGTTGCCGAGGGTGATCTTGGTGTCGGCGAGGCTGCCGGCCAGGTCTTCCTCGATCTGGAGGATGCGGCCTTCGAGGCGCAATGGTGTGGCGAAGCTGGTGTCGATGATCTGCACGCTGTCGCCGACGTCCGTGCCTTCCGCGCTGAGGCCGGCTTGTCCGAGGGCGGTCACGTCGGCGGTGTAGGAGACGACGGGCGTGGCGCGGGTCTTGAGCGCGTTCTTGGTGAGGGTGAGGAGTTCCTTGGGGTCTTCGCAGTCGGGGAAGTCCACGCTTGCCTCGCTGTGGTGTCTGGTGCCGTCGGGGCCGGGTATGCCCCAGTTGGCGAGCGCTTGGTCGTCTTGGACGTAGGGTTTGCCGTGGTTGACGTCGGCGAAGCTGATTTTGCGGCCGTATCCGCCGGTGGGCTCGCCTTGGTCGTTGGTTTGTTCGATGCCTTTGCCCCAGCCGTAGAGGCGGGTGATGACGTCGCCGGCGTCGATGTCGCGTTTGATTTGGGTGAGGTCCTTGCCGTACTCGAAGCGCTTCGTGGTGTTGGCGGAGCCTCGGTGTTCGACGAGGTGGATGATGCGCCGGCCGATCCGGTTGCCGGTCGGGTCGGGCTGGTATTCGGTCTGGACTTCGAGCCCGTAGGTGTCGGCGGTCTTCTGGACGGCTTCGAGGACGGTGCAGTGGTAGAAGGCGAGGTCCGCCGTGCCGGTGATGGTGCCGGTCTCGACGGTGCCGACCGCCCACCGGGTGCCTTCCAATGCCTTGGCGAGGCAGGCTTTGGCGTTCGCGTTGCGGTTGCGTTTGTCCTCGATATAGGTGCGCGAGAGTTCGGCGATGCTGCCGGTGCAGTAGGCGACGGTGACGGGCATGCCTGCGGCGCGGGCGGTCTGGGTGGACTGGCACAGGTATTCCGCCCAGCGGCCCATCGAGTCCTTGAACGCGATGCGTTCGTCCTTGTTGATCTCGCCGATGGTGGTGATGTCGAGGGTGTCGGTGCCGTCGGTGGCTCTCGTGCGGATGGCCTTGATGACGTAGGGCAGGTCGCCGAGCGGGTTGCCCCAGCGGTCGAAGATCATGTATCGCATGAGTGTGCTCCTAGATGAGTGTGAGTGGCCTGTACGCGAGACTGGCGGCGGTGGCTCCGGTGAGGGTGAGCGTGTTCAGGCCGGGCAATAGGGGGAAGTAGTCGGATTCGAGTGTGGGTGTCATGAGGTTGCCGTTGACGCGCAGCTCCCGGTGGTCGGGGTCGGTGTCGATGGAGATGCGTCCGGTGATGGCGGTGGTGGACGTGACGGCGAGTTTGTGGCCGTGCGCGTCCTTGATGCTGACGGTCTTGGCGTCGGCGGCGGGGGTGAGCGTCCATGTGGGCCAGCATGGCCGGTTGCCTTTGACGTGGATCGTGTTCGCGTCCGTTTTGAGCGCGATGGATTGGCTGCGGCCGATCAGGTAGGGGTGGGCGTCGATCTCGGCTTGCACGAGGGTGGCGATCTGGTGGTCGCCGGCCCATTTGTCTTCCCACGCGCCGAGGCTCATGCGGCCTTGGTATTCGCCGGGCAGGCTGCGCCATGAGAGTGAGACTATGGTGCCGGCGAGGGCGGCGAGCCGGGTTTTGGCGGCGAGGATGTCGTCTTCGCCGCCGATCGCGTACAGGGTGAGCGTGATGGCGCGGTCGCCCATGTACGCTGCCCCGGTCGGGTCGGTGAGGGTCAGGTCGAGCCGGCCGTCGCGGCCGGGCATGTCCTGCATGCTGGTTGTGGGCTTGGCGGCGTCGATGGTCACGCCGTCGGAGGATAGGGACAGCATCATGCGTTCCAGCGGGACGCCGTTGAGCGTGGGGTCTTCGACATGCGGCAGGCGCATGCGTCGCTGGTAGAGCATGATGCTGTCCTCTCTGGTTTTAACGGCCTCTCATGGCGAGGCTGTTGAGTTCGTAGCTCATGGGTTTGGCGAGCTTGCCGGCCATGACCTCGCCGCCACGGTCGTTGAGGTTGAGCGTGATGCCGGCGGCGAGGGCCGCGTCGATCGCGTCGATGATGTCCTGTTTGGTGGCGTATCCGCCGGCCTGTTCGTCCATCGTGTACGCGATCCGGCCGCCGTTGACGGTGCCGTGGTATGCGAGCGGGGTTTCGAGTCGGCTGGTGTCGGTCTTCAGGCTGACGGTCGGGACCATGTCGGTCAGTCCGTCGATGCTGTCGGCGACGAGGCCGCTGGCCTTGTCGATGCCTTGGGCCATGCCGGCGGGTATCCATTTGCCGACCTCGTCGCGGAAGATTCTCGATGGCGAGTGGATGCCGAGCACGCCCTTGGCCCAGCCGACGAGGCTGCTGCCGAGGTTGCTGATCGTGTTCCTGACCCACTGGAACGCGCCGCCGATGCCGTTGATGAGGCCGCTGATGACCTGACGGCCCGTGTCGTACAGCCATCCGCCGGCCCCGCTGACCGCGCCGAGCACGGTGTCGCGGATGCGGCCGACGGTGTTCGACACGGATTGGATGCCGTTGGACACGGCCGACGTGATCCCGTGCCAGATGTTTCCCAGGAACGAGCTGACGCTGTTCCATACGCTCGTCCATACGCCGCTGATGGCGTTCAGGACGGTCGAGATGGTGTTGCGCACATTCTGGATGCATGTGGACACCACGCCGCTGATCGCGTTCCAGATGGCGGATGCGACGGACCTGACCGCGTTCCAGACGCTCGTCCATACGCCGCTGATGGCGTTGAGGACGTTGCCGATCGTGTTCCTGATGCCGTTGATGATCGGCGTGAAGAACGCGACGATCCTGTTCCAGACATCCGTGAAGAACTGGCTTACGGCCGTCCATACGCTCGTCCAGATGCTTTTGATTCCGTCGAGGATGTTCGACAGGAACGCTTTGATGCCGTCCCATGTGGTCGTGAAGAACGATTTGATCGCGTCCCATGCGCCCTGCCAGTCTCCCTTGAGCAGGTCGAGGAACACGACGATGACGGTGCGGATCGCGTTCACCACGGTCGAGATGTAGCCGCTTATCAGCGTGAAGATCGTGTTGACGACGTTGTAGATCGCCGTCCATACGGTGCTCCATACGGTGTTCGTGCTGTTCATCTGCTGGGTGATGAACGAGAGTATCCAGCCGAACACGGTGTCGATGCCGTTCTGGATCGCCTGCAACGGGGCGACGATGAGCGCGCCGATGACGGTGAACACGTTGACGATGAAGTCCCGGACGCTGGTGAAGATCGTCGTGGCGGTCGTGCTGATGCCGGTCCACACGCCGGACAGGAACGTGGTGATCGACGTCCACGCGCCGGTGACGCCGCCGCTGATCGTCTGCCATAGGCCTGCAAAGAAGCCGGCGATGCCGTCCCATGCGGATTGCACGCCGCCTGTGATCGTCGCCCATAGGTCGGCGAGGAATTCGCCGAGCCCGTTCCATATCGCCTTAGCGCCCTCCACGAGCGCGGCCCATGTCTCGGACAGCCATGAGGTGAACGCGGCCCACGCCTTGCGGCCGACCTCGGTCTGGGTGAAGAACCAGACGAGCGCGGCGACCACCGCGGCGAAGATCGTGACCCAGAATCCGACGGGATTCGCCTTGAGGACGGCGTTGAAGGCCCGTTGGATGGCGGTGCCGGCGCTCGTCACGGCGTTCCATGCGAGTTGCGCGTTCTGCGCGATCTTGGTGGATGCGGCTATCTTCTGGATGCGGCCGGAGATGCCGCCTATGCCGTTGACGAGGTCGGTGACGCCGTTGGCGGCGTTCTTGACCTTCACGGCGGCGTTGAAGATGCCGTCGAGCCCGCCGGCGACCGCCGTGATGCCCGCCGTGGCCGTTTTGAAGCCGAGGAACGCGGCGACGGCCGGTATGAGCACGGGCGCGAGCTTGCCGGCGTTGCCGACGATGAGGTTCAACGTGTCGGCGATGAGTTTTATGGCGGTCGCGACCCCGTCGGGCGGCATGAGTTTCACCCAGTCGATGACCATGTTGACGACGCCCATGATCGCGTCCCGAATGGTGTCCCACGCGGATTTGAACGCGGTGATCGCGCCGTTTTCCTCCAGTTTGGAGTAGAGGCGCTGGAACCAGCCGATGAGCCCTTCGATGCCTGCCTGGACGACGGGCACGGCGTTGGTGACTCCGTCTGCGATCCAGCTCATGCCGCCGGTGATGGCGGGTTTGACGCTGTCGAGCACGCTCGCGCCGAGCTTGACGAACGCGGCTTCGAGGTTGCCGGTGGCTCCCTCGATGGTGCTGGCGGATGTGGCGGCTTCCACGGCGGCGTCGGTGAAGCCGAGCGACATGATCGCGTCGTTGAATTCCTGCGCGGTGATCTGCCCGTCGGCCATCGCGTCGCGGAAGTTGCCGGTGTAGGCTCCGGCCTCCTTGAGTGCCTGTTGGATTTTGCCGCTCGCGCCGGGGATCGCGTCAGAGAGCTGGTTCCAGTTCTCGGTCGTGAGTTTTCCCTGGCCGGCGGTCTGCGTCAGCACCATCGCCACGGACTTGAAGGTGTCGGCGGAGCCGCCGGCGACGGCGTTGAGGTTGCCTGCGGCTTCGGCGAGCTTGTCGTAGTTGGGCACGCCGTTGGCGG
>ENA-OQKI01000237-OQKI01000237.1-human-gut-metagenome-genome-assembly--contig:-NODE-237-length-12602-cov-2.301563_pt1 | contig 12602 bp, 13 predicted proteins | sample MGYA00242778_ERZ504798 | MGnify/ENA primary metagenome ERZ504798 (study PRJEB26092, sample SAMD00036414) | human gut metagenome | host: Homo sapiens | study: EMG produced TPA metagenomics assembly of... | reverse complement strand
TCCTAGAAGTTTGCAACCATGGTAGCCGATTTGCGCATGGCCTCGCCCACGGCGGTAGAATTGGTCAACCCGAAACACCGCAACGAACGGAAGACTCACATGGCCCTCATCACTTCGTACCACGTCCCCGGCCTTTACGTCGAGGACCACAGCATCGACGTCCCCCTCGACTGGCGCGGCCTGGAGCCGATGCTCCTGGCCGTCGGCAGCACCATGCGCCGCGGCGCCATGCCAGCGCCCATCGCCGGCGCGCCCGAGAGCATCAAGCTCTTCTACCGCGTGGTCTGCGCGCCCGACCGCATCAACGACGATCTGCCGCTGCTCCTGTTTTTGCAGGGTGGCCCCGGTGGCGAGAGCCCGCGTCCGCTGTCGCCCACGAGCGACGGCTGGATTGAGGAGGCCGTCAAGCATTTCCGCGTCGTGCTGCCCGACCAGCGCGGAACGGGGCGCAGCAACTGCGTAGACGGGCGCACGATCGCGGCTCTGGGCGAGCGCGCGACGGCGGCCGGCTCCGATGCTGCCCGCTCGCAGGCGGACTTCCTCAAGCGCCACCTCGCCAGCTCCATCGTGCGCGATTTTGAGTACCTGCGCCTGGTGGGCTTTGGCGGCAGGCCCTGGGTCACGCTCGGGCAGAGCTACGGCGGCTTTTTGACGCTGAGCTACCTGTCGCTCTTCCCCGAGGGCGTGGCGGCAAGCTTTACCTGCGGCGGCATCCCCCACGTACCGGCGAGCGCAAGCGAGGTCTACGCGCACACCTTCCCGCGCATGGCCGCCAAGACGCAGCAGTATTACAACCGCTACCCCGCCGACGTCGAGCGCGTGGCGGCCCTGGCAGATGCCCTCGAGGAGCAAAAGCCCGTGCTACCCGACGGCTCGCCGATGACGGTCGAACGCCTACAGCTCATGGGCAGCGACTTTGGCATGAAGCCGAGCTTTGAGCGCATGCATTGGATTATCGATCATTGCTTTTGTTGACGGCGACGGCACGCTGGCCTGCGGCGCCTCGGTATCTGACAGCTTTTTGATGCGCGCCTTCGAGCGCACCAACACGCGCACGAATCCGCTGTACTGGACGCTTCAGGAGTTCATCTACGCCGACGGCGACACCATGCCCATTCGCTGGGCCGCGGCAGAAGAGAAGGCCCATCGTGCCGAGTTCGACACGCTCACGCGACCGCTCATGTTTACCGGCGAGGCCATGTTCCCGTGGATGTTTGAGCAGATGCCCGAACTTAAGCCCTTCAAGCCGGCGATGGATCTGCTTATGGAAGACACAAGCTGGGACAAGATCTACGACCCGCAGCGCCTGGCGTGCAACGAGGTGCCCCTGCAGGCCGCGGTGTACTTCGATGACATGTACGTGGACTCGGGCATGCAGCTCGATACGCTCAGCCGCGTGGGCAACTCGCATGCCTGGGTGACCAACGAGTTCGAGCACGACGGCTTGCACGGCAGCGTGGTGTTCAAGCACCTCTTCGACGAAGCCCTCAACCGCGGAGACCTGCGCCAGATCTTCTAGCAAAGGAGTGTCCCCGTCTGCCGGCACAATAGGAACGTCCCCAAGTGCCGGCAACGACAATGCCGCTGGTAGAGGACAGAAAGCGAAAACGCCCCTAAGCGAGCAAGGTGACGTGAAAGAGGAGGGCATTGACCTTTTGGTCATGCCCGACGATTGAACGTCAGATTGCCGCTTAGGGGCGTTTGCAGCGTCAATTGGTTAGGCGAACACTATCAAGTTGTCCCTATGGATCGCGGGCTTCTCGGCCAGGTCTGCGAGCAGGCGGTTGCTGGCAATCTGGTCCTGGCGGCGGCCGGCTGCAAGCTCCAGCACGTCCGAATCGGCCTCGGCGATACCACGGGCGACAACCATGCCGCTCGGGTCGCACACGTCGAGCACATCGCCCTCGGCAAACTGGCCATCGACCTCGCGAATACCCACCGCGAGCAGCGACGATCCGCGGCTGACCAGCGCCTTCGCGGCGCCATCATCGACCGTCACCGAGCCATGCGCCTTGTCACCCAGTGCGATCCACAACTTGCGCGGCGCAATGTCCAGGCGCTCCGCCGGCGGATCGAACAGCGTACCCACGCTCTCGCCGCGGGCCAGACGCACGAGCGCATCGGGCTCCTCGCCCGAGCAAATCACGCTTTGAATGCCCGCCGTCATGAGAATGCGGCTCGCGCGAATCTTGGTGATCATGCCGCCCGTACCCACCGATGTGGAAGAATCGCCCGCCGAGGCGATAATCTTGGCATCGATCTTATGCACGACCGGGATAAACTCGGCCGTCGGATCCTCATGCGGATTGGCGGTGTAGAGGCCATCGATGTCCGAGAGCGTCACGCACAGATCGGCAGAAACCAGGCAGCTCACAAGCGCCGCCAGCGTGTCGTTGTCGCCGAACTTGATCTCATCGACGGTAACGGTGTCGTTCTCGTTGACGACCGGCACCACGCCCAGCTCCACCAGGCGCAGCAGGGCGTCGCGCGCGTGCAGGTAGGACGTGCGGCGCGCCGTGTCGTGACGCGTGAGCAGCACGAGCGAGGTGAGCAGGTCGCGCGCATGGAACTCCTCGTCGTAGGCCGACGAGATGATGCACTGACCGGCCGAGGCGCAGGCCTGTAAGCTCGGAAGGTCGCCGACCGGCTTGTGGTCGAAGCCCAACACGGGATAGCCACAGGCGATAGCGCCCGAGCTCACCACGACCAGACGCCAGCCGAGCTTGCGCAGCGCTGCGGCCTGATCGGCAAGTCCGCCGATAAAGGCGCGGTTGACCTTGCCATCGGCACCCACCACCGTGGACGAACCGATCTTTACCACCATCGTTTTATAAGAAGTCGTCATACGTCAAACCAATCAACTGCTCAGCGAACGGCCGAGCTGGCGGCCAAGGGAGTGTGACTCGCCCCTACCGCCCAAGGAATTAGTGAGCCCAGGGAAAGGCAGAGGCCGCGGCCATGTTCTTGCGCACGAGCTCGTCGCGCACCTGAGCCAGGCCCTGCTCCATGCCCACCACATAGGTCTGCGGGTACAGGAAGCGCTTGAAAGCTGCGTCCAGATGATCGAGCGCCCAAGCACAGCGCTCGCGCGCGTCCTGGATGCTCTCACGCGGAGCCACCGCACTGCCATCGCGCACGATCGGCACCAGCAGCTCGCGATACTCAAGTTCGGACACGTCGGTCACCAGGGCGGCATCATTCACGGCCACGAGGGTCTTGCCGCGCGCGGCGCCCTCCCCCGCCAGATGGTCCTCGTCGTAGATCATGTCGCAGACCGGGCCGCCAAAGCCGTCGTAATAACGGCGCACGCGTTGCACACCCGGGATCGTGCGCTTGTAGGGCTGCTCGGAGAGCTTGACCACCGGCGTCCATGGATCTGCCTCGCTCGCACGGCGGGCGGAAAGCTTGTACACGCCGCCCAGCGCCGGCTGATCGTAGCAGGTCGCGAGCTTGGTGCCCACGCCAAAGCTGTCGATGGGCGCGCCCTGGTCGAGCAGCGACTGAATCGTGTACTCATCCAGATCGTTGGAAACCGAGATCCCCACATAGGGCAGGCCCTCGGCATCAAAACGGCCGCGAACATACTTGGAGAGCTTGGCAAGGTCGCCGGAGTCGATGCGAATAGCCGACAGACGCTCGCCCACCGCCTCCATCTCTTTGGCAACCGTAATGGCATGTTCGCAGCCCTCGCGCACGTCATAGGTGTCGATAAGCAGCGTACAGTTCTTGGGGCTCGACTTGGCAAAGGCGCGGAAGGCCTCGAGCTCGGAATCGAAGCTCATCACCCAGCTGTGCGCATGCGTGCCAAAGACGGGAATACCGTAGCGGCGGCCGGCGAGCACATTGGACGTAGAGGAGCAGCCGGCAACGTAGCTCGCGCGCGCGACGGCCAGCCCGCCATCGGGACCCTGGGCGCGGCGCAGGCCAAACTCGGCAACGGGACGGCCGTCCGCCGCCAGCACCACGCGCGCCGTCTTGGTGGCGACAAGCGTCTGGAAGCCGACGATGTTGAGCAGCGCCGTTTCGAGCAGCTGGCACTCCAGCGCGGGACCGGTGACGCGAACCATGGGTTCGCGCGGAAAGACGAGCTCGCCCTCGGGGACGGCGTCGATGTTTACATGTGCATGAAAATCGCGCAGGTAGTCGAGGAATGCAGGCTTGAACATCGCGCCGCCGGCCGGGGCCTGGAGTGAGGCGAGGTAGTCGATATCCTCGGGCGTAAAGCGCAGGTTCTCGACCAGCTCGGGCAGCTCGGCGGTGCCGCACATGACGGCATAGGCGCTGCCAAAGGGATGGTCGCGGTAAAACGCGGTAAAACAACCCTGCTCATTGGCCTTGCCGCTCTCCCACAGGCCCTGGGCCATAGTGAGCTCGTACAGATCGGTGAGCATTGCAATGTCGGTGGGATGCGAGATGTCGGTCAAAGCCATGGGGCGACCTTTCGGATGCGTTGTGCAGAGGTTGAGGGTTGGAAAAGGGCAGAGTGTTCGGGCATGGCACCCAGCGCGAATGGGCTAGAGCAGGCCCATGCTGGTCAGGATCGTGTAGCCCATAAAGATGACAAACGCGATGAGGGCAAGGACAATGATGATTTTTTTGAGCCGGCGCCATGCCAGGGATCTCGTTCTCGCCCGTAGGCTCCTTGGAGGTAACCATGCGCTGGGCAAAGGTCATCTCGTCACGGCTCGGCTTGGGCTCGACGGACTTGGAACGAGCGACCTTTTTAGGCTGAGGTTTAGGTGCGGTGGGCGCGGGCTTCGCGGCGGCGGGCTTGGGCGCGGGGGCGACGTTCGCGGCGGCCTCCTCGGCCTTCTCGCGCTCGGCACGCAGGGCGGCCAGCTCCGTCACGCTCGCGGCGTGCCTCTTCCTGGGCCTCGCGACGAGCTTTCTCGGCGCGGAGCTCTTCCAACTCGGCGCGTTCCTCGGCAGACAGTGGTTGGGACTCAAGCTTGGCCATGGTACAGCCCTTTCTTTTAAAAAAAGCCGCCGACACAATGTCAGCGGCTTATCAAATCCAAGGGTGGAGACGAAGGGAGTCGAACCCTCGGCCTCTGCCATGCGACGGCAGCGCTCTCCCAACTGAGCTACGTCCCCAGGACAAGTTGATATTTTACCTACGGCTCGCCAACTGTCAACGCCCAATACCCAGTCTTTTTGGGACGCGGCTGTTTTAGCTACCCCGACAGACAACGCGAACGGTTTGGTCGAACAGCGGCAGGGGTAGCTAAAACAGACCCCGTCCCAAAAAGACTACTCAAAGAGCCTCGTCCCAGATTAGCTGGTTTGAGCACTAGTAAGAACACCGGTGGTATCGAACGCCGGGGTAAAGCTCTCGTCTACCGCGCCGCCTTCTTGCCAAAACATCGTCGTAAAGCCCAGGTCGTCGGCATGGTCGAGCACCTGCTCGTACTCCTCGCGCGTCACGGCGCGCGCCAGGTCGCCGCCTTGTTCGCGCATGAGGGCATTGGGCGTGTACTGGTTCATGACCGAGATCGGCACGTCGCCCACCGTCTGCCACACCAGGTCCAACACGCGGCACGAATCGTCCGCATGCCCCGGCAGCACCAGATGACGCACGATTATGCCGCGCCTCATGAGCCCGTCCTCGTCTACCAGCTCTCCCCCGCGGCGCTCAATCTCGCGCGCCATCTGGGCCAGACCCGACACGGCCACGCGCGGGTAGTCCTTAATATGAGAAAGCGACTGAGCAAGCCCGGCATCGGCATATTTAAAGTCCGTAAGCCACACGTCGACAAGGTCGCCCAGCGCCGCCACGGCACTCGCGCGCTCGTAACCACTCGTGTTGTAGACAATTGGGATGACCAACCCGCGCGTCCGTGCCGCGGCAATCGCGGCAGGCAACAGGTGCGCATAGTGCGTCGCCGTCACCAGGTTGATGTTATTGGCGCCCTGGTCCTGCAGCTCCAGCATAATCTCGACCAAACGCTCGGGCAAAATCTCAAGACCGAAATTGCCCGTCGAGATCTCGTGGTTTTGGCAGTAGATACATTTGAGCGAACAGCCGCTAAAGAAAATCGTACCCGAGCCGGCCTCGCCCGAAATGGGCGGCTCCTCCCACATATGGAGCGCCGCGCGGGCGACCTTAAGCGTGTTGTCGGCGCCGCACACGCCACGCGCGCCCTCGTCGCGCGCCGCACCGCAACGGCGCGGACACAAATGGCAGGCGGGCGAAAAAAGTTCGGTCAACGACGTCGGCATAAAAACATGCTCCAAAACAATGATTCAGCAGCTCAAACGTAAAGGGACCAACCGCACAGACGGCTCGAGCCCAAGGCGCCGTAATCGTCCGACACGATTTTTGTAATGTCAAGACTGGAATCGATAAAGTGCCGCTTTATGATGTAGGTATTCCGCCCCCCGCCGGAGCAACTGGGTGAACCGTCGCGTTTATTTAGGGAGCCCACACAGTCGTACCTAGTACAGGTATCCTTCGTTGTTAAGGACGCTGGAACAGTCGATGAGGGCACCCACCTGTTTTAGGTGGGTTCATTTTCGTAACGTGGGGGGTGGTTTTCATTTGCCGAAAACCACCATTACAGCCCATATGGATCCCCGCCGGTATCCCGACAAGCCATCGACAACATCCCAATATCTGGTAAGCGCGTGATTATCGCTGCATGCAATTCCATGCACCCCCCGTGGTCGAGTATCATGGTTCGGCTATGCCCTTTGCGCATGGCGTTCTTCTGACCTTTTCCTTCGACGCTTGGCGGTTTTTAGATTCATGGCTTCATCCCCGAGCTACATACCGTACCTATGCGTGGCAGCGGCGGCCTTTATCACGACCTTCCTCATTGTGCCCCTGGTCAAGCGCTTGGCAATTAAGCTCGACGCCGTCGACTATCCTTCCAAGCGCCGCATCAACACCAAGCCCATCCCGCGTTTGGGCGGAACGGCGGTGTTTTTGGGCCTGGTCGTTGCCTGCATTGTGCAAATCCTAGGCACCTGGCACCTAGGCTGGCCGCCCGTCCTGGTGCCGCACCCGCGCCTTCACATTAGCTATCCCATGCTGGCGCTCTCCTTTACCGTCATCTTTGCGACCGGCGCTATCGACGACGTCTTCCAGCTCAAGCCCAAGCAAAAACTGGCCGGTCAGGTCCTCGCCGCGCTCATCGCCTGCGTGGGCGGCCTGCGCATCGGCGTCATCGTCAACCCGTTTGCCCCCGGCGAGATCATGCTCGGATGGCTCGCCTACCCCATCACCGTGATCTATCGTGGTGGCATTCACCAACATCATTAACCTCATCGACGGCCTCGACGGCTTGGCCACGGGCATCTGCGGCATCGCGTCGTTCACCATGTTTTCGATCGGTCCGTTCTCTCGGGGCCGCACTCGGACCGCCGCCGCGCTCTCCATTGCGCTCTTTGGCGCCTGCCTGGCCTTTTTGCGCTACAACTTCAACCCCGCAAGCATCTTCTTGGGCGACTCGGGGTCGCTGCTTCTGGGCTTTGCGCTGGGCTCCATCTCGTTGCTCAACGTGAGCCGCACCGCCGCGCTCACCTCGCTTATCATCCCACTCATCGTTGCCGGCGTGCCCATCATCGACACGTTTAGCGCCATCGTGCGCCGCAAGCGCGCCCACATTAGCATCGGGCAGGCCGACAAGGGCCACATCCACCACCGCCTGATCCAAGAGGGCTACAACCAAAAACAGGCAGTGCTCCTCATCTACGCCTGGTGCATTATGCTTTCGGCCGGCGCCGCCGCGATTAACCAGGTCGAAGTGCCCATGCGCGTGCTCATCTTTACCGTGCTCGCCATTGGCTCGGCGGCCTTCGCCAAGCACCTGCACCTGTTTGAACCCGTGCTACGCCACCATTACAACAAGCGCACGCACGAGGACGAGCTCGTCACCCCCGACGACCCCGCCTTTAAGCAGGAGGAGCAGGCAGCCGAGGAACGTAAGGAAGAGCGCCACCACAGGCGCTAGGGTAAGCTGCCGAGGATGCGTCCAGACGCCGCCGGCCAAACGCGCAGCCACGCCGCGCCCATCGCACATGCCGCCGCTCTCCCGCCCCTCGCCTACTTACGCCCCGCCTCTCTAATAAACACGCTATCATCTTGACCCATGAACATACGTTAGGAGCAATCATGCCAAACGAGAACAGCTACGAAGTCGCGCTGCAAAAGAGCAACGCCATTCGCGAGGGCCTGACCAAAACGCCCGAGAAGTTCACCATGCTCACCGGCGACCGCCCCACCGGCCGTCTACACCTGGGCCACTACTTCGGTACCCTCAAGGGCCGTGTTGAGCTGCAGAACATGGGCGCCAAGACCAACGTGCTCATCGCCGACTACCAGGTCATCACCGACCGTGACACCACCGAGCACATCCAGGACAACGTGTACAACATGGTCATGGACTACCTTGCCTGCGGCATTGACCCCAACAAGACCATGATCTACGCGCACTCCGCCGTGCCCGCCGCCAACCAGCTCATGCTGCCGTTCCTGTCGCTGGTGTCCGAGGCCGAGCTGGCTCGCAACCCCACGGTCAAGGCCGAGATGAAGGCCTCGGGCCATGAGCTCACCGGCCTTCTGCTCACCTACCCGGTGCACCAGGCCTGCGACATCCTGTTCTGCAAGGGCAACGTCGTGCCGTCGGCCGCGACCAGCTGCCGCACATCGAGCTCACCCGCACCATCGCCCGCCGCTTTAACAACCGCTACGGCAAGGTGTTCCCCGAGGTCGAAGCGCTGCTTTCCGAGACCCCGCTGCTGCCGGGCCTGGACGGTCGCAAGATGAGCAAGAGCTACGGCAACGCCATCAACATCTCGATGACCGCCGAGGAGACGGCCAAGCGCATCAAGAAGAGCCAGACCGACTCCGAGCGCATGATCACATTCGATCCCGAGAACCGCCCCGGCGTGTCCGGTCTGCTTTCGACGGCCGCCATCTGCACTGGCCGTTCCGAGGTCGAGATTGCCGAAGAGATTGGCATGGGCGGCTCCGGCCAGCTCAAGAAGTACGTGACCGAGGCCGTCAACGAGTACTTCGCGCCGATCCGCGAGCGTCGTCAGCGCTACGAAAACGACCTGGACTATGTGAAGGACGTGCTGCACGAGGGCAACCGTCGCGCCAACGAGATTGCCGAGCAGACCCTGGCCGAGGTTCAGGACGCCATGGGCATGGTGTACTAGATCGATCTGCTGGCTAGAACTTTCGATTGCTATAGGGCGGGCGCTAGTGCGTCCGCCTTTTTTGGTGCCCGACCGGTTCGGCTCTGCCCATTGCACTCCCCCGAAAAACAGGAACAGGCCCGCTGGCAGTTAGTTGCCAGCGGGCCTGTTCCCGAAGTACACCGTTGAATCGCACAGAGGGGAGGAATGCGAATCAAACTCAACAGGGCAGGCTTTTTCATCGCCTATTGCCTGCTCCGTTGCTGAAAACAATATAGTTCACCGTGGTTTACTTTGCTGCGACAAACCGCGCCGCCATACCTTCTCCATAAGTTAACCTCGGTAAACCTGCCAAAACCACCACAAAGGGGACAGGCACCTTTGTGGTGGTTTAAGCCACGGCAGAGCCGCTAGAGCCCTGCAGGCCAGCGACAGGCGGCCAAGTCGACGTGCATGTCGTCCTTAAACGCCACACCCTCCCCTAGCAAAAGCTCACGTTGAGCATCGGGACCGCCAAAAGCAAAACCATCGCATATGCGGCCATCGGCAAACACCACGCGGTGACAGGGACTCTCGCCGGGGCGCGGATTGCCATGCAGGGCATACCCCACGTACCGCGCACTTCGTGGACGTCCAGCAAGCAGCGCCACCTGACCATACGTGGCGACCATCCCCTCGGGAATCTGCTCGACCACCTCGTACACCCGCTCAAAAAAGCCCTCAGACGCCATTGCTCACTACCCTTCCACCCGGATAGCATAAACCACCACAAAGGTGCCTGTCCCCTTTGTGGTGGTTTTGGCAGGTGGGCTAGTTAACGGGCTGGAAGAAGGCCACGGCTACGGCGCCGGGGCCTACATGGGTGCCGATGGTGGCACCGATGGTGTGAACGGGCAGTTCGCCCTCGGTGTGGCCAGCCCACAGTGCCGCGCTGTCCTCGATATACTTCTTGAGCACCGCATCCGAAAGGCCCGTATAGCCGAGCGCCAGCGGCATGGAAAAGTCGATGCCGCCTGCCTTTTCGACCTTCTGGTTGAGCAGGTTACGTCCGTTCTTGGAACCGCGCGCCTTGCCCAGCTGCACGATCAGACCGTCCTCGGCAGCCACAACAGGCTTTACGTTGAGCAGCGTACCCACGGCACCGGCAGCAGCAGACAGGCGACCGCCGCGCACCAGGTACTCCAGCGTCTCGAGCAGACCAATAACCACCACGCGGTCACGGACGGCCTCGACAGCCGCCGCGATCTGGGCCGCGCCCTGGCCCTCGTCCACTAGGCGCAGGGCATACTCGACCAGCACGCGCTCACCCAGGGTAACGTTATTGCTATCAACCACATACACGTCGCCGCCCGGCGCCTCGGCAAGTGCGGTACGGGCGCTCTGATTGGTCCCCGAAAGTTTGGCACCCACGGTAATAATCACCGCCTCGTCGCCGGCCTCACGTGCTTCGGCAATCGCCTGCGAAAAGGCGTACGGGTTGACCTGACCGGTCTTGGGCAGCTCGTCGCGCTCCACGAGCATCTCGTAAAAGCGCTGGTGATCGATATCGACGCCATCCATATACACATCGGTGCCAAAGGTAACGGACAGCGGCAAGACGGACAGCGCCGGGTGCTCCGCCGGCGACATATCGCTGGCGGAATCGGTAATAATGCGGACGGACATAGCGAATCCTTTCTTGCGCAGGTCTCGCGCAGGGAATTTTGACAACAATGTCCCGGCGCGGCGTGCGCGCTCAAACGGGACGATGCAGTTGTTGGCTGAAAGATAGTGCCAGCGCGGCTCTAAATCTCGCGCAGGGTGCTGAGGATCGTGCGCAGCGACGCATACATCTGCTCGCGCTGCTCCACGCCCATGGCCTTGCCGGTGGTATCGAGCACATCGCGAATGATGCGATCGGCCTCGCTCATGCTCTCGCCGCCCAGAGCAGTCAGGCGCACCGGAGCACGGTACTTGACGGCCGCATCACCCGAGTCGTCAACCTCGACGTAGCCGCCCTCCTCCAGATGTGCCAGTGTGCGCGAAACGGCGGCACGAGTAACGCCGGCCATGCGGGCGAGGTCGGCGCCAGTCAGGCCGTCCTTGCTGCGCTCAAGATAGTACAGGCACATAACGTCGGAGCCCTTGAGGCCCAGCCTTGCGCCTTCGGACGTCTTGATACGCTGAATCTCCTTGTAGAGGCCGCTGATCAGTCCGACAAAGTCCTCAAAACGTGTCTCGTCGTTCTGCTGCATGGTGACGACCGCCTTTCGCTTACATGATGCTAACGGGTAAACATCTTAGCCGCACAAGGCAACACCCGTACCCAAATATCCCATTTGTTAACCCATCAACATAAAAACCACCACAAAGGGGACAGGCACCTTTGTGGTGGTTTGGGACATCAATAGGTTCTAGGCGCCGCTACAGCTCCACGCAGGGATTGTCGCGGGTCACAAGCGTTTTCACGACAACCGTCGCTCCCAGATAGCGCTCGAGCAGCTCGGCTAAGCGATCGATCGCGGCCTGGCAATCCCCCATCCGCTCGGGCTCCACGCACTCAATCGCCAGGAATGCATCGGCCGAATCGTCGGACAGGGCCGTTCGAACGCCGTCGCGCCAGTTCCAGCAGCGGCATACGGCGCCCGCATCATCGATGTAGGCGAGCTCGCCGGGAAGCGTCGGGTCATCTGTCTCCTCGCCAAGCGGCAGAAATGAATCGCCACCGTCGGTCACCTTCAGGCAAAGGTCTCCCTCAATCGCGTGCAAATCCTCGCCGCCTACGGGCAGCGCGTAGGACAGCGACACCGTGTTGTAGATGTCCACCGCGGGCGTAATGTGGCCCACCGGCTTGCCTTTGAGCACGCGCTTGAGCAGGTTCTCAATTGAGCAACGCACGCCCTTCTTGGTCTTGAATAGGCGATATGCCTCGCGCCATGCCTTAACCGGCGCATTCTCGCTGATGGTATCACTCGTCAGGTGACGCTCCGCATCGATATTGACGCGGTCGAGCAACGCGGCAATCGCATCAACGTCCTCTTGAGGAATCTGAGCCGCGGGCTTCATGCCCTTTACGACCACAACACCGATAGCCGCCTGCGGAAATAGCTCCCAAAACGAATCCTCGGCAACGAAACTCTTCATGTGCTCTCCCTTCATAGCATGCGCCCGAGCCCGGGTGCCTAAACAAAAAGCGCCCTTACGACGGCCACCTTCAAAGTCCTACGGTGCCGCCACAAGAGCGCTTACGCTGCCCCCATCCGGAGAAGGGGGCGATATGTCAGGCGTATTGTAACCCGAGTCATTCGCCCAAGCAAAACCGCCACAAAGGTGCCTGTCCCCTTTGTGGCGGATATGGACTCGCGGCGACGCTAGTGGCGGAGTCCCAACAGGCCGCGGCCGCGATGACGGGCGTCGGCGTGCACCTGAGCGTGCGGACCGGCGGCCTTAACGGAATCGGGCAGGTGCGAGTACTTCTTCTC
>ENA-OQKI01000236-OQKI01000236.1-human-gut-metagenome-genome-assembly--contig:-NODE-236-length-12700-cov-2.964686_pt1 | contig 12700 bp, 14 predicted proteins | sample MGYA00242778_ERZ504798 | MGnify/ENA primary metagenome ERZ504798 (study PRJEB26092, sample SAMD00036414) | human gut metagenome | host: Homo sapiens | study: EMG produced TPA metagenomics assembly of... | reverse complement strand
CAGCTCCATGACTTCGGCTTTGAAGTATTCCATCGCCGCGTCTGTGCAGCGGTGTTTGCACCCGGTGCGGGTGTCTGCCGGTCTGTCCATGTAAGGCAGGAACGGAACTTCCTCTATCCGCAGAGAATTGATAACGATATGCACATGGATATTGCCGCTGTGGTTGTGTCCGTCCGGGTGGGTGCAGACAATGGCTTGGTGTCCGGGAAACTGCTTCCGGCAAAATTCCTCGCCCAACGCCTGCGCCCGGTCTACGGTCAAACCGTTGTCCACCGCGTCCCGTGGGTCAAAGCTGATAATGTAGTGGTGGCTTTTTACATCTTCCCGCTTCTGGTTCTTCCCATAGCGGAGATTGGAGCGCATACAGGCAACGGCAAAATCCTCGTCGCCGCAGTTCAGCGTGGCTATTCGATAGTCCTCCCTGAGCATGAGCCGCCCGTTTTCATCAAGGGTGGGCTTCATGGTAAACTCGTCATGTTCAAAGGTGAGGTACTGCTCGGCTGCGCCATAATCCGCATTTTTAGAGCTGATATGTTTGAATGTTGCCAACAGCGTCACCTACCTTTCGCAGGACTTCAAACTTCAAGGCAGCAAGGTCAGAAATGGCGGCGCGGACTTCAACGGACAGGGCGTTGTATGGTGTGCCGTACTCGTTGAGGGCGCGGGCAATCTGATTGAGGTTGCCACCGATTTTTCCGTATTCGGCGGTCAGCCTGCCAACGGCGGACAACAGTTCATCATTGACCGGGGAAACGGTAACGATGGGGCGAATGGTCGCCCGTGTAATGGCTTGCCGGATAAATTCGGCTTGGCTCATGTCATAGTGTTTCAGCCGCTCGGTAAAGTCGGCGTATTCTTCCTCGGTCATGCGGGTTTTGACCACATGGCAGCGGTGGGGTGTGTTGTATTTTTTCTTCAAGCGTTGACCTCCTTTCTCGCCCGACAGGGCGCATGAGCAGGGTTTGGGGAAGGCACTCCCCAACAAGATTTACCAAAGGGGCAAAACCGCAGATATGCGGATTTTGGCACCGTGGTAGAATCTTGCTCTAAAAAACTACCGCTTTCCTCGGCGGCTCTGGTTTGCGGATATACTGGCTTGCTCCACCAATATAGCGATTGCGGCGGCGTGTTCTGCCCGCTGTTCACCACTACAACGGTGAAAAGGGGGCGTTTTGGCAAACGCAGCGGAAATTTTTTGTTTTCCCTGTCTGCTCCCTACAACAATCCGGCGGTGTGGTTTGCCAAAGATTTTTGAAAATGGGCGCAAAAAAAGCAGTAAACCTTTTCAAGATTTACTGCTTATCTGCCGCTGTGATGGGCGGCGGTATTAAATTGTCAGCCGTTTTTCAAATGGAATTTATCTGCAATCGCTTTCTTTCTGCTTTCCAATTCCTTTTCTGTAATCTTCCATAATCCTAACGCAATGATCTGCTATCTTTTGCATTCCGAGTTCTTCAAAAAAGGCAATTTGTATTTTCATCAGTTCTTCACAAACAGTCAACTTCTGCTCATCCATATTGCTAATAGCAAGCCATGGGAACGCTTTATATTTCTTAGTGTCCCCAATGAGAAAATTGTACCCTATCAACTCATTTTCACGGAAAACGAAATAGAATTGTGGGCCTGAACCTGGAACTGACTTTTCCATAATTTGCTGCATTGTTCTCACGCCGCCGTATGCCGGAAAAAAACCCTATTCGCTCAAGAGCATTTAATATGTCAATCCTTTTATCTGTGGGTATGTCTCTATAATTGATAATCTGTTCCATTTGCTCTACCCTCATTGAAGTTTAATTTGTCAGGCTCTAATTATACAACTTTTCTGTTTAGCGGTCAAAGCGGAACTTCAACAGGCTTTCTATCAGTTGCCTGACGATATGCTCCTGCATATCCGTGTTAATCTGTCCGTCCATTTTCGCACAAGAGCGGATATATCCGGCATAATGGGATAGGACGGCGGCAACAGCTTCCGGGTCGCCCTCGCTTGCCTTAACGATTGTTTCATAGGGAAGTAGCTGGCTCATAGGACAAACCCTCCAACTCTGCCCGTAGCCGCCGTAAAATCATCTGAATACGCCGCCCGGTTGTGTTGCCAGCCCGTCCATATCTCCGTCCAATCTCCCTATGCGTCAATCGTTGGAAGTAGTACAAGAAAATGATTTCCTGTTCCATCTGTGATAGTGCGGACAGGGCTGCGGCAAGCTCTGGACTTTCCAAAAGCACCATCTGACCACAGACGAAAAGCGGATAGCTGGTCATGCCGGATTGCTCCGCAAAGTATTTATCTGTGGTACTGAATGGATAGTGTTTTTCTTCTATCAGATATTCAAGCGAGATTTCCCGCTTGCGGCGGCTCCGTATGCTCCGGGCTGCGTCTATGGCAGCGTGGCGAATAACAGTCTTGCAAAAGGCATCGTGTGTATGCCGGATATGTTCTTGATACTTTTCGTGTTCGGTCATGGAAAATCCCCCTTTCTGAATAATGGCAGAGGGCGGCAGCATCTTGTGCTGTCGCCCTCTTGATTACCGAACAGCAAAGACGGGCGGGGCTGTCAACGGCGGCGCATTTGCGCCGTTCATCTTGACCGTTGACAGGCTCGGCTGGGTTTGCTATCTGCTCACGGCAATTCACTCTCATTGATAGGAATTGCCTCAAGTTCCGTATTCAAATTGTTCCAATAAGAGCCGATATCCGCACTTGTGAAATACTTAAAACCGCCTGCTGCTGACTTCAACTCGCCGTTTTTAACCCCATAGCAGGCGTAAATCAAATCGTAGCTTGTTCCATCTGAGAGGTTAAATCTAAAGCTGGTCACATCTGCTCCGGCAGTTTCCTCAGTCGTTTTGTCTTTTAGGGATAAGCCCTTGAACTTATCATACAGGGTCTTTATATCATTTTCAGCAACAACTACTTTCTTTTCTGCTGATGCAGGCACTCCGTCATAGTGGTACATTTCAACGTTTTCGACATCTTCAACCTCAAATGGGAAGTCGATTTTGACAGGCTCATAAGCAATGTTTATAGGTAACAGAAAGAGAGCTGTAAAAATTGCAATGATACAAAGAGCGATGGAAACGAGAACAGCAATCGTTATCTTTTTTCTGCCTCTCTGCTTTTCTTTTGCCTCATGGCGCATAATAACGCTTTCGCTTTCTTCGTGAAGAACATCTTCGCTCGTGTGAGAAAGCAATTTCTGATAAATTGCGTTACAGTCAGCACAGGCGTTCAAATGCTCTTTTACCATCTCTGCGCTTGCTTCGCTGCAAGCACCGTCAACATACAGCGGAAGAATATCTCGAACAATATCGCATTGTTTACTCATGCTTTTCATCCATCCTTTCTTGAATTTTTAGCTTTGCACGATGATAAGTAACTCTCGCCCATGATTCTGTTTTTCCAAAAATTGCAGCGATTTGTGAAAAAGATAGTTCCCCGAATACGCGAAGCTGAAAGACTTCTTTGTATGGTTCTTCCAAACGGTGAAGAACGAGGTGTATGCGGAACGCCATGTCAGAATCTGCAACTGAGTTCTCAACATTTTCATTTGATGGCAAGTCATTGATTTCACTCACATCAGCTACTCGCTGACGGCTTCGCATTTCATCATGGTAAAGATTTTTTGCTATGGAGCAGAGCCATGTCAATTCATCTGACTTACCTTTGAATTGTGATGTTGTAGAAACAGCCTTATAGAATGTGTTCTGCGTGATTTCCTCTGCTATCTCACGATTTTTGGCAAGAGAAATAGTATACGAGTATACCTGTAAATAGTAGGCTTTATAGAGCTTTTCATAGTCCATACTTGTCATCACCTCCTTCAGCTTCATAGGTTAGACGGAGAAATCGGAATTTCGTTACAAAGAAGTTTGAAATTTTTATACCTTTACGCTACTCTTGCTTTGTGCGGACTATTGGTAGACGCGCATTAACGGCAAGTAAAGAGATTGCTGTGTCAGCTTGATATGTTCAAATGCTAATTAAGTATAGCATACAGCTATGAATTTTTCTATTGCGTTCCCCTGACTTCGGAATAGTGGCAGGGCTGGCTATCCTTGTTTTGCTTTGTGCTTCTCTACCGTACATGAGCATTCCAGCTGGGCTTGAATCAGTTCCCGCGTGGTGTCCCGCAGTTCAATCAGCAACCACATACGCGCCGCGGAGGTGGCACCAAGGGAAACCTCGCGCATAATGGCGTTCTCGCGGTAATAGAATTTGCCGTTACGGATACAAAAGCTGAAATTGCGCACATCGGGTTCGGCAGGGATGCTGGCTTCGACAGCGCCGGATTCCTGCAGCTCGATGTCCTGAAAGTGAAATTCAGCGTGCAGGTGGGACATGGCCTCTTGCAGCACATCGGCAAGGGGCTTATCGGCAAACGCCTCGCAGGTCAGGGTAGGACCATACGGACCGCTGACGGTTTTCAGTGTGCCGCAGACCATTTCGGGGTGTTCGGAAAAATAGCTGTTGAGGGAAAGCCCATCCTCGGTCTGGGTGGTGTGCAGCCAGCCTGCGTCCTGCTCCAGAATGCGGTCACGCTTTTGCAGGAAGATAATATCCGCCATAGCTTTGGTTCCGGCTGACTTAAAAGTAGAATCCGGCAGGCGCACGGCACCGATAAAGTCGCATCGGGCATTGATGTACCTGCGCACTTCTTCGCTCTTTTTGTCCAGCGTACCGCTGGTGGTGACAAAGGCGATGATGCCGCCCGTGCGCAGTTTGTCGATGGATTTGGCTATAAAATAATCGTGGATCTTGAAGTGCAGCCGGTTATACTGCGGGTCAACCACGCTGTAATCCCCAAACGGCACATTGCCGATAACCACATCGAAAAAGCTGTCGGGCAGGTCGGCTTTCTCAAAGCCGGTGATTTGGATGTTGGCTTTCTGGTACAGCTGGCGGGCGATTCTGCCAGTCAGACTGTCCAACTCCACGCCAAACAGGCGGGTGGTCGGCTCATACAAATAGCTGTGACTTTGCCCGAAAAACGCGCCCACACCCATACTCGGTTCCAGAATCGTACCGGCACCCACGCCCATTTTGCGCAGGGCGGTGTACATTGCATCAATGACTTCGGGCGGGGTGTAAAAGGCGGTCAGGGTGCTGCTGCGGGCAGCGGCGTATTCTTCCTCTGTCAGCAGGCTTTTTAACTCGGTGTTTTCGCCGTGCCAGCTGTCCTTGTTGGGTTCAAAGGCATCGGACAAGCCGCCCCAGCCGGAGTATTGGGCAAGGATTTCCTGCTCCTCGCCGTTTGCGTGGGGACCGCCGTCCGCCATACGCTTTTCGATGGATTTCAAAGTGCGGATGGCGGTAATATTGGCGGCAAACTTTTCGCGCGGAGTGCGCGGGGGTGCAGGGTCCTGCGGCGGGATGTAGTTGTTCGGCAAATAGGCTTCCTTGAGGGCAATGAGTTCCGCAGCCTGCAAGACCTGCTCACCAAATCCACCAGATGATTCCTCTGCGGGTTCTTCTACAGGTTCTAAGACTTCACCCTCAACAACCTCTGCCGCCTCACCGGCGTCTGGTGCATTGGGCAATTCGGGAGCCGCCAGAGCTTGGTTTTTTGGATTTGCCGCCAGCAGCCTTGCAAACTCCGCACGGCTGACGGCGCGCCCGATCAGCGGGAAATCCTCATCGCGTAGATGCACATCGAAGATGCCAATCTCCTCCACCGTAAAGGGGTGTCGTTTTCCAGATAAACGGTATCTCCGGCAGCGACCGGCGTCTTTTCGGTTGCCTTTTGCGGGGCGTGCTGCTCTTCAAAAGCTTCCTCGGCTTCGCTGATGAAATCCTCAAAACTTGCCCCGGCTATGCCTTGCTCGGCCAGCGTATCGTTATCGTCAAAGTGGTCGATATGCACAATCCGGTTGTCCACCTCATAGCAGATCTCGCTGCGCATCAGGTTGGCATAGATCTGGACATCGTGCTTGCTGTCCTCGGTGGTGGAGTACGCAAAGTCGATATGCGTAAGGTCCGAAAAATCCGGTTCGCCCAGCCCTTCGCGTTCACAGAAATCGGAGATGGCCGTTTTGGCGTGGGTCAGAGCAGCTTCAACTGTTTGCCGGTGCAGCTGCTGCTCGGCAAGCCAGGCGTTGTACTTTGTTTTTTCCTCAGAGGTCAAATACTGGTCGTTGTGGACCAAAAGCCGCAATCGCTTGGCAACCTCCGGCCAGCGCAGCAGGCGGCGATAACTGTTGGTGTCGCTGTAAAAGCCGCGCTGCACGGATAAGCCCTTACTGTCATAACTCACCCAACCGCCTTGTCCGTCTGCGAATTTCCAAGTGCGGCCGCCGATGCCGAATTCCTTTTTCAGGTGGTCAGCCTGTTCTTTTTCCGTGGGCAGCTGGGAGGCGGAAAAGTATTCCTGCAGGCGGAAGTGACCGCCCGCAAAGCCGCTGCCGCTGCACAGCACATCCGTAATATCTTGTTCGGTGACATACTTGCCGGACGCATCAATGGTCGGGCTTTTCCAGTTCTTGCGTTTCGCAGTTTCCTCAATGACTTCCTGCTGTTTTTGCGAGTCCGAAAGCCCAACTGCATCGCTCTGCTCCGGGGTCAGGGTCAGCTGCTCCAATTCCGGCTTCGGGGCAGTGGTGCGAATGGGCACCAATAGCTGTCCCTGTTCGATCAGGGCAGCAATTTTATCCGAAACCGCATCCCATGTCAGGTTGCTCTGCGCGGTTTTGGTCAGGTAGTTGCCCTCCCAAAGTTCCAGATACTGGTCATGTCGGATAAATCCCGCCATGCGTTCGCTCACAGATAGTTGTGTGTAGATCTGTTTGTAGCTGGTTCTGCAAAATTCACTGCGCGAAGCAAGGTCAGGGTGTTTTTCAAAATACGCAAGAATGTCTGCGTTGTCGGCGCGGGTGCTGGTCTGCTGCGCCAGCAAGCCCAGAATCAGGCTGTCATCCAGCGGCGGCAGGTCGGGAGTGGGGATAGAAAAAGAGGAGGGCGTTTGCACGCTCTCCTCTAAAGGCGGTTCTGTTACAGGCTGTAGATTTGTTTCATCGCCAGTTCCTCGACTTGGGCTTTCAGTGCGTTCATCCACTGCGTCCAGCCCAGCGGGTTTGTTTTCCTGTCGGGCGCTGCGGTCTGCTGCATCAGCAGCTGCACGGTCTGCTCGATCTGCCGGTTCACGGTGCTGTTGATCTCTGCCAGATGCGGGTACAGCGTTCCCTCCATCTGCATCATCTCGTACAGGATCGGTGCTTCCTCTGCCAGAAATTTCTTGCGCATACTGCCGTACTTGCCGATCTCCGGCTTCGGCGTTTCTTCCAGCATCAGGTTCGGGATCACGAACTCGTTCACCATTTTGTACTCCATGGTCGGCCTCCTTGTTTTGGTTTGTTATCGCTTGTTCGCCACCATAATAGCGGACTTTTTCTTTCCTTGCAACACTGTCGATTTCCCGTGCGATGCTGCCGATTTGGTGCATAAGGGGTTTGGAGGCACGCTGGCAGGCACTGCCCAGACAAAACGCCAAGGCTTTGGTATCAAACTGCCCGACAGAATCAAAAGCAGACAGATCCAAGCGCTGCGTATCCACACCGCACCGCAGCGCCGCCATATACAGGCAGCTTTGGGTGATGAGCTGTAAAAACAGCTGCTGTTGATCCTCCGGCTTTGCCCATTGCAAACTGCTGCCGTCTACTGACTGTGCCAGCGCTTGCAGAAACATTCCGCGGCGTTGAGCAACATAGGAGGAGGAAAGCATCAGCAAGGCGTTCTGGATACTGTCTGCCTGATTGTCACGGATGATTTTATCCCACACGGGTTTCCAGTTTTGGTCGGTGACTGCCCACGGAAGTCCTTTGTCGGTTCTTGCCTGCGGGAGCGTATCAGAAATGTCGAACAGGTACCGCAGTGCCATCATTTCTTTTTTGACATCCAGTATCGGGATGCCGTGCGCGCCGCGCTTGACCTGACGACCCGCTTCTTTGTTCCAGTATTCCATATCCGCCACGGCTGTTGCAGTGGGATTCTGGCAGTAAATCAGCAGCTGGTTGGGAAAGTTGTAGTTATAGGCGATGGCCGCTGTGTGCAAAAATGCTTTCCAGCACTCGCCATTTTTCGTAACGGCTTGCAGCTGCTGCTTGGCAAGCGCACGAATGTCTTGAAATTTAGCCATGGCACATCTCCTTATCGTTCGCCCCTCTCAACGCTATGTTTCTTTACTTGTTCCAGCCACGGCAGCAAGTCATCCACCTGTTTGTAGCCAATCGGCTCCACATAATAGGCATGTGCCTCACCGCCCGCATGCGTTACAATAATATCGCTGACCGACAAAGAGCGCATCTTCCTGCCGTTGGGCGGTTTTCCTGATTGTGCAGGCAGTAAAGGCTGTCCAGCGTCTGCCAGCATTCCATCTGCCCGCGATACACCCGCTTATAGGATGCAGTATTTATATGGTCTTTGGTGTAGTCATACCGTAAAAACGCAATCTCCCGGTTGTTGGTCTGGTAGATCTCATACGGCAGCTGCTCATGCTTTTCACTTCGCAGCCCCACGGAAAAACGGTGCCCTTTTCAAAAGTAAGGGGCTGGCTCAGATTCTCCGGAAACACAACCGGAATGATGGGTTCGCCGCAGTACAAAGAAGCGTAAATTCTGGTTTTGAATTTCTCTGCATCGACATACGGAATGCGCTCCCGAACACATCCGTTGCAGTCAAGATATTCGATATAGCCAATGACCGTATCGTGTTTGTTCATCTCGGTGATTCTCCTTTATAATTAGTTTTCATCATCGACTCAACCTTTCCCAGAAAGAGATCTTATTTCCAAAGCGCTCATCTGGTGGGCGGACCTTGGCAACCGGCAGATCGCCGGACAGCATATCCTCCACTTGCGGGAAGAACAGCAGCCGATTGTAGCGCTCCGCCTGTTCCTTTTGAAAGCCCCAACACTTTTGGACTCACTGAGTCCACAAACCAGAAACCGACCGCGTATCGTGCAACCATCTTCCAGTTGTCTGTTGTATTTCAGCCGACTTTGGTTTTTACTGCACACAACACCGATTTTCGATGTGCCGAACGGTTTCAGCAGCAAACTGTCGCCCTCGATCACCTCGGAAATCGCCGCCTGCGGGCTGTCAAAGGCAGCCTGATAGGGGCAGTAGCCCGGTTCTACGACCAAAACTCTTGTCATACCACCACCTCATCGTTCGTAATCCTGCCGCTTGCGGTAGTAGTTTTCCAAAAGTTTCAGGATGGTGCTTTCCATCTGTTCAGAGGAAAAGCCCTTGGGGAAATAGCGCTCAACCTTGGAAACGGCAATCGTGAGCTGCGGTTCGCGCGGCTTTACGCTGGGGGAACGGGCAGACATGATCCCGTGAATCTTGTCTTTCGTCAGGACGCTTTCCTTGCTGGCAGCTTTCAGCTTTTGCGCTTGGGATAAGGATGGCGTGCATCCTTCTTCCTCCATATAGGAGAGAAATTCTTCCTGCTCCTCCGGCGTCAGGTAGCTCAGCTCCACCGCAGGGGTGGTCTTGAGTCTGCCATCGTCCACAAGCTGCATCAGGTCGGGGGTGAGTTTGTTCAGCCGGATAAAACGCTGAACTTGGTTTCTACTTTCTCCTGCTCCTTGTGCTACAACCTCATCGGCACGGAAATTTGTCCCAACTTGGGACAAATTATTTTTTGACGGTCTACCAGCTTTTCTTTTTACCGCCTCCAACTTCATTTCATACGCCTTGGCCTTTTCGCTTGGCAGAATATGCTCGCGCTGGCAGTTGGAATCCACCATCAAAATAATGGCGGTGTCATCATCCATATCCCGCACAATGCAGGGCATAGTGTCCACTCCGGCGCGTTGGCTGGCGTGGCAGCGGCGGTGCCCGGCTACAATTTCATAACCGCCGTCCCGTCGTGGGCGAACGATGGCGGGAGTCATCACGCCATATTCCTTGACGCTGTCCACCATCTTGTCCATTTCCTCATCATCGCGCACCTGAAACGGATGCCCCTCAAAGGGGTGCAGCTCAGACAGCGGCACAATCTGGATTTTCTCCAACTTGGCATCCTGCCGTTCCTGCTCGCTGGAAAAGAGATTATCGAGTGAGGGGAGTATGATGTTGCTGCCGTACTCTCTCATTGTCCACGACCTCCTTTGCCAAGGTTTTATAGGCGATGCTTGCAGGACCGCTGGCATCGTAGCTCAGCACGCTGTGGGCGCTGGAGGCACTCTCCGCGGTGCGTGTGCTCACGGGAATCTCCGTGCGATAAATCTTCAGCGCGTGACCGTAGGAATTCCGCAAAGCGGCACAGACATCTTTGCTCAGGTTGGTGCGCCGATCCACCATGGTCAGAACAATGCCGTCAATTTCAAGCTCCGGCTTGATGCGCCGCGTGATCTGATTGATGGATTTGAACAACGACACCACGCCTTTCAAGGCAAAATGCTGTGCCTGAACGGGAATCAGCACCCGGTCGGCAGCCACAAGCGAAGCCACCGTAAGGATACCCAGCGATGGCATACAGTCAATCAGACAATAATCGTATTTGTCCTTGAACGGTTCCAACGCCTGCGTCAGAATGCGCTCATGCGCCATTACATTGACCAGCCGAACTTCCATATCCGAGAGCCCAATGTCCGAGGGGATAAAATCTACCTGTTCTTCATGGTGCATCACCACTTCCGGTGCAGGTTCATCTGAAATGACGGATTCCATCAGGTCGCTGAGCGTTGCGCTGTTGGCAGCACCAGTGTAGCCAAGGTAACTGCTCAAGTCGCCCTGAGGGTCGGCATCCACCAACAGCACCTTGTAGCCCATAGCGGCCAGCGAGGTGCCAAGGTTCACGGCGGTGGTCGTTTTGCCCACGCCGCCTTTTTGATTTGCAACGGCTATTGTTTTCATCTGTTTCTCCTTTATCGGTCCATCGTAATCAATCTGCGAACAAAAACAAGATACTCGTTGTAATCTTTGCCTGATGCCGGAGGCATATCCCGCACGGTATAGCCGCGTTCTGTAAGCTTTTTCACGATTGTTTTTGCAAACGCTTTACCGGGGTCATCGCTGTCAAAGCAGAGGACTACAGTTTTGATACCTGGGTGGTGTTCCAGAAAATAGTTAATGGGCTGGTGGTTTAGCCCGCCCAAAGCCAGATAGTGAACATCCCGCCACGGCATATCGTGCTTATACTGCCGCAAAGTTGCGCCGGACATGGCATCAATCGGAGCCTCGTAGATTTCTACAATCTCGCAGTCCGGGTTTTCAGCAGGAATCAGAAAGCCAAATTTCTTCTGGCTGCCGGAAACATCAAAGCGAACTTGTCCCTGACAACTGCGCTGAAATGCTGAACGGGCAATGCCTGCTTCATCCTTGCCCACAAATACGCAGTTTCGATACGGGCCGCGTGTGGTCTGGTACAGAATTTTGCTGTTCACACAAAAGCGCAGAACCTTGGGGCTGATGCCACGGTGCATCAGGTACGCGGCAACGGCCTCGCAGTTTTTGTCCGCTTTGGGCAATTCAAACTCACGCGATTCCTGTTGCTTTGCGGGCGTAGTCATTTTAGCCATCTGAGAAGAAACAGGGACAGGATTCAGTTCATTCAAAAAGCGGACTGCACTGACAAAATCCACGCGCTCCACATTTGTCATGTAATCCAGCGCGCTTCTGCCGCCAATGTTCTGGGAAAACCAATGAAACAGGTCTTTGCTCGGCGTAATCACAAGGCTGCTGTGTGTTTTCGTGCAATACTCATCGTCTGTTTTTCGCACAAGCTCACCGGGGTGGCAGGTGGCCAGATACTGCATGATCGTAACGCTGCGGGCTGCTTCAATGTTTTTCTGATATTTACCCATAGGGCTACCTCCAAGTCTAGTAAATAAAAAAGCACCTTGCCCGGTACAGGTAAGGTGCTAAAGGATACAAATATTCTCTATTTTCAGCCAGCTATTACTCGCTTCAGCTGGCTGAGAGGGGGTTGTTAGGGGGAGAGACGATGGTCAATACTTTTTCAAAATAAAAGAGTACACTTTCCCCTTGGTGTATTTTATATTTGGCGGAAAAACTTGCACAATTGGCAGTTTGGCAATCCAACAATAATGGGGTTACACAAAACATTTGATGGTTAGATAATGTCCACTATTGTCCGTTGGAGTGTGCTTTTTTACTCTTTTATTCTTATCGCCGCACACACGATTCTGCCACATTTTGAGGTGTGTCCACTCACACATTTGGACTTTATGTCAAGTATGTCTGCCAAATTCTTTCTCACTGCAAAGTTAGAAACTTCGATTTTTGCTTGAACGTCCGCTATTTTTGCTGTGCAATTTGAGAAAGAAAAGGGCTTGAAAAAGTCAAAGCGACTTTTGCGTGCTTTTCGCGGGTATCGACTCAAAATCCGTTGGTGGTGACACCGTATGGGTTCGACCCCCATCACCGGCATTCCTTATACCTAAGCCTTTTAATGGCTTAGGTATTTTTTTGTGGCAGACAAAGCGGATTTATTTTCCGACACGTTGAGTTCCTATACTGACGATACTGTGCCTGTTTCGCGTAAAAGTCAATACGCCAAACAGTTTTACAGAGCCCCTCCGAAACAAATTTGTGATGCAGGAACGGGACGTTTGCTTATGCTCTTTGTATTCTTCTGTGCAAGTCATAGGAAATTCCCCCTTCCCTCCGCAAAGAGTTGTGGCTGGTTGATGGTTGCTTTTTGTGATGACAAAGGGCGGCAGCATTTTTTGCTGTCGCCCCT
>ENA-OQKI01000235-OQKI01000235.1-human-gut-metagenome-genome-assembly--contig:-NODE-235-length-12730-cov-2.273506_pt1 | contig 12730 bp, 13 predicted proteins | sample MGYA00242778_ERZ504798 | MGnify/ENA primary metagenome ERZ504798 (study PRJEB26092, sample SAMD00036414) | human gut metagenome | host: Homo sapiens | study: EMG produced TPA metagenomics assembly of... | reverse complement strand
ACTCGGCAACAGTCAGCAACGCTGCGTAATGGCGGGCGTGCGGCGTGAAGGGGTAGACGGCAAACACGGCGTCGGCATTGGAGTTGCGGATGACCGCCACGTCGGTGGTGTAGATGAGCGATTTGATGCGGCGGCCAAAGAGCGTAAAGCCGCTGGCCCCCTCGATCTCATCGGGCATACGGAGGGCTGCCTTGCGCAGACGCCCGTCGATGGGCAGCGGCTCCATGGGCAAAAGGCCGTTGGGAGTTACGGCCACCTGGGGCTCGGTAAATTCGTCTGCAAGCTCAACCTCGGAGAAGTCGACCGAGGCGACGATGTCCTCGTGAACCTCGGCGGGCACATCGATGGGGGCTTGGTCGTTTGCCGCGGCAGGCGTGTCGAAGGAGCTGGTGCCGACAAAGGCGTCGACGCGCTCGTTCAAATCGTTGAGAGAATCCATGGCGGTCCGTTTCTATGCTGTGCGGTCGGCAGTGTACGACCGGCGTTGCGAGTGCTAAATCGTTTGACGAGTTGATTTTTCCCCGCTGCGCCATCCGTTAGACTGAAGGGCCGGCGAACGTGAAGGAGCTGTGGTGGCGGGAATCGAGGTGCTATCTTGAATGTCCCGTATGACAAAAGAGAGGTGACGCGGTATGGAATTCTCGGCAATGTTAGGCTCGATTGGCCTATGCGTGGGCGCAATCGTTGCCGCCGCGGTCATCTACTTTGCGGTCACGGCCATTAAAGGGCAAAAAGGCTGAGCGCAAGGAGCGTGAAGCGCTTGCGCGGCATGAGGACCAGCAGGACAGGCGCGCACGGCGATAGCTTGTTGAGTTTTGAATCCGTGCGCTAGCTGCGTTTTCGGACCAGGGCGATATAGAAGCCCTCAAAGTCGCGACTGGGCGGAATGGTCAGCGTGCCGGGCATGCCGTTGGCAATGGCCGAGACGTGGCCTTCGGCAATGGCTTCGGTAAGGGCGTTGCACTCGATATGCGGATCCTCGCCGGCACCCTGGGCGCGACGCGCTTCGCTTTCGCTTGGCGTGCCGTCGACGGGGATGAGCTCGCAGTCCATGTGCTTGTCGAGGGCCTCTTGCAGGGCATCCTCGTTTTCCTGCGGCAAGATCGAACAGGTCGAATAGACGAGCGTGCCGCCCGGTTTGAGGGCCCCCATGGCGCGGTCCAGAAGCGCGCGCTGCGAGCGGGCGCACTTAACGAGCAACTGTTCGGTGAGGCCGCGCAGGCTCTTTTCGTTGCCGCTGATGACGGTGCCCGTGCCGGTGCAGGGGGCGTCGAGCAGGATACGGTCAAAGCGGAAGAACTCGTCGAGCTCGCGTGCGTCGATGCGCATGACGGGCACGTTTTTGGCACCTTGGCGTGGAGGTTGGACTCAAGCTTTTCGGCGCGGGGAATGCTCATCTCGCAGGCCGTGAGGTGTGCCTGGCCCTGGGTGAGGGCGGCGATCTGCGTCGTCTTGCCGCCAGGGGCTGCGCACATGTCCAGGATGTCCTCGCCTGCCTGGGCGCCCAACACCAAAGGCGGCATCATGGACGACAGGCTCTGTAGGTAGATCTTGCCGTCGCGGTAGATGTCGAGGTCCCATAGGTCGGAAACCTGGGCCTCGGGCAGGATAAAGGCGTCCGGATACCAAGCGACGGGGTTGTGGGCGATGCCGGCGGCACCGAGCGCCGCAGCGATGTCCTCGGCGGTCGCCTTGAGCGTGTTGGCGCGCAGCGTGACCGGGCGTGTGGCCGCGGCGCCGAAGCCCTCGATCATGAGCTCGGCATCGGCGGGCGCATAGGCGCCGGCGACCGTGTCGACCATAAAGCGCGGCAGGTCGGCGGCGGAGTGTTGGGCGGCAAGCTGGTCGGAAAGCTCGGTGGCGGCAAACTGCCTGAGCTTGAGCTCGGGCTTAACCTGCTTTTTTTGCTTACGACGACGCGGCTTGGACATCCGTCTTTCCTTCCACCTAAATGATTATTCTGGGACGGGGATTAAATAATCATTCCATGACTCCCGTCACAAAAAGACTGTACTGTGGCGCCCGGGAATGATTTTTTAATCCCCGTCCCAGAATAATCATTCCCGGGCGCGTTGCTACTAGCGTGCTTTAGTACTGGCTCTCGTGCTTGCTGAAGAAGTCGAAGCGCGGGGGCAGCGGCTTCACGCGGTGCTCGCCGGGCTTCTCGCCCAGGCTCTCCACGAACTCGTCCGTGGAGGCAAAGATGTTGTCCCAGCTAAAGAAGGCGACCGGGTCGACGTCGAAGTACTCGCAGATGAGCTCGCAGCCGGCCGGCACAATACCGTGCATCAGGACGGTCGCCACGCGCAGCTCGGTAAAGGCGTCGACGAGGGCCTGCGTCATTGCGGCGTTTGCCGGCTCGCCCTCGAGCTTGTTGGCGGCCTTGGAGGCGTCGCTCCAGCGCTTGTTGGCGGCGCGCAGGTAGTCGTCGCACACGGCGAGCGCTCGGTGCGTCTCGAACTTGTACATGGCCTGCTCAAAGGCGAGGGCTGCCTGCTGGGCGGCTTCGACCACGGTGTCAGAAGCGGCACCGGCGGGGATGCAGCCGTTGCGGCAGGGGCTCTCGTCGCCTTCCTTGATGGCAACGCCGTAGAAGCAGCTGCGGGCCAGGCGGTTGAACACGCCGGTCAGCAGCGCGCTCTCCTTAAGGGCCGGATCGATGACGCGCTTGTCGTCGCAGGCGCGTACCTCGTTGCCGTCCTTGTCCTTGCCGGTCACGCGCGTGTCGTATGCCTTGGGGCTAAAGCTCACCGGCTTTTCGGACAGGCCGAGCGACAGCCAGTGCGCGCGCATCTGCTCGCAGGTGTAGTGGTTGAGCAGGTCGTCTGCCGGCGGGGGAGGCGTCTGCGAGGACGAGCTGGCTTTTTGCCCATGTAGAGCAGGTGATAGCAGGCGCTGACGGTGCTCTGCGTGAGGTTCCAACCCAGGGCCTCCCACATGGCGGTCTGCGCGATGCAGTAGAAGTAGATGTTGTCCTGGCCGATGAACTGGTAGATCTGAGCGTCGTCAGAGCACCACCAGTCGCGCCAGTCGAGCGAGCTGTGCTGGTAGGTGGGAGCGGGTACCTGCGTGGAATCGGCGGCGGGCTCGCCCATGAGGGCGGCATCCGTGGGCGGCGACGCCCTCGGTCACGCCGGCGGCCTTGGCATCGCGTGCGAGCACGGTACGCGTATAGCTGATGGGCGCCCACAGGCTCTCGGGGCCAGCACCAGCAGGTGACGTCGGAGACGCCATCGACCTCGGGCACCGGAACGCCCCAGTCGATGTTGCCGGTGATGCGGAAGGGCACGAGCGCCTTGCCGCTGCGGAAACGCACGCCGCCGTTGGCGAGCACCGCGTGGGCATCGTCGCGCTCCTTCCAGCTGGGGAAGGTGACGGTAAAGCTGCTCTTGTTGCCCTCGGGCTCCAGGACGGTGTGCTCGGGAAGCTGATCTTCGACGGCATCGAAGGCCTCGCGGAACTTGTTCTGAATATAGAGCTGAGCCGGCAGCAGCCACTCCTCCATGGTCTTGGAGACCACGGAACGAACCTGCGGGTTCTGGGCGAGCTTGGCGGTATAGGTCTTCATAAAGTCGAGGTAGGCCGGCAGGTCGAAGTAGAGGTTGTCGACCGGGCGCAGCTCGGGCACCTCGCCGGTGAGCTGGCTCTTAGGCGCGATGAGCTCCTCGGGCTCAAACTGGTGACCCAGGTCGCACTCGTCGGCATAGGCCTTCTCGGACTTGCAGCCCTGGATGGGGCAGCGGCCGATCACCTGACGGCCGTTGAGGAACGTGCCGGCCTTGGCATCGTAGAACTGCAGCGTGGAGCGCTTGGAGATGGTGCCCTGCTCGTGCAGGCGCTCGATAATCTCGGCGGTCACCTCGTTGTGGATCTGGGCCGCCGGCTCAAGGCCCGAGCCGCCGTAGATGTCACAGCTGATGTTGTAGTTGTTGAGGGTCGCGGCCTGGCGGGAGTGATTGGACTCGACATACTCGCCGATGGACTTATCGTAGCCCTCGTTCTCCTTGAGCTTGCGGTAGCTCTCCATGATGGGCGAGCCGTAGCAGTCGGTGCCCGAGGTGAAGATGACGTTCTCGCGGCCCAGACGGTCGCGCAGGAAGCGGGCGAAGAAGTCGGCCGGGACAAAGACGCCACCAACGTGGCCAAAGTGAAGGCCCTTGTTGCCGTAGGGCTCGCCGGCGGTAACGATGGCGCGGCGAGGCCAGCTGGGACGGTCGTTCATGGAGTATTTGGATGCCATGGGACTCCTTCGCATATGGTGAGGGCGCGGCCGGGCGCAAGGCCTGGCGACGCGGTGGTCAATTCGTGCATATCGTTCGACATTATCGCACATGCGGACGGGTACGTGGCAGGGGCGCTATCCTAAGATGCTATGAATGAGATTTCCAACATACATGCGTTTGAGGACGAGGATTTTCTGCACGCCTGCTTTGTGTGGGGGATGGTCGTAGTCGGCGTGTTTGCCGTGTGCCTGGTGCCGGTGTTTATGCTGCTGGGCGGGCCTGCGGACTTGGACGCGGCTGAGGCGGGCGGCTGGACCACCGTCGTGGGCTGGATGGTCGGTGTGGCTGCGGTTTCTGCAGCGTCGTTTGCCGTGCACGAGCTGGTGCATGCGGTGTTTTTTAAGCTGCTGGCGCCTGCGGGCGCGCATGTGACCTTTGGCGCGAATCGTGAGACGGCGATGATCTATGCCTGCGCCGAGGGCGTTGTGTATTCGCGTCGGCGGTACATGGCCATTTGCCTGGCGCCCACGGTTGTTTTGACGGTGGCGTTTGCCCTGGGCTTTGCGCTCTCGGGCTATCCGCTGCTGTGTTACCTGGCGGCTGGCTTGCATTTGTCGGGCTGTGTGGGCGACTGGTATTACGTGCGGGCCATTTTGCGCGACCGCCGCATCGCTGCCTGCGAGGACACGTCCTTTGGCGTGCGCTTTTTCGCAAAGTAGTCTTTTTGGGACGGGGCTATTTTAGCTGCCATGATGTCGGGGTGAGTTTTCTGGGACGGGGATGTTGATGAAGTCGTTGTTGCTGCATGCGTGCTGTGCACCATGCTCGCTTGAGCCGGTTCGCCTGCTGCGCGAGGAGGGGTTTGAACCCACGATCTGCTGGACCAACCCCAATATTCAGCCGCACAATGAATGGCAGCGTCGCCTGGACGAGCTGCGCCGGTGGTGTGCCGACGGCGACATCGAGCTCATCGAGGCCGGGGAGGATCGCGAGCGCTGGGAGGCCGGCGTGGCCCCGCTGGGTGCCGATCGGCCCCGTCGCTGTCGCGCGTGCTATGCCCTGCGTCTGGCCGAGGCGTGCCGCGTGGCTCGGGAGCGCGGGTTTGAATACGTGGGCACGACGCTCGCCGTCTCGCCGTACCAGCTGTTCGATACCTGCAATGACGTGCTTGAGCGCTTGGCGGCGGCACACGGGCTCACCCCGGTGATTCGCGATTTTCGCCCGTATTATCCAGAGGCCACGCGTCGTTCGCGCGAGCTGGGCATGTATCGGCAGAACTACTGTGGCTGCCGCTTTTCGGCTGTTGAGGCGGCCATGGACCGCGCCCGCATCCGCGACGAGCGCAAAGCGTCCAAAAAGTAGTTCTTTTGGGCTGGCAGCCTGCTAGGATGTAGAGCGGACTTTAGCTATATAAGGAGTATCCGACGTGTCTATGCGTACCGATGATTTTGACTACAACCTTCCCGAGGAACTGATCGCCCAGGCTCCTGCCGAGCCGCGCGACTCCTGCCGCCTGCTGGTGGTGGATCGCATGGGCTCCCAGGCGGGAACGCCGCTGGAGCACGGCGGTACCGTTGAGCACCGTATCTTCCGCGATATCATCGACTATATCGAGCCAGGCGATGTGCTCGTCATCAACAAGACGCGCGTGATGCCGGCCCGCCTGATCGGTCGCAAAGCCGGCTCGGGTGGCGTGGTCGAGACGCTGCTGCTCAAGCGCCGCGAAGATGTTGACCCGCTGGGTCACGTTTGGGAGTGCCTGGTCAAGCCGGGCAAGCGTCTGAAGCCCGGTGCTCAGATTGAGTATCGCGCCGGTGGCGCCCATGCGCCCGAGGGGGCTCCCGTGGTGCTGACAGCCGAGGTTGTCGACTTTGTCACCGATAGCCGCGGTGGCCGCCTGGTGCGCTTTGAGCCGGCCGGGTGCAATGCCGCCGGCGACCCGCGCACGCTCGACGAGGCCATCCATGCTGCCGGCCACGTGCCGCTGCCGCCCTACATTACCGATTACGAGGGAGATCCCGAGAAGTACCAGACCGTTTACGCCATGAAGGAGGAGCACTCGGCTGCCGCTCCTACGGCGGGTCTGCACTTTACTCCCGAGCTCATGGCCGCTATCGAGGCCAAGGGCGCGAAGTTTGCCGCCGTCGAGCTCGAGGTGGGTATTGATACCTTCCGTCTGGTGGAGGAGGACGACCCCACGCAGCACGTCATGCACACCGAGCGTTACCACGTGTCGCAGGAGGTTGTCGACGCCGTGCATAAGGCGAAGGCCGAGGGGCACCGCGTGATCGCCGTCGGCACTACCGCAGTACGCTCGCTCGAAAGCGCGTTTGACGCCGATGCTCCGGTGTCCGATCCGGCTGTGACGGCGCGCTATTTTGAGGGCCGCGAGGACGGGGCCGATACGCTCGGCCGCGGCGACATCGTGGTGCGCGAGAACGCGACGACGCAGCTCTACCTCATGCCCGGCTCGACCTATCACGTGGTCGACGCGCTGATCACGAACTTCCACGTGCCGCGCTCCACGCTCATGATGCTTGTGAGCGCACTTGCCACCCGCGACCAGATCATGGATGCCTACGCCGCCGCCATCGAGGAGCGCTACCGCTTCTTCAGCTTTGGCGACGCGATGCTCATTTGTTAGTTACGCGGTTCTACGAACCGCGTAACGGCTCGACGCTGCAAACCCGCCAGAGCGGCAATCTGCCTTTCAACTTCGGCGGCATGACCAGAAGGTCAATGCCGCCTCGTTTCAAGGCACCTTGCTCGCTCTGGCGGGTTTTCGCTGACTTTGCCAAGGCATCGGCGTCGCCTTTGTTGGCACTTGGGGACGTTCCTTTTGTGTCGGCACTTGGGGGCAGTCCTTATGTCAAGAGATTGGTGCAAGAGGGATAGGTTGCCTTGCGTCGATCTAAATAGGTTGCGGTGAGATAGTTCTTGAATTGGCCTTATTGAGGACTAAACAGGAACTATCTCACCGCAACTGCGTTGAACGTTTTTTGGCAACTGGTTTACTTGCTCGCGAAGAGCCAGACCAGGATGATCGCTAGAATCACGGCGACGATGCAGACGATGGCACCGGTGAATTTGATGCGTGAGTCGCGGGTGCGCTCTCGTACGTCATCCTCGGTAGCCTCGAGCTGGGCCACTTCGCGCTCGGTTTCGGCGTGTTCGGCTTTGTCTCGGGCCAAGGATCCTGCAAGCGACTCAGTGATCGTCTGGGTGGTCGTGCACCTCGGTCGCCTGTTCGATGATCGACTGCGCATGTGCGGCATCTGCTTGGGCGTTGGCGATGCTCTGCTCCTGGTCGCGGCGTGCCTTGTCCTCGGCAGTGACCTTCTCGCGCAGTTCGCGCTGACGAGTCGCGGCGGCTGTCTTCGCCGTCTGCAGCTCGTCGCGCGCGGCATCGGCTTCGGTCGTCGCGGCTTGGTGCGCGCGTTTTGCGTCGGCGATAGGGGCTTGAGCCTGCTCGACGGCCTGCTCGGCTGCGGCAAGCGAGTGCTCAAGGTCGGCGGTGATGCGCGGGACATCTTCTTCGGCTTTACGCAGGGCATCTGCCGTGTCGGAAATCTGCATCGAGAGCTCACTGGTGCGCACCGTATAGTTGGCGGGATTTGCCGAGGGATTGCGTTGCAGCTCGGCATACTCATGGCGCAGCGTCTCGAGCTGGGCGCGCGTGGCGTCGACGGTTTGTTGTGCGGCCGCAATGCCGGCGTCTCGCTCGGCCTTCACCTTGTCGCGGATGCGCTTGGAATCCTCAAGCGTCGAACGAGGCGGTTGCCGGTCTCGCGAGAGCTCGCCTCGCGGGCCTCCACGGCGTCGAGCGCGGCCTTCAGGCGGAGCTCAGTCGCGTCATCCTCTGTCTTCATTTGTTCGAGCTGACCATTGAGCTCTGTCGCTTTGGCGGCGTGGGCATCACGGTCAATCTCGGTCTGCCGCAGCGGTCTTTTGCGCTGTGGCGATCGCCTGACGCTGGCCGGCGACGATCTGGTCGTAGCGGCCTGCGATATCCTGGCGCGTCTCGAGTTCCTCGGCCTGATCGGCAATGCGCTGCTCAAGTTCGGCCAGGTGGGCGCGGGCATCGGCAAGTGCCTTTTTCGCGGCGTTCATCTCGCGCATGGCCGAGGCGCCCTGGGCGATAAAGGTGCCCACGGCGTTCGCAGTGTTCGAGACAGCGGTCCCCAGATCGCGGCTCGCGGCGGAGGAGTGCGGGGCGGTCGGGCGAGCGGTGTCGGCAGCGTCCGCATCGGCAGCCTGCGGCACGGCGATATTGCCGGTACCGCCCTCGATCACAGAAAAGCCTGCTGCGTGCGGGTCGACCGCATCGGCGCCAATCGTGGGATGCTCGAGCTGCAGAAACGAGGGCATGGTGCTGCCCTGGTCGGCAACCGGAGTCTCGCCGGGTACAAAGGTCGAGGCCGCCTCGGCGGCCTCCTCTTCCTCGGCGTCAACGTCAGCGTCGGCCACGGCGTCTTTCATCGCTTTGACGGCATCCATCATGGAGTCCATGACGGCGTCGAGCTCTTCTTCCGAAGAAACCTCGATAGGGCCCGCAGCTTGCGGAGCAGCATCCTGTACAGGGGCGTCGTCCTGAGCGGGCGCATCGTCATTTTGCTCGCCTGCATCTTCGGCGCCGGGGGTTTCCGCCGTAGCGCTTTCGTCCAAGATGGGGTCGTCGAGGTCAATATCATCGCAGGTCACAGCGTCAGCATCTGCGGTGACGTCTGCGGAATCATCAATATGCTGTTGAGTCTGGGGGTCCAGCTCGTCTGTCATAGGCATGTGCTCCTCATCGTTGTTTGTCACCCTATGATAAAGTCTCGCGCCGACATCCCGCGCCCCGCAGCAAAGTTTCAAAACGTGTTCGATGACTCGCTTGGATAGCAAAAATTCGTCCTCTAAATTCAGTTTACGCTTGACATTCCCTTCGCCGAATGACGTTGCGCCGTTCGCCTGGTGCGGTCTTTATTTTTCACTTGAACCCGCTAAAGTTGCATTTCAGCTTTTGGCGCGTGAAGTTGGATGCGCGCAGTCGACGGGCAGGCCCGTCGCGATTTGAAAGGACTTTATATGGGACTTTTCACTGGTAAGACCGTGATCGTCACCGGCGGCGGCAAGGCCACGCTCAAGGACGGCTCCGCTGGCTCCATCGGCTACGGTATCGATATCGCTTTTGCCAAGGAGGGCGCAAACCTCGTCATTACCGGCCGCAACGTTGCCAAGCTCGAGGCTGCCAAGGAATCCCTCGAGGCCGAGTACGGTGTCAAGGTTTTGCCTGTTCAGGCCGATGTTTCGGCTGGTCAGGACAACGAGGCTGTCGTCCAGAACGTCATCGACAAGGCTATTGAGGAGTTCGGCCGCATCGACGCCGTCGTCAACAATGCTCAGGCCAGCGCCTCGGGCGTGACCATTGCCGATCACACCATGGATCAGTTTAACCTGGCCATTTACTCTGGCCTGTATGCCACCTACCTGTACATGCAGAAGGCCTACCCGCACCTGAAGGAGACCAAGGGCTCCGTGGTCAACTTTGCCTCGGGCGCCGGCCTGTTTGGCAACTACGGCCAGTGCAGCTATGCCGCTGCCAAGGAGGGCATCCGCGGTTTGACTCGCGTTGCCGCCAACGAGTGGGGCAAGGACGGCATCAACGTCAATATCGTTTGCCCGCTTGCTTGGACCGCTGCGCTCGAGAACTTCCAGGATGCTTATCCCGAGGCGTTCAAGGCCAACGTCCACATGCCACCGGCGGGTCACTACGGCGACGTCGAGAAGGAAATCGGCCGCGTGGTCGTTCAGCTCTGCGGTCCCGACTTTAAGTACATGAACGGCGAGACCGTCACCCTCGAGGGTGGCATGGGCCAGCGTCCGTAGGAGTTACGCGGTTTTACCAAACCGCGTAACGGGCCGACGCTGCGCGGTCGCCAGGGCGACAACTTGTCATTCAAAGAGGGCGGCATGACCAGAAGGTCTATGCCGCCTTGTTTCAAGGCACCTTGCTCGCTCTGGCGGGTTTTCGCTGTCGTTGACAAAGCACCGGCGTTACCTGGGCTGTTGGATGTAGTCTTTGGGGACGTTCTTAAATGACTAGTCGTTTAATGCGCCAGTTTCTGTCGAGTCGGTGCTTCTTGCGGGTTGCCCGTATAATGGTTTGCGTATGAACCGCAACCAAGGAGTTCCAGTTTATGGACCAGAACCTTTTTAAATTCGACCTGATTGCCGAGGACCCGACCACGCACGCGCGCGCCGGCGTGCTGCACACCCCGCACGGCGACATCGAGACGCCGATCTTTATGCCCGTGGGCACCAAGGCAAACGTCAAGGGCATTCCTACCGAGACTGTCAAGAAGCTCGGCGCCCAGATCGTGCTCGCCAATACCTATCATCTGTCCATGCGTCCCGGCGAGGATACCATCGCCGAGCTGGGCGGCCTGCACAAGTTCATGAACTGGCACGGCCCCATCCTCACCGACTCGGGCGGTTTCCAGGTCTTCAGCCACAACGATGCCGTCAAGCTCACCGATGAGGGCGTGCGCTTTATCGTCAACGATTACGACGGCCGCCACGTGTTTTGGACGCCCGAGGACAACATGGAAATCGCCATGAAACTCGGCTCCGATATCTGCATGCAGCTCGACCAGTGCCCGGGCTATCCCGCCACGCGCGCCTACGTTGAGCGCGCCGTTGAGCTGTCGAGCAGTGTGGGCCGAGCGCTGCTATAAGGCGCATACCCGCGATGACCAGGCGCTCTTTGGCATCGTTCAGGGCGGCATGCACCTGGATCTGCGCCTGCGCTCGCTGCGCCATCTGGAGGAGTGCGGCGACTTCCCGGGTTACGGCATCGGCGGCTATTCGGTGGGCGAGGACCACGAGACTATGTTCGAGACGCTGGCACCGCTCGCGAGTGAGTACATGCCCAAGCACAAGCCGCGCTACCTGATGGGTGTCGGCAACCCGACGACGCTTGTGCGCGGTGTGGGCGTGGGCATCGACATGTTCGACTGCGTGCTGCCGACGCGCACCGGCCGTATGGGCACGGCATTCTCCAGCGAGGGTCGCCTCAACTTCCGCAACGCTCGCTTTGCGCACGACGACGGTCCCATCGATCCCACCTGCACCTGCCCGGTGTGCACGGGCGGTTACAGCCGTGCGCTCATCCGTCACATGGTCACGCAGAAGGAGATGCTCGGCGGCATTCTGCTTTCGATGCACAACATCTACTACCTGCTCAACCTTATGCAGCGGGCCCGCCAGGCCATTATCGAGGGCCGCTACGGCGCGTTCGTGAGCGACTGGATGAACAGCCCTGCGGCGGTGGATTACTAAGAGCAGCACGGGCGCTTGCAGAGCGCGGGCAACGGCAAGGGGCGAGCGCCGGCCGGTCATCACGTTTGCTAACACCGCTTGCGCGACCGATGACCGATAGCTTGCAAGCACTTGATGCATCGTGGGTACCATACCGAATAGTTGATGTTCGGGCGGGTGTTTGGCGCACAGCGTCGACCCCGCCCGTTTTTCTTTTTCTCGATAGGAGTACCCATGATTAAGAATGAGAACGTCGAGGGCGAGCCTGCCTACGACGAGACGTACCGCCGCGGCCCCGTGGTCATGCGCGGCCCCATGATTCCTAAGGACAACACCTACGCCAACCTGCTGGCGCCCGAGGACTCGACCGACTGGCTGCATGCCGACCCGTGGCGCGTGCTGCGCATTCAGGCAGAGTTTGTCGATGGTTTTGGCGCGCTTGCCGAGCTTGGACCTGCGGTGACCATCTTCGGTAGCGCCCGCACGCCCAAGACCGATCCGCTCTACAAGGCGGCGCGTACCGTCGGGCGCAAGATCGCGCAACGTGGCGTGGCGGTCATCACCGGGTGGCGGCCCCGGCATCATGGGAAGCGGCCAACAGGGGGAGCGGCGAGTGTCAACGGCAAGTCAGTTGGCCTAGGCATTGAATTGCCGCACGAGCAGGGGCTCAATAAATACGTGAACCTCGGCATGGACTTCCGCTACTTCTTTGTGCGCAAAACCATGTTCGTTAAGTACAGCTCGGGCGCCATCGTATTTCCCGGCGGCTTTGGCACGCTCGACGAGATGTTCGAGGTTCTCACGCTGGTGCAGACGCACAAGGTCAAGCGCATGCCGCTCGTGCTGGTGGGCACCGAGTACTGGCAGGGCCTATTCGACTGGCTCAACGGCCCGGTGATGAGCACCGGTATGATTAGCCCGCTCGATCCGGATCTGGTACACATTACCGACGACCTCAACGAGGCCGTTGACATTGCGCTCAGCGGGCTGATGTAGATCAATCGTGCCCACGCGACATGAATACGCATGGCAATCTGATGTTATCTAACATCAGATTGCCATTTATATTGGGTATACTGGTGTAAAAGACGAGGGCGAGGAGGTCGCAAATGTCTACAGCAACAGTTAAGCCTACGACGGTTCGAATCGAAGAGGGGCTCAAGGAGCAGGCGACTGAGTTCTTGGATTCGGTCGGCCTCAGCCTC
>ENA-OQKI01000231-OQKI01000231.1-human-gut-metagenome-genome-assembly--contig:-NODE-231-length-12844-cov-4.466384_pt1 | contig 12844 bp, 12 predicted proteins | sample MGYA00242778_ERZ504798 | MGnify/ENA primary metagenome ERZ504798 (study PRJEB26092, sample SAMD00036414) | human gut metagenome | host: Homo sapiens | study: EMG produced TPA metagenomics assembly of... | reverse complement strand
AATTATTACCTCCATAACCGAATATTTTGGTTTTGGTTAGGTTCGGGTTCGACCTTTACCGCCTGACCAACGGTGAAACATAATCGGTAAAGCCACGGGATTTTGCAGTTAATTTACAAAAAAACAACGAGAATTCAGCCGAAAATTGTATCCTTAACCTGTTTCAGTCAAAATGTGGACACTAACCCATATTCTTTATAGTAGGTTATACCATTTTAGATTGATTTTTTCAATTAGGTTGCAATAATTTTATTGTGTTTGTTTAATGTGATAGTTTTGTGTTTGTTTTTACATTCAGTTTTGCCGTTTTGACAAGATATTTTTATGTTATGCACAAGTTATGGTACTTTTTTTGTAGAATTCGTCTATATATCGGTGTTTTTAATTATTCTGATTAAGAAATTGTTATGCCGTGTGTTACAAATTTGATAATGCTATTTTGCTGAAAGTTCAATATTTGAATGTTGTACAGTAACATTATAAAATCAGTTTGGCGGAAAATTTTCCGCCTTTGCGTGACGGCAGTCCAACGGACACCGCTACGGGTAACCGTGCATAGTTTAATATACAAATAAAAATGCCCGACTGCCGTGTCGGGCTATTTTATTTGAGATTATATGATTTTTGATTTATTTATCCTTACTTAAAAGCATACGGTCGTTTTCAAGCTTTTGAACCGCTTTGCTTTTTTCAAAACATTTACGAGGAGGTGTTCAACCGTAAGTATTTTTCTTTTCTTCACCTGAGATGTCGAGGATAATTTTGCCGTCACTCATCATAATAAGACGGTTGCCGTGAGTAATTGCGTCATGCATATTATGAGTTACCATAAGTGCCGTAAGGTTGTTTTCGGCAATGATTTTGTCGGAAAGCTCAAGCACCTTTGCGGCTGTTTTCGGGTCAAGGGCGGCTGTATGCTCGTCAAGCAGGAGAAGCTTTGGCTTTTTGATTGTTGCCATAAGGAGTGTTATTGCCTGACGCTGACCGCCAGAGAGAAGTCCTACTTTTGAGGACATTCTGTCCTCAAGTCCGAGGTCGAACTCTGCAAGCATCTGACGGTAACGGATTCTTTCGTCAGCCTTTACGCCCCACGAAAGTCCTCTTTTTTTGCCTCGTCTTGCGGCAATTGCGAGGTTTTCTATAATTTCCATATCGGCTACCGTGCCTGTCATCGGGTCCTGAAATACTCTGCCGAGGTACGGCGCTCTTTTATGCTCGGGCAATGCGGAAATATCCTTGCCGTCAATGAGAATCTGACCGCAGTCAACAGGCCACACACCTGCAATTGCGTTGAGTGTTGTTGACTTACCTGCACCGTTACCGCCGATTACCGTACAAAAATCGCCGTCATTGAGGGTGAGATTAACTCCGCAGAGTGCCTGCTTTTCGTTTACTGTGCCTTTATTAAAGGTTTTCCATACATTCTTGATTTCAAGCATTCTTAACCCTCCTTCTGTGCGTTTTTAGCATTCATTTTTGCAACTTTCTTGAATGAAGTCTTTCTCTTTTTCTGGAGATACGGAACTGCAAGGAAGATTGCAACGATAATTGCCGTGAAGAGCTTTGTATCGTCTGTCGGCATCTTGAGCCAGAGTACAATGCCCATTGCGATATAATAGAGAATACCGCCGACAATTACAAAGACCATTCTGATGATGAAATTCATGTGCTTGCGGAAAATTGCCTCACCGAGAACTTCACCGATGATTACAGCAGCAAGACCGATTACGATTGCACCTCTGCCCATGTTGATATCCGCAAAGCCCTGATACTGAGCAAAAAGTGAACCCGAAAGTGCAACGAGTCCGTTTGAAAGTGCAAGAGCAATTACCTTTGTAAAATTGATGTTAATGCCCTGTGCCTTGCTCATTGCAGGGTTTGAACCTGTTGAACGGATTGTTGAACCCTGTTCCGTGCCGAAATACCAATACATTGCGGCAATTACAACGGCACAAATTCCAAGACCTACGAGAATTGCCATATTTATATTGCTTGCAGAAACAACAAGCGTATAGTTTCTGTAGCTGATTGGGAGGTTTGATTTTCCCATAATATTCAGGTTAATTGAATAAAGAGCAATCTGTGTGAGGATACCTGCGAGAATGTCGGGGATTCCGAGAAGCGTGTGAAGAAGTCCCGTTACAAGACCTGCCGCAAGACCTGCAAGGATTGCTACGATGATTGTTGCCCAAACGGGACAGCCGTTGATGAGCATAACTGCGGTTACTGCACCGCCTGTTGCAAATGAACCGTCAACGCTGAGGTCGGCAAAGTTCAAAAGCTTAAAGGTGAGAAATACACCGAGTCCCATAAGTCCCCAGATTATACCCTGAGCAATATTACCCGGAAGTGCAGATAAAAAGCTCATTGGATTAAGAGAACCGAAGTAGTTTGCTAAAAAATCCATAAAAACCACCTATACATAAAATATCGGGGTGTCGCTTGCACGGCACCCCTGCCAATATTATTTTTCCGAATATGAATTATTCTGCTTTGATTTCTGTGTAACCGTCGGGAACTTTGATTCCGTATGTGTCACAACGATCTTTGATATATTCTTTTGTTACATTCGGAGCAGCCTCAACCTTCATCTTTGTGATGTCCTCGCCCTTTACAAGAATGTTGTAAGCCATTTCGCCTGTTTTTCTGCCGAGTTCGTCATAGCTGATTGAAAGTGTTGCAACACCGCAGCCCTTGCAGATGCCTTCTTCGCCGGCAACAATAGGAGTTTTTGCGGCTGTGGCAACATTGTCGATGATACCTGTGTTAGACGCCGCTGTGTTATCTGTCGGGATGTAAAGAACATCGCTCTCGTCACAGGCAGTCTTTGCAACTGCGGCAACATCGTTTGAATCTGCAAATGAATATGATTTTACAGTATAGCCTGCATCCTTGAAATAAGGAGTGATTGTATCGCTCTGATACTTTGAGTTAGCCTCAGCCGAGCAGTAGAGAATTCCGACATTCTTTGCATCGGGGAAAAGCTCCTTGAGCATTGCCGCCTGCTGATCAAGCGGAGCAAGGTCTGTTGTACCCGAAACATTCATACCCGAAACGCCGTTCCAATCAGACTTGTCGAGCGCTGTGCCGTAGTCTGTGATTGAAGTACCGAGAATCGGAATATTCGGTGTTGCTGTGTATGCTGCCTGAAGTGCGGCAGTACCGTTGCCGAGAATAAGGTCATAGTTTGAAGAAACAAACTGGTTACAGATTGTAGCGCAGGTTGCGGAATCGCCCTGAGCGTTCTGCTCGTCAAACTTTACATTGTCTGCACCGAGTTTCTCAGTAAGATAATCTTTAAAACCTTTTGTTGCGGCGTCAAGAGCCTCGTGCTGAACAAGCTGACAGATACCGATATTGTAAACCTTACCATCCGTGCCTGAATTATCTGCCTTTGAGCTTTCTGCAGAACCGCCGCATCCTGCAAATGCGAGTGACATAGAAGCCGCCGCAAGAGCAACTGCGACAATTTTTTTAGCTTTTTTCATTTTAATTTCCTCCTAAGCTTTCAGCACTTTCACGCTGTAAAGCATCATATACTTCTGCACTTTTATGCAATAAAGTGTTTTAACAACATAAATTATAATACAAAAAACGAAATTTTCAATAGCTTTCACCAATTTTTATTGCAAATAACTGAAATAAAAGTTTGTTTTTGGTTATTTTGCCACCACATTTTCGTCACCAAGCTGATATTTGAGTTCTTTTATCATTACAGGATTGATATCAACCCACATTGACGAGGGGGCTTTCACCTTTCTTTTAGTGTCGGTAAGATAGAAAATAACAGGCGTTCTGCCGTCAAAAATGTCAAGAACACGCTTTGCACGGTTGTATTTGTCGGTATTGAGGTCATCAATACGCAAATACAGTGCAGAAGGCTTTTGTGTATCAGTTTTCACGGTTTGCATCTGATAATTTTGCGAAAAATGTTCTGTGTTTTTTATTGCAACAGGGTTATTTTTGCAATCCTCGTTTGTACGGGCAGACGCTATGGAATCACAGATGATTTTCGGCTCTTCGTTTTCTTTTAAATTGACAGTTCCACGGAACAGCAACGCACCGCCTGCACCGAGAAGGGCGGAATATTTTTCATATACATTCGGGAAAATCACGATTTCAAGCATTCCGTATCTGTCCTCGGCATTGACAAAAGCCATAATCCTGTTATTTTTTGTAAGCTGGGTTTTCAGCTTTGCAACTATGCAGACAAGGCTGACTTTTTTTCCGTCAAAATACATACCGCTGTCATTATTGATTATATCGCCCGTTTTGTCGGCATGGATTGCTTTTGAAAAAGTTGTGTATTCATCGAGCGGATGACCGCTAAGATACATTCCCGCAATTTCGTTTTCCATATGCAAAAGTTCAGAAACGGGAAATTCGGGCAAATCGGGAATTTTAGGCTTTGATGATTGAGCATCAACTTCTGCGTCATCAAAAAACGACATCTGACCGCCCGCATTTCTTCTGCTTTCATACTCAACATCATCAAGAACGGTTTTACTGATTGCGAGCAATTGTCTGCGATTTGCTCCGAGTCCGTCAAATGCACCGCATTTTATCAGACTTTCAATTGCTCTGCTGTTCATATTTCTGCCGTAGAGCCTTTTGCAGAAATCAAAGAAATCTTCATAAGGATTGTTTATGCGCTCCGAGATGATTTCATCTATGAAATTTCTGCCGAGATTTTTAACGGCAAGAAGTCCGTAACGGATATCGTTTCCGCTGACCGTAAAATGAAGATTGCTTTCGTTGACATTAGGTGGCAACACACGGATTCCGAGCCGTTTGCACTCGGTAATGTATGAGGCAAGTTTATTTTGATTATCAAGAACACTTGAAAGCAGAGCCGCCATATATTCACGGGGATAGTGGCATTTGAGCCATGCAGTTTTGTAGGAAATGTTGGCATATGCCGCAGCATGGGATTTGTTAAATGCGTAGTGTGCAAAGCTTTCCATTTCATCGTAAACGGAAATTGCCGTTTTTTCATCAACCCCACGGCGAATGCATCCTTCAACTATGATATTTCCGTCATCATCAGTAAGGCCGTGAATGAATATTTCACGCTCCGACTCCATTACGGCAAGTTTTTTCTTGCTCATTGCACGGCGCACTATGTCCGCTCTGCCGAGACTGTAGCCTGCAAGCGTTCTGAAAATCTGCATAACCTGTTCCTGATAAATTATGCAACCGCTTGTAACTCCGAGAATTTCCTTTAAAAGCGGATGTTTGTAACGAATATGCGACGGATTGTGACGACAGTCAATATAAACGGGAATGCTGTCCATAGGTCCGGGACGATAGAGTGCCGTAACGGCTATAAGATCCTCAATTCGCTCCGGTTTTAGCTGAGTGAGAACATTTTTCATTCCTTGGCTTTCAAACTGAAACACACCCTCCGTGTATCCTTTTGAAAACATTTCAAAAACTTTTTTATCGTTTTCATCGACCATATCGGGATTATAGTCGGGATTTTTATGTTTTATCTGCTTTTCTGCATCATTGATTACGGTTAAGTTTCTGAGACCGAGGAAGTCCATTTTTAAAAGACCGAGTTCTTCAAGCGCCGTCATGGTGAACTGTGTTACAACATTATCGTCATTTTTTGACAGCGGAACATAGTCGCTGACGGGCTTGTCGGTGATTACAACTCCTGCGGCGTGCATTGTTGCGTGACGGGGCATTCCCTCAATGCTCATTGCTACATCAAGCAGTTTTTTTATCTGCGGATCGTTATTGCAGCGACTTCTCAGATCGGGACTCAGTTTCAGCGCTTCCTCGATTGTCATATCATGTTCCATAGGAACAAGCTTTGCAACAGAATCTACTGTCGCATACGGAATTTCAAGTACCCTTCCGACATCTCGGATTGCACCTCTTGCCGCCATTGTACCGAACGAAATTATCTGTGCAACATGATCTTCGCCGTATTTACGCACAACATAGTCGATAACCTCTCCCCTGCGTTCCTTACAAAAATCGACATCAAAATCGGGCATACTGACTCTTTCGGGATTGAGAAATCTTTCAAAAAGAAGATTGTACTTTATCGGATCGATTGCGGTTATGCCTATGCAGTAGGCACAAAGTGAGCCTGCACCCGAGCCTCTGCCGGGTCCGACAGGAATTTGACATGATTTTGCGTAGCTTACAAAGTCATTTACAATGAGGTAGTAATCTACAAAACCCATTTGCGACACCGTGTTGATTTCATATTCAAGTCGGTCAATCAGAGCTTTGTCGGGATTCTCGCCATAGTGTTTATAAAGCCCCTCATAGCATTTTCTTCTGAAATAATGCAGATGATCTTCGTTATTAGGAACATCAAATCTCGGAAGCTTGCGTACACCGAATTCAAAATCCACATTGCACATATCAGCAATTTTCTGTGTATTGTCGATTGCTTCGGGGTAACTTGCAAACACCTCACGCATTTCATCTTCTGTTTTAAGATAAAATTCCGAAGTTTTGAACTCCATTCTGTCGCTGTCATTGACTGTTCGGTTGGTCTGAATACAGAGAAGAATATTGTGAACCGTGCTGTCCTGTTTTTCAATATAGTGACAATCGTTTGTTGCAACAATGTCAACACCGATTTCACGGGCAATTTTTATAAGGCTTGGAATTATCCTTTTCTGTTCCTCAATTCCGTGGTCTTGAAGCTCTATAAAAAAGTTCTCACTCCCGAATATATCACGGTAAAATTCTGCCTTTGACTTTGCACCGGCATAATCACCGTCAAGGAGCTTTTGCGGAATTTCACCCGCCAGACAGGCAGAGAGGCAGACTAAGCCCTCATGATACTCGGCAAGGAGTTCATCATCAATTCTCGGCTTTGTATAGAATCCCTCCGTAAAGCCCTTTGACACAAGCTTGATAAGATTCTGATAGCCTGTATGATTTTTTGCAGAGCAGAACCATATGATAGTATTTTCCGTAGGAAGAGGTCTTGTCAAAACGGCTTTGCGGTGCAACATACACTTCACAGCCGATTATCGGCTTTATACCCTGTTTTTTGCATTCCTTATAAAAATCGACTGCACCGTACATTACACCGTGGTCGGTGATTGCGAGTGCAGTCATTCCTTTTTCTTTTGCGGCTTTTGCAAGTCTGCTCAGACGGCAGGCACCGTCAAGCAGACTGTATTCTGTATGAAGATGTAAATGTGTAAATGCCATTCTACTCACCTGTTGCTTTTGCCTTTATTTCACCGTCTGAAAAACGGAGTGTAAATTCATCTCCGCTGTTCAGCATTTTTGCGGAATTTACCGCCCTACCGTCTTTTTCGGCAATTGAATAACCTCTTGAAAGAATTTTAACGGGGTTGAGTCCTTCAAGTTTTGCGGCTGTCTTTGTGATGTCAGCAGCCTTTTTATTTATTGTTTCCTGAACAAAATGCTGTATTTTCGTTTTGCAAAGTTCAAGAGATTTTTTCATATTCAAAAAATTCTCTGTTGTGGTGATACAACGGACAGTCTTGTTTTTTAAATTCTGTAAGAGCATTATATTCCTGTCTTAATTTCAATGTTGCCATTGACGAAACATACTGCTTTTTGCGATTTTATAGTAATCAACAAGCTCCGCAGTATCGGGAACTGCAAGCTCTGCCGCCGCAGACGGAGTCGGCGCTCTGAGATCGGATACAAAGTCACAGATTGTAAAATCGGTTTCATGACCGACAGCGGAAATTACCGGAATTTTACAGTTGTAGATTGCATAAGCAAGGTTTTCATCATTGAATGCCCACAAATCTTCAATTGAACCGCCGCCCCTGCCGATTATGATAACATCACAGGCGTTATATTTATCAAGTTTCTGTACAGCGTCAATAAGTTGGGCGGGAGCATTATCCCCCTGAACAAGTACGGGACACATAATTATGTCGGCAGACGGAAATCTTCTTGAAAGAATGTTGCGGATATCCTGTACTGCCGCACCTGTGGGAGAAGTAATTACACCGATTGAATTCGGAAACGGCGGAATTTTCTTCTTATGTTCGGGAGCAAAAAGTCCTTTTTCGGCAAGCGACTTTTTAAGTTGTTCATAAGCAAGCGAAAGCGCACCTATGCCGTCAGGCTGCATATCTTCAATATAAAGCTGATACTGACCTGTGGGTTCATAGACTGCAACTCTGCCACGGCAGATTACTTTCATTCCGTCGGTCGGTCTGAACTTTAAATTACGGGCATTGCCGGCAAACATTACGGCTCTTATAACAGATTTTTCGTCTTTGATTGAAAGATAGATGTGTCCGCTTCTGTAATGGTCGGTTAGGTTTGAAATTTCACCCGTAACAAAGACAAAATTCAGCCTTGCGTCATTTTCAATAATTGACTTTATATAGAAATTCAGTTGTGAAACACTTAAAACTCGTGGTTTGCTAAACTCGGGTGTGTACATCGTTATACTTCCTGTATCCTAAATATGCAATTCCTGCCGAGTTATCTGCCGAAAACTGCGGCGGTGCGAATATTGCATTGTATTTTTCTTCAAAAGAATTTTTTATTATTTGATTTGACATTACTCCGCCTGCAAAGAGCAATGGAAGTTCTCCGTATTTTTCAAGCAGTCGCTTGGTCATTTCGGACAAGGTCTGTTCAATATATTTAAGACAGAATGCCGAAACATATTCGGGAGATTTGCCTTCGACAATCAGCTTTTTAGAAAGATTTTCAACTCCGCTCAGGCAACAATCGCAACCTTTGAGAGTTGGTTTCACCTTGATTTTTTCTGTATTTTTAAGGGCAAGCTGTTCAAGCTGAGGACCGCACGGAAATTTTAAACCGAGCATAAGTCCTGTGCGGTCAATCGCCTGTCCTGCATTAAGGTCGAGTGTGTGTGCCGCAAGTTCAACGGAAAAGCCCGTGCCGAAGCCCTTGGCAAATACTGCCTCGGTTGTTCCTCCGCTGACATGGAAAGCGATAAACTGCTTATCAAACAGATCTGTCCTCTGCGAGCCAAACAGCGCCGCCGAGATGTGTCCCTCCTGATGCGAAAAGGTGTAGAGAGGGATTTTCATTGCGGAAGATAAAATTTTTGCCGTGTTCTCTCCAACGGTGAAACACGGCATATATGAGCCGTCAACAGGTCTTGGACGGCTTGACGCCGCAATTGCGGCTATTTTGCTTGTATCAACATCTTTCAAAAGTTCTTCAATAAGCGTGTGCAGCTGTGCTGTGTGGTGAAACACAGCGTCACTCTGACGAAGTCCGAGCTGACCTTCTTTTACGGGAAGAAGTTTTTTCTGCTGAACCATTTCGCCCGTTTTGCTGTCGTAAAGGGCGGTTGATGTTGTGTAATTTGAAGTGTCAATTCCGAGAAAAAGGCTCATATCACTTCTCCGACTTTCCCGAAAATTCACGGGAATATGTGCCGAGAATACCGTTTACAAATTTGCTCTCGTCGATTGTATATTTCTTGGCAAGTTCAACAGCCTCGTTGATTGAAACGCTCTGCGGAACATTGTCGAGATACTTCATCTCATAGATTGCAAGGCGAAGAATAGCAAGCGACGGCTTTGAAATTCTTGAAAGAGTCCAGCCCTTTTTCAGGTGGCTTGCAATGATTTCGTCAATCTCCTCATGCTTGTCCTCAATGCCGGAAACTACAGCCTGAGCATATGCGCAAACACCGCCTATAAACATTTCAGAATTATCATCTATTGTTTCTTCAAGAGGCTCATCGTCAAAAGACTTTGAGAACAAAAGCATAAAAGCCTGCTCTCTCGACTCACTTCTTGTAAGATTAACCTCTTCCTCAAAAATATCATTAACTTCAATATCATTAGTTACATTGTTCATTTCATTATCCATATTAAGCCCAACTTTTCGTTAAATTAATTTAATAAAGGTAGTTATTATCATCAAGATTATACCATAACTGAAATTGAATGTAAATAAGAATTGACAAAGATATCTGTGACAAATCATTTGAATTTCGGAAATTTCTTTCTGAATAACTCTTCAATAATTTTAGTGCTCTCATCACAGCCGAATGTATCGGACTTTATGCACAAATCGTAGTTATCTGCATTGCCCCATTCGGAAGATGTAAAGTATTTGCAATGGTCGGCTCTTTCACGGTTTACCTTTCTGACCTTTTTAAGAGCATCGTTTACGGAAAGATTATCCCTTTCGGAAATTCTCTCTGCCTCGGTATTTTCATCGGCTGATACAAATACATTGAATGTATGCTTTTGTTTTTGAGAATCTCGTTTGCAAGTCTGCCGACTATTACGCAGGATTCATTCTGTGAAATGGTTTTTATTACATTTTTTCACGGTTAAAAAGGCTTTCGACATTCGGCATATTTGCGGTATCAAGCGGTCCGCCGTACCACGCAAAGAAATCGTGAAGTAAAGGATTTTTAATTGTCTGTTCATTCTTTTCAATAAAATCAGGAGAATAGCCGCTCTTCTCAACAACAAGTTTTATCAGCTCGTTATCGTAATACTTAAACCCAAGACTTTCGGCAAGTGCCTTTGCAATCTGTCTGCCGCCGCTGCCGTATTCCCTTGACACGGTGATTACATATGTAGGATTCTGCTCATCATCAGTTTTTTCATCAACCTGAACGGACGGAGTCTTTTTAAGAAGTTTATCTCTGTATTTTCCGAAAGCTTTGTTGATAATGCCGAGAATAAATCCGACAAGAAATGCCGCAATTACTGTTCCTGCACCGACACTGCCAAGGCTGTGAATCATAATCAGACAAGCCGCTGCCGACACTACCACCATAGTGATATCAAAACCCATTTTTATCTTTGAAAATTCGATTTTTGTAACCTGTGAAACAGCAGACATTACACCCTCGCCTGCGAGCGGAATAACATCGGCAGGAAGATACAGAAAAATTCCGACTGCGACAATAACGGAGCTTGCAAGCACCATTAAGATTCTGACAATAAGATTATCGGGTGTCGGAAAGAATGATGCAAGGTAGTTGCAGAATGTTGTAAAATAGCCGAAGATAACGCCTACGGGAATCTGCAAAAGGGTTATTAATTTAAAGTTTTTGCGAAGTAACAAAAACTGAATGAACACAAGAACAATGTGGAATATGATTGTTGCCTTGCCCATTTCTATGCCCCATATGCAGGTCATTGTGTATGGGATTGAGCTTACGGGAGATACACCGAGATTTGATTTTACCGAAAGTGCAATTCCGATTGTCATTATAAAAAGACCGATAAAATACATCGGCAATCTGATTTTCATATTTTTTAAATTCATTACATAACTTCCTTTTCAAAATGCTTTGTCATATTTTCATACACTTTTGCAAGCAGACTTTGGAACACTTCCGTTTCTTCTTCTGAAAAGCCGTCTGTTGCAATACTTTCTACGCTGTCAAATTTTTCATTGAGATATCGGACATACTCTTTTCCCTTATCGGTGAGAAAAACATAGAGTGACCTTCTGTCGCCGCCAAGAGATTTCCTTGCGATATAGCCTTTGGTTTCCATACCACGCAAAATCACGGTTATGGACGCAGGCTCAATGTGACAGCCTGCCGCAATATCCTTTTGTACACAGCCGTTATGGTCTTTTAGGTAATCGAGTATTTTCGGCTGACCCAATGTAAGTCCCGATTCTTTGATACTGCCGAGAAGTGCCTTTTGCACAAGCATATGGTCAGACATCAGCAGATAGTGAATTGACTCTTTCATACACAACCCTCTCTTTAATAGTTTTAATTCTAATTGTTATAATTCTAATTATATATCCGTTTAAATCGATTGACAAGTTTCCGGAAAAATTTCAGCCTATTGCGCAGTATTCTTTGTGAACATAGGAATATTTTTATGCATAAAAAAAGCAGAGGACACTATGCCCTCTGCTAATTTCATGCCCCTATTACCGATATATCGTCATAATCAACCTCATAATGAGTAACCACGGCATCGTCAATAATCAGAACAGATGTATCGTCAAGCTGAGATTTCGGAACAATTACCGACACACCTTGATCGCTTATATAGCAAAGGCATTCTGAAAATCCTTTGGCTTTGACAATACTTTCAATGCTGTCCTGAATTGTAAAGGTTTTTAGAAGCTCTTCAACATTCTTTTCAGCCTCGCTTTTGTCGGCATCAGACGAGCTTTCAAGATTGAAAATTTCTTTTGCATCATCAATTATTTTATCCTGAGTTGCCTGCCGCTTTGTCCTTTCGGCTGAAAAATAGCTTTTGCTCTCGTTTGAAAGTGCCGCCGTCTGCTGTACCTCATCATCCGACGCCGAAGCGGTTGCACTGACATATGATGCCGCACCAAGTTCTTTGGCACTTTGAGGAGTTTTAGCCCCCGAAAGCTGCCAGTTTATGTACACAGCCGCTGAAAGTGCAAGCACAAGTGATGCAAAAACGATATATTTTTTCTTATATTTCATATTACTCCCGACCTTTATTCTGATAATTTTGTAATACATACTTTTGCTGTTGAAATATCAAGCGCTTTTGTGACTGCATCGGTGACACGCTCAACCACAACAGGATCATCACCGCCTTCACACACTACAAGCACTCCTCTTATCAAAGGTTCAATTTCCTTTGTTTTGGTGGTGCTGTTGTCAAGATAAACATATTCAACGGAATTTTCCATTGTGAGCAAAACTTCCGTCTTGCCTGCTCCCTCAATTTTTGAAATCACCGTCTGCAAATCATTTTCTATTTTTGTGCTGTATGTTTTTACGGAAAATGCTTCATCTCCTTTTCCTGATGTCAAAGAACCGAAATCAACCCAGTTTGAAAGAAATATTAAGCCTATGCCGATAAGGCCGACAACGATTATGATATTTCTTATTTTTTTACTGTCGAGCATTGATTTCAGCTTTGAACTT
>ENA-OQKI01000225-OQKI01000225.1-human-gut-metagenome-genome-assembly--contig:-NODE-225-length-13039-cov-6.420849_pt1 | contig 13039 bp, 9 predicted proteins | sample MGYA00242778_ERZ504798 | MGnify/ENA primary metagenome ERZ504798 (study PRJEB26092, sample SAMD00036414) | human gut metagenome | host: Homo sapiens | study: EMG produced TPA metagenomics assembly of... | reverse complement strand
AAGAACCTGAACCTGATGAGCTTGAGCCACCGTTGCTTGAAGAAGAACTTGAACCGTTGCTTGAGCTGCCGGCTGCTGCCTTAGCACCTGTCTTCTTAGCGCTGTCAAGCTTAGCTGTATCTGCCTTCTTACCTGTTGTAGGATCTGTGCAACCTGAGAGAATCTTCTCAACTGCAGGAGCAATCTTATTCTTATCCTCGTTGTTTGTAGCATTGAGCCTATCTGTTACAGCACCCATAACATCTACAGGGCTAACCTTGAGTTCGTCAAGAAGTTTCTGTGTAAGACTTGTCTTAGCGTCATCATTGTAGTAAGCGACGAGGTATGTAGCCAGCAATGTTACATCTGATTCGCCCTCAGGGAAAGCAGAACCGATGACGTTACCTGTTGATGTAATCTTCTTTTCAGGACCGCAGTCTGAATTGTTTTCCCATTTAGCTTCGTTTGCCTTCTTTTCTGAATCCTCAGGGTTTTCAAGCTGATTACCTGTGCAATAAAGTGTGTCACCGATGCACTTGCCGCTCATGATAGCGTTGTATGACTGCATACCTGTGTTAGCACTAAAGATTACACAGTAAACTCTTCCGTCTGACTTAGAGATTGTGTTACCTGTCTTTGAAAGATCATATGTAGCGATACCTGTTGAAGAATCGTACTTACTATTTTTCTTTCTTTGACTGCCAAGCCGGCCAATCGCCTGAACCGTCAGCCTTCCAAATATGACAGAATACTGACTTAACATTATTCCAGCCTGACTTCTTAACATCAAACTTAACAACATTGCCTGCTTCAACTTCTGAAGAAGCGTCAGCTGAAACCTCTGATGAACCGTCGGCTGAAACCTCGCCTGACTGATCTGCTGCAGCAACAGCAGCGTCATCCTCTGCTTCTGCAGCGCTAGCTGTGATGGCAGCTGAACTGCACATTACTGCTGCTGCAAGAAAAAGAACCTGCAATTTTCTTGAACATTTTTAATCTCCTCCTAAAATTGTTCATAAATATCCAAGATAGATTTTCATATCTTAGTATTGCTTATTATACTATAAAAATAACAAAACTGCAATAGTTTTGATTTAAAACCGTTTTTGTTAATTGCACAAGATTTTATGTAACCGTTTGGCTATTTTCCACAATTCAACCGGCAAGCAAGCCATAAATACACATTAAACGATTATTTTAACATTGCATAAACAGTTTCTTTTACGCTGTCAAGAGCCTCTGAAATCTTCTCAGGCTGTTTAGCACCTGCCATAGCCATATCGGGCTTTCCGCCTCCGTTGCCTCCGGCCTTCTGAGCAACAGCCTTTATGATTTTGCCTGCATTCGCACCGAGAGCAAGAGCCTCTTTACCGCAGGCTGCGGCAAATGTCACCTTGCCGTCATTTTCAGTTGCAAGAACGCATACGCACTTCGGGGCAAAATCTCTTGCCTTTTCGCACATTGTGCGAAGAATGTCGGCATTAGCCTTGTCAATTCTGCCTGTTACCACTCTTACACCGTTTTCCTCCGTTGTGCCTGCAAAAAGCTGACCGATCTGAGCAACGGCAAGCTTTGAATTAAGCTCGTTGATTTCTCTCTGCTGTTCCTTGATAAGCTGTTCAGCCTTCTGAACACCCTCAACAACTGCCTTTGGATTTGCAATTTTGAGTAATGAGCAAACATCCATAATAACAGCGCTCATACCGTTGATGTACTTGAGAACGCCCATACCTGTGAGAGCCTCAATTCTTCTTACACCTGCGGCAACCGAACCCTCCTGTCTGATTCTGAAAAGACCGAGGTTTGCGGTATTCTTTACATGTGTACCGCCACAGAATTCAACAGAGAAGTCGCCTGCGCTTACAACACGGACAACATCGCCGTACTTTTCACCGAAGAGTGCCATTGCGCCGAGCTTTTTAGCCTCTTCAATAGGCATTTCCTGTGTCGTAACGGGGATTGCCTCAAGAATCTTTTTATTTACAAGATTCTGAACCTCAATGAGTTCCTTTGCCGTGAGAGCCTCAAAGTGAGTAAAGTCAAAACGGAAGTAATCGTCTGAAACAAGCTGACCTGCCTGCTGAACATGGTTGCCGAGAACCTCACGGAGAGCCGACTGAAGAAGGTGAGCCGCTGTGTGGTTTCTTGTAATATCCGCACGGCGCTCTTCATCAACAGCAGTTGAAACCTCTGCACCTACATTGATGCTGCCGCTCTTTACTGTACAAGCGTGAAGGTAAATTGTGCCTGACGGATTCTTTGTTGTGTTGTCAACATCAGCTGAAAAACTGCCAGACTCCATAACACCTGTGTCGCCAACCTGACCGCCGCCTTCTCCGTAGAACGGAGTTTTGTCGAGAACGATGATAGCATTTTCGCCCTCACCGATACTGTCAACTCTCACACCGTCCTTAACAATTGCAAGAACCTTTGAAGTTGACTTGAGGTCTGTGTAACCGACAAACTCTGTATTTGCAACATCGGAAAGGTCTGTTGTGTCAGAAATCCAAGCATCTGCACCTGCGTTCTTTCTTGCGTCACGGGAACGCTTTTTCTGCTCCTTCATAAGCTCACGGAAACGCTCAACATCAACCTTGATGCCTTTTTCCGAAAGAATTTCTTTTGTAAGGTCAATCGGGAAGCCGTAGGTATCGTTAAGCTTAAATGCGTCCTCACCGCTGAGAACCTTAACATCTTCGCTGTCCATAATGCCGTTGAGCATCTTAAAGCCCTGATCAATTGTCTTGGCAAAGCTTTCTTCCTCAACCTTGATAACCTTTGTAATGAACTCCTGCTTTTCCTTGAGTTCGGGATAAGCTGTGAGATTTTCTTTGATAACCGTATCGCAAACCTTATAGAGGAAAGGCTCGTTGTAACCGAGAAGTCTGCCGTGACGAGCGGCTCTTCTGAGCAAACGGCGGAGCACATAGCCCTTGCCCTCGTTTGACGGAAGAACACCGTCACCTATCATAAATGTTGTACTGCGGATATGGTCTGTGATAACACGGAGCGAAACATCGCTCTTTTCATTTTTGCCGTACTCAACACCTGTAATCTGTGAGATGTGTTTCATAATATTCTGAATTGTGTCAACGAGGAAAAGGTTGTCAACACCCTGCATAACACAGGCAAGTCTTTCAAGTCCCATACCTGTATCAATGTTCGGATGTTCAAGAGGAGTGTAGTTACCTTTGCCGTCACTCTCAAACTGAGTAAATACAAGGTTCCAAACCTCAACAAAACGGTCACATTCACAGCCTACATGACAGTCGGGTCTGCCGCAGCCCTTTTCGTCGCCACGGTCAAAGTAGATTTCGGAGCACGGACCGCAAGGGCCTGAACCGTGTTCCCAGAAGTTATCTTCCTTGCCGAGTCTTACCATATGTGACGGATCAACGCCGACTTCTTTTGTCCAAATGTCAAAAGCCTCGTCATCGTCCTCATAGATTGAAACATAGAGCTTTTCGGGAGGCATCTCAAGAACCTTTGTAAAGAATTCCCATGCCCATGCTGTAGCCTCGTGCTTAAAATAGTCGCCGAATGAGAAGTTACCGAGCATTTCAAAGAATGTACCGTGACGGGCTGTGATACCGACACGCTCAATGTCGGGAGTACGGATACATTTCTGACAGGTTGTAACACGCTTGCGAGGAGGTGTTACCTCACCTGTAAAATATTTTTTCATAGGAGCCATACCGCTGTTGATAAGCAGAAGGCTGTTGTCGTCCTTTGGAACAAGTGAAAAGCTGGGGAGTCTTAAACAACCCTTTGATTCAAAGAATTCAAGGAACTTTTCTCTTAATTCGTTAAGTCCTGTCCACTTCATAAAAAATCTCTCCTTATACAAATTCACAGGGGAATACAATATTCGTTCAAATTTGTTTAAAGTATGCACCGAGCAAAATAAAAAATCCCATTGTATAAAAATACAATGGGACAGGAATATCCTGCGGTACCACCCAAATTGACGCCAAGCGTCCGCTTTGAGTAATCGTCATATAGATTACATTTCCTTAACGCAGAAATACGCTGTGCTTAATCACACAGAGCTCAGGGGCAGCGCACCGAAACTTCACATAAAAGCCTTGCACCAAAACGGCTTTCTCTCTGAAATGCTGACATCTCGGTTAATCCCGTCACAGCCGAATATTGTAATTCAATTGTAGCAAATAATTTAAATCGGAGCAACACTCTGCTTTGCTTGCAAGGAGCAGAGTTTGCGACAGATTGCAATCAAGTGCATAGGAGCGTCAGCTCCTCAGTATTTCAGCGAGAGATTTGCTCACGCTGAAAGGCTGAATTGTTCCCCACCGTTTTTAAGGTGGGGAACATCAGTACTTAGATTATAGAACTGTTTCTTTGCGTTGTCAATAGCAAAATTCGGGATTAATCACGCTTTTTTCTGATAACCGAGCCTGACGGAACGGGGGCGTCGCATTTCATTGTAAGTCTTTGCATCGGATGCGGCGCACTTTCAACGGGCATGCCCTCGTCGGTTGTAAGTGATTCGCACTTGATTTCAAACGGCACTCCGCTTGGCGGAAGTACATCAAGTGTGTCACCCACATAGAATTTGTTGCGCTGAGTGATCACTGCGGTTGTGTCGTCAACAAGCTCTTCACACAATGCAACATTGTCATAATGACGGATATATCCTCCGTTGCCCGTAACCTGACCGGGTTCTCTGCCAAAATAGAAGCCTGTGTTGTACTCACGATGGCTGATTTTTTCAAGTTCTTCCCTTATCCACGGTTTGAGAACATAATCGTCACCCTCTGCAAAATAATCGTCAACAGCGTGACGGTAAGCATTTGTTGTAACAGCGACATAGTAAGCCGACTTTGCTCTGCCCTCAATCTTAAAGCTTGAAACGCCTGCCTTTACAAGCTCGGGGATATGCTCAATCATACAGAGATCTCTTGAATTGTAGAGATATGTGCCGTCACCTGTTTCTTCAACAGGAAAATACTGTCCCTGACGGTTTTCTTCGTAAAGATGATACTTCCAGCGACACGGCTGAGCACAGTCGCCGTGGTTCGCATCTCTGCCTGTCATATAGCTTGAAATAAGGCATCTGCCTGAAAATGAAACACACATTGCACCGTGTACAAAGCATTCAATTTCAAGCTCTTTCGGAACTTTTGCACGCATTTCGGCAATTTCATCAAGCGGAATTTCTCTTGCAAGCACAACCCTTGACGCACCCATATTGTAAAGCACATTTGCCGCCGCATAGTTTGTTACTCCCGCCTGAGTCGAAATGTGGCGCTGAACCTTTGGCGCATACTTTTTAGCCGCCTCAAAAACACCGAGGTCGGCAATTATGAACGCATCAACTCCGCAAGCCTGAGCATTCTCCATAAATTCCTGAAGATGAGGAATTTCATTATTGCGTGGAAGTGTGTTGCAGGTCACATGGATTCTTGCACCCTTTGCGTGGGCAAGGTCACAAGCCTTTTTGAGCTGATCGTTATCAAAATTCTGCGGTGCGGAACGCATTCCGAACATTTTTCCTGCAAGAAAAACTGCATCTGCACCAAAGTTTAAAGCGGATTTAAGGCAATCCATATCACCTGCCGGTGACAAAATTTCGGGTTTTTCAAAATTAGTTATCATAGCTTTCAATATACTCCAGATTTGCGTTTTGCTGTTCAAGTGTTGATGCGTAATAAGCCTGTCCCTTGCTGTCATGGCAGAAGAAGTAATAATCCGAGCTGTTCGGATTGAGTGCGGCAATTATCGCATCCATACCGGGATTGCAGATAGAACCGTAAGGAAGTCCCTTCCTGTCATATGTATCATATCTGCTCTTGTAGGTGCTTCTGTCATTTTCGGGAACATCCTCAAGACTTCTGTACGGATAGAACTTTGTTGAATCAAGACCGAGGCTTGACACGCCGAGACTGCTGTCGGCTGTAAGACGGTTGTGTAGAATTGAAGAAATGTAGTACATATCCTCTTTGTCAGCCGCCTCTGCCTGAATGATAGATGCGATTGTCATAACCTGATCAAGCGAATACTTTGTGTCGCTCTCTTCAACCATTTTCAAAACTGTTGTTTTCTTTGAATAGCCGTCAACAGTCTGCTTTTCGTTAATCTTTGTTTCGTAGTTGTTGAGAAATTTGTAGATTACGGATTCTGCATTTTCATTTCTGTAGAATTCGTAGGTATCCGGATAGAGATAGCCCTCAAGCTTGTAGTAACGCTTGTCCGCATTTGTTTCAGCCTTGATAAAATCAAAGTCGCTGTCAAACTTTTCGGAATTGCAAAGCGAAAGAAACTCGTCCCTGTCGCCCAAAGCACCGTTCTTTTCGAGAGTGTTGGCAATTTCAAGAACGCTTTCGCCCTCGGTAATTGTAACGGAAACCGTGTCGGTTCTGTTGTTGTTACTCGAAAGGAAGTTGATGATTGCCTCGTAGTCCATATTTCTGCGAATTTCATATGTACCCTGAGTAAAATCATCGGCAGACTTTGTGACATTGACAAAAAGCTTGAAATATGACGGCTCACCGATTACTTTATTGTCAACAAGTACCTTTGTAACATCGTCAACAGTCGGATTTTCGGGGATTTCAATTTTCACGGTTGAGGAGTCGGTTCTGTTCACGGCAAGCAAATCGTTCATGCCTGTTATCATATATACAGCCGCCATTGCTCCGACAATTAAAACCGAGATAATCCAGATAAAGCGGAAGGTTCTGCGATTATACTTGTTCTTTGCTTTAAGAGCCTTTTTTTCTTCCTTTTTCTTCTGCTTTAAAACCTGCTTTGATTCACGGGCCATTTGCTTTTTGACATCCTGACCGCTGTATGAATTAAGGTTTGACGGTTCATCCTCAGACTTGACGAAATTATCGTCCTCATACTCGCTTTCATCAATATTAAGTTTAAAGTTTTCGGCTCTTCTGCGACGCTGAGCGTTAAGCTCCTGTTCGCTCATATTAAAATTATCAGGGTTCATAATGTATCATTCCTTTACAAACTCGTTATTTGTTCGGTTGGTATATTTTTCGGTAATCACGGCGTCAACGGGGCGGTCGAACACTCCCGAGGGCAGAGTATGCTCTATACATTTGGAGTAGCAAAGCCCAACGCTTGTTCCCGAAAAATTCTGTAAAAATCTGTCGTAGTAACCCTTGCCGAATCCAAGGCGGAATCCCTGCATATCAAAGCAAAGTCCCGGAACAAGGCAGAGTCCGTGTGAGAAATCCTCGTACTTTTCGCAAACCTCGGGGTTTGGTTCCATGATTGAAAACGCACCCTTTTCAAGCTGAGAAAGTGAATCTACAAGGTAAAAATCCATTTCGCCGAAATTATTTTTACACTTTGGCAAAGCAAGCCTTTTGCCGTCTTTCAGCGTTGTTTCAAGAATAAGCGAGGTGTCAACCTCAATCGGTGATGAAACAAAGGCAAAAAGCACATCACAGCTTTTGTATTCCTCACTTGCCAGAAAAGCGTTCTGCAAGGCGAGGTCAAGCTGTTGCTTTTTTTCGGGAGGACAGCTTTTTCGGATTTTTTTATATTTTGCACGGAGCTGACTTTTCAGCTCACGAACATTTTTCACAGGCATTGCATATCACCGATAACCTTGTCGGCGGCATCCTTTGATACTGCGAGAGAAACAATTGCGTGACCGAATTCAATTGCACAGCCTGCACCCTTTGCGGTAATAATATTGCCGTCCGTTACGGTGTGAGTGCCTGTATAGTCTGCACCCTTGAGTTCCTTTTCAAAGCCCGGAAAACAGGTTGCCTTTTTGCCGTCAAGGATTCCGAGATGACCGAGAATTGACGGAGCGGCACAGATTGCGGCAACGATTTTGTCGTTTTCACAGCTATACTTAACAGTCTCAATAACCTTTTCGTTTGCCTCAAGATTGAGAGTTCCGGGCATACCGCCGGGGAGTACAACACCCTGAACATCGTCAAGGTCGATATTGTCAATTGTGATATCGGCTTTGACAGGCACACCGTGTGAGCTTGTAACACATTCGCCTGTTACACCGACTGTTTTAACATCAAGCTTTGCCCTGCGCATTACATCAACGGGGGCAAGCGCCTCTGTTTCTTCAAAGCCTTCTGCAAGAAATACATAGAACATAGTAAACTTCCTTTCAGGAAAGAGTAATCCCGATATAGACATCGTCGGGAATTTTATGGTTTTTGTCGAGTGATTTAATCATTCCGCATTTTTGTAACCTACAGTTTTCAAAAAGAGCGTTATCGGATTTGCCCGTAAACACAAACCTTTCTGATTTTGTATTTTCAAGCAAAAGTGCGGAAAGTTCGTTTATATTTTTATAAACCGAGTAAAAAACATCGGCAGTATTTTCGTTTTCATCAAATACGGCAAAGCAGTCATTCTTATTGATTACCTTTGAGCCGTAAATCTCATAATAGAACTTTGCAAATTCAAAAAAATTCTCATTATATATGAAAGAATTTTCTTTTGAACAGCCGATATTCAAGCCCTTCTCTGCAAAACTTTCAAGCGTTTGCCTTGAAATTTCACGGCTTTTTACGGCGCAGCTTGGAGCATATCCGAGCTTTGCGTAAAAGCCATACAAGCCGTCATTTGCAGGAAAAAGCAGAGAATACACATCACCGTTATTCTTTGCATCATCAAGTGCAAAATTAATCAGCCTTGACATTATTCCTTTACCACGAAAAGATTTATCGGTTGACGCACCGCAAAGATAATGCGATTTTTCGCCGTTGAGCGTACCTTTTACAAGGTAAAGAGCCGAAACGATTCTATCGTCAACAACGGCACAGCGGCCGTCAAAAAGGTCGCTGTCAAAAATAAGGTTGACGGCAGTTACATCCTCGTCAAAACACGAGAGCCACAGCTTTTTAAGGCTTTTGGTATCGGATTTTTCGGTTTTGCGAAATATCGTTTTCATCGTTTTTTCGGTATTGCATTCCAACGGTCGAGGATAATAACGGGATTGTATGAAAGTTTAGACTTTTTGAGCCCCTCAAGTCCCATATCTTCCTCACGGTTTATATACTCATACTGCGTAAGAGTTTTGGCAAATTCGTTGTTGATTACGGCATAAACACCGTCATATTCACGAAGTGCCTTTTCAAAGTTGATGTCATACACCTTGGGTGAAATTTCACTTCCGAGAGTCATGGCAACGGGCTTTGAGTCAACATACAGTACAGCGCCCTTGACATTATATTCGTCTTTGAGGTCGCACATTTCCCTGATTGCCATAATTTCGCTTGAAGCTTCGGGATCGGTGTCATTTTCCGCACACCACAGTTTTGCAACCGTTAATGCATCGGGAATGTTTGAATCCGACAGAGTTTCAAAACGGGTATCGGTGTAGGTTCTGTAAAATTTTGAAATGTGGTTACGCTTTGCGTGAAACCTTTTGCCCGCAAGGGTTGCAAGGTCACGGGAAGTGTAGATGTAATCCTGATTTTCGGGTGAACGGACATAATCAAATTTGTCGGGAAACATTGTTTCAAGCATTGCACGATTGCCGTTTGTCAGCATAACAATTTGCAAATTGCCGTTTCTCTCCTCGGCATCTTTGAAAACCTCTTCAAGCGCACCCTTTATATTTTTACCTGTAGGCATACAGTAACCCCAAACAGACTCGTCGGGATTACAATACACCTTGACAATTGTATCATCATAAAAAGCAAATTTAATATTGTATTCGTTTCGCCAAAGATAAGCGTTCAAAAGGTTGGTATCGCAACCCATGCACTCATCATAATCGTAGTATTTTTTAAGTTCGTTTATGTCACTTTGCTCAATTTTTTTAAAGCTCAGCATAAATTTCAGCCGCTACCCTCTCTATCTCTTCCGATATTTTTTCTATACTCTTAATCTCTCCGTTTTCACAGCAATTAATAACCTTCCAGCCGCATTTTTTAGCGGCATAAACTGCACTTTTTCGACAGTCAAGAAGGAAACGAAGGTTTTTCTCATGCAAATCTTTCTTGCTGTTGTCACCGCCGTAGCGTTTTTCCATAAGCTTCTGCGAAACCTCGGGTTCAACATCAAGATAGATTACAAGATCGGGTTTCGGAATCCCGAGCTTTTCGTATTCAAAATCGTTCAGCCAATCAATAAAGCTGTTCCACTCCTCTTTCGGGAGTTTGGACGTCTGATAAATTATATTTGAAGTCACATAGCGGTCGCTTAAAATCACACCGCCGTTGTCACATTCCTTTTTCCAAAACTGAAGATAGCTTGCAACACGGTCAACCGCATAAAACGCACTCGCCGCATAGGCATTGACATCATCGGGCTTGTCGCCGAATTCGCCGTCAAGATACATCTTCACGGGAGCGGCGGCAGGACTTTCATAATTCGGAAATTCAAGCTTTGTGACCTTTTTGCCGAGAGCGGAAAATTTTTCGCACAAAATCTTTGTCTGCGTAGCTTTTCCGCTGCCGTCAAGTCCCTCAATAACAATAATTTTGCTTTTCATATGTATACCTTACTTTTCTCTGCCGTATTTCTGACGCATTTCCTTTTGCTTTCCGCAACACATATTGCCCTCGGGGCATGGTCCGAACAGGCACGACGGGCCGCAGTTTTTGAAAAGGTGCGGAGCAACCTCAAGACATTGCAAAAGCATCTGTTCGGCAACCTCACGAATTTCCCACTGCGCTCTGTTGCAGCAACGGTGTGCAAAAAAGTTCTGCAAGCTTCTTGCATTGAAAGTGCAGACAATTTTTGTTGTCGATGCATTCGGAAGAATAAATCTTGCGTCCTCATTGGCTTTCTTGATGAAAGCATTGCAGGATTTTTTGTCGTCAGCCTTGTAGGCATTGATAATTTCTTCATCCGTTCCGCTGTACTTATCGGGGCACTTCTCGTTGATGTAACCGACAGCAAGCGCATCTCTGATTTCCTTGTAAGCGTCAGCCTCAACCTTGAGAGCCTTTTCATAAGCGGCAAGAGCCTTTTCGTTCTTTGCAATCTCGGGCGGAGTTACAAAGTCAAACCTTGTGCCGTCAACATAGCGCTGTGACTGCTGACTGTAGGACGCAATTCTGTGGCGGACAAGCTGGTGTGAGCAGGCTCTTGAAATGCCCTCAATGCCGAATGTAAAATATGCGTGTTCGGTCGGACTTGCATGGCCGAGGCTTGCAAGCATATCAATAAATGAGGAAGTTTTTTCCTCGTCAAGACCTTCTCTTATATCTTCAATCCCTGACGGTGAGTAGCAAAGCTTTGCCGCCATTGCAACCGTCTGTTCAGGGTTAGGTGTGTGTGTAAGGAGCGTTACCTTTATTGCCATTTTTAGTTTTCATCTCCCATTTTCGATAAAGTTATTCACAATTTCCGACATTTAGATTTATTATAACATTATTGTTCAGTCTTTTCAATGGTAAAAACAAGCAAAAATCCCGACAGCACAAAACCTGTCGGGATTTCTGATTAAAATACTATTTTCTTGTAATTGACCAACCCTTTGAGTTGAAACCGCTTACCGTTTTGCCTTTCCTGTCAATACAACGGACTGTGTAGGTCGCCTTCCTACCCTTTTTAGCACCTGAATCTGTGAAAGAGGTTGAAGTTGTGTCCTTAACCTTTGTCCAGCTTCCGCCGTCATATTTTCTGTAAAGTCTGTAGCCGTAAACGCCTGCGATTTTATTCCAAGTTACGCTTACACCCTTTGATGTGTTTGATAGCCTTGTAATTGTCGGTGCAACGGGCGTGTATTTTTTCGACCAACCCCTTGAATAAAAACCGCTGACGGTATTGCCGTTCTTGTCAATACAACGGATTGTGTAGGTTTCGGTTCTGTTAGGACTTACTCCCGAATCGGTGAACGATGTGGCAGTTGTGTCCTTAAATCTCTTCCAACCGCCTGATGATGTTTTATAGTAAAGTCTGTAACCGTAAACACCTGCGATTTTGTTCCACGAAATTTTGATACCGCCTGTGGTGATATCGAGTTTTGAAACTGTCGGAGCGGCAGGTGTATATTTTTTCGACCAGCCTGTCGAGTTAAATCCGCTGATTGTGTTGCCGTTTTTGTCAATACAACGGATTGTATATGTTTCGGTTTTATTCGGTACTACTCCCGAATCAGTAAATGATGTGGCGGTTGTGTCTTTAAAGCGTTTCCAACCACCCGATACAGGCTTGTAATAAAGTCTGTAGCCGTAAGCGCCGTCAACCTTGTTCCACGAAATTTTGATACCGCCCGTTGTGTTTGAAAGACCTGTAATCTGCGGAGCGGGAAGATTTACGGTAACTTTGCAAGTGGCTGTTTTGCCGTTTGAAGTTTTCACCGTGATTGTTGCAGTACCTGCTTTTTTGGCGGTTACTTTACCGTTGCTGTCAACAGTCGCAACGCTTGTGTTTGAACTTCTCCAAGTGTAAGAAGTCACGGCATTTGACGGCGAAACCGTCTTAATAAGCGTATATGTCCTGCCGATTTCCAAAGCTAATGATGTTTTGTTTAATGATACCGAGGTTGGGTCTGAAATCTCAATAAATTTAAATCCATTTTCTTTTGCATATTCTTCTGCGGCTGTGCCTTTGTAACCTTTGATTGTAATAGGAAAACTATCGACAGTTCCGAATGTGTACTCTCCTATTGATTTAACACTTTTTGGAATAACTATTGTTTTGAGATTTTCATTGTAAAAAAAATTCGTCTGCCATAGATAATTCACTGACTGTATCAGGAATTGTATATTCCTTATCCTTTTTACCAGCAGGATAACGACATATAGAAGTTTTACTCTTATCGAAAGGAACTCCATCAATACTGCAATAATAATTATTATCTTCAGAAAACACAATCTTCTCCAGAGAATTACATCCACTCAAAGTGTACATATCAAAAAGGCTCTTCTCAAAACCACTGCCTATATAAATCTCTTTCAAATTGTTACATTTTTGAAAGCACCCATACATAGGTGACCAACATATTTCTTTTACACTATCTGGAATAACAATTTTTTCCAAACTGCTACAATCATAAAAAGCCCCCGCCCCTATCTTACAAACCTTATAGTCATGAATAGTTGAGGGTATAGTAACATTAGCCGCAGAACCATTGTATTTGGTAATGGTGCAT
>ENA-OQKI01000222-OQKI01000222.1-human-gut-metagenome-genome-assembly--contig:-NODE-222-length-13116-cov-2.735468_pt1 | contig 13116 bp, 12 predicted proteins | sample MGYA00242778_ERZ504798 | MGnify/ENA primary metagenome ERZ504798 (study PRJEB26092, sample SAMD00036414) | human gut metagenome | host: Homo sapiens | study: EMG produced TPA metagenomics assembly of... | reverse complement strand
CTTGGTCTCGTAAACAAAGATACCAATGGCTTTTGATCCAAGAATTCTTTGATTAATAACGTCTTGTCGACATAGTAATATTCTTCCTGCGCACGAACATAGTCAGAGATGCCGATTGGTAATGATTTAACTTCTGCTTTCGCAACCATATTTTTCTTGATGTATTTTCCATTAGACACTCTTCTATCCATTGGCTTTGGAGAGTCGTCTGGAATTAACCAAGATCCTTTTTCTTTTATTGCACCCTGTATTCTTCCTTTTTTGCACATATCATTTACGGAACGTGGAGAAACATTCCACTCTAAAGCCTTTTCTTTACAAGTTTTCATATATATATATCAGCTCCTGTCATTCGCAATATTATTCCTCATCTTACGCAAATTATACCTCAGTAAAACGCAAAGAGTCAAATCAATTCGATATTTTGCATTTAATTATTGCGTTTACTTAATGTTTTGCGTCTTGTATTTTTCGGCACTTTTATTTTGGTTTTTTCAGTCCACAAACTTGTTTGTAGCATATTACTCAGACAAGTTTAACTCCACTGAAAAAGGACCAGCCCAGCTGATCCTCTCCCTCTATCACATCCCCATTGTAATTTATTCTTATATTCTGCTATTTTTACTTTGCAGCCAAAAGTACGGTTTCTGGGCAAATTATAGCATATTGTTGCAAGTCTATTCTTACAATTCCATCAGAAAATGTTCATGCAGCGCACGTTTCACCTGATCGAAATTACCTCGCTCCGGACATTGGATGGAAACAACCAATCCCTTCTCTGGGAGAATCGTTGTAATCTGTCCGAATGCGCCATCAGCACGATAGGATCCTGGATATGGACTGATCCAGAACTGATAGCCATATCCTACATGCCAGAGATCTGCAGATGGCTCGAAGGTAAATTTCGGGGTGGACACCTCCTGCACCCAGTCCCTGCTGACAATCTGCTCTCCCTTCCAGTTACCCTCAGCCAGATAGAGCTGTCCCAGTTTCATCATCTCAGTACAAGTCAGATACATACCTCCGCCGCCATTCGGATGTCCCTGTGGATCATGCTCCCAGAGCGGCCATCCCATATCAAGGGGCTGGAATACTTTCTCATACAGATACTCTCCCATCCGCTTGCCAACGGCCCGTTCTACCATATGAGCAGCCAGAATACTGTCGGCAGAGGAATAGCAGAATGCACTGCCTGGCTCCACAGGAACCGGCTGCGCCATCATATATTTCTCATAATCCGGTGCGCCGACGCCCGGACGTCTGTCCTCATTCATCAGAAGTGCCTTACCAAAGCCACTGGACATGCAGAGCAGATGTTTCAACTGAATCTTCTCCAGATTTGGATCCGGATTTGAAGGAAGTTTATCTTTAAACACTTCCGCCACATGATCTTCCAGGCTTAGTTTTCCCTCTTCTATTGCGAGTCCAACTGCTGTTACCGTAAAACTCTTGGTATGTGAATAAATATTTCTCGGTGCATTTGCTGCGTAGTGCATCTCACAGAGTACCTTGTTCTCATCTCCGACACTGATAGCTTCCAGCGGCAGATTGTGGCTACTGGCATAACGATGAAATTCCAAAAACTTCTCTTCCAGTAACATAATACCTCTATCCTTTCCGGCAAATCTCTGATCTGGTTCTATTATCTCATACACATCTCTGCATCTGTCGGCAGTGGCATCAGCGGTGCGGACGGCAGGGTCTGATACCAATAAGCAACACTGGTGTAATCATCGTAACGCGGTCCGGTCCATCCCATGTTGTCGAGTGTCATACGAAACTTATTCTCAAAACGGATCGGGTCTGCAATATGGAAATGATACAGCAGGAATCTCTGCTGTCCGTTATAGAATTCCCGGTTGTCTCCATAGATTGCATACATGCCGGTATATAAGCCGCTGAAGGTCTGATAGCTCTTGATGATGATGTCATTTCCAAATCCATAGGAACCGCCGAAGTAATCTTCAGTTCCGGTATAGTGGATAGACGGATACGGATCATCGTCCAGATACATGCGGGCTTCGCCTTCTACCCAACAGGTATTGTTGCCATTCATACCAGTTGCCAGAGTCACACCGACAAATTGTCCCCTGCCTTCGATTCCATCAACGATTGTGTAGGTACGACCCTTCTGAACCGGGTGCTCTTGGCGATAGGTGGCATGGAAATAACCAGCCTCCGCCGGAATCTCCTGATAAGCTCCGGTGATAATATAAAAGAGCTCTTCATCCTTGTCACCACGGTTTTCCATCGTGATCCGAGCTCTCTTATGGAACGGCATCTCAAAATAGCTGTTATAGCCGCGACCAGGAGCTACCAGCATCATGGCAGAATTCAACACCGGATATTTGCCATCCCTGTCCACGAAATTTTCATCATAGGCACATCCGAAGAATGCAGAGAGCGGAGCTTCCACAGACGGATATTCCTGATCATCCCAATACATACGGATGATAAAATGGTGCCCTACATATCCGGTAAACCACATATGCTGGATTACACCCGGTCCTGCAGCATCTACCAGAGTTACGGTTTCCCCTGCAGGAATCGTCACGGTCGGACGAAGCTTGGTGCAGTCACCGCCCTGGGAACCACCTGCGCGTACACCGGTTGGATTCTCTGCGGAAAATGCAAACGTTTTGGAGTTCTGGATCATACAATAGTTGTTCATATTCTTCTCCTCTCTGATCAAACCTTGATCATCTGAAATTATTGCTTACTACGCTATCGCGTTTCTCTATTCACTATAAATTCACTATAACATTTATCTCCCATGAAGTGACGGAATTACAGACTCATTCCGTCTGCGCCTTCTCATTTTCTTCCCGGATAATCTCCTTTATTCAAGCGCTTAAACTGATTATACCATAAATCTATGAACACTGTAAAGAAAATTGATACAGAGTTTTTCAAAATCGGTCCATCTGCTACTGGGTAGCCACCTGCCTACAACTTGTATTGCTATTTCCTATCGTTCCGAAAAATGCAACCATTGCCTAAATTGTATAGTTCTTCTTTTTGATTATACTCAATTGCAATTCAAAATGATTTCGATTTGTTTTTATAAAGCCCTCTTTTTGTAACTTTGATATCTCTGTAGACATTGCTGCACGATCAATACAAAGATAATCTGCTAGCTGCTGCCTATCAAAAGGAATATCAAAAGATAACGACGAATGTCTGATAGATTCTGCCGACAGATATGATAATAGTTTATCTCTCGTCGTTCGCTTCCCAACATGTGTGATCTTATCGTTCAGAATCAGTATCTTATTTGCCAGGACACTGACCAGATTACGGATCAGCTTCTGATGATGCTCACACGCAGTTGGACAGGTAATCAGAAGTCTTTTGACATTTAAGAGAATAATCTCACAATCCTCATCTGCTACCACACTGATATTTAAGACAGCTCTCTGGCTTGCTGCATACGGCTCACCAAAAAAATCTCCTGCGTGACATTTTGACAAAATATTTCGATGTCCCCAAATGTCTTCTTGAATAATGAGGACGCAGCCGGACACCACAATCCCCATTACTTCGGTAATATCACCTGCTCTGAAAATATAAGAATCTCGCTTTTTAGAAATTGTTGTTGCGTTTACACAATGCAATATGGATAATATCTCGTTATCAGTTAGACCTTTAAAAAATGGACTGTTTCTTAGGATTGGTAAATATTTTTGCAAAATAGTTCCTCCCTGTTGGAAATCAAACATACTAGTTGTATTTATAATACTATAATTCTAGCATAAACAAACGCTAAATACTATTGACGGAGGTTAAAAATGATAAGAAAGATTATAAAGATTGATAAAGAAAAATGTAACGGCTGTGGTGCCTGTGCATCTGCCTGCCACGAAGGCGCCATTGATATCATTGACGGAAAAGCAGAATTGGTGAGAGAACATTTCTGCGACGGACTGGGAGATTGTCTCCCTGAATGCCCTACCGGAGCCATCTCATTTGAAGAGAGAGACGCACCTGCATATGATGAAGAAGCCGTAAAAGAAGCACAGAAAAAAATAGCTGCCAAAAACCGGGCAATGACCTCTCACTCCGGCTGTCCTGGATCTAAAATCATGCAGATCAGACGAACTGAAACATCTGAGCCTGTAAAAGCCACTTCAACCGCAGATTCAGGATCAAAGCTTCAAAACTGGCCGGTACAGATTAAACTGGCTCCTGTTAATGCACCATATTTTAACGGCTCAAAGCTTTTAATCGCAGCTGATTGTACTGCTTACGCTTATGCCGCCTTTCATCAGGATTTTATTCGTAAACAAGGTAACTTTAATTGGTTGTCCTAAATTAGATCAGGTGGATTATAGTGAAAAACTGACTGCTATTATTCAAAATAACAGCATTCAAAGTGTAACTATTGTCCGAATGGAAGTTCCTTGCTGTGGCGGCCTGGAGATTGCGGCCAAAAAAGCTCTTCAAGCTAGTGGAAAATTCATACCATGGCAAATTGTAACAATAAGTATTGACGGAAAAATCATGGAGTAAAGTCAGCAAACCACCAGTTCAACTGGTGGTTTGCTATAGCCCCTCTATTAAGCCTCCCTGCACTTCTCATATGCAAAAAGTGCTGCACCAAGCGCTCCGCAAAGCTGTGCCTCATCGCAAATATACAGCTTTGCGCCTAGCTTTTCTTCAAGTGCATTTGTGATGCCTTTGTTCTTTGCCACTCCGCCGGTCATCATATACTCTCCCGGATTATCCTGCCCAAGCCTTGCTGCAAGTGCGCCTACCTTTGAAGCTACAGACATGTTTAGTCCGTGGATAATATCAGAAACAGCCTTGTTCTGTGCCACCAGCGATACTACCTCAGACTCTGCAAAAACTGTACACATGCTTGAAATCACAATGTTTTCCTTCCACTCAAGTCCCATGATGCTCATCTCCTCAAGTGAAAGTCCGAGTGTCCTTGCCATCATCTCCAGAAAACGTCCGGTTCCTGCCGCACATTTATCGTTCATCAGAAAATTTTTGACCGCACCATTTTCATCTATACTGATTGCCTTTATATCCTGTCCCCCTATGTCAATAACTGTGCGCACGTTGGGATTCAGATAATGCGCGCCCTTTGCATGGCATGTAATCTCTGTTATGCTGTCATCACCGCTATTGATGTATGCACGACCATATCCTGTTGTTACAATCCTTACATATCATCCTTTGATATACCGGCCTTTTCGACTAGCCTTCTCCAGACTCTTTTCGGCGCTCATCATAGCACCGCCACCTGTCGGAATAATCATTGTCGATTTAATTTTTCCGTCCTGATCCAGTATCACCACATCTGTGCTTGTTGAGCCGCTGTCAATTCCTGCTACATAGTAGACTCCTGATTCCATCCTTCTTCTTGCCTCCTCGCTTATGCCTTTTGTAGGGTCCATATCATCTGAGCCCTCTATTGTCTCTGCAAATGCCTGTATTCTTGTCAGAAGCTGCCCGGCACTCTGGCTTGTAAAATCCGTCTCAAGCTTTAAAAGAGGCACCTTAATATTATTCTTTATGCTTGCATACTCAAAGCCATAGTAATCGCAGAACTTTATCGTGTGATATATGATGCCCTTAAGGCTTGGGTCTAAAAAGAGCTGGTTTCTTCTTGTATTATTGTTCATTCTGGCACATGGCATCTGTCCGAGCAGACTCTCTGCATATGCTACAAAGAGAGTCTCATCATCCATATTTCTAAGATCCTTCTGTAAAATAATGAGATTTCTGCCGGATGTGCATGTCATATTTTCCACATCCATCTGCATATTTTCACGTATTGTCTTCTCAAGAATACTGCTCACATGCACACCCATAAGACCTATGTATGGCTTGCGCTCAGATTCAGGTTTTGCAAACGACTTTATAAAAAGCTCCCTGTCGAATGTCCTGTGCGAATATCTCTCATACGCATTCTTCAAACGAAAAATTGACTGTGCAAATTTTATGTTCTCACACTCGTTATCCTCATGAGGCAGATCAAGCATATACAGGAATTTGCATTTCTTTGTATTCTCTATGATATCATAGACTCTGCGCATTGAATCACAGCAATTCACTAGCACAAGCTCCTCTACCTTGCCCTCGAGCACAGCCTGTATGACTGATTTGCCGAATCCGCAGAGATTCGCATGAGCTATCTTATCTGATTTATCAAAATTCTCCGGCATCTCCTCAAGCACAGCACATTCCTGTCCAAAGCCCTTAAACAGCTCTACCGGAGCATATTTACAAACATAATATATCATCTGTTTTCCACTTTCTGAAATTCATTTATAGTAAATATCCACACACCGGACGCAATAACCGGTGTATTATTTCTAATTACGTTCCTGCTCTGTAAGCATCTCCACAAAAGCCTGAAGCCTTGTAGAAATCTGTCCGTCACTGGCATTTGCCGGGTTGCAGCCGTCTCCGTCTAAAACCATAGTTGGAAGTCCTTCCCTCTCGAGTGAGCGCTTTATAAGGCTTGATGCACCAATTGTATTCTTACAGCCCCAGTGCGCAAAAAGCACTGCACCGTCTGCTCCAACTGTGTCGGCAAGCTCCTTTGCCTCCTCTATTCTCTGGTTCACGCTGCCATTATAAATGCAGTAAACCATTTTTTCGGCAAGCGCCTCGTAAGGATCATCCGACTCCATGCTTCTGAAACCATCCGCTATAAAATCGCTTGCACTGATATGGATCGTATCACTGTAATTGAACACATCCTTCACTGCATCCTGCAAAAACGGCATGGTGTGCATCCAAAGTACATGAAATCCATCGCCTGCCGGTGCACGTCTCACATCATCTCTCAGAAGCTGTGTGTATCTGACTGATTCATCAGTTCCTGCAAGCAGATGACACATGAAAAGCGCATACAGCTCATTTGTGAGAGTTGACGCAATATCATGTCCTTTTCTCAGGTGAAGCTGCCTGTAATAATTATTTGATGCAATTTTGCTCTTATCTACAGCCTTTTTCACAGACTCCTCTGTGATTTCTCTGCCTGTGACATCCTGTAAAAAATTCTTAAGCTCCCTAAGCTGCTTTGCTACATACATAACAGAGTCATAATTCTTCTCATATGGAACATCTATATAAAAGCTTGGTATTTCATATCTCTCTTTGAGATACGGAAATGTCATCATATTGCCATCGCATGCCAGGTTTGTATACACCATGCACTTTGGCTTTGGCACTATACCATTTAATGCTGCGCCCAGAAAAACCCTGTGATACGAGCACATAGTTTCCGGAAAGCCTTCCTTCTCGGTCTGCCTGAGAAAGGCCTGCTCACATTTAGTTCCTGCCATAAAACACGATAATGCCTCAACCGAATATGGTGTGAGACCTGCCGCCGTCAAAAGCTCACCCGGTACAAAAATACTGACCATGGCGGCATTTTCAGGCTTTGCAAGTGCCTGTATGATATTATTCATGACAACCTTTGCCACATACTGCCCTGACATCGGAAGCTTTCTGTCCGGAAATAATGCTAATCTTTTTTCCTGTAATCTATATCCTGCAAGTAAAAGCTTCCTTGCCTTGACAGGATCTTTTTCTGCTATCTCGCCTACTTTTTCTCCAAATTTATCCACTATACTCATGTGATATTTCAGCTCTTTTCTATATTCAAATATATGTAAATATTCTGTTCACCATACTATTATAGCAATTGTGCACAAAAAGTAAACTCCCATTTTAGCTATATTTCACTATAACTATTGTCAGATATCCTTTTGCTTCGGTAAGCTCATCCAGCCCCCTGTACACACGCTCAGACTCCATGCCACAGTTTGTCACACCATACACTGTCATTTTCTTTTTTCTGATAGCTTCTCCTGTGCGAAGCACCTCTATAAGCTCTGCAAGTCTTCTTTTCCGGATTTCATGTATACACAGGTTCCACCGTAGCCCACAGTATCCCCTCACATCATACGAAGCCGGTATGATATGTATCTCATCCATCATCTCACCAAGCGAAATGCCAAGCCTCGCTGCAGCTGCACAAAACGACGGCACACCGCTTATCATCACTGCCGTAAAACCTGCCTGCATGACACGCTTATGGATATACATATATGTCGAATACACGCTTGGATCGCCGATTGTAAGCATTGCCACATTTTTCCCATCTTCAAGCTCACAGATTATGTCACTGTATATCTTATTGTGTGATATAGTAAGCTTTTCCTTGTCCTTTATCATGGGAAACGGAGTGCACATAATCTGTTTTTTCTCTATCTCCGGTAAAACAGCCTGCACTATGCTGTACGCATAGCATTCCTCTTTTGAAACTGCAGGGATTGCAATTATATCACATGCTTTTATTGTATTGATAGCCTTTAAAGTCATAAGCTCGGGATCTCCCGGACCTACACCGATGCCATATAACACACCAATATTATTTTTATTGTCATCCCCGGCTCTTTCTATCTGCTTGTCCATCTTTATAATTTTCTGCTTTCTATACTATATTTACAAGTAATGCATTCCTGACAAAATCATCTCAAATTGATATCATATATTCTTCTGGTATCAATTATCGTCTCTGCACCATTATCATCCACAACTATCATCAGGTGCCCTATGCTATCAAGCTTTTTAAGATACCCTGTCACATGCTCATAGCTGCCACCCTCCTTGTGCTCATCCGGCACAAAATATGTCACCTCAAAATAATTCTCTGCCATGGTGTTTATGACATTTTCGTCATATAAACCGTCTGAATTGAAATTACGCTTTCTATAAAGCATCATGAGCTCATTCATTTTCTCATCAAGCTCTCTTTTTTTGTCCTCATCAGGTTCATGCCACTCGTTTGTCAGCCTCGCTGTCTCTGCAATAGCCTCCTCATGACCTGTAAGTGCCGCAAAAGGTGCAAACTGTGCTGAGCGGTCCCATATAGACATCTGCGGATGTACCTTTGACACATGATGTGGTAAATCTATAATATCATCATATTTTCCCATGCCATGCTCCTTATATACTTTTTCGTAACTATTTTAAACCACTAAGAAAAATCCGATTAAGAACCACAGCGGTTGCTGCTATGCCTTGTGTCCGCCAATCTGATTGTTCCTTGAAATAGTTGTGGCACCCTCCTCAAGATTCATTCCCTTTAGCATGGCATTCTTTCCATATTTCTTCTTGACGGAAATCATAGCCTCCTGAAGCTTTCTCTCCTTGGAAAGCGCCTCATCCTCTTTCTGCTTTTCCTTAGCCCTCTCCTGATAATCTGTAAATAAATCAAGCTGCTCAAACTGCTCACTTTCCTGCACCTTGCTCTCATCACAGACCCTGTTTGCCACCACAGTAATCCTTCGTGTCAGAAGAGAAGGATCTATGATACGGTCATAAAGCTCCATCACAGCATCCATGATGATGCGCGTGGATGACGTATAACGCCCTAAATTTGCTGTACCATGTGCATGCTTTGGAACCTTTCTGCCGTATCGGTCTATGGTAATCTCACCTGTATAATCTCTGTGTGTACCTTTTTTACCGCCAATACTGTCTCTGCCTTTTTTATTAACTGCGTGGTCATAATTATTGCCAAAACAGCGATCAGCCTTATTAGACAGATTTGCAATATCATACCCTATAGTGAGTACTATCTGGTCTGTAACCAGCCTCTTATCTACCAGATCAAGCACAAGAAGGTCCGTCATCTCACGCACAATAAGCTTTGTCTTCTCATAATCATACGGCTCCTGAAGCACCTGCCCTGAACTGATGCTGTTGGTCTGCGGTCTGTATGCCTTGATATCAGCTATTGTAACAGGCTCATACCCCCATGCATGGTCTATAAGAAGCTCTGCATTGATGCCAAACATCTTATACAGCTTTTCCTCATTGTAAAAATCATTCGAACCGCCTGTTGAGCACCTGGCCACATCTCCCATTGTATACATGCCGGCTGCCTCGAGCTTTTTGGCATAACCTGCTCCCACTCTCCAGAAATCGGTAATCGGCCTATGGTCCCATAGCTTTCGCCTATAGCTATTTTCATTAAGCTCTGCTATACGCACTCCTCGCTCATCAGGCTTGGCATGCTTTGCCATAATATCCATGGCTATCTTGCACAGATACAGATTGGTACCAATGCCGCAGGTTGCCGTGATACCGGTATCCTTAAGGACATCGTCTATCATCTTAGACGCAAGCTCCCTTGCCGTCATGTGATAAGTGCGAAGATAGTGTGTCACATCCATAAAAACCTCATCTATCGAGTAAACACTGATATCCTCAGGTGCGATATACTTAAGATAAATATTGTATATGCGTGTACTGTAATCCATATACAAAGCCATACGCGGCGGTGCAACAATGTATGTCAGCTCATACTCAGGATGTGCGTCAAGCAGATTCGCATTATATGATGCATAATCAAAGCCTGTCATTGTGCTTTCTGTTATATCATTTTCTGCTATATCAATTTCTGTTACATATTTTTTTCTTTCATCCGGATTGCCCCCAGTCTGAAGTCTTTTTTGCTGTTCACCTGCTGATTGTTTTCTATCAGATTGTTCGCCCTCAATTTGTCGGCTTCTCTCCACTGTCCCGGCAGCATGTCCACTCGCCATAAGCTTCGACAGACGCAGCTTGTTTACCTCCTTCACACGCTGTACCACCTCAAAAAGGCGCGCTCTGCCCGGTATGCCATATGCCTTAAGAGCCGGCGATACTGCAAGACAGATAGTCTTCTCCGTGCGGGTTGGATCTGCCACGACCAGATTAGTGGTCAGAGCATCCTTTCCCCTCTCTCTGCACTCTACTGATGCGTAAAATGATTTTAAATCTATTGCCACATAAATGTGCTCTTCATTATGCTTATCCATACTGCAATTTTACATTGATTACTCCAAAATGTCAAGAACATATGTTTGTATATGTGAATTATATCCTCACACAACAATGCCCCGCCAAGAATGGCGGGGCAAGGCGTTATGTGCCATGGATGGCACATAAAAGCTAATTATATCATTTTCGTACTAATAACCACTATGAATCACTAAGCTTTAAAACACTACACTACAAGGAAGAACTTCACAAGGAAGAGAAGCGAAATAGCATAAGTAAGGATAGAAACCTCCTTTGCTTTTCCTGTAAAGACCTTGAGTACAGTATATGTGATAAGTCCAAGACCTATACCATGTCCGATAGATCCGGAGATAGGCATTGCAATAAGCATGAGTGCTACCGGAGCAACCTGTGAGAGATCCTCGAAATCCACCTTCTTAAGACCGCCAAGCATCAGGATACCAACATAGATAAGTGCTGATGATGTTGCTGCGGCAGGAATGATTGCTGCAAGCGGTGCTATAAAGACGCATGCAAGGAACAGGATACCTGTTGTGAAAGCTGTAAGACCTGTTCGTCCACCGGCCTCTACACCTGATGCAGACTCAACAAAAGTTGTTACTGTAGATGTACCTGTTACGGCACCAACCACTGTGGCAACTGAATCGGAAACCAAAGCCTCCTTCATGTTTGGCATATTTCCCTCTTTGTCAACCATTCCTGCTCGTGATGCAGTACCAACAAGTGTTCCGATGGTATCAAACATATCTATGATACAGAATGTGATGATGAGTGAAATTGCTGTAAACCATCCAATACTGATGAAATCCTTGAAATCGAACTTGAACAGTGTTGTATCTGCCATATCCTTAAACTGTGGTACAAATGAAGCTGTTGCAAGTGATGCAAAAGGATTTGTTCCAAAGAATATAGCCTCTCCTGCCCAGTAAACTACGCAGGCTGCAAGCATACCAAAAAGTACTGCTCCGTTGACGCCCTTATGAGCTAAAATAATGATAACAAAAAGTCCGATGAACATAGTCACAACAGTGAGCACCATTGAAGAATATCCATCTGTCATATTTGTTTTGGCAAGTCCCGGTGTGAGTGCACCGAAGAAATCCTTCATCACATAAAATGGTCCACCATCCTTTGAGTAAACACCGGCATTTGATCCAAAACCGATATTTAAAAGCATAAGACCGATAGCCGGTGAAATACCCATGCGGACACCATAAGGAATGGCATCTACTATCTTGTCACGGATATTGAATATTGAAAGTATGAAGAATAAAATACCCTCAATAAGGATGATACACAGTGCAGCCTGGAATGAATCAACATATGACAGACCTGTGATGCTTACGATATTGGCAACTACTACAGCAAAGAAGCTGTTAAGTCCCATACCCGGAGCCAGTGCAAATGGCTTGTTGGCAAGAAATGCCATGACAAACATACCGACTGCCGAAGCAATACATGTTGCCAGGAACACTCCGTTCCATAGTGCTTTTGTTCCCTCAGCACCAAATCCGGTGAGGAGGTTTGGGTTAAGAGCAATGATGTATGCCATAGTCATGAATGTTGTCAGACCGGCAAGAATCTCTGTCTTGACCGTTGTGTTGTTTTGTTTGAGTTTTGAAGATTTTCTCTAACATTTTTCTTCCTTTCCTTTTATCTTTTTTGCAGCTGTTATCCGCTTTCCTGCTACAGGCGCCTGTTAATAGCTGCATTGTATATAAAATTTTGAATCACAATTGATTCCTTGTTTTTTCCACGAACTCACTCGTGAAAACATCAAGTGTAACCGGCTTCAAACTAAATTCTCATCAGTGCTTTTCAATTTCATCAAATACTCTGTCAGCCACCCGCGGCAGCTCAGAGAATTTGCGAATAGCAGGCACATCGTCATCTATTGTGCCGAACCCGTATGCTGCATGGATGAACTTAACTCCTGCCTTTTTGCTGGAATCGTAGTCTCCCTGTATGTCACCTACATACACTGCCTCATCTATATTATTGCGCTCTACAATAAGCTTTATGTTTTCTGACTTCTCAAGCTCATTGTTGCCGTAGCACTCAGTATCCTTAAAATACCTGCCAAGTCCGTAGGTACGAAAAAAAAGACTCTATATAACCACGCTGGCAATTGCTGACTATATAAAGGTCATATCTTTCTGACAGCTCATCAAGTGTCTTTTCAACATCAGGATAAAGCTCTCCCCCATGAACGGTCAGGTAATCGTTTTCTTCTCTATAGCATACATTAATTAACTCATCTCTGCAAGTACAATTAGGAAAGATAATGGATGCCAGTACATCCAT
>ENA-OQKI01000221-OQKI01000221.1-human-gut-metagenome-genome-assembly--contig:-NODE-221-length-13137-cov-2.786011_pt1 | contig 13137 bp, 6 predicted proteins | sample MGYA00242778_ERZ504798 | MGnify/ENA primary metagenome ERZ504798 (study PRJEB26092, sample SAMD00036414) | human gut metagenome | host: Homo sapiens | study: EMG produced TPA metagenomics assembly of... | reverse complement strand
AAACCCGCGCAGGTAGACGGTCTCCTCCGGCTTGGCGTCGGTCGTGACCATTATATCCTCCAGCCCCGTCAGCGCCAGGCCGTCGCCCCGTGTCAGGCTGCCGTCCTCCACGCCGCCCGCAGCAGCGCTGACATGGAAATTCAGTGCCCCGCCGCTGATTTTCGGCAGCCACTCGATCGCCGCGCTCAGCCCGGCCGCGCAGACTTTGTCGGTCACAGGCTGCAGCGCGTTCAAGGGCAGCATCAGCACGGGGCGCAGTGCCAGGGCAGGCAAAAACAGCACCGCGCAAATGGCAGCCATGCCGACACCGGCCAGCCTTTGGTTTGTGCGGTGGGTCTGCAGGTTGGCGGCATAGACGGCGGAATCCTTGCCGCACCACAGCCGTTTGCGCACCAGCGACCGCGCCGCCGCACAGCTTCCCAACCAGCCCGGCAAAAGCAGCAGCCAGCCTAAAACGGCACGACCCGTCCCCGCTAACAGCGTGAACACCACGATCGGCAGAAGCACCGCCCCCAGCAGCAGCGCGTCGGTGTGGCGGGCTGTCAGCGTGGTCAAAAACATTGTAAACGGCACTGCCGTCAGCAGCGCAAACAGGCCCATCTGCGCCGAAACCGGCGAGGCGGACACTACAAAATTTGCGTTGAAGCGTGTATTCAAGCACAGCCTGACGGCATCCGCGCACTGTGCCGCACCGGCCAAAAACGGCTGCTGCACGGCAAACAGCAGCACCAGATACCCCACGGCCAGCGCCAGCGCCGCGCCGTAACGGCCCGCCTTGGAAAGCGGGACGCGGTGCAGTGCCGGCCACGCCGCACACAGTGCCGCCACGCCAAGCCACACCCAAATCGGCAATGCCAGTGCAAACGCACCGTTCAGTGCCGTCAGCAAGCCCAAGGCCAGCAGCTCCGAAATCAGCAGATCCGCCGCCGTTTCCGCCATGGGGTGGGCAGCGGCCTTGGTGCGGGGCAGCAGCACACGGTCCACAAATACCAGCCCCGTAGCGGGGTCGTGTCCTTGCGGCGGGTCAATCTGCGCAGCCGCTTTACGGCGGCCTGCCCAAAGTGCAGCAACTGCTGCGGCGCGTCGGCCCCCTCTCGCCAAAACGCTGCCCGCAGGGTCAGCGCGGTAGGTTGCGCCCAACGGCTCGCGAACGGTCAACTCGCCCACGCGGGCGGTCAGTTTCCAGTGGATCAGCTTCGGTGAATCGCCTGCACGGTAGGGGCGCAGATCATAAACGCCGTCGGTCAAATCGCAGCCCGCCGCAGTCACTTTTTCGGCGCAGTTCTGCGGTTTTGTGCCTGCGCCGTCGTCCTCGCCCTCGGCGGGGGGCAGCACACACAGTTCTCTGCTTTGGGGCGGCACGGCGCAGTGCGCGGCAAACAGCCCCAACGGGTCGCGCACGGTGGCTTCCCGCACACGGAACCGCCACAGACCGCTTTTTGCTGCGCGCAGGGTCACGCGCAAATCGGCACACTGGTGCGGGGCCAGCATCGCGCCGCAGGGCAGTTCAATGGCCGTTCCGCTTTCGGCGTCCACGGCCTGCAAAACGACACGCAGCTCCGGCACGGGCCGCCGCCCGTTGTTGTGCAGTTTCACCAGTACGGCAAAATCCTCGTCGGGGTGCACGGGGCGGGCAGGCAGCTGCAGCGTTACCGTCACATCCCTGCGCAGCGTGCGGACATACCACGCCAAAAAGCCGACCAGCAGCACCGCCAGTGACGCCAAAAAGACCGCAAACGACGTGCGGCTGACCGCTGCCGCGGCAAACAGCACGACCAGCAGCAGCGTGCAGCCCACCTTACCTGCCATGGAACGGTTTCTCCGGGCGGGGGCGCGGCACGGTGTGCAGAACATCGTCAAGGATATTCTGCACTGTATCGCCGCCGGTGCGGGCCTGTTCGGTCAGGCGCAGACGGTGGCGGGCCGCATCGGCAAAAATCGCGGTAATATCCTGCGGGGCCACATAATTGCGCCCGCCCAGAAAAGCCGCCGCGCGCGCCATACCGGCCACTGCCAGCGACGCACGGGGCGAAAGCCCCAGCGTCAGGCGGCTGTCCTGCCGCGTCGCGCGGGAGAGCTCCACGATATACCGTCTGATTTCATCGCTCATATATACTTCGTCTACCTGCTGCTGCATAGCCAGCAGGTCGTTTTTGTCCATCACCGACTGCACACGGTCCAGCAGGGCGCGGCGCGGCTGGCGGGACAAAATCTCCATTTCCGCCTCCGCATCGGGGTAGCCCATGACCACGCAGACCATAAAGCGGTCCAGCTGGGATTCCGGCAGCATCTGCGTACCCACCGAGCCGACGGGGTTTTCCGTTGCAAAAACGGTAAACGGCTGCGGCAGAACGCGCGTCACGCCGTCCACCGTGACGGCGCTTTCCTCCATGACTTCCAGCAAGGCGGACTGGGTGCGGGCGCTGGTACGGTTGATTTCATCGGCCAAAAACAGGTTGCACATCACCGCGCCGGGGTGGTACACAAATTTGCCGGTTTCCTTTTGGTACAGCGAGAACCCCACAATGTCGGACGGCAGAACGTCGGGGGTAAACTGCACGCGGTTTTGGGTCAGGTCCATAGCGCGGGCAAACGCCTGTGCCAGCGTAGTTTTGCCCACGCCGGGGATATCCTCAATCAGCACATGGCCGCGGGCCAGTATCGCCATCATGATTTTCAGCACGACTTCCGGCTTGCCCAGCACCGCCTTGCTTACCTCGGCTGTAACGGCCAGCGCCTTTTCGTTGATATTCTGCATGGGTCAATCCTTTCTATGCCTGCGCCAAATCAGCATACAGCCGATCACGGCGGCAATCAGCAGGCATCCCGCCCACAGGGCGTTGTTTTCCAGCCAAATCACCCAGTTGGAGTACGCGCCGCCCGCGTTTTCGCCGCCGCCCTCGTGGGGCAGGGGAGTGATACTTTCGGGGGTGACTTCCTCCAGCGCGGAGGTACCGTCGACCTCCACCGTCACTTGGCGCGGTGCGGCGTCCCAGGTTTCGTCACACTCGGCCAGGTCTGCCGCATGGGTGGCGGCCTCTGCGTCGGGGTCGCGCTCGGCTATCACCAGGTAGCGCTGGGTGTTTTGGGTGTAGGGGTGGCAGGTCGTCAGGGTAAGCAGGTCGCGGCCGGGCTGTATCAGCACGGCGTTTATGTCGTCCGGCTGTATAATTTTCAGCTCGCACACGCGGTAAACCAGCGTGTCCCACGGCGTTGTCAGGGTAATTTTGTCGCCGATTTGTATCTGCTGCACGTTGCGCAGCATTTCCGCGCCGTAGTAGCCGCGGTGGGCGGCAATGACGGTGTTGGTGTTTTCGCCGCCCAGCGGCATGGAGGTCTGCCCCAGCAGCGCGCCGCCGCGGGCCATGTTGGTCGCGTTGGCCCCCAGATAAACAGGCAGTTCCAAGTCCAGACGCGGTATCCACAGCGCGGCGATAACGTCGTCGGGCAAGCCGCAGCCCGTCAGGTCAAAGGCGGGGGTCTCGTAGGCAAAGGGGTCTTTCAGGCCGCTTTGGCCTTGGGCAAAAAGCTGTTGGTTGTAGGCCAGAAACGCGTCGTACAGTTCGGGGTAGGCGCGCGCGGGTTCGGCGGCGGAGGTTTCGGGCGCGGCGGGGGCGGCAGCCTCGGCGGCCTGCACAAATTTTTGCACGGTTTTTGTGCTTTTCTGCTCCGTCAGATATCGGCTGACCGTGGGCTGCAGCATTAGCCCAACGCCCAGCAAAATTGCCAGGCATGCAAAAATTTGCAGAAACAGGCGTTTCATCAGTCTTCCTCCTCGCGCTTTTTGCAGCGGTGCAACAGCAGCAGCAACAGCAGCGCCTCGCCGCCGATAACCACACTGCCCGTCACGCTGATCCACGGCCAGGCGTCCACAATGCGCTTTACCACGTTGCCGGTATTCAGCTGTTGGTACTGCACGGTCTGCGGCGTGTCGGGCTGCTCGTCCTCTCCGGTATACGGCACACGGGCGCCGCGCACAAGCATACGGTGGGTGTTGATGGCATAGGGTGTGCAGGTGACCAGCGTGCAGTAGTCCCCGCCGGGGATAATTTCCAAATCCTCGGTGTTTTCCGGCTCCACGACCTTGACCTGGTCTACCTGATACGCCAGCACCTCGTCCATGATGTGCAGGTAAAAGCGGTCACCCGCACCCAGCTTGTCCAGGTCGGTAAACAGTACCGCCTCGGCCATACCGCGATGCCCCGTCAGCACACTGTGGGTGCCCGCGCCGCCCAGCGGATAGCTGGAGCCTTCCAGATGTCCGACGCCCTTTACCAGCACATCGTCGCTTGTGCCCTCATAAATGGGCAGGTTTACGTCAATTTTGGGTATGGTAATGTAGCCAAGGCTCTCGCCCACGTCCAGCATGTCCACATAGCTTGTGCCGATGTCGTCCGCTTCGCCCGCCGCGTCGCGGTCGATGGCATTGTTCAGCTGTTGGTTGTAGCGGCGCGCAGCCTCCTTGGAGGCGTCGATTTTCTCGGCGTCCATCGACTGCACGGTGTCGTTGTAGCTTTCAATGACCGAGCTTGCGTGGCGCTGTGCCACCGCGTTGCTGACAACGGGGTACATGGCCACGCCGATGCCGGAGACGATCATCAGTGCAGCAAAGCCAAGTTTTAATTTGACGGTGGTTTCCATTGCAAAGAGCCTTTCTGTAAAGGGTTGACGCACTGCCACAACCGCCCATAGGGGAAGAACCTTTTCCGGCCCTTCCCCTATGGATTACCCGCTTATTTTGCTGTGGGTGTTTGGATGGTGTGCATTACGCACGGTTGGATTTCTTTTTCAGGCTGAACAGAACGCCGACGCCCGCCAGAACCAGCAGCACACCGATACCGCTGAACAGCAGCGTACTGAAACCGCCGGTGACAGGCAGTGTAAAGCCCTTGCGGTTGATGACTTTGGCAACAGCAAGTTCCGTTTTTGTGGCATCGCCATTGTTGCTGGTATGGGTGAACGTGGTTTTCGTAACCGTGCCATGCTTAACCAGATTGCCACTGGCGTCATATACGTTGGTCTTTTGCCAAGTAGTTGTGGCGGTAACATCCAGTTTAACCTCAACAGGCTTTGTCAGCAGGTTATAGCCCTTAACCGTCTTGGTTTCGACCAGATAGTAATCACCATTGGCAAGACCATGGGTGTAGTTAGTGGTGTTGGTAGAGTCAGACGTATCAATGATGCCGCTTGCGTTAGTTGTCAAGCCAGACTTTACAAGGATCCAGCTTTTAGTGCTGTCAAGACCTGCTTTTTTGACGGTTTCAGCATTTACAATAGGCGTTTCTCCCGTCTTGGCTTCACGGTACAGGTCAAACACAACGCCGGGCAGTGGAGTATTTCCGTCTTCCGTTGTCTTTTTCACCTTGATGCCAAAGCTGTACATAACAGCGCTGTCCTCAATGGTGTTCGTGGTAGTTCCGGGAGTATTGTCGCTATTGATTTTGTTGGTGTATGTAAGTTTTGCGTTATTCGAGTTGCCGTTGCCGCCGACTACAGCGGTATCCTTTACAACAGCGTTGTAGGTAATGGTCACCGTGTGTCCGGCACAAGCCTTTACTGTGGCGGAATCGAGTTTGAATGCAATCTTGAATCCATCTGTGCCTTCGGCTGCAACCGTATAATCCGTGCCACTCGTCAGGTCTGTTGTGCCGTCTTTAACTTCAATGCTGTTTACATTATCCGTCAAACCTGTCGGCGTGTCGGTGACGGTAAAGGTGGAAAGTTTCTCAATGTTCTTCGGGACTTCAATCGTGATTTTGTAAGGAACGGTATCGCCGACACCGTACGGGGCATTTTGTGTCCAGCCGGTGCCATTGTAGACTTCCTTCTTCATATCGGGGCGGTGGTTGGCAACTTGAATGGTTGCATTAGGAGTGGCTGTATTTTCGCCTACCTTAATCTGACCATCATTCTGCACGGTAAAGGTGTGGTATTCCGCATCCAAGATATAGCCCTTGTTAGCAGAATCACCGCTGTATGCATCCTCAAAAATGCGGTAGTTGCCTTGCGAAAGCCCTGCAATTGTAATTTTACCGCTTGGGTCCGTTGTCAAATCGTAGGGGTTGCCATTGCTATCGTTTGCAGTAATGTCTGTCCAATTTGCGCCATTCTGTTCCTGTAGCTTAAACTTAACACCCGCCAACGCGACCTCAGAACCACCGCCGGTATAGCCCTTTTTCTCAATCGTGACTTGACCGTAGGCGGTGCTGTTTTTCGGGTAAACGTGGACATCATAAATCCAGTCCGTCAGCTTGTTCGTGGTGGTCGTATCAGCAATGCGCGTCATAGGTACAGAAACCAAGAACGGGTCAGCAGGGGACGTGACCTTATCGGGGGCGCTCGTTTCAACAACCAGATACAGACCGAGGTCAAGGCCGTCTTTTTTGGCTACACCAATATCGGTTCCAGAAGTTGCGGTTGTAACCGTGTCTATCTTGCTGCCATTAACTGTGATTGCGCCAGTTGCTGAATCCGTTGAATAATAGTTACTTGCATCTATCTTGGAAAAGTCTTGACCAGTCGCAGCCGCTTGACCGCCATAATAGGCTTTCAGCCATTCCTCATTCTGCACCTTGTAAATCTCAAAAGTTACCCCGCCCAGCGGCTTTGCGTCTGTGGGCGCGGCTTCGCCCTCGGCACCGGTACCCTGTTTGGGCGTTGCTCCCGGTGCAGGGTTATACTCATACTTATGAATCGTAATGCTGCCCGTTTTGCCCGATTCCCAAACAGGCGTACCGTCTGCCAGCCTCGTCGTTCCCGTCGCCCCCGCCGTCGTCGCCCCTTCCGCCATGGCGGGCATGGCGCAAAGGCTCAGGGTCAGGGCGACGCTGAGGATTGCGGTAAATAAACGTTTCAGTTTCATTTTGATGCATACCTCTTTTTTCTATGTTGGTTTGTGTAGAGGGGTGGGGGTCAGGAACGTCTGCCCCCTTTCTTATTGTATCGGAACACCAGCACCAGCAGCACAGCCACCAGTGCGGGCAAACCTATCAGCAGCCACAGGCTGGGTGCGTCCGCGCCCGTGTGCGGCAGGGTAAAGCCCTTGCGGTTGTAAATGGTCAGGGCAATGTTGTACACGCCGTCGGCATCTGTGGTTTTCGCGCCAAACGCCGCGCCATCGCGTAGGCATTGCCCGTCCGCTGTCAGCGTAAATTCGATGGGCTCGGCCAGCAGGGTGTAGCCCTCGGCGGTTTTGGTTTCGGTCAGGCGGTAGCTGCCGGGGGTCAGGGACGCAAAGCTGCATTTGCCTTGGTTCGTGCTATCGCTGCCCGTCACGCCGTTATAGGTTGTTTCAGCCGCGCCGCTATCGTTCAGCTTTTCCAGCTTGAACTCCACGCCGCCCAGCTTTATGCTATTATCCTGTGCATCCTGCTTTGTGATGACCAAGTTATATTTGGCATCTTGCAGTTGGTTGGTCAGGGTCAGCGTTTTGTTGGTCGAATCGCCTGTGACGCGGGTGGTATTGAGAACCTTGTACTTCTTGCCGGAAATCTCAATCACATCATCGGCCGCACCGCCGTAAAATTGCCCAGTTTTCGTCGCGCTTTCCAGCACGCGGTAGGTGTAAGGTTTGCGGTCTTGCCCCGTCTTGCTCGCATCGTACTTGTCCAACCCGGTAAACTGTTTGGTCCAGCCTTCGTAACCGTCGGGTTTTTTCAGCTCTACACTTTCATACCCCGAAACCTTCTGCCAGCTGTTTGCAACGTTCGGCGTTTCGGTGCGCTGCAGTTGCAGGTAAATGGCGTTGGGCAGGTCGGCTTGCGGAATGCTCGTCGTACCGTCCTGCTTTTTCCACTCTTTTTTGACCGTTATGTCAATCAGTTCGCGGGCGGTATTTTCAAACGTTGCCGTTGCAGCGTTCGCTTCGCCCTCCGCAATGGCGCCGTACACCTTTACACCGTCCGCGGCAACAGCGCAGTCTTTGCCGCCGTTGAAGGACACCGATTTCAGGCTTGTGCCCGTCTGTTCATTTTCCCACACAACAAACCGTGTGCCGACAGGGATTTTGTCGATCACGATCTCGCCGTAGTACTCGCCATTGTGGTTTTCCACCGTGCAAGTGTACTCTTTCGGCGGGATTATGTTGCCGAGGCTTTGGCCGCCGACATCGCCGAATCGGACGGTAAAGGTAAACGTCTCGCCATCCAGTGTCTCGCCCTCGGCGGGAACCTTGCGTATAATCAGCTTGCCTGTCTTGACCTTGTTGTTGAAAACCACTTTCAGCTTGGTCAGCTCGTTATCATCGGCCGAATTGCTGTAAGAGCGAAAAACCAGTGCAGTGCTCGGCTTTTTGGCCTCTGTGTACTCGTTCTTGGTGTTGTGTCCGTCAAGGGTTGCATTAACCGCCTTTTCCGTTCGGCCATCGTTCGGGGCGGTGCCGCTGATGTTTTGCAACGTGCTAACACTGCCCGTCGTAACAACGTCAGCCTTGCCGCTTACATTTGTAACAGGTACGTCGTTTTCGTATACCGTCCAAGTTGTATCGTACAGTTCGGTGTCAATCTGCTCTTGCAGGGCTATGTAGCTGCCGCGGCGGAACTGGTCATTAAAGGTAACGGTCTCACCGTCCTGCAGCAGGAACTGTCCGTTTTCATCCACAACGTCGCCGTTGCCAAGGTTGGAGGAAAACACCGCAAAGGCCGCGTTTTCCAGCTCACCGCTTTTGGCAGAGCCATAGTCTGGGACGTCGTACTGCGCGGTGGTAAAGCCTGTTTGTTTCGGCAGGGTCGGCGCACTGCTGAATGTAAAGTTGCGCAGGTAAATGCTGCGCGCATAGTTATCGCCCACCGTTATGCTTTTTAGCTGCGTTTTGTCGAAACCCTCGACTTGTTTCAGGGAGTTCAACATCAGCCGTACGGTGTACCACTGCCCCGGGTGCAGCGCGGTCGCCGCGCCGTAGACATCACTGCTTTGCAGACCCTTGGTGCCAAGGCAGCCCATTTGCTTGCCGCTTGTGTCCCAAAGTTCCACATACAGGTTGCTCAGGGCGCAGGTATCGGTCGGGTTGCCCTGCACATAGACATCAAAGGTCAGGTAGCTGTACGGACTTATATTTATGGCGCTGTCCCATGTCAGTGTGCCGCGGCGCTGGTCGCGGTATAGGCTGGATGGGTCACTTTTATCCGATGACCACAGCACGGCGCTGCCTGTGCCTACACCCTCCGGCAGAGGCGACGCATAGCTTAATAGTCCCGTGGCTGAACTGTATGCAGTGTCCGGGAGTTTCTCGGTCTGGATTGCCGGTTCATCAGTTGCTTTTGCTTCGTAGTGGGTGGCCAGATTTTGGATGTTGAAGGTGAAAATTTTCTGGTTTTTGAAACTTTCTTGGAACAGCGGGTTCACATCCGAAACATCGACCTGCTTTTCGACCTGCAATTCGTTATGGTCGGGGAAGTTGAACGCCACCGCCATGTTGGACTCCCACATACCGCGCTCCATATAGAACATGGTCAGGGTGTGGGTGGATTGTTTTTAAGGGTTTTGGTGGTGCTCTTTTATTGAACGTGATCGGTTGGCCGTTGTAGTTGACGGTTTTGGTTGTTTCGCCGGACCCATAACCCTTGTAGACCATGGTATCATTTGAGTCGGTGTTCTTGTTGGAGCTGACGTAAGGGGTTACGGTGTTGTTTGCGCCAAATTCCAGCAGACCGGACGCTTTACCGTGCGCGCCGCCGACATCCAGCATCAACTCGCCGTCAATGTAGACCCACACGTCATCGTCGCCGGAGAAGAAGAACTTGATAGGAACTTCAATGTTCCTGCCGCTGGTGTCTTTTCCTACAACAACCTTGCCGTCCTCTGTAAGCGTAAAGTCAAATTGCAGCTTGGCGCCAAAGCCGTAGTTGTATTGGGATGCCCCGACTGTGCTGACTGTTTGGTTAAACGGGAAAAAGCCGTAGGTGCCATTGGTATTGTTTGGTGACGAAATGTTTTGTGATTTGCTGTCCGTGGTGGGGTTGCCGTCACCACCTTTGGGGGATTCCAGATAATACTTGCCGTCGGTTTGGTTCTGCTTCAAATACAGAGAGCTTTTGCTGCTGTCATAGTACCAATATTCGGCTTTGCTCTCCGGGTCGTTATCGTCCGGACTGTCCGGATTTTGCGCAAAAACGGCTTTTTGCTTGAGCGGGAAGGAAACATCCTCGTACACCTTGCCCAGCACGGTGTTAAAGGCGTTTTTGCCTTGCAGGAAGTCTTTGTCAAAGTGCGGGTCAACTGACGCATTTGCGTTGGAATTCTTGGTTCTTAACAGCGGCAGACCGTTTGCCGTACCGTCAGAGGTCTTGCTTTCCACAAGGCCCTGGAAGGTGCGATTGTAATCGGAGCTTCCATTACCATTATCATCCAAGGCCGAGTTATTCACGGCCATAAAGATATTGTAGTTGGAACTACCCTCAGCGCCCCAGCCGTATAGACCCATACCGGCGGCAACGGTTGCAAAGGGGTCGCCCCAGCCTGACTTTTGGAAATGCCCGGTATAAAGCGGGTATTTTACATTGCCGTTTGCAGTGTAAGCGCTGCTTAATGCGCGGTTGAACTGCTCAAAAGTGACGTACCCGCGCTGGGAAGATGTGGTCACCCACGAGTAAGTGTCGCGGTTCAGGCCATTCAGCTCGTAGTCGGTGTAGTAATCGTACAGGGTGCTGGTGATATACTTTGTATCCTTTTGTTGGGTAAAAATGCCGCTGTTATCAATGTCCACAACGGTGGTATTTTTGCCGCTTTCGGCATCGCGGACAGAGGCTTTCTCGCCCCAGTAGCCGTCACGGTTGACACCTTCGCCGCCCGTGTAGGCCGACGGGTCGCCGTCGTCGGCAAAGAAGCAGGGTTCTTGCAGGGCTGGGGGGATTTCTGCCGTGCTGTACTTTCTGGTCTTGTTGTTTCTTGCGGGGACGTTTTGGTTATCCGTTGCGGAGAATTGCACCGCGGTGTAAGTTTTTCCATCGCCGGGAATCTCGCAAGACCACAGCTTGCGGTCGGGAGTGGTGGGGTCGGCTGTTACCAACGTCATCTCCTTCGAAGTGACATGGTTCTCTGAATCCGTCAGGAAGCAGAACATTTTGTTGTCAATGCCCGGCATAGGCTGTTGCTGTAAACCCTCGCCCTCGTAACCGTACGAGGACAGCGTGGCGTCAAAGTAAATCTTTTTGCCCGCGGTAAGCAAATCACCGCCCGCGCTTGCCCAGGTGCTTGTGGTATCGTTGTAGACATAGCAATTTGCCGCAGTTAAGTCCAGTTTCTGGGCGTCCGCGTAGTGGGATGTGGTGAAGTCTGTGGTGAAATCATACAGGGCGCTTTGGCCATTGTTCCAAGTAAACTGCACAAACCGCGACTGATTGTCGGGGATCCGGATCTGCTGCGCGGCAAGTTTGCCCGCATCCACCGTGCCGATCGTTTGGCTGTCGGTTGGTGCCGGGGCGCCGTTTACCAGCTTGTAAAATGTTGCGGTTACGTTGGTAAGCGCAGTGCTGCTTGCATTTTTGAAGTAAAGCGGCGTGTCCTTGTAATAGTACTCCACGCGCGTCCATTGGGCGGGGTCAAATGCTTTGCCTCGGTTACTGCCTTTATTACCGTCAAACATTTGCCCGGCAATTTTGTCAATGGCTGTTTCTTTTTTAAAAACCATTGCCGTTGTCATCGCCTGATTCTCCGCCAAAGGCAAAGAATTGATCTTTAAAAACAGTGCCATCAAAATACTGGAAAATCAGTCGATAAAACCCACCGCTGAATAATCAGCCTGATTCAGTGTAACGCTGTATATCTTGCGACCATCGGTTGTTGTCGTTCCAGTGTCAACCATATCCTGTCCAAGCCGCTGTCGTCCAGCTTATGGGCATACAAATGAACCCGATAGGAATCTCGGAATATTGTATTATCAACCGCAAAATAAATGGTTGTCGTAGCCGGGATAAAGCCCGTCGATACACTGGTGTCCGCTATCGTATCAGGTGTGTTCGCGTCATCGTTGTCAGGCAAATCATCCGCAGGCATAGTATCTTCTTCGTTGGGGTTGTCCCCGTCAGCAAAAAGAACATCTTGCTCTGTGTTGGTTTTTGCCGCCGTGGCTTCCTCTGCGTTGATGGCATGGTTTGGCGCGGCAGCCGTATCGGAAGTGTCCGCAGGGGTTTTGTTCGTCAAGGCTGGGTTGGCAGGGGCGGTGTCCGTATCGGCGGCGGGAGTCTGATTTTCTGCCGCTTCCTGGGTTTTGCCGTCATTGTTCGGAACCGCTGCTGTATTATTTACCGTGTCTCCCGCTTCTGTTCCCGGCTCGTTCGCGGTGGGCGGGGTATCTCCTTCATCCGGAATCGTTTCCAAGTCGGATACAATAGGCTCTTGCGCAGGTTCTACACCCTCGCTTGACGTGTCTGCGGCAGGAATGGTCGGAATCGTTTCCGAACCTGCGTCAAAAAATAAAGCCTCATCCTCAGCTGCATAAACCGGCAGAGCCATACCGACCAGCAGGCACAGGGCGACAAGCAGTGCCGCCGCACGGTGCAGGATAGAAAATGCTTTCGTCATTTGCTTCGACTCCTTTTCTATATATGTGTATATGTGTGTTCTCACGATATATCGGGGGAACGCGCGCCATTCGGCGCGATTTTATGCGCTGCGCACATCTGGCACGGAAACGGACTTTTTCCACAAGCTGAGCTGTATTTACAGTCTTTTTTGAGAATATAATCCGATGTGCAAACATTTGCGCTTACGTCGGGAAAAGTAAGACACGGTATGTTTGTTGTGTGCCTTTTTATTTATAAGGAACAGTATAATACTTTGGGATGAAAATTTCAATACGGCTACATTCAAGCAAGTGATTTTTTGGCAGATTGCAAAATTTTGACTTGTCGAATTCGTCACAATGACAAGCGCTTTCGGCAACTATTATACACACCGCCAAGCACTTGTTAGAGTTTTGCTGATGTTTTTGCGCAACTGTTGCGCAAGAATCGCCGCAAAAAAAGCGGACACACAACACAAATTCAACGGGAATGTCCGTGAATTTGGTCGTGTGTGTGCTTGCGGTTTTGTCCTTATCCGGAGCCCAAAAGGGCCGGGGTCAGCTTATGAGGCACACCAATGTTCAAGTTGAAGATGGAATCTTATATCTTCCCTGAGTATGCAGACTGTCAAAAACTC
>ENA-OQKI01000219-OQKI01000219.1-human-gut-metagenome-genome-assembly--contig:-NODE-219-length-13181-cov-2.268040_pt1 | contig 13181 bp, 13 predicted proteins | sample MGYA00242778_ERZ504798 | MGnify/ENA primary metagenome ERZ504798 (study PRJEB26092, sample SAMD00036414) | human gut metagenome | host: Homo sapiens | study: EMG produced TPA metagenomics assembly of... | reverse complement strand
ACCAGCATTTCGGCAATGTTGTAGCGCTGCTCCATTGCGCTCAGCTCGGAATAGCTGCACACATCCTGTAAAAAACGGTAGCACTGTTCCGGGGTCTTGAGCTGCAAAAATGCCTGATACAGACCGGACTGGCCGGTAGGATGATCTTTTGCCATGTTGTTCTCCTTTTTGCAGATGCCGCCCACAGGCAGACACTTTATTACACTACACCAGTGTAGTACAAACGGGGAGAAATTTCAATAGCATTTGCGGTCTTTTTAGCCCAGCGTGTGCTCAAATACCACGTTCGTCCCGGGGGACGGTGCCGTTTTCCTGCTCGGCGGGTCTTTAAATTGCGGTAGCGCAGGGCCTTGAAGAACTGCTGCACCGGCAGGGCCTTGGCGTGCACGGTGCACCACACACGGCCCTTGCCCTCGCCGCGGGCCAGCCGCTCGCAGGAGAGCACGATGTCCCGGCCCAGTGCCTTGCCGCGGTATTCGGGCTTGAGGTACAGGTGCATCAGGTGCAGGGCGGTGTTCTCCATCTTCCACGCAAAGTAGCCGATGGTTTTGCCGCCCAGAACGACCAGAAAATAGTTCACATCGTTGTCGATGTCTGCTTCGATGGCGTCTGCGCTCTGCAGCTCTTCCACAAGGGTGTCCAGCTGCTTTGCGGGATAGTAGCGCTTGTACACCTCGTGCCAGAGCTCACTGGCAAGGTCGGCGGTGGCGTGGATGTATTTGGCCTTGGCGACCAGCTTGTAATCAGGCTTCATAGTTCTCCTTACACTTTTACGATATAATCCGGCTTGCGGGGTGCTGCGGGCTTGGGGTCTGCAGCAGGGTAGCCCAGAATGCAGTGGCCGATGCCGACCCAATCGCCCTCGATGCCCCACTGCCGGAGCAGGGCCTTGCCCTCTTCGGTCTCGAACTCTTCCTTTGCGCGGTTGATCCAGCAGCTGCCCAGCCCGATGGCAGCAGCAGCATTCATCAGGTTGCCCATCACAAGGCTGCCGTCCTGCACGCCACAGCGGGCATTGGCATCGGCCAGCACCACCAGAATGGTGGGGGCACCGTACATGGGGTCACCCGTGTTGCCCATCACAGCGGCATTCATCCGGGTGAGCTGGGCGCGGGTCTTGGCATCCTGCACCACCACGATCTTTGCGCTCTGGCGGTTCATGGCGCTGGGGGCAAAGGTGCCTGCACGCAGAACGGCTTCCAGCTCCTCTTTCGTGATCTGCTCCGGCCTGTAGGCGCGGCAGCTGCGGCGGGTCTCAAGGGTATGTAAGGTCTCATTGGTCATAGCAATTTCCCTCCCTGAAAGTTCTGGTGTTATTGTACCATACAACGCCGTAAAGTGCAAAACAAAAAGGCGGCTGCGCCTTCCTTTTTGAAAGCGCAGCCGCCTGATTGCTCTTCGTTGGTCTGGAACGAGATGTTTTACAGCGCGGTCTTGATGTTGTGATGAGTGGAGCTGTAACGAACAACTGCTTCCATCAGGGCAACGGGCCACAGAATGACCTTACCCAGGATCTCGGCCGGCTTGACATCCACCGTATCCATGCTGTTGATGCCGAACAGAACCAGACAAGCAATGCCGCAACCCAGAATGTAATAGTACATAAGTCAAACCTCCTATATTTTTCTCACAGGCTTACGCCTGAAGCTCAAGTGTCGGCGGGGCGCTTTCCGCTCTCCGCACTCTTACTATACCGCAGTTTCGATATAAAGTCAATATCCAAAAACGTGAAACAAATTAAAGTTTCTTTTGAAAGCCGTTTTGTTCATGTAAATAAAGCAGTGAAGTTCGCTTTGCTTTATAAACGTGAAGTCAGTGTCCTGAATTGGCCGCGAGCCGGAAACAAATTGTTCACATTCTGCCCCGAAAGAGGCCGGAAACAGGCGTTTTGTCCTTGCAGAAAAAACAGGAAATGGTACACAAAGCTCCATCCGCGATTTTGTGCAGAACGCCCTGCAATAACAGCTGTTTTCCATTCGTTTACAGGTTAAGGAAGGACGTGTCGGAATTTTTTGTTTTTTGAAGTGAGGACACCGCCATGAAGAAAATTTTTCGCAAAAAATTTTTTGCTTTTTTCCTCTCGGCCCTGCTGGTGCTGGCCCTTTCCCTGCCCGTTTTTGCGGACATGGGCCCCAAGCCCTCGGTCACGCTCAAGCTCTATTACACGCCGGGCCAACGCTATGCGGTCACCCTGTTGGGCAATACCAGGGTCAGCGGGCCGTGGGGCTCTGCAGACCAGTACCGGGAGCGGATGGGCTCCCGGGAGACCTGGGAAGCCTTCAAAAACTATCCCGCCCCGGAGGGCTACTACTTCCTCGACTACTTTCAGGAATACCCCGGCGATGCCGATGCAGAGTTCGTCTGGAGCTACTACCCGCCCAACAAGTTCTATGTTCTGCTCTATAATATAGAGACCGGCACATTCTACCGCAGCCAGGAGCCGGTGGAGCGCTATGCCTTTTCCAGCGAGTGGCAGGTGCTTCTCGATTCCCAAGACGGCCTGCGGGTCTACCACAACCGCAACGATTCCGACATCCTTTCCTCCTTTGCCGCCCGGGTGCTCATCACCCTGATTTTAGAGCTGACGTGGGGCATCCTGCTTTTCGGGCTGCGCGGCCCCGCCCAGCGCGCTCTCATCGGCAAGGTCAACCTTGCCACGCAGATCATCCTGAACCTCGGGCTGTGCTATGGCACGCTCTATCTCGGGCCGATGTTGGGCAATTTCCTTTATTTTGCACTGGAGGTACTGGTGTTCTCCGTGGAGGCCTTTGTCTACAACCGGTATCTGCCCTGGCCGGAGGGCAAAAAGCCTCACCCCATCCTCTATGCGCTGACCGCCAATCTCCTTTCCTTCGGCATCGGGCTGGAATTGAACACTCACTGCACCAACACGCAGATCCGGCTGATCGGGCTGATCTGTCTGGTGCTGTGGTATGCCGGGCCGTGGCTCTGTCGAAAGCTGCGGAAAGTGCAAAATGCACAATAAAAGAAAAAAATTACGTACAAGAATCAATCTTGTTGCGTACCGGGAAATCCGCTATAATAGAAGCGTCAAAACCAGATTTTACCGGAAAGGAGACACGGACGTATGGCAAAAGCATCTCAGGTCGTTTTACTGGAAAATGAGTTTTACCTCATCAAGGCACCCAATGGGAAGGTGTTGGAGATCAAGAACTTCAACACGGAGAACGGCGCGGCCATCCGTCTGTGGGACTACGCCGGGCATCCGTGGCAGCAGTGGCAGTTCGTGGATGCCGGCGAGGGACGCTGGCGGATCAAAAACCGCTTTACAGGCAAGTTCATCGATCTGGCCCTGGGCGGCGTGGTCGAGGGGCACCTGGCTGCACCAGTGGGGCCGCACCAGCGGGCTGAGCCAGTGCTGGGAGCTGGAGTCCACCCGGAACGGCCGCACCCGCATCCGCAACGTGCTGGCCGACAAGTACATCGACCTTGTGGGCATGAACACCTCCAACGGTGCACAGGCCCAGATCTGGAATTACGTCTCGGGCGGCAATCAGGAATGGAACCTGGTGCGCGTTGACCCCGACACCGCGCAGACCAACGCCCGTACCGAGGAAAAGCGGGACCCGGAGCCCACGCCCTCCCAGCGCAAACACCAGAATGATCTGGTGCGGAAGCTGAACAACGCCGGAAAAGGCCGGGCCGCACGGAAATAAGAAACGATAAAAGCGTCCCACAGGGGGCTCCCTGTGGGACGCTTTTTGTAATGCTGACAGAAACGGAGAATTGCTGATGGATCCCAAATTTCCCATGCGCAACACCACCCTTTGCTATCTGGAACAGGATGATGCCTACCTGATGCTCCACCGCGTGACCAAGAAGAACGACCTGAACCACGACAAATGGATCGGTGTTGGCGGCAAGTTTGAGCCGTTTGAAAGCCCGGAGGACTGCCTGCTGCGGGAAGTGCAGGAGGAGACCGGCCTCACCCTGACCTCCTACCGCTGCCGGGGCGTAGTGACCTTTCTTCTGGGCGAGCTGACCGAATATATGTTCCTTTACACCGCCGATGCCTGGACGGGCACACTGGTAAAGGATGCCGCCCGGAACGAGGGCATTCTGGAATGGGTGCCCAAGGAGCAGGTGGAGCAGCTGCCCATCTGGGAGGGTGACAAGATCTTCTTCCGCCTGCTCAAGGAGGACAGACCCTTTTTCTCGCTCAAACTCCGATATGAAGATGATACGCTGGCTGAAGCCGTGTTGGACGGGAAAAGACTGCTGTGATGTACTCTTTTTGCGTGCCAAAAGAGTACCAGAAAAGCACCCGCTACTTCCGAAGCGCGGGAGGCACGGGGTCTGGGGCTGCTCGCCCCCGACACCCCCAAAGAAGTAGGCCCCGAACAAAAATGCTGGAGATTCGCGCATCCGCGCGAAGATCTCTTGACCGCATTTTTGCCCGGAGCCGATTTGTAATTTAATTCAGCTTCAGATCGCCCTCTTTGATCCAGCCCAGCCTGCGCTCGATCTCGCAGAAGAGAACGCTCAGGACTGCGGGCAGAACAAAGCAGATCAGTGCCATGGCAGCCCAGTCCATGGGGGTAATGGCGGCCTTGGTGCCGGCGGCAATATCGTTCACCCAGCCGGTGTACACGCCGATCTGGCCCACCAGACCGCAGGTGCCCATGCCGGAGGAGACCGCCGCGCCGTTCATCTCAAAGTGGAACAGGCAGGTCGCCAGCGGGCCGGTGATGGCCGAGGCCAGCGTGGGGGCGATCCAGATGCGGGGGTTCTTGATGATATTGCCCATTTGGAGCATACTGGTGCCCAGGCCCTGGCTGACCAGGCCGCCCACACCGTTCTCCTTATAGCTCATCACGGCAAAGCCGACCATCTGGGCGCAGCAGCCTGCCACAGCAGCGCCGCCCGCCAGACCGGTCAGGCCCAGAGCCGCGCAGATGGCGGCAGAGGAGATGGGCAGGGTCAGCGCCACACCCACGATGACAGACACCAGAATGCCCATGACCAGCGGGGCCTGCTCAGTGGCCCACATGATCAGGGTGCCCACCTGGCTGGCGGCAGCACCGATGGGAGCCGCAATGAGCATGGAAAGGCCCACGCCCACAAAAATGGTCACCAGCGGGGTGACAAGGATATCGATCTTGGTCTCCTTGCTCACGGCCTTGCCCATCTCAGCGGCCACAATGGCAATGATCAGAACAGCCAGCGGGCCGCCTGCGCCGCCCAGCGCATTGGCCGAGTAGCCCACGGTGATCAGGCTGAACAGCACCAGCGGGGGGCAGTGCAGTGCCCAGCCGATGGCGCAGGCCATGGCCGGGCCGCTCATGGCCGAGGCATAGCCGCCCAGATCGACCAGCACCTCCAGCCCGGTCTGCTGGCCCAGCGTCTTGATGATGGTGCCGATCAGCAGGCTGGCGAACAGGCCCTGTGCCATGGCACCCAGAGCCTCGATGAGATAACGCTGCGGAGTGATAACGATATCCTTCCGCTTCAAAAAGTCCTTTACACTTGACATAGACTCTTCCTAACCTTTCTCTCCCGGCCCATTGCGCGGGAGCTTTCCGTGTCAAGTATCATACCATACACCTGTCAAGACAGCAAGAGGAGGCTGCGTTTTTCGTCCAAAGCGACAAATTTCACAGCTTTGGATGCAATGATTCTGCTTTCCTGCTCGTTTTACTGTGGAGCGTGTTTTCTTTCCGCTTTTTCTGCCTGACGCGATGCCGGAGCACAGCGAACTGATTGACGGCGACCCGGGTTTGGGTGTATACTGGGAGAGTAAAAATAGCTTTATCCGCAATGATGCGAGACTATATTGGCGGGCCGGTGCAGTTCGTGTATCCTGCCCGGTCCAGCTTGGAGGCAGAGCAAGCGGCATGAAACCAACATCTTTCAAAAAATCAAGCAAGAACGGCACCGGCCGCAGCATCGGCCAGGCTGTTGCGTGCCTTGTGATGGCGGCAGCCATCACCATTGGCGGTGCGGGCACCACCTTCCTGCTGGCATCCCAGCCTGCGGGTCTGACGGTCGAGCCCGCCGCCCTGCAGACTGAGGGCAGGGTCACCCTGCCCAAATTCGATCATAAGAGTGACCGGAGCGAGGCAAAGGCCGAGAGCACCCAGCCGGAAGAGAGCGCTTCTTCTCAGGAGCAGGCCGCAACCAGCACCCCTGCCGCACCCGTGACCAAGGCGGAGAACACCGCCGCCGCCCCGGCAGAGAGCGTCGCCCCCGCTGCAGAGCCCGCTGTGCAGCCGGAGGCTGTCCCCGCCGACCCCATGGCCGGGGATGCTTCGGAGATCGAGAACGAAAACTCCTTCCCCCACTTCCTGACAGAGACTGAGGCGCTGGCTGCCGAAGACCCGATGGCCGCTCCTGAAGAGGCCGCCATCCTGCCCGAAACGGAGGAGACCTCCCCCGTAGCTGAGGAAGCGCCTGCCGCTTCCGAGAACAGCGGGGATGTGCTGGCCGAAGCCCAGATCAAGGATATCAACGGCACCGTTCTGCTGACCCCTGAGGAGATCCGGGATGCACTGGACAGCGGCACGCTGGACGAAGAGAGCATCGACCCCACCTGCCTGACCGGTGAAAACGGCCTGCTGCAGTGGCTGTGGGAATTCTTCTTCGGCAAGGATGAGGAAGAAACGCCCCAGTATTCCGGTTGGCGCACCGAAAACGGCAAGACCTATTATTACGACCAGAACACCCACCAGCCCGTCACCGGCATCCAGAGCATCGACAACAAGCTCTATTATTTTGATGCCTCCGGCGTGCAGCAGCCCGCCACCTTCGGCATCGATGTTTCCAAGTACCAGAGCAGCATCGATTGGGACAAGGTGAAAACGGCAGGTGTGGAGTTTGCCATCATCCGTATCGGCTACCGCGGCTACGGCTCCGGCGCGCTGGTGCAGGATCCCAAATTTGAGGAGCACTTCACCAACGCTCGCAACGCCGGGCTGCGGGTGGGCATCTACTGCTTCAGCCAGGCTGTCAACGAGAACGAGGCCCGCGAGGAAGCACAGGCCTGCGTCTATGTGCTGAATGGCCGCCAGCTTGATTACCCCATCTACTTTGATACTGAGGCTTCCGGTGCAGGCAATGGCCGTGCCGATGGTCTGGGCGTGGAAGACCGCACCAAGTGTGCTGTGGCTTTCTGCGAAGAGGTCAAGGCACTGGGCTACAAGCCCGGCGTGTACGCCTCCACCACCTGGTTCCGCAAGCGGCTGGATATGAGCCAGCTGGGCGGCTATGCCATCTGGAACGCCCACTACAACGTGGCCTCCAGCCCCATTGCCTGCAACATGTGGCAGGGCACCTGCACCGCCCGCATCCCCGGTTACGGCGGCCAGATCGATGTGAACATCAGCTATATGGGGTAACCGCATGGACAAGATCCGCCTGATCGCATCCGACATGGATGCCACCCTGCTGGACGAACAAAGTCAGCTCCCGGCAGACTTTGAAGAGACGATCCATGCACTGGCAGAGCTGGGCATCCGGTTTGCCCCGGCCAGCGGCCGCCCGCTGTATACGCTGGAGGAACTGTTCCCCACCCTGCGGGATGAGCTGGTGTTCATTGGCGATAACGGTGGTGCCATCCGCTGGAAGGGGCAGAACCTCTTCACTTCGGAGATGTCTCCGGAAGGCTGGCGGGCGCTGAACCGCCTGACCCGGGAGCAGGGCGATATTGCGGTTCTTTGCGGTCTGGAAAGCGCCTATGTGGAGCGGCCGTTCGCCGTCCACGATGCCGTGCTGCGGCATTTCTACACCAAGATCGAATATGTGGACCGGCTGGAAGATGTCGCCGCCCCTGCCGACAAATTCACCATCTACCTGCCACAGCACAATGCGCAGCAGGCCTACGATACGGTCTATGCCAGTCAGCGGAGCATCTACTCCGTAGCCGTTGCCGGTGAATGCTGGGTGGACATTATGAATCCCGGTGTCCACAAGGGTGCCGCCCTGCAAACGCTGGAGCAGCTGTGGGGTCTGCCGTCTGAGAGCATAATGGCCTTTGGCGATACCTACAACGATGCCGAGATGCTGCAGACCGTCCGCTATGGTTTTCTGATGGAAAACGGCAGTGTTCCGCTGCGCCGGAACGTTCCTTTTCTGGCCCCTTCCCACCGGGAAGCCGGTGTCATGCAGGTCTTACACCGTGTTCTGGCACAGAACGGTTGTGTCTGTCCGGAGGATTTTGTCCCGGCACATTAAATTCAAGCATAAAAAATGGAGCTGTTACACATCTCGTGTAACAACTCCATTTTTGTTTAGCGTGCTCACCCTCTCCGTCTTTGCTTCGCAAATCCACCTCTCCCGAAGGGAGAGGCAAGTGCTCTTGGCTCCCCCTTTGGGGGAGCTGGCGAGCGTCAGCGAGACTGAGAGGGCGAGGCCGCCAATCTTATGCAAACATATCCTTCAGCTTTTTGAAGAAGCCCTTGCGCTTTTCGTAGTTCTCCTCTTTCAGGGTGCCCTCAAACTTCTTCAGGGCATCCCGCTGGGCCTTGTTCAGCTTCTTGGGGATCTCGACCTCGCACTTGACGTACATATCGCCCCGGCCGCGGCCGTTCAGATACTGGATGCCCTTGCCGCGCAGGCGGAAGGTAGTCCCGCTCTGGGTACCTTCGGGCACGGTGTACTCCACCTTGCCGTCAATGGAAGGCACGGTGATGCTGTCGCCCAGAACCGCCTGGCTGTAGGTGATGGGCACCGTAACCCAGACATCATAGCCGTCGCGCTGGAACACCTCGCTGGGCCGGACCGTGACCATCACGATCACATCACCGGCAGGGCCGCCGTTGGTACCGGCATCGCCCATGCCGCGCAGTGCAAAGCTCTGATCATCGTCGATGCCCATGGGGATGGACACCTCCAGCGTTTTCCTGGCGGCAGTTTTTCCGCTGCCGTGGCAGACCTTGCAGGGATTCTTGACCAGCTTGCCCTTGCCGCCGCAGCGGGAGCAGGGCTGCTGGGTCTGCATCACGCCAAAGGGAGTGCGCTGCTGCCGGATGACATAGCCGCGGCCGCCGCAGTCCGGGCAGGTCTCGGGGCTGCTGCCGGCGGCGCAGCCGCTGCCATGGCACTCCGTGCACTCCTGCTGGCGGGTGATGGTGATGTTCTTCTTGCAGCCATGCACGGCCTCATCAAAGCTCAGGGTGATCCGCACACGGATATCCTGGCCTTTGCGGGGGGCGTTGGGGTTTGCCTGACGGGCAGAGCCGCCAAAGCCGCCGAAGCCGCCGCCAAAGATATCACCGAAGATGTCGCCCAGATCGACTCCATCGCCGCCAAAGCCGCCAAAGCCGCCCGCGCCGCCGCCGTTCTGGGCTGCATAGCTGGGGTCCACACCGGCAAAGCCGTACTGATCGTACAGCTGGCGCTTCTTCGGATCCGAAAGCACCTCGTTGGCTTCATTGACTTCCTTGAACTTTTCCTCGGCATCCTTATCGCCGGGGTTGTAGTCCGGGTGGTACTTCATGGCCAGCTTGCGGTAAGCCTTTTTGATCTCCGCATCGGTGGCCGTTTTGGATACTCCCAGCACTTCGTAGTAATCGCGCTTTTCCTGTGCCATAACCATACCTCTATAAAACCAGCAAAGGCCGCCCCGGCAAAACCGGAGCGGCTTTTGCTTTTATCCGGCACGCCTGCCCGCCGGTTTGGCCGGGCATCTGCCGTTTGTGTCAGAACTTAGACTTCCTTGAAGTCAGCGTCCACAACGCCGTCATCGTTGGGCTTCTGCTGGTTGTTTGCGCCAGCATCGGGGCCGGGCTGTGCGCCTGCAGCCTGCTGGGCAGCAGCGGCAGCCTGATACATCTTCTCAAAGACATGGCTCAGCTCATCCTGCTTTGCCTTGATCTCATCGATGGAGCCGGACTGAACAGCGGTCTTGAGGTCGGCCAGCTTTGCCTCAGCTTCGCTCTTCACGTCAGCGGGCATCTTGTCGCCGTTCTCCTTCAGCATCTTCTCAGTCTGGAACACCATCTGATCAGCGCCGTTGCGGATATCGACCTCTTCACGCTTCTTCTTATCATCGGCAGCAAACTGCTCAGCTTCCTTCACAGCCTTGTCGATATCGTCCTTGGACATATTGGTGGAAGCGGTGATGGTGATGTTCTGCTCCTTGCCGGTGCCCAGATCCTTTGCGCTGACCTTCACGATGCCGTTTGCATCGATATCGAAGGTGACTTCGATCTGAGGCACACCACGGGGAGCCGGAGCAATGCCATCCAGGTGGAACACACCCAGGCTCTTGTTGTCGCGGGCAAACTCACGCTCGCCCTGCAGAACGTTGATCTCAACAGAGGGCTGGTTATCAGCGGCAGTGGAGAACACCTGGCTCTTGTGGGTGGGGATGGTGGTGTTGCGGTCAATGATCTTGGTGCACACGCCGCCCAGGGTCTCAATGCCCAGGCTCAGCGGGGTGACATCCAGCAGCAGCAGGCCCTTGACATCGCCCTGCAGAACGCCGCCCTGGATGGCAGCACCCACAGCCACGCACTCATCGGGGTTGATGCCCTTGAAGGGCTCGCAGTTCAGCTCTTTCTTGACTGCATCGTAGACAGCGGGGATACGGGTGGAACCACCGACCATCAGGACCTTCTTCAGGTCCGATGCGCGCAGGCCGGCATCCTGCAGAGCCTTGCGGACAGGGGTCATGGTGCGGTCGACCAGATCTGCGGTCAGCTCGTTGAACTTTGCACGGGTCAGGGTCATATCCAGATGCTTGGGGCCGGTAGCGTCAGCAGTGATGAAGGGCAGGTTGATCTGGCTGCTCATAGCGCTGGACAGCTCGATCTTTGCCTTCTCAGCAGCTTCCTTCAAGCGCTGTGCGGCCATCTTATCCTTGCGCAGGTCGATGCCGTTCTCGTTCTGGAACGCATCTGCCATCCAGTCGATGATGCGCTGGTCGAAGTCATCGCCGCCCAGGTGGGTATCACCGTTGGTGGCCAGAACCTCGGTCACGCCGTCGCCCATCTCGATGATGGAGACATCGAAGGTGCCGCCGCCCAGGTCGTAGACCATGATCTTCTGGTCCTCTTCCTTATCGATGCCGTATGCCAGAGATGCGGCAGTGGGCTCGTTGATGATACGCTTGACGTTCAGGCCGGCAATGGTGCCTGCGTCCTTGGTTGCCTGACGCTGGCTGTCGTTGAAGTATGCAGGAACGGTGATGACTGCATCGGTGACAGTCTCGCCCAGATAAGCCTCAGCATCTGCCTTCAGCTTCTGCAGGATCATAGCGCTGACCTGCTGGGGAGTGTACTCCTTGCCGTTCAGGGTCACCTTGTGGTCGGTGCCCATATAACGCTTGATGGAAGCCACCGTGTTCTCAGGGTTGGTGATGGCCTGACGCTTTGCGACCTGGCCGACCAGACGCTCGCCGGTCTTGGTGAAGCCGACAACAGACGGGGTAGTGCGTGCACCCTCAGAGTTTGCGATAACAACGGGCTCGCCGCCCTCCATAACAGCCACGCAGCTGTTGGTAGTACCAAGGTCGATACCAATGATCTTACTCATAATGAAAGCTCCTCTCAAATTCAGAACGTTTTTTGTTTATGTGATGCTCAAATGTTACCAAGCGGATGTTATATTTGAAAACCCTTGCGGGGTCTTGCAAAATCACTCTGCCACAACAACGGTGGCATGGCGGACGATCTTATCGCCCAGCTTGTAGCCCTTCTGGTAAACCGTGATCACGGTGCCGCTCTCCTGCCCATCGGGGGCGGGGATCTGCTGCACGGCATTCATAAAGTTGGGGTCAAAGGGCTTGCCCAGCGCCTCGATCTCCTCCACATGGAGGGTGCTCAGCGCCTTGGCGGCTTTGTCCAGCGTCATGGTCACGCCCTTCTTGTAGTTCTCGTCGGTGGTGGGGGCGTTGGCCGCCATATCCAGCGTATCCAGAATGGGGATGATCTGGTTCACGGCAAAGGACACGCCGTCGTTGAACTTCTGGTCAGCCTCACGGGTGGAGCGCTTGCGGTAGTTCTCATACTCGGCGGCCATCCGCAGCAGCTGGTCCTTGGCCTGATTGGCATTCTTCTCAGCCGCGTCCAGCTTTGCCTTCACGGCCTCCAGCTCCCGGGCCTTCTTGTTGAAGAAGCCATCCTTTTTCTTGGGGTCTGCCGCTTCAGCGTTCGTCTCGGGAGCCGCTGCCTGCTCAGGTGCAGTTTCCGGGGCGGCCTGCTCGGCGGTGTTGGGCTCCACGGCAGGTTCTTCTGCCTGCGGGGTCTTTTTGGTTTCTTTCGCTCATTCCAGGTCCTCCTTATAGATCACAGTCCGCCGGGGTGCGGCTGCCTGCGGGGTATCTTTTCGTTTACCGCTCATTCCTTCGCCAAGCTGATCGGCAAAGGTGTGGAGCAGCGGCATCAGCTTCTGGAAGGGCATCCGGGTGGGGCCGATGAGGGCCACGGAGCCCCAGAGGCCTCCGCCCACCAGATACCGGTCACTCACGATGCACAGGCCGGGGATCTGAGGTTCCAGATCCTCGCCCAGCAGGATGCTTTCGCTCTGCTCTGCCGGGGGTGCAATGAGGGCGGCGGCCTGCTCTTCGTCGTTCAGCAGGCTCAGGATGCTGCCCACCTTGCCGTCCAGCTGGGGCCAGTCCAGCAGGTACTGCTCACCCCCCAGATACACATGGGGCTGGGTGGAATCCTGCAGGATGGCGGCTGCGGCGCTGATCACCGGCACCAGCTCCGGGCTGATCTGGCTGCACAGCTCTGCAAGGAGCCGGGGCGACAGATCAACAGGAGCCACAAAAGTCAGGTTCCGGTTGAGCAGGGCGGCAAGCGCCGCTGCATTTTCCCGGGAAAGCCCGGTGCGGACCCGCGCCACACGGGTGCGGACATAACCGGCAGTGGTCACAGCCAGCACCGCTGCGGCGCTGCGGCCCACCTGCACCACCTCGTAGTGGGCGATGCAGAGATCCTCAGCACAGGGGGTGCTGACGGCGGCGGTGCAGCCGCTGATGGCGGCCAGCGCCTTGGCGGCACCCTGTGCCAGCTTTTCCGGCTCGTGGTCAAGGCTTGCGAACACCGCGTCCACACGGGCGCGGGTCACACGGTCCAGCGGCTGGTCATCGGTGAGAAGATGATCCAGATAATACGGTAGCCCTTGGCACTGGGGACACGGCCTGCGCTGGTGTGGGGCTGCTCCAGCAGACCCAGCTTGGTCAGCGCGGCCATCTCGTTGCGCAGCGTGGCACGTGG
>ENA-OQKI01000217-OQKI01000217.1-human-gut-metagenome-genome-assembly--contig:-NODE-217-length-13228-cov-1.916800_pt1 | contig 13228 bp, 17 predicted proteins | sample MGYA00242778_ERZ504798 | MGnify/ENA primary metagenome ERZ504798 (study PRJEB26092, sample SAMD00036414) | human gut metagenome | host: Homo sapiens | study: EMG produced TPA metagenomics assembly of... | reverse complement strand
TGATAAACTTCACATCATCCCAGCGCTCAGCGCCTTATAACGGCATCGCAGAATTCGTCGCCGTGGCAGAGTATTGCTCTCGCGCCGTGGTTTATCGCTTTCTTAATCGCTTTGGAGAAATATTTTGTGCCGCGCTGAGACGGTCTGTAATATTTGCAGTTAACGCCGTAATCGGCGGCGTAGCTCCTGACGCCGTCCCACACGGCGGAATTATATGATCTGTCATAGATATCGCCGACATCGGTGATGAACACCGCGTCATACTTTTCGCGCTTTGAGCAGGCGCAGAGGCTCAAAAGCATCGCCGCTGCACAAAGGACAGATATTATACGCCGAAAGTTTTTCAAGGCTGTTTCTCCTGTTTCAGATTTGCCGGACCGAACGAGCCCGGCAGAAGCTCTTTGAGCCTGAACGAATGAAGTCCATGCTCTGTGTTGCAGATTATTTCAAAATTTTCACAGTCGCAGAACTCCGCCATCACCTGGCGGCAGACTCCGCAAGGCGTACACGCATCGACTCCGTCTTTTCCGCCCGCGACGGCTATTGCGCAAAAATCACGCTTGCCGTCCGACACGGCTTTGAAAAAGGCTGTGCGCTCGGCGCAGACGGTCGGAGTATATGCGGCATTTTCGATGTTGCACCCGGTATATATCAATCCGTCGGAGCAGAGAAGCGCCGCACCGACGCTGTAGCCGGAATAGGGCGAATATGATTTGAGACGGGCTTCGGCGGTCTTTTTTGAAGAGTTCGCCGCGCTCGTTATCGGTCATATATCCGACACCTCCCGCAGAAAGCTCTCGCCGCTTTGAAGCGCGGGCAAGCCGAAGCAATCGAGCACAGATGCCGAGATATCGGCAAAAGTCGCGCACGTTCCGATATTCACCCCGGCTTTTATCCCATCGCCGCAGACAATTATCGGGATATATTCGCGCGAGTGATCGGTGCTCGGGGTTGACGGATCGCAGCCATGATCGGCGGTTATTATGAGCACATCGTCAATGCGCATATTTTCGAGAAATCTGCCGAGATATCCGTCGAACTCGGTCAGGGCTTTTGCGTAGCCGTCAACATCGTTTCTGTGTCCGTAGAGCATATCGAAATCGACAAGATTGACAAAGCAAAGACCGCTGAAATCCTCTTTTTGAAGTTCGAGCGTTTTTTCCATGCCATCGGCGTTATTTTTGTTGATACCTCTGTGATCCGTAACGCCACGGGAAGCGAAAATATCATTTATCTTGCCGACGGATATGACATCGAAGCCCGAGGCTTTCAGGCGGTCGAGCATTGTCTCTCCTGTCGGTTCGAGAGAAAAATCATGCCTGCCGGAGGTTCTGTAAAAGTTCGGGTATTCGCCTTTGAACGGACGGGCTATAACTCTGCCGACGGCAAGTTCGCCTTTGAGCATACCGCGGGCAGTGCGGCAGATACCATAGAGATCTTCGAGAGGAACTATATCCTCGTGGGCGGCTATCTGAAATACGCTGTCCGCCGAAGTATAGACTATGAGGTCGCCCGTCTCCATATGCTGCCTGCCGTAGTCGAGAATGACCTGCGTGCCCGAATAGGGCTTGTTGCAGAGCACGCCGCGTCCGGTAAGGCGCGAAAACTCGTCGATAGCATACTGCGGGAAGCCGTCCGGGAAAGTCGGCATAGGCTTTTCGGACACAACTCCGGCTATCTCCCAATGACCTGTAGTTGTATCCTTTCCGGCAGAACGCTCGGCGGCTCTGCCGAATGCGCCGCGCGGCGACTCAACTGCGCCTTTTGGCGAGACTCCGTCGATATTGAAAAGGCCGAGGGAGCGCATATTCGGCACATCAAGATATTCGGAGCGGCTGACCGCACCGAAAGTGTCACTGCCGCAGTCGCCGTATTTCGCGGCATCGGGCAGTTCGCCGACGCCGAAAGAATCGAGAACTATAAGAAAAACTCGCTTTGTTTTCAAAAATATCACTCCGTTTAAAGAGTATTGAGGGCTATTTCTATCATTTCATTGAAGCTCTGCTCACGCTCTGCAGGCGAGCATTCGCCGCTCGTCGGATCCATGGGGCAGGTCGGATATAGTGCAGATGCACAGCGCGTTCTTGCCGGAGCGTGCGGCGTTCATATAGAGCGCGGCTGCCTCCATTTCAACTGCCAGAACACCCATTTTGCGCCACAGTTCAAAGCTCGGGATATCCTCATAGAAGGTATCGGACGAGACTATATTGCCGACTACGGGCTCTTTGCCCGTTTTTCTCGCGGCGGCCACCGCCTTTTCGAGCAGGGAGAACGACGCTATCGGCGAAAATACGCCGGGCAGGCCGAACTGGTGGGCAAAATTCGAGTTTGTGCACGCGCCCGCTCCTATGACCACGTCGCGCAGCTTCAGAGAGGGAGCTATGCCGCCCGCCGAGCCTACGCGGATAATATTGTCCACATCGTAGAAATTGAAAAGCTCATAGGAGTAAATGCCCATCGACGGCATACCCATACCGGAAGCCATAACCGAGACGGGCTTGCCGTGATATGTTCCGGTATAGCCCTGAATGCCTCTGACATTGTTTACGAGGCGGGCGTCGTCGAGAAAAGTTTCGGCGATATACTTTGCTCTTAAAGGATCGCCGGGCATGATGACTGTTTTGGCGAAGTCGCCTTTGTTCGCGGTATTATGTGCTGTTGACATATTGACTCTCCTTTCAATATCCGGACGCATCAAGACCCTTGGCGAGCTTGACTATTCTGCTCGTGCCGAGCCTGTCGCAGCCGAGGGCTATGAACTTCTCAGCATCCTCGAGGCTACTGATGCCGCCTGCGGCTTTCATTTTTACGTTGCTTCCTATATGCTCCGAAAAGAGCTTTATATCATCGAAAGTTGCGCCGCCCGTCGAGAAGCCGGTCGAAGTCTTTATATAGTCGGCACCGGAGCGCGTGACTATATCGCACATTGTTATCTTCTCGTTCTCGGTAAGCAGGCAGGTTTCGATAATGACCTTCAGGATTTTTCCCTCGCACGCGGCGCGAACCGCCTTTATCTCATTTTCGACATAGACGGTATTGCCGGACTTGAGCTCGCCGACATTTATAACCATATCTATCTCATCCGCGCCGTTTTCCACTGCGTCCTTTGTCTCAAAGACCTTGACGGCGGTAGTGTTATAGCCGTTGGGGAAGCCTATAACGGTGCATATCTTCACCCTGTCCCCGACATATTCTTTCGCTCTTTTGACAAACGCGGGCGGGATACACGCGCTCGCCGTGCCGAATTTTTCGGCATCGATAAGTATCTGTTCGATATCGCTCCACCCGGCAGTGACTCCAAGCAGGGTGTGATCGACTTTTTTGAGAATTTCTCTGATGTCCATCTTCTGTTCCTCCGTTGTGTTTTCTGCGGTAAAAAACAAAGCCTGCGCTTTGTCAAAAATCCGTACAAATCATATGATGTACAGAGGGATGCCTCATAAAAAGCAAGATAAAGGAGTAATGTTCCGATATGAATTACAACAACCGAAGTGCCGGGAGCTGCTCCTGCTCCGTGCGCGAGGCGATGACTCCGTTCCCCGAGGACTACAGCGTCGCCATGGCATATGTTCCGATACAGACGGATATAAGCGTATACGACGAGATGAAAGCCCTTGAAGTCGGCACGCTCTTCCCCGTCCTTAACAAGCCGTTCAATCCTGCGAGGTGTTCGAGATGACAAAGCGCGAAACTATGCTCAGGCGGCTGAGCGCCGCGCAGTTCACTCAGTGGGAACTGCATCTCTATCTTGACACCCACCCGTCCGATCTCCAGGCGCTCGCGCTGTTTCGCAAATGCGACGCGCGGTACAGGGCGCTCAGAAGCGAGTATGAGGCTCAGTTCGGCGCGCTCACTGCGCTCGACGCGACCGGCGCAGAATGGCTCAAAGACCCGTGGCCGTGGGATACAGAGGAGTGTGGCTGCTGATGTTTGTATATGAAAAGAAGCTTCAGTATCCGGTAAAGATAGCAAATCCGAACCCGAAATACGCAAAGATAATACTCGACCAATACGGCGGACCCGACGGAGAATTGGGCGCGTCGCTGCGCTATCTCAGTCAGCGCTTCACCATGCCCTACGCTCAGCTCAAGGGACTGCTCACCGATATCGGCACGGAGGAGCTCGGACACCTCGAAATGATTGGCGCGATAGTCCACCAGCTCACAAGAAATCTCACGCCGGAGGAGATAAAGAAGGGCGGATTCGACGCATATTTCGTCACCCACACCGCCGGAGTATATCCCGCAGGGGCAAACGGAATGCCCTACAGCGCGGGTTCGATGCAGTGCAAGGGCGACACGATAGCCGACCTGATGGAGGACATGGCTGCCGAGCAGAAAGCAAGAGTCACATATGACAATATTCTGCGCCTTGTTGACGACCCAGATGTCCGCGACCCGATAAAATTCCTGCGCGAGCGCGAGGTAGTCCACTTCCAGCGGTTCGGCGAGGGACTGCGCACAGTCACCGACCGGCTCAACTCGAAGAACTACTATTCGTTCAACCCGTCGTTTGATAAATGCTGAAAATATAAACTCAAGGGAGCCTCAACGTTCAACGCGCCGAGGCTCCCAAAAAACTGCTTATTTTACGAAGCTGACGGCGACATTTTCAAAAGTCTCCCCGCCCGCAAGGAAAGCGGAAAAATCGTTCTTTACCGTGAGCGTTCCGCCGCTCTTCATGGAATTGACGAGCTTGACATAATCGCCCTCGGTGAACTTTTCGAACTTAGAGGTTGCAAAAGGCAGGCCGACGGCATTGTCGTCAACGCCGAGGTTTGAAGAGAGTCCGCCGACGAGCACCCACTTTCCCGCATAGAACGAGGTGAGTATCTTCTGCACGCCCGAGCTGAGACCCTTCATTGCCGAGGTTATAACAGTATCGGATACGGACGACTGATCGACATCGACGCCAATAGACTTGCCGTTATTTGCCAATGCCGCTTCAAAGACGGAATCGCACATCTCACCGCCGCAGGAGAAGATGCACTCCGTGCCGGACTTGTACCATTCGTTGACCATATTCTGAAGCTCGGTCGAAGCAGAGAAATTATCGCCGTAGCGGTAGCTGTACTTCATCTCGACGACAACACCCGTAACTTTTGCCGCGTCGTTCGCGCCCTGGACAAAGCCGTAGCCGAATCTGTTGACGGACGGGTTATTGCCCGCTCCGCCGCCGACAAAGCCGAGCTTTGTATTGCCCTCGGTAACTGCGGCGTATCCCGCAAGATAGCCGCACTGCTCCTCTTTAAATGCAACTGCCGCGACATTCGAGAGAGCCTGTCCGTCGCCGTTGGTGAGGACATAGCCGTCAACAAAGATAAACTTTGTATCGGGATTTTCCGGCTGCGGCTCGTTTGAGAGCGTTCTCCTGCTCATAGCCGGTGGCGACAATTATATTCGCGCCGCCTTTTATTGCCTCGATAAACGCATTGTATCTGTCGTCATCCGAAGCTTTGTTGCCGTTTCTGGGCTGATAATATTTATACGACTTGCCGTTTTTATAGGCAAAGAGCTTGACTCCGTCCCAGGTTCCCTGGTTGAAGGATTTATCTTTGAGCCTGCCGACATTCGTGACCATTGCTATTTCATATTTTCCGTCTTTCGAGGTCATGGTATCGGCAATTTCATCTGCCGAAATTATTTGGCTGTCTCCCGCCTCGGTCGAGAGACGCTTTTTGCTGCATGCGGTAAGGGCGGCGCAGCCGAAAATCAAAAGCACCGCAAGAAGTGCCGCAAGGGACTTCTTCATTGTAAAACCTCCTATATAGGACTCACGCGTCCGTTTCGATTGTTTATTATATCATTTAAGCGCCTTTAAATCAACAAAGTTTTGTGAAAAATTTATATGATATATATAGTTATAACCACAGGAGAAAAATATATTACATTTTACAAATCGGGATTTTAAAGGCGCGAAAGATTGATTTTAGGGCTCGCAGATGATATAATCAAGAAAAATATCAAGCGAGGTTTTCATCAGATGCACCCTATAGCCGCTTTTTGCAGACGCAATTTGAACGCACTCGGGCTCGAACTCTACAGCATCGCATATCCCCTGCTCCCGAAGGACAGGCGCGACTGGCTGTTTGAGAAAAACGTTAATATAGTTCCCGCCGAGACTGGCGTGAAGATAATAGACAAAGACGAAGAGAGCATCACAATAGGCAAATTCAACAAGGACGGCACATATTCGGACAAGCCGTTACCGCATACTCACGACAACCGACATTCACCTCGGCGACACGCCATCTCTGCGCCGCAAGGCGATGCAGATGCTCGCAAATCATATTGCGCAGGCAAAGCCCGATCTTGTGATATTTACGGGAGATATAATCCTCTCGAAGTTCCAGCAGCTTGACGCGGTTCAGTTCGCGCGCTTCATGGAAAAGACGGGAGTGTACTGGGCGATTGTATTCGGCAATCACGAAGTTCACGAGGAAAAGGGCTTCTACAAATGGCTTATGCTCGACTCAATGCGCCGCTATCCGCACTGCCTCGCGCTCCACGGCGACGACAGTCTCTACGGCTACGGCAACTACAGAATAGACATCAAAAACGGTGAAAACTCTCTGCTCCAGAGCCTGTATCTCTTCGACTCAGGGCGCGACATACGCGAGAGATATTACAAAGACTACGGAGTGCCCGAGGGCATGAAGGGCTACGACTTCTTGAAGCCGGAGCAGATAGAATGGTACAAAAACTGCGTGCGCAGGACGGAAGAGAAATACGGAAAAGTAAAATCGATGATGTATTTTTCACATTCCCCTGCCGGAGTTCGAGCATGTTATGAAGCTCGACGAAAACGGGCAGTATGTTCCGACGGGCGAAGCGAAGATTTTCTACGGCGGGATGTATGAATCCGTCGGCTGTTCGCCGTTCAACAGCGGAATGTTTGACGCCATATGCGAGCTCGGCAGCACTCAGGCGGTATACTGCGGGCACGACCATATCAACGACTTCTGCGCGAACTACAAGGGGGTCTGCTTCATATACAGCCAGTGCGGCGGATACGAGACATACACCATGGGCACAAACTTCGGCTGGCCGGAGGAAAAGTGGATGCAGGGCGTGACGATAACCGAGATTCTGCCCGACGGCAGCATAACGGTCGGCAGACGCTTCAACCGCGACTATCTCAAGCGACCCGAGCAGTTCAACGCCGAAAAACAGGCATACGAAAAAAGCAAGAGAAAATAATATGGCATCAAGCAAAGATTATCTCGAATATGTGCTCGAACAGCTGAGCGAAGTCGGCGATGTGACGAGCCGGGCGATGATGAGCGAATATATACTCTATTTTCGCGGAAAAGTAATCGGCGGTATATATGACAACCGATTTCTCGTGAAGCCCGTCAAGGCGGCGCGAAATATGATGCCGGACGCACCGGAGGAGTTGCCGTATGACGGCGCTAAACCGATGCTGATGGTTGAAAACATCGAGGACAGAGAGTTTTTGAAAGAACTCTTTGAGGCGATGTATGACGAGCTGCCCGCACCGAAGCCGAAAAAGAAGAAATAAAGCAATGCTCCCGACCTGCAAAAGCGGATCGGGAGCTAATTTTTATCGCAAAGAAAGACTGTAATTTGTAAAAATCCCTGCCCGAACGAGCGGACAGGGACAATATTTGCTGATCTTTTCAAGCTTTGGACTCGACGGCGATATACTTGTCGATAAAGCTCTTGACTTTCGCCTCATATGCGGCGGAGTCGGTCGGGTAGCTCTCGGCATGACCGGCGCCCTCAACGAGAAGCAGGTCTTTGTCGGTGCTGCAAGCGTCATAGAGCTCATGCACCATATAAGTGGGGACGAAATCGTCCTTTGTGCCGTGGATAAAGAGCATCGGCACCTGTGCGTGGCTGACGCTCTCGACCGCGTCGACCTTTTTGAAATTCGTATTTTGCGATATGTTTATTGAAGAAGTTCGCGCCGTCAAGCAGCGGAGAAGTCGGAACATGGGCGTTTTTGAGCTGATAATCGAACTCTGCCCACGGGCTGGTATAGCCGCAGTCGGCAACGGTGAATTTGACATTCTTCGGCAGGTCGGGTTGCCGCTCATCATCATAACTGTGGCGCAGCCCATTGAAACGCCGTGCAGGATTATCTGGATATCGCTTCCGAAAGTATCGGTCATGAATTTGAGCCACTGCATGGCATCGCGCGACTCATGCGAGCCGAAGCCGATATATTTGCCCTCGCTCTCGCCGTGCGCCTGATGGTCGACGACAAAGACATTGAAGCCGAGATCGTGATAGAACTTCGACATGAGTCTGAACTCGCGCTTGCCCCAGCAGCGATATCCGTGGCTGCCGAAGACATAGACATCCGAAGGCTTGTCGGCTTTGAGAAGATAGCCTTTGAGCTTGTTTCCGTCAACGTTAGTTATGGAGTAATTTTCAAAAGTCTGATCATTGAGCCACTCCTCGCGCGGGTCGAGAAGGAACTTTTCGGGGTTGGTCTCCATCATTTTCTTTTTGGCGTTGGCATCCATCTTCCCGGGTATCTTCGAGTTGCGCGCTATTACTTCATAGAAGACAAGATAGCTCACCACACCAAAGAGTATACCGCAGAGCAGAAGAACCGCCGCGACGACTATTATGGTTATTTCAACAGCATTCATGATTATCACCTTTCTTGAATTTGCGTGCAACGGCACGGCTTTAATCCAACAATATTATAACGATATGTATGAAATAAGTAAAGAAAAACTTTTATGCCAAATAAGCATTGAACGAGCCGCTTTTTTGTGATAAACTTTGCTTGTGTTAAAGACAAAAGGAGGAAAAAAATGAGCAGATACGAAAGCGCAAGAGAGATATATGAGTCCCTCGGCGTGGACACAGAAAAAGCTATAGAAACGCTTCGCAGCACGGCTGTTTCGGTTCACTGCTGGCAGGGCGACGATGTTACGGGCTTCGACTCGAAGCAGGCTCTCTCCGGCGGAATACAGACCACCGGCAACTATCCCGGCAAGGCGTGCACGCCCGAAGAGCTGATGCAGGACTTCGACTTTGCGGCGAGCCTCACTGCCCGGCAAAAAAGAAAGACTCAATCTTCACGCAAGCTATGCCATATTTGAAAACGGCGAGTTCGCCGACCGCGACAAGATCGAGCCGCGCCATTTTGAAAAATGGGTCAAGTTCGCAAAGGAACGCGGCATGGGAATCGACTTCAATCCCACATTCTTCTCGCACCCGATGGTGAAGGACAATCTCACCCTCTCGTCGCCCGACGAAGAGGTTCGCCGTTTCTGGATAGAGCACGGCAAGCGCTGCATAGAAATATCGGAATATTTCGCAAACGAGACGGGCGTACCCTGTCTGATGAACATCTGGATCCCCGACGGATATAAGAATATCCCCGCCGACAGACTCGGTCCGCGCAAGAGATTCAAGGATTCGCTCGATGAGATACTTTCGGTGCCTTATGACAAGTCGAAAGTTTTCGTCTGCCTTGAATCAAAGGTTTTCGGGATCGGGCTTGAGTCTTATACCGTCGGCTCCGCCGAGTTCTGCATGAACTACGTTGCCTCAAAGGGCATCACTCCCCTGATGGACAACGGTCACTATCACCCGACAGAAGTTGTGTCGGACAAGATATCCTCAATGCTCCTGTTCAACGACCGTATCGCGCTGCACATCACGCGCGGAGTCAGATGGGACAGCGACCATGTCGTTATTCTCGACGACGAGACGAAAGAGATAGCAAAAGAGATAGTCCGAAACGACGCGCTCGACAGAGTGTTTATAGCGACCGACTATTTTGACGCTTCGATAAACAGGATATCAGCATGGGTCACGGGAATCAGGAGCGTTCACAAGGCTCTGCTTCTCGCACTGCTCGAGCCTAATGAGAAGATGAAAAAGCTTCAGGACGAGAGCCGCTTCACGGAGCTCATGGTACTGCAGGAGGACATGAAAACGGCGCCGTTCGGCGACATTTGGGACGAATATCTCAAGCGCGAAAATATTTCAAACGACTATATATCAGCCATACTCGACTACGAAAAGAATACACTGGAGGCAAGAAAATGAAAGACATTCTGACTGCGCCCTTTGTGCAGGAAATGATGCAGACCACCGCAAATATGTACCGTCTCGGCTGGGACGAGAGAAACGGCGGCAACATAAGCTATATGCTCGACGAAAAGGAAGTCGGCGAATATCTCGACCTCACAAAAGTTATCAGAACTATCCCGACCGGATTTGACGCGAAGCCGCTTATCGGCAAGATATTCATCGTCACCGGAACGGGCAAATACTTCAAAAACGTTCAGTTCGACCCCGAAAACAATCTCGGCATCATAAGAATCGCCGAGGACGGCACGACCGCCGAGCTGCTCTGGGGCTACTCCGACGGCGGCAGATTCACAAGCGAGCTGCCCGCTCACCTGATGAGCCATATGGCGAGACTCAGCGTTGACCCGGAGAACAGAATCGTCATGCACTGCCACCCGACGAACACGCTCGCAATGAACTATATACATGAGCTTGACGAGAAGAAAATAACCCACACGCTTTGGGAGATGTGCACCGAGTGCATCGTCGTTTTCCCGGACGGGGTCGGCGTTCTGCCGTGGATGCTCTGCGGCACGAACAGCATCGGCGAAGCGACTGCGGAAAAGATGAAAGAGTTCCGCCTCGTTATTTGGGGAATGCACGGAATCTACGGCGCAGGCAAGACTATGGACGAGACTTTCGGTCTTATTGAGACAGTCGAAAAGGCCGCACAGATATATATGCTCACGGCGCATATGCCGAGGATTAACACGATAAAGGACAGCGAGATGCAGGAGCTCGCCGAGTTCTTCGGGGTCAAATACAGAAAAGATTTCCTGAATCTGTAATATAAATACAAGTGCAATCCGCATTCTACAGTGCGGATTGCTTCTATAAACGGAGTGAACATCCTGCTGATTCTTTGCGAGTCCGCGCTCTGCATTATTGCAACAATATTGATAAGCAGGAAGATAAACGCAGGAAGCGAGGAGCAAAGCAAACAAAGAAGAAAGCAAAAAAGAAAGGCAACGATACAAACGAAAATAATTTTGACGGAGGCGCAGTAGAATAATGCAACCGTATGTAATTGCGTTAATAGCAATAGGTGGCTTTTCCATTTATCTGACAATCGTTATGGTGTGTTTATATGAGAAAGGGTGTCTTGTAAAAATTCATCCGATGAATAAGCACAAAGAGGGGCAAATTAAAGTTGCTTGTATTGGGGACAGTATTACTTACGGCAGTTATCATCTCACGAAAAGAAATTATCCTGCCGTATTGTCGAAAATGCTTGGCGACGGGTACTGTGTAAACAACTTCGGTTTTTCAGGGCGAACAGCTATGAAAGACGGAGATATGCCCTATGTGAAAGAACAAAAACTAACAAAAATAAGTCTTGCTTTTATGCCCGACAAAGTAATTATCATGTTCGGTACAAACGATAGCAAGCCGTATAATTGGGAAGGTGCAAAAGCGTTACAAAACCAATTTGCTTGAAATAATAAATGCATATAAGGCATTACCTACATCGCCTGAAATTTATCTGCTTGCACCTCCGCCTGTATGGGGATTAAAAGGCAAGCCTGTAAAGTTTGATATCGATGCCGAAGTCATTGCAAAACAAATCAGAACGGCGGTTAAAGAGATTTGTTCGGATTACGGATATAATTTTATTGATATGTATTCCGTATTCAACAATAAGCCCGAGCTGTTCCAAGACGGAGTGCATCCAAACGTGGCCGGAGCGAAACTCTTTGCCAAAACTATATATGCAAAAGTGAAATAAAGTGCTTGGAGCCACCAATTCTTACTTTTCGGAAGATGTCAGATCAAGACTTTTCACGTGGGTACAGAAGTGACGGCGACGTGAAGCCCCGTGCAAAGTGTCTATTCTTAAAGGATTACGGGCAAACGTGGCAAATCTTCTTCAACCTCCTTCGGAAGTTGCTTCGGCGGCCGTCCCTTACTGCCGCGCCCTCGACGCTCAACCACCAATCCTTCTGGACCTTCGGTTAGATAGATGCGTTCCCATGATTTGATCTGATCTCTGCTGTTTACTTCAAATCTGCGGCAGGCCTCATGATAGTTCAACTTTTCCTCCAGCATAGTTTCTATCACCAGCTTCTTGAATTCCGGTGTGTATCGTTTGTTTGGTACTCCCTTTGGCATAAAAATCACCCCACTTGTTAGACATTATATCACATTGTCTAACAAATGGGGTGCAGTTCAATTTGTCCCGGCGGTCGTTTTTGTTATTTAATCATCAGGTCGGCTATTGTTATGCCGTCGAAGAAGTCGTTGATGAGTTTATCGAGCTTCGTCCACATCGCGCGGGTGCGGCACGAGCCGGCATTCTCGCATGGATCGCAGCCGCCCTCGACGCACGAGACGGGAGCGAGCGAGCCCTCAGTGAGCTTCAGAATCTCGCTGACTCTATATTCCTCCGGCTTTCTTTTCAGGCGGTATCCCCCGCCCTTTCCGTGCGCGCCCTCGACGAGCCCCGCTTTCGAGAGCGTTGTCATAATGCTTTCGAGATATTTAAGCGAGAGCTCTTCGCGCTCGGCAATCTCCTTGAGCGGGATAAAAGCGCCGTTCTTTTCATTTTCGGCAAGATCCGCCATGACGCGCAGGGCGTATCTGCCGCGGCTTGATACCATCATAGTTTTACACCATGCGGCAGCCGCAGCTCTCGCAGTCCTCGCACTCGGAGAACTTGCTGTGGTCATACTCGATGCCGTTCTTGTCGTAATAATCCTTGACGGCGGACTTTATAGCCTCTTCGGCGAGCACAGAGCAGTGCAGCTTGTGCGCCGGGAGTCCGTCAAGCTCATCGACGACCTGCTTGTTTGTGACGGCAAGCGCCTCGTCAATAGTCTTGCCCTTTATAAGCTCGGTAGCCATGGAGGACGAAGCTATTGCGCTCGCGCAGCCGAAAGTCTCGAACTTGACATCGTCGATTTTTCCGTCTTTTATCTTGAGATACATCTTCATTATATCGCCGCACTTCGCGTTGCCGACCTCGCCGACACCGTCCGCATCGGCAATCTCGCCGACGTTGCGCGGATTCATGAAATGATCCATAACCTTATCGCTGTATAATGCCATTTTGAATTACTCCTCTCAGAAAGTGAATTTTCTCTCGCCGCTCAGAAGCTCTTTCCACACGGGCGAAAGATCTCTGAGATATTTGACGACCTTGGTGGTCTCTTCGATTATATAATCGATCTCTT
>ENA-OQKI01000215-OQKI01000215.1-human-gut-metagenome-genome-assembly--contig:-NODE-215-length-13247-cov-1.772027_pt1 | contig 13247 bp, 16 predicted proteins | sample MGYA00242778_ERZ504798 | MGnify/ENA primary metagenome ERZ504798 (study PRJEB26092, sample SAMD00036414) | human gut metagenome | host: Homo sapiens | study: EMG produced TPA metagenomics assembly of... | reverse complement strand
TCTTGACGAAGAGGATCAATAATAAATAACAAGCCGCCAAGCGAAAGCGAGGCGGTTTTGTCATATCACAACATAATAATTACAGCGTTTTGCAGTCAAATGCAAAGCGCTGTTTTTATATCCAAAAATCGTTTGCCTGTATCGTAAAACAGGGTAACAGTTGACCTTAACTGAGAAAAGGAGAATAAAAAATGGCAGAAGAAAAAAGAATGTCGAAACCTTGGAGGGGCAGGGCGCCGAGGAGCAGAAAGAGCAGTCTCAGCCCGAAAAGAAGTATACCGACGAGGAAGTAAACAACATCAGTGTCAAGAACAGCAAGAAGGCAGTCGCCAAGCTCATGAATATACTGTATGAATGCAAAAAAAGCCACCGGCTTACTCCAGCGAGTTGGGCTACAATTGCCCAAGTGGCTGTTTCTCACCGATGGCTACATACACAGTATACGCGATTCCGATTCAAGTGTCAAGTCAAAATTTGAAAATGTAACAAAGCGCCTGTAGGTTTACAATAGATGCGAGAGTGAATCGGGAGCATTGAAATAGAAATGAAAAAAGACCTTGAAACCGTTAATACACAACGATTTCAAGACTTATCTTTTTGGTTGATCCATCGGAGATTCGAACTCCGGACACCTTGATTAAAAGTCAAGTGCTCTACCGACTGAGCTAATGGATCATATTCTTTTCACTGTGCGGAAGCTGTATCCGCAAATCAGCTTGATTATCATATAATATTTGCTCGAAAAAGTCAAGCCTTTTTTGTATTTTCTTCCCATTGTTTTCACTCTTTATGATAAATTGTGCTTATTTAACCCGAATATTCATTCCCGCCCGGCAGATACTATTCAGAGAAAACTGCCGGAGGCGCATTCTATGAAGATACTTTTTTATGATACAAAGCCGTATGACCGCGAGGCGTTTGAAAAGCTTGCAGTCAAATATTCCGACATTGAAATAGACTATCTCAAGACGGATATCTCTTACCGCACCGCGCCGCTCTCGAAAGGCTATGACGCCGTGTGCCTGTTCGTCGCGTCCGATGTCGGCAGGCGGGTCGTGGATATCCTCGCCGAGAACGGGGTCAGGCTCATTCTCATGCGCTGCGCCGGGTATAACAATGTCGATCTTCCGGCGGCGCAGGAGCACGGTATCTCCGTTATGCGCGTGCCGGGGTATTCGCCCGAGGCAATAGCCGAGCATGCCCTCGCGCTCGCGTTCGCCGTCAATCGCCGCATACACAAGGCTTATATAAAAGTGCGCGAGAACAATTTCAGCCTCATGGGACTGACAGGGGTCAACTTCTGCGGAAAGACGGCAGGAGTTGTCGGCACGGGAAAGATAGGCGCGTCGTTTGCGCGCGCCTGCCGCGGACTCGGGATGAATGTTATCGCCTATGATAAATATCGGAACCCCTCGCTCGACTTCGTTCGATATGTCGAACTCGATGAACTTCTCGGCGAAAGCAATCTGATATCTCTCCATTGCCCGCTGACCGAGGAGACCTATCATATGATAAATATCGACGCAATAGAGCGGATGAAGGACGGCGTTATCCTCGTCAACACTTCGCGCGGCGCGCTGATAAGCACGCCCGATCTTATAAAAGGTATAAGACAGCATAAATTTATGGGTGTCGGGCTCGATGTGTATGAGGAGGAGACGCACAATGTCTTTAGAAAACCGCGAGGATGATATACTCGAAACCTCCGTCACGGCGCGACTTCTGTCGTTCCCGAATGTTATAATCACTTCGCACCAGGGCTTTCTGACCCGCGAGGCGCTTGAGTCGATAAGCGAGACCACATTTGAAAATGCCGCCTCGTTCGGCAGGGGAGAGCCGATACAGGCGAATATAGTTAAATATAATTAATGTATGCTAACCATGCGCGGCGGTAAATTTCGCCGCTTTTTTCTGTCCGCTGTTGATTAAATCGCATTTATGTGATAGAATTTTCCCGTAACCGATTCAAAGGAGTGAGGGAGACTTCGGGTCTCGTAAATATAGAAAAACAAGTTCTAGACCAAAAATAACAAATATATCGGCTATTGTTGACATAGTCGGCGCAGTCGCATTTTTTTATTGTTCAGATAATCAACGCCGCAAAACCGAATTTTGTCAGCGCGTCGGTGATGCTCGGATTTTTGATAGCGAGTGCCGTGGCGATAATATTGTTCTTCGTGCTCCGAGTCGTAGGTATCGCGGTCGGTGCTAAGTCATCGAAAGTTCTGACGATAATTTCATATATTGTCGATGCGGCATGGGTCATCTCTATGATATTCGTGCTCAGGAATCTCAATATCTTTTAAGGAGAGTCGGAATGATTTATGCTTTTGTCGCCGCTGTCGTTTCTGCGGCTCTGCTGATATATTTTATCGTCCGTATAGTGCGCGATCCCGGTGATGCAAAATATGCCGTACATATTCCAAGATGGCTTTTCTTCTTCGGCATGGCTGTCTATATTGCCGGCGCCGCCGTCTGCATCGCAATGCTCGCTGTCGGAAAGTTCTTCGTTGCGATTCCGGGTGTTGGCTGTATGCTTTTCGGTGCCGCGGCGATGCTCTGCCAGCTCGATCAAAAGGTCGTGCCTGCGGGCGAGGGGATATATATCTATTCGACCATGTTCGGCAAAAAGAAGCGCTTTAATATTTCTGATTTTGTCTCGATGAAGCGAAACTCCGATTCGCTCACGCTCAAATTCAAGAACGGAAAGATGCATATCGATAACCTTGCCGTTATCAGCGACGGCTTCAGAGAGAGCCTGCTCGACGGCAAAGAAGACTGAATATCTGCTTAGTGCAAAATACGAAGGTCATAATCCGTGTCTGACAATGCGGATTATGACCTATATTTATTTTTCGGCTGTCTTATAAATTTTTTAGAAAAACTGTTAGACAACAACATATGAATGAGCTATCATATGAACAGTGAAACATATGAATGAACAATCATATGAACTATCGCGCAAATGAACGGAGGACAAAAACATGGAACATAACCACGAAAAGATGCTCGATATGGTGAGGCACGAGCTGCCGACAGACGAGCTGCTTTGCGACTTGTCCGATCTGTTCAGGCTCTTCGGCGACACGACCCGCGTCAAGATTTTGTTCTCGCTCTTTGAGTCGGAGATGTGCGTTTGCGCCATCGCGGAGCTGCTCGGCATGACGCAGTCGGCGATATCGCACCAGCTCAAGATACTCAAGGACGCAAATCTTGTCGCCAACCGCCGCGAGGGCAAAACAATCTATTATTTTCTTTCTGACGACCATGTCAGAACAATTATAGCCAAAGGTTTCGAACATCTTATTGAAGAAAGGAACGAGAACAATGAAGAAGATCTTTAAGCTTGAGGATCTGGATTGCGCAAAACTGCGCGGCAAAGATGGAGGCGGCTATCGCCAAGGTTGACGGAGTCGAGAGCGTCAGCGTCAATTTCTTCACCCAGAAGCTGACCCTTGAGGCGGCGGACGATGCTTTTGACGATGTGCTCAAGAAAGTCGTCAAGACCGCAAAGAAAGTTGAGCCCGACTGCACAATAATTCTTAAGTAAGAGGGGTGTCCCCGATGACGAGAAAGCAGAAGAAAACACTGATAAGAATAATCGTATCTGTCGTGCTGACAGGTGTTGCCTGGGCAGTCGACGAGATATTCGGCTTTGAGGGCTGGAAAGCGCTGCTGCTTTATATCACGCCGTATCTTGTGATAGGCTACGATGTCCTGTGGGACGCTATACGCAATATTGCCCACGGTCAGGTGTTCGATGAGCATTTCCTCATGGCTATCGCCACTGTCGGCGCGTTCGGCGTAGGCGATTACCGCGAGGCCTCGGCGGTCATGATATTCTATCAGGTCGGCGAGCTGTTCCAGAGCATCGCGGTCGGCAAGAGCCGCAAGTCAATATCCGCGCTTATGGATATCCGTCCCGACTATGCTGTAGTCGTGCGCGACGGAAAAGAGGAGACCGTGTCGCCCGAGGAAGTTGAGCTCGGCGAGACGATAGTTATCAAGCCCGGCGAAAAGATTCCGCTTGACGGCGAGATAATCGACGGCTCGACTTCTGTCAATACCGCCGCCCTGACAGGCGAAAGCCTGCCCGCAGACAAGACTGTCGGTGACAGAGTGACGAGCGGAACGATAAATCTTTCCGGCGTTATCCATGTTAGAACTCAGAGCCGCTTTGAGGAGAGCACGGTCGCGAAGATTCTCGAGCTCGTTGAAAACTCCTCGGAGAAAAAGGCGAGAGCCGAGAACTTCATCACCCGCTTCTCGCGCTGGTATACTCCCTGCGTCGTTATCGGAGCCGTTGTGCTCGCGATTATACCTCCGCTTGTCTCCATGCTCATGGGCACTCACAGCACATGGAGCCTTTGGAGCAGATGGATCGAGCGCGCGCTTACCTTCCTCGTTGTCTCGTGCCCGTGCGCGCTGGTCGTTTCCGTCCCGCTGTCATTCTTCGGCGGCATCGGCGGAGCTTCGCGTGACGGCATACTCATAAAGGGCGCCAACTATATGGAGACCCTTTCGAAGATTGACACGGTCGTGTTCGACAAGACCGGAACGCTGACGAAAGGCACCTTCGCGGTCAACGCCATTCATCCCGAAAATATCACCGAGGCGCATCTTCTCGATGTCGCCGCCGCGGCGGAGAGCTATTCAACTCACCCGGTCGGCGAGTCGATAGTCGCGGCGCATAAGGACCATATAGACAAGAGTCGTATCGGCAGGATAACCGAGCATGCAGGCATGGGTCTCGAGGCTGTTATCGACGGCAAGACTTATTTTGTCGGCAACGGCAAACTCATGGATATGGCGGGAGCCAAGTGGCATGAGTGCCATATGGCAGGCACTGTTATTCATATCAGCGAGGGCGCGCAGTATCTCGGACATATCGTTATCAACGATGAGATAAAGCCCGATTCCGCAGATGCGATAGCGAAGCTCAAAGAACTCGGTATCAAGAACACCGTTATGCTCACGGGCGACAACGAGCGCGTTGCTGAAGCGGTCGGCAAGCAGCTCGGACTCAGCGCAGTTCACGCAAAACTGCTTCCGTCGCAGAAGGTTGAGCGCGTTGAAGAGCTGCTCGGCGAGGGCAACAAGGTCGCGTTTGTCGGCGACGGCATCAACGACGCACCCGTGCTCACAAGAGCCGATGTAGGCATCGCAATGGGCGCAATGGGCAGCGACGCCGCGATTGAGTCGGCGGATATCGTCCTCATGGATGACAAGATTTCAAAGCTCCCGACGGCGATAAAGATAGCCAGAAAGACTATGCGCATCGTCAACGAGAATATCTGGATCGCGCTCGCGGTCAAAGTGATTATCCTCGTGCTCAGCGCATTCGGTATCGCGGATATGTGGATAGCGGTCTTCGGCGATGTCGGAGTTCTCATTCTCGCTGTGCTCAACGCCATGCGCGCAATGCTGAAGATAAAAGACAAATAAATAATTAATAAATCGGCGGCAGGGGATTGACCTTGCCGCCGATTTTTCATGCCTTATTGAGCTCTCTGCGCTTTGCGCGCCTGACTCTGTTTATGTGCCGCTCGAAGTCGCCGCTGTTCAGAAGCTCGGTCAGCACCAACTGCTCGAATGTCGGCACGGTGCAGGAATAGAACCCTAGCCGCTCTTCAAATGTCTTAACAAGCCTTTTCGGCAGAACCATGTATCCTACACGCAGCGAGGGCGATATAGTTTTTGAAAATGTGTTGAGATATATTACATTGTCGCGGTCTGAGAGCACAAAAAGCGTGTCCGCAGGCTTCTGCGAGACCGAAAACTCGGAGTCGTAGTCCGACTCGACAATAAACCTGCCGCCTTTTTCAGCCCAGTTGATATATTCATATCTCTTCGAAGCGGACGCAGTGACCCCAGTCGGGAAGCTCCGATATGGAGTCGTGTGCAGAACGTCCGCCTTGCTGCCGCTCAGCGCCGCTCCGTCTATGCCGTCGTCCGAGAGCGGGAGAAGCTCGTATCTGACCCCCGCCGCCCTGTATACCTGCTCGATTTTTTTCATATGACGGCGACTCTATCGCGTATGTTTTGTCCCTGCCGAGCAGGTCGACTATCAGCCCGTAGAGATATTCTGCACCCGAGCCGACAATTATCTGCTCCGTGTCAACCGATATGCCGCGGTTTCTCGCGAGATATTGCCGCAGCGCGTCGCGTAATTCGATTCGTCCCGAGTGCGGCGAGCGCTCAAGTATCTCATCCCCGCAGTCCGCAATAACTTTGCGCATCGTCCTGCTGAGCAGCGATAATGAAAATTCGGGCTTGCTGTGTTCGATATTTTTCCTTCGCATCGGCTCTGGCGGTCTGCTGTCGGACGCCGCAAAGCCGTCCGAACGGCGGAAAACAACAAAATATCCGCTTCGTTCGCGCGCCTGGGCGTAGCCCTCTTCGCAGAGTAAATCATATGCGTGCTCTGTCGTTATCGTGCTCACCCCGAGCTCTTCCGCGAGCAGGCGCTTTGACGGCAGTTTGCTGCCGTAGGCGAACGCTCCGCCGACTATATCCGCCCTGAGCTGTCTGTAAATCTGCAAATAGACCGGGCGGTCGTTCAAGTCCACCGTGTATTTCATCTGGTTATATTATTTTCTCCGTTTCTGACTATTTTATATTATCAGCGGTATTGTATAATATTCCTGTCAAAAAAGCAAGGAGGACTTTAAAATGAAAGAGAAAAGCAACACGAAAAGAACCACGCTGTGGATATGTTTGACGGCAATGTTCATGGCGCTCAATGTCGCGATGAGTTCGTTCGGCGTTCCCGTTCCGGGCGGCCACCTGTATCTCAATGATATAATTATCTGCACCGCGGCGATAATCCTCGACCCTGTCGCGGCGTTTATAGTCGGCGGAGTCGGCGCGTTCCTCGGCGACCTGTTCTTCTATCCGCTCCCGATGTTCGTCTCATTGGTTACCCACGGACTCCAGGCTGTTATCATCTCCGTTTTCTCGCATTATGTTCTGAAGAAGCACCCCGTGCTCGCGAGCGGAATAGGCGTCTCGATAGGCGCGGTCATTATGGTCGTCGGTTACTCCCTCGGCAGAGCGTTTATCTACAGCACACCGGAATACGCCGTTATGAAGCTTCCATATCAGATCCTTCAGGCGGTCGTCGGCGCAGTCGTCGGTATGCTCCTGTGCTGGAAGTGTGGAGTGTACAAGCTCTATAACAAAGCGCTTGCAAAAACTTCCGGCGGCAAAAGAGAAGAGCACAAAGAACCGGCAGAGAAAAGCTGAAATAGATTAAAAAACTCTTGATTTTTATATCTTGCTGTGATATAATATCCGAGCATTACGCACGCGAAGCTTTAGGAAGTCGCCCGGTGCGGTGAATTTTCGCCGTTGCGGCCGCCCTGTTTCGCGGAGGAAAAACCAAAGGAGGAAAAACAAATGTCAGTAGTATCAATGAAGCAGCTGCTTGAAGCAGGTGTGCACTTCGGTCATCAGACCAGAAGATGGAACCCCAAAATAGGACTCCCTATATTTTTCACGGAGCGCAACGGATTTACATCATCGACCTTCAGAAGACGGTCAAGAAGCTTGAGGATGCCTATATGGCGGTCCGCGATATCGCTGCAGACGGCAAGGAGATCCTTTTCGTCGGCACGAAGAAGCAGGCTCAGGATTCTATCCGCGAGGAGGCTGAGCGCTGCGGCATGCCTTATGTCAACGCCCGTTGGCTCGGCGGTATGCTCACCAACTTCAACACCATTCAGCGCCGTATAAAGAGACTTGAGCAGCTCAAGACCATGGAGGCTGACGGAACTTTCGATATGCTTCCCAAGAAGGAAGTTATCAAGCTCCAGCTCGAGATAGAGAAGCTTGAGAAGTTCATGGGCGGTATTTCCAAGATGAAGAAGCAGCCCGCTGCTATGTTCATCGTCGATCCCCGCAAGGAGAAGATCGCTGTTCTCGAGGCTCACAAGCTCGGTATTCCGATCATCGCTATCGTCGACACAAACTGCGATCCCGATGAAGTAGACTATGTTATCCCCGGCAACGACGACGCTATCCGCGCTGTCCGTCTTATCTCCGCCGCAATGGCAGACGCTGTCATCGAGGGCAGACAGGGCGAGCAGGGCGACGCAGAGGCTGCCGAGGCCGCAGAGACAGAGGAGGACAAATAATGAACTTCACTGCTAAAGACGTACAGGCTCTCCGCGAAAAGACCGGAGCAGGTATGATGGACTGCAAGAAGGCTCTCACAGAGACCGACGGCGATATGGACAAGGCCGTTGATGTTCTTCGTGAGAAGGGTCTTGCTTCCGCCGCCAAGAAGGCAGGCCGCGTTGCCGCCGAGGGCGTTGTTGTTGCATATTATGATGAGGCAAATAAGGTTGCTTCTATGGTAGAAGTCAACTGCGAGACAGACTTCGTTGCAAAGAACGAGAAGTTTGTTGAGCTTGCAAATAAGATTGCTGTCACTGTTGCGGAAAAGAATCCGGCAGATGTTGACGCTCTCCTTGCTATGACCCTTTCGGGCAGCGATGAGACTGTCTCCGACGCTGTTCAGGAGCTCTTCCTCGTAATCCGTGAGAACATGAAGGTTCGCCGCTTTGTAAGAGTTGAGGGCACTGTTGCTTCCTATATCCACGGCGGCGGCTCGGTAGGCGTTCTTGTTAGCTTTGATACAGACGCTGCCGATAAGGCAGAGTTTAAGGAGATGGGCAGAAACGTTGCAATGCAGATTGCAGCTATGAGCCCCGAGTATCTCAGCAAGGATTGCATCTCCGACGATGAGCTTGCAAAGATGAAGTCGATCACTATCGACAGCTCGCTCAACAAGCCCGAGTCTCTTCCGAAGCCGATTCTTAAGAATCTCTTCGATAAGGCTGTCAACGATAAGCTCTTCAGCGATGAGGATCTTGCAGCTTATGAGGAGCAGAAGAACAACAAGTTCCTCTTCAACTTCCTTTCCGATAAGGCAGTTGAGACTCTTGTCGAGCTTGCAATGGCAAGCAAGGCTGATATCGTTGCAAACAAGATCTTTGCAGGTGCAGTCGACGGCCGTATGAAGAAGCAGCTCAAGGAAGTTTGCCTTCTTGAGCAGGCATTCGTTCGTTCGGATCTCTATGACGGCGATGTCGCAGGCTACATTGCAGATGTTGCTAAGAAGCTCGGCGCTTCGATAAAGGCTACCGGCTTCATCCGCTACGCAAAGGGCGAGGGCATCGAGAAGAAAGAAGAGAACTACGCCGAAGAAATCGCAAAGATGACCGGCAACAAATAATTAAATGAAAAGTGAGGCAGTCGAAAGATTGCCTCGTTTTTTATGCCGTAAATAATTATAAGGGCTGTCGCATTCAGCGCAGATCAAGGAGCAAAAAATAGAAGAGACCGCAATTTGCAGCAAATAATGCAAATTGCGGCTTTGCTTTTATTTCCGATTTTGCCCGCACTTTTTCTTCTTGTAAATGCTGTAGCTCAGCCAGCGCTTGCCTCTGTAGCGCAGGCAGAACGCAATCGCGCGGAACACCCAGTCAACTATCATCGCTATCCAGACGCCGATAGCGCCCATGCCGAGCTTGAGTCCGATTATGTAGCTCAGAAGCAGTCGGAAAGTGAACATTGAAAACAGCGCGATGCACATCGTGAATTTGACATCGTTCGCTGCCTTGAGAACGTTCGGCATCGTGAACGATGCGGGCCAGATAAATATCGCACAGCCGTTGTGAATGATGATGAGCTTGAGCGCGAGCGAATATGCATCGGGCGAGATGTTGTACATCTTGAGCGTCAGCGGCAGGGGTAGCGAGGGATTATTGCGTTCCATATCGCCGACATAAGATAGGTCAGCTTCATCAGCTTCTTCGTGTGCAGTCTTATCTGCTCTTCGCTGCCCAGACCGACGCACTGGCCTATGACCGTTATCACCGCGAGCCCCATCGCCTGACCGGGTATGCAGCCGATTCCGTCGAGGTTATTTGCGACTGCGTTAGCCGCTATCTGAACCGTTCCGAACGAGGTTATAATGCTGACGACAAGTATGCGCCCGAGGTGAAACAGGCTGCTCTCGATGCTGCTGGGTATTCCTATAGAGAGTATCTTTTTATAAGCCCGAAATTCGGCCTGAATTTATCTTTAATCGAGATATAAATCGGATGATCTCTCTTGTGCAGGAGGATGAGCAGGAGGAGCATCGCCGCAAAACGCGAAATAGTCGAGGATATCGCCGCGCCAGCAACACCCCATTTGACTCCGTATATGAGAATGGCGTTGCCGATTATGTTCATAATTGTGGTGATGAGCGAGGCTAACATCGATATTTTCGAGTTGCCCATGGCGCGGAAAAGCGCTGCGCAGCAGTTATATATAGCGAGGAACGGGAACGACAGCGCGATATCCAGAAATATGTCAATGCGGACTGCATAACACCCTCTTCAAGCGTGCTGAAAAAGAGACGGAGCAGCTGCGCCTTGAAAACAAGGGTCAGTGCCATGAGTACAATCGAGATTATAAACGCGATAAATATCAGCTGAGATGCGCTGTTGCGCGCGTCCTTTGCTCTTTTTGCGCCGATGAACTGCGCCGCAACGACTGCGCCGCCCGTAGCGAGCGCGGCAAAGACATTTATCATCAGCGTCATTATCATGTCAACGAGCGAAACGCCCGAAATAGCCTCGTCGCCGAGACCGGATATCATAACCGTGTCGCAGAATCCGACGGATATCGCGAGAAATTGCTCGATGACAAGCGGGAATATCAATTTTTTGAGTGCTTTGTTGCTGAAAAGCGGCTTTCCAGGCGAGGGGAGTTGCAACAGCTTCCATTTGAGACCTCCGTTTGTTATACATATGTATAATAGCATATTTGCTCTGCCAATTCAATCCGTCGGGGCTGTAAAAAATATGCACTGCGGTTTTCCACAGTGCATATCTTTATTTTTTCTTAACTATTCGCAGTTCGCTTATCATAACTCCCGCGTGTTCTTCAAATATCTCGATTTCAACGCACCCGTTGACGAACACATCTTTTGGCAGCTGATATACTGCGCAGACAAAGCCGTCCGGGAGCATCTCGCGGTTGAATTCTTCGTCCTCTTCGCCGAACTGAGCGCCTTTGTATACAATCGTTCCGTTGGCTTTTATCGTCAGGTCGTCGATGCTCTCATCTTTTTTCTGATGATAGGTGACTTTCAGCTCGTAGTCGGTGTCATATCTGAATCCGCCCAGCTTGCACCTGAACGACTGGTTGTCGTAGACTTTGAAAAGGCAGGTCGGGAGACTGCCGTTGTTGACATCGGGGCGGTCACCCTGGAAGTTCATGTATATGCCCTCGGGGCCGACAACTTGCTCGCACCCGAGCACTCCGAAGCCGTGCTCCGCGACCGAGAAATAATATTCGTCGCTCTCGACTTCGTTGCGCCTGACGCTGCGAATCATGTATTTTTAGCCTCGTCATCGGGCATCGACTCAGCCTTTTCGAGCCGACCCATAAGCCATGCGCGGTCGGTGTTCGGCAGGTCGATTGTCTCGAGCACTGCGCCGCGTTCCCAGCTGTTGGCGCAGTAGCGCTCAACATCCGTCTGCAATCCTATCTGTTCAAAAAGCTCTCCCGCAATGCGTTCTATATCCGCGCGAAGCGCCTTTTCACGTCCGTCCTCGGCATTTTTGAGTATATCCTTTGCGCTCGCGAGCCTGCCGGAGAGAATCTCGCGTTTCGCTTCTTTTATCGCTCGCAGTTCGACTATTCGCTTGTGTCTTAAATATGCGTCGCACTTTGCGCGGAACAGGCACTGGTTGAACCGCCAGAGCTTCACGACATCCGGGTATCTTTCGGCGAGCGACTCCCAACCTCTGAGATTGTCGTCAATGCCGGGATTCTCCGCCGGATCTGTCTGCCAATTTAGCTCAAGCCCGAGTATCCTGTCTGCAACCTCGCTTGCCGGCAGAGAGGGGAAATACAGGCGCGAATAGTCCTCAAGCGAGTCGCTGACATCGACATCGGGGAAAAAGTCCATGTCGCTCCAGATGCATTTGTTGACATCGTCCGTTATGCCCTCGGAATATGAAACACTGCCGACAACATATCTGCGCGTGAGGCGGTGAATCTCCCTGTATTCGCAGGGTCGGGGATTCGTGCATTCGCGGCTGAGTCCGGCGGCGAGTGCATAGTGCCAGTCGTCGCGGTCGAAGTGAACCGGATATTCGCAGCGCACGTTGTGCGTTATGTCCGGATAAAATCTTATCGGATATTTTGCGGGCACTCTGCGGCGCAGCTCATCCATCTCAAACGCATGGTTCGGACCTGTTATAATGCCGTCAATCTCGTCCGGCAGCTTTTGCAGCTCGCTTATGAGCTTTTCGCCCCAGTTCGGTATCGAGTGCGGCTGCTGAGCGGACGGCCACATCTCGGCGTTCGGATGATATTCCTTGAGCAGGCGCGAAAAATCGCGGCAGCGGCTTATAAATTCGTCCGCGTCGTAGTCGCCGGGGTCGCCTCCGGGCGGGAACATTACATTTATCCTCGGCGTGCGCTCGAAAACGCGCCTGCGCCGTTTTTCGGCGTCCTCAAGGCTCTCGCGGTCGTTCGGGTACCAGAGCGACACATCGAGGTCATATTCGTCCGCGATTTTTGAAGCTTCAATGAGAAAGTCCTGCGGGTCGTATTTCATCAGCCTGTTCTGCTGCGCTCCGAGCCCGTCATACGGAATGTGCTCAACCGTGTTGCAGCCGAAGAACATCAGGTCGAGATAATATCTGCGATAGTCCTCCAAATCCCACGCGTCGTAGCTGTTTGGCGTTGTGCGGTAGCCGAGCTGGTGACCCCTTATGCGCTTGTCGGGCTTGTATTCTCCGCCGATATCCTGTATGAGCGTGATCTTTTCGCCCGAGACTTCGATTTTTCTCAGGAACATGCCGATGGCGAATATCAGTCCGCGTATGCCCCGCGCCCTGAAAACAAGGCGGCTGCCGATCTGCTCTATTTTATATCCGTCGCGCAGACCGTTCGGGTCGGCGATAAGAGATATGTCCGCTTCTTCAGAGTCGGTCATTTGCGGCATAGCTCCCGTTCTCGATTCTATTTCTCCGCGCAGTATCTCTGCGGCTTTGATTGCGTCGCCGCCCTGCGCGAAAATTTTAAGATTGCTATATTCGTGTCTCATTTTATCCTCACTCAAAAAGCTTCTTCATCATTTTAAGCCCCTCTGCCGCTTCGGCTTCAAAGTCGATGCAGTTGGCTTCAATGCTCATTCTTCCGTCGTATCCGGCTTCCTTTACGGCTTCTGCGAACGGCGT
>ENA-OQKI01000213-OQKI01000213.1-human-gut-metagenome-genome-assembly--contig:-NODE-213-length-13340-cov-3.325740_pt1 | contig 13340 bp, 9 predicted proteins | sample MGYA00242778_ERZ504798 | MGnify/ENA primary metagenome ERZ504798 (study PRJEB26092, sample SAMD00036414) | human gut metagenome | host: Homo sapiens | study: EMG produced TPA metagenomics assembly of... | reverse complement strand
CTGATGGCGTGGTGTTCGGTCATAACTCCTCCGTTCGCAGGGTGCGGTTATGCACTCATTTTGTTCACTATACTGCCCGGATGTCTAAACGTGTTGGCTTAATTGTCTGCGTGGCGCCATAAATCGGCGGGCGGACGCGTTGGGGCGCTTGTCTATTTGTGCTGCTACCGCGCTGGGGGTGGTTTTGCCGCCCGGCACCCTCGCGTTCGCCGGCTATCGGCATAAGAAAAGGAGGGTCGGTTTACCGGCCCTCCCTGGGTACGAAGTGCTGGGGTACCGTCGCTTGTTTGCTCTGCGACCGTGTTTCCCGTTGCGCTCGCCAGTCGCTTAGCGCTTGATCTCGATATCGTCGAGCTTGACGTCCATGGCCTCGGTCTTGGCCTTGGCAATGTCATCGGCAAACTCCAGAGACTTCATCATGGTCTCGACGGCGTCCTTGTGCTCCTCGACATTGTCGATGCTCACGTAAACGCTGCCGCCGCCTGCTTCGGTGAAGTACTCAGTCGTTACGCCGCCCGAGTGTGTATAGGAAGCGTTGCGCCAAGTCTTGCCGTTGTACTTGACGGGATCATTCTCGGTCCACTCAAAGTTGGCCTTCCATTTGGCCTCGTAGTCGAACAGCTCGTCGGCGTTCTTGTCGGAGTCGAAGACAGGGATGAAGCGATCGCTGGCGTGCTCGCTCTCGGTGAACTTAAACTGGGCCCTATCGGCGGTGTCGCCTGCGACGTCCGTGATTTCGACGCCCTCGGGCACCTCGACCTTAAACCAAATGAAGTCGGTCCTCATATCCACGGCTGGCTTTTCTGCTCCGCCGCCACCGCCACTGCCAGCAGCGCCACCGCTTCCGCCGCAACCCACCAGGGCAACCGCGGCAAAAAGACTCATGCAGAGGGTGAGAATCGCAAAGGCCTTCTTTTTCATGGTCGTGTCCTCCTCGATCTGTAACCGCCCATGGATTACCTGTCTTTACTGTACGCGCGAGCGGCTCGTTCGGGTGGGCCATGTGTCCCATTCTGGGGGCAGGATTTGCGCCGACAAGTGGCAATATACGCGGGCACAAAAGAGGGGAGGGCCGATGTCGTCGGCCCTCCCCGGGTTGGGCGCCCGTTGTTTTAATGGAGCGCATGTGCGCGGGTGCGCATAGGCACGTGCGGGTGCCCCGTTACTTGATCTCGATGCTCGAAATCTCGACTTCGCGTGCCTCGTCAACTGCTTTCTTCATGTCGTCGGGGAACTCGATGGAGTTGAGGAGTGTCTCGGCTTCTTTCTTGTGCTGGTCGAAGTTCGAGATGAGGACGTAGACGCTTCCCGGCTCAACGTCGGTAAAAAGCATGGTTGAGATGCCGCTGTTGTCCTCGAATGTTCCGACGAGCCACGTCCTGCCGTTATACTCGACGGACCCGCCATCCTTCCACTGGAACGTATCCCCCTTCTTTTCCGCCTGGTCGGCGTGGGATTCCTCGGCCGTCAGCGCTTTTTTCCAAACGGGGATAAAGCGATCGGCCGAGGCGTTCTCGTCTTCGGGGAAGGTGAGCTGGACCCTGTCGGCATTCTTGCCGGCGGAGTCGCTTACGCCGACGCCCTCGGGCATCTCGACCTTAAACCAGATAAAGTCGGTCTTCTTGGCGACGGGGACCTTTTCCTTGCTCTCGCTCTTGGAGGCGCTGCCGCCGCCCGATGCGCTCCCGTCGCAGCCGACAAGGGCAAACACGGCAAAGAGGGCGATGCAAAGGGAAAGGATCGATAGGGTCTTTTTCTTCATGGTGGCGTCCTCCTTGTCTGCCAGGGACATCGTGTGCCGCGGATCGCTGGGGCGGCGGTTACGCATGCACATGATGCCTTTGTTTGCTGTGCGGTTATTCCTCCATTCGTCGTCCGGTGTCGTGGCGAGCGTTGCCCCAACATAGGGCTCCTTACCTATATGTATGCCCCAGTTGCCGCTGCCCGGGAGTCTCGAAACGTGGGCCATGTGTCCCATGTTTGTGTCGCTGCCGCCTATCGTGTGCCATAGAAATCCGCGATGGCCAGGTGCGCTGACGCTCATGTGCTTATGGGCTAGACTTAGCACCATTATGTGATCGATGCGGTCGGTCGGCGGTTGCCGCTCGACCGATGTATATGACTTGAAGGTGCATGTGTATGAGCCAAGAGATGATGGACAAGACCTGCCGCGGGTTTGCCGAGGCGCTTGCCGCGCGCGAGCCGGTGCCCGGCGGCGGCAGCGCGAGCGCCTTTGTGGGTGCGCTGGGCGCCTCGCTGTGCGGGATGGTCGCGCGCTACGGCGCGACCAACCCCACGCTTGCCGATCGCGCGGATGACCTGACGCGCGCGTTTGCCCAGGCTGATGAGCTGGCCCAGGAGCTTGTCGAGTTGGTTGCCGAGGACGTTCGTGCCTATGGGCAGGTGTCCGCGGCGTACGGTATTCCGCGTGACGATCCGGCTCGAGCGACCGCGATTCAGGATGCGCTGCATGTGGCCGCTATGCCGCCGTATCGCATTATGGATGCCTGCGGGCGTGCACTGGCGCTGCTCGAGGACATGGCCGACAAGGGTTCGCGTCAGCTGCTGTCCGATGTGGCGTGCGGCGCCGTGTTCTGCCGTTCTGCTATGCAGGGCGCGAGCTTGACGCTCTTTGCGAACACCACGTCTATGAAGGATCGCGCTCGTGCTGAGGAGCTCGAGACGGCGTGTGATGAGTTGCTCGACATGTGGTTGCCGCGCGCCGATGCGCTGGCGCGCCGCGCCGCCGACGCCGCAAGGAAGAGGGGATAGCCATGGCTGAGCTACTGAAGGGTGCTCCCGTCGCCCGCGCGTTGACTGAGGAACTTGCTGCTCGCTGCGCAGCCCTGCGCGAGCGGGGCGTTGTTCCGACGTCGGCTATCGTGCGTGTGGGTGAACGCGAGGACGACCTATCCTACGAGCGCGGTGCGCTCAAGCGCTGCGAGAAGGTTGGCATTGAAGCTCGCCGCGTTTTGCTTCCCGCCGATGTTTCGCAGGACGAGCTGTTGGCGGCCATCGAGGACATCAATACCGATTCGTCTGTTCATGGCTGCCTGATGTTCCGCCCGCTGCCCGCCGGCCTTGACGAGGACGCGGTTGCCGCGGCACTCGATCCTGCCAAAGACGTTGACTCCATGACGCCGGCTTCGCTGCTCACCACGCTTTCGGGGCGCGGCGAGGGTTTTGCCCCCTGCACAGCCGAAGCCGTGCTTGCTTTGCTGGATCATTACGGCGTTGAGCTGGATGGGGCCAAGGTCGCGGTCGTTGGTCGGTCGCTGGTGATTGGCCGTCCCGTTGCCGCCATGCTTACGGCTCGCAATGCCACAGTGACGACGTGCCATACGCATACGCACGACCTTGCTGCCGAGTGCCGTGCTGCCGACATTGTGGTTGCCGCCGTTGGACGCGCGCGTACGATTGACGTGGATGCGGTTCGAGAGGGCCAGACGATCATTGATGTTGGCATTAATTGGGACGAGGCCGCTGGCAAGTTGGTGGGTGACGTCGATTCTGATGCTGCGGAGCCGGTTGTTAACGCCATCACGCCCGTGCCGGGCGGCGTGGGCGCTGTGACGACGGCGATCCTCGCCAAACACGTGATCGAGGCGGCCGAGCGCGCATCGAAATAGGCTTTTGACCACAAGGGCTGCCGAGGCCGCGGTTTCGCCCTTTCTGCGCCGAAGCGATACACTGTTATCGTTTGATTTCTTCGCTCAAGGAGGATGCGCATGCCGTGCACAACGATTTTGGTTGGTAAGAACGCGAGCTACGACGGGTCGACGTTGGTTGCTCGCAACGAGGACTCGTCCAACGGGGTGTTTGAGCCCAAGCGCATGCGCGTGGTGCATCCCGACGAGCAGCCGCGCGTCTACACGAGCGTCCTGAGTCACCTGACCGTTGAGCTGCCCGATAACCCCATGCGCTACACGAGCGTCCCCGATGTTGTCCCGGGCCACGGCATCTGGGCCGAGGCCGGTTTCAACGAGCTCAATGTGGGCATGTCCGCAACCGAGACGCTCACCACCAACGAGCGCGTTCGCGGCGCCGACCCGCTCGTCGACTACGTGCCCGCCAAGGGCAACGAGGGCGAGGACGGCTATGTTCCGGCGCAGCCCGGCGGTCTGGGCGAGGAGGACATGGTGACCCTGGTGCTGCCATATGCCAAATCCGCCCGCGACGGCGTACGCATTCTGGGTGACCTGCTCGAGCGCTATGGCACCTACGAGAACAACGGCATCGCCTTTAGCGACGTGGACGAGATCTGGTGGCTCGAGACCATCGGCGGCCACCACTGGATCGCCAAGCGCGTGCCCGATGACGCTTATGTGACCATGCCCAACCAGCTGGGTATCGATAGCTTTGACCTGGATGACGCCGAGGGCGCCCAGGCCGACCACATGTGCTCCGCCGACCTGCGCTCCTGGATGGCCGAGTGGCATCTGGACCTGACGCTGGGCGTCGAGGGCGACGGTCCGGCCGCGGTCTTCAACCCGCGCGAGGCCTTTGGCTCGCACAGCGACAGCGACCACGTCTACAACACGCCGCGCGCCTGGTATATGCAGCGCTGCCTTAACCCCAGCGATGTGTGGGACGGTCCCGAGGCCGACTACACGCCCGAGAGCGATGACATCCCCTGGAGCCGCGTGCCTGAGCGCAAGGTGACCATTGAGGACATCAAGTACGTGCTTTCGAGCCACTACCAGGGCACGGAGTACGACTGCTACGGCAGCAAGGGTACGCCCGCCACACGCGGCGCCTATCGTCCCATCGGCATCAACCGTAACAGCCAGCTCGCCGTGCTGCAGCTGCGCCCCTATGCGCAGCCGGCCTACCGCGCCGTGCAGTGGATGGCCTTTGGCTCCAACTCGTTTAACGCGCTGGTTCCGCTGTACGCCAACGTCGAGACCATGCCCGAGTACTATGCCGACACGCAGGCTCGCGTGACGTCCGAAAACTTCTACTGGGCCAACCGCCTGATCGGCGCGCTGGCCGACGTCCGCTTCCATGAGTGCGGTCGCGCGGTCGAGGATTATCAGGAGAAGGTCGGTGGCATGGGCCACAAGCAGATCCATGACGTCGATGCTGCCGTAGCCGCTCTGCCTGAGGCCGAGGTACCTGCCGAACTTGCACGCGCCAATGAGGCCTTTGCCGAGCGTGTTCGCGTAGAGACCGATGCTCTACTGGGTAAGGTGCTCTACACCACGAGCTGCGCCATGAAGAACTCTTTCGCGATGAACGACAACGTGAGGTAGGGATTTCCCGTCGATCGAATAGCGCTAAAACGCTTTGTCGCTTTCACCCAATCTTGGGTACAAGAACGCCAATGCAGTTGTTCATGATTGGAGCCAACCATGGTTATGAAATTCGATCAGCTTGTTAACGGTGCCATCAACGTGGGCTTCGGCGCCGCTGCCGTTGCCGTTGAGGGCGGCAAGAAGGTCCTTGACGACCTCAATACTAAGGGCGAGCAGGTCCGCAAGGACGCCGGCACCCCCGATATCGCCCGCAGCGTGTCCGATATGTTCGAGCAGGCCGGCGGCACCATTTCCGACCTGACCGAGCGCCTGGGCATGCAGGGCGAGACTGCGGCGCAGCGCGTGCTCGACGAGCTCATCCTGGCCCGCGTCCGCGTTATGACCGCCCCCGAGCGCACGGCCTTCCTGGCCCATGTGCGCGACATCGTCGACTCGGTCGAGGACAACGTGACCTCGGTGCCCGTCGAGTCCGTTGAGCCCGACGATGCAGAGGACACCGAAGAGGCCGAGTAGCAGCGCAGATGGCAGATTCCACCACTGATTACAACAATCTAGATCCCTTGGGTGACGAGACGGCGGTTGTCGATGAGGTTGAGGCCGCCGTCTCGGGCGCTCGCAAGAAGCCGCGCGCTGTCGATATGGTGCCCGAGGAGCCCGACGCGATGGCGCCGGACGAGGAATACCAGCTCACGCCGGCGGGCCGCCGTGAGCGCATTGGGCAAATCGTTCGCCTGGTCAAAAAGTACCGCGTATGGGATAACCTCACGCCGGTGCGCCTGCGTCGTCTGCTCGAAGAACTCGGCCCCATGTTCGTCAAGATGGGGCAGATTCTGGCTAACCGCTCCGAGATTTTGCCGCAGCGGTTTTGCGACGAGCTGCGCCGTCTGCGCTCCGACGTAGAGCCGGTGCCGTATGAGGTAGTGCTCCGCTGTTTGGAAGAGGAGTACGGCCAGCGCCTGGGGCAGATGTTCGACGCGATCGACCCCAACCCGCTCGGAAGCGCGTCGCTCGCGCAGGTACACCGTGCCCGTCTGGTGACAGGCGAGGACGTGGCCGTTAAGGTGCAGCGCCCCGGTGCGCAGCAGGTGATGGCGCAGGACATCGACATCATCCGTTCGGTGGTGCGCATCGTTTCCAAGTTCGTCAACACCGATCAGTTTGTTGACCTGCACGGTGTGGTCGAAGAGCTGTGGACCTCATTTCGCGAGGAGACCAACTTTTTGGCCGAGGCCAAAAACCTCAACGATTTCTATGACTTCCACAAAAGCGTGCACGGCGTTTCGTGTCCCAAATCCTACCTGGACCTTTGCACCGAACACGTCGTGGTCATGGACTACATCGACGGCATCTCCATTGCCGATCCCGAGCGCCTGGTGGCCGAGGGCTATGACCTGGAAAAGATCGGCTCGGCGATCGTCGAGGACTATTCGACGCAGGTGCTCGACGACGGCTTTTTCCATGCCGACCCGCATGCGGGAAACATCATCCTCAAGGACGGCATTGTCTACTTTATTGACCTGGGCATGGTCGGGCGCATGTCGAGCCACGACCGCGGTATCGTCAAGGATATGATCTTTGCCGTGGCCGAGGGCGATGTGCCCAAGCTCAAGGATTCGCTCATGCGTTTTGCCGTGACGCGCGGTGATTCGGCCGAGCTCGATCATTCGGCCTTTTTGTCCGATTTGGACTTTATCGTAGCCGACTTTGCAGGACTCGATCTTAAGGACCTGGATATCGGCGAGTTTTTGACCTCGTTGCTAAACCTGGCGCGCAAAAACGACGTTGAGCTGCCGAGCGTGGTGACGATGTTCGCCCGCGGCATGGTGACGCTCGAGGGTCTGCTGACCGAGTACATGCCCAACGTCAACATGATCCAGATCATCCAAGCGCACATCAAAAACGAGAAGAGCGCCTATGCGCGCGTCCGCGAAATGGGGCGCGACTTTGCGGCGAGCAGCTATCGCGCGGCAAAAGGCTCGCTCGAGGCGGCCGAGTATCTGGGCTTGGCGTCGCGTATGCTCACGCGCGGCCAGCTTAAGGTGAACACGCAGATCATGAGCAGCGATAAGGCGCTGCGGCAGCTGGGTGGAATCATCGACCGCATGTCGATGGCAATTGTGATCGCCGGTCTGTTTATCGGTTCGTCGGTGGTGTACTACGCGCGCATCGAGCCGGTTGTGTTTGGTATCCCGGTCATTGGCTTTATGGGCTACGTGAGCGCGCTGGTGCTTGCGCTGATGCTGGGCCGCGAGATCTGGCGCAACAGTCACGGCGGCAAGCGTTAACGATTTCCTGGGATCGGGGGAAACGGATCATTTTGCCTTGCGTCGCGCCGGTGTGGACTGGTCCGAACAAAACTATGCCGGTTTACGGGGCTCGAGTGCCGAACCTCGACCATGCCGGAATCCGTGCTTTTAAAACCGCAGGTAGATGAGTCGTTGGTTTTCGAAAATGGCAGATATGGTTGCGAGGTGCTGATTCGGCGCCGTAATCCGGCATAGTTTTGAAACGGACTGTTCTTGCAAGGTCCGACGACAGTTCTTCCTATCGCAAACCATAGCTTTTACCTTGGGCTTCGCCTGTGTGCGGGGCCCTTTTGCGTGATACCATAACGACAGTAATAATCGATGGCCTAGATGGTGGTGCGGAGACGCACGAATGCGCGGTTTTCCTGCGCGTTTGGGAGAATCGGGGTGCAAATCCCCGGTGTACCAGTACCGTAATTCCTCTTGGCTCGGGATGTTCGCGTCGCAGATCGGACGACGTGCCCGAGTCGTTAAGGTTAAGTCGGATCGCCTCCCATCTTGCATGCGGCTGCAGCTTTTGCCGCCGGTGTGCATAGGGCTCTGGAGGGAAGGGGGACCCCGATGGGGGTACTCGAGCGCAATATGCGCGATGACGTGGGGCAGCCGCTGGGCAATGCTCCAAGTGCAGACAATAGGAGACAAATGGATATGTTTGAGGACGAGCGCAAGCGCGCCTCGTTGCGTCGCCATGGGGCGATCGCGCGCGGCGTAGCCAAGCGCGGCCTGGTGGCATTCCTGGCCTTCGCGATGGCCTTTGGCACCACACCGGCCCAGCTGTGGGCCGATGGCGCCGAGGGCATTGCCGAGGCTGTGGCTCAGGCTGCGACGCCGAGTGAGGACGCAGCGCTTGCGGGCGGTGCCGCTGAGCAGAGCGGCGCCGAGGTTTCGGATTCTGGGAGCGCGCCCGCAGCTAGTGCCGCCACAACAGGGGCGGCAGCTGGCGACGAAGGCCCGGCGACGGGGGAGAACCCTGCCGCGAGCGAGCAGTCTTCGACGGTAACCGCTGACCAAGCAGGATCTGCAGCCGCGGCTGCCGTCCAGACGGAGAGCCCGATAGAAACCGGCGATGTCGCCAAGAAGCAAGTCGAGGTCTCGTTCTCGATTATCGGCACCGATGCCGACGGCAAGGCTCAGACCTGGGTGGCACCTACGCAGCTCAAGCTCGATGAGGGCGCGACGGCTGCGGATGCCTTCATTAAGCTGCAGGAGAAGACGGGCTTCAAGGCGAAGTACGAACCGAACACGGCATACGGTTTCTACCTCGAAAGCATCACATCCCCGAGCGATGGCCGCACGCTTGCCTACGACCCGACGACTTATGCCTTCTGGCAGCTGTTCGTCGACGGCGCGTCTTCCTCGGTTGGCGCGAGCAGCGTCAAGCTCACCCAGGGGCAGAAGATTGAGTTTGCCTATACGGCTGGTAGCTCGTCCCCTGTCGTTAAGGACCAGGTTGCCGCAAATGTGACCGTCATTGGTCGCGATGCCCAGGGCAAGACTCAGACTTGGGTCGATAACGCGCAGTATGTGGTGACGTCCGGCTCGAGCGCACTTGACCTTACGAAGGTCGCGCTCGAGGCGAATGACATCGACGCCGTTGCTGCGGGCTCCTTCATTCTGAGCCTTAAGTACAACGGCGTTGAGCTGGGTACGCCGCTCGATTATTCGACCTATTGGCAGCTGTTCATCAACGGCAAGTCGAGCGACTACACGGCAGACAATGTCACCATTCATGCTGGCGATACCGTTACGTGGTTCTACGGTGGCTGGGGCGACCAGTTGCCGTCCGATTCCGTCCATGCTTCCGTTCAGGTCCTCGGTAAGGACAAGGACGGCAAGCAGCAGGTTTGGGCTTCGACGGGCCAGACGAGTCTCAAGGCGGGTTCTACTGCCAAGGATCTCCTTGAGCAGACCGGCCTTACTCTCGATGCTGGCGAATCGTCTTGGGGCTGGTTCCTCAACGGCATTACTTCGCCGTTCGATGGTAAGTCCTATGGCTGGGATGCTGCGACCAATAGCTATTGGCGCTTCTACGTAAATGGCAAGTTCGCCGACGTTGGCGCCGGTGCCTACAAGCTCCAGGAGGGTGACGCCGTCACCTTTATGTATGGTGCTGACGCCGATGCCCTCCCCGGTCAGGTTCTTGGGTCCGTCGATGTTATCGGTCCCGATGTCAACGGCAACAATACTCGCTGGGGCTCGGCAAGCAATGTTTCTCTGCCCAAAGGCTCTACGGCCCAGGACCTTATTGAGACGGTTCTGAAGGCGAAGAGCGTTGATTACAACGCCTCCCAGAGCGGTGCATACTGGTTCCTGAATTCCATTACTTCGCCGTTCGATCACAAGCCGTATGTCTGGGATGCTGCGACCAATAAATATTGGCATCTGTATATCAATGGAGAGCCCTCCTTACTCTGCGCCAATCAGATTACGCTCAAGAGCGACGATAAGGTTACGCTTGCCTATACCACCGACGATTCGCCCATGCCCGATCCCGACAAGATTGTCGTGGACCCGAGTGCGACGACTCCTGATTGGGATGCCGAGTGGGCCGGCTACGGCAACAGTGGCAACGGTTCGACCGTAACGGATGCCAAGACGCCTGCGCAGGCCGCTGGTCTTAAGTGGGCCTTCGATTGGAAGGCCGAGTCTGGCCAGCAGTATGCCAACTGCAGCGAGCCTGTCATCGCTAACGGCTTTGTGTACATCGCGACCGAGAACGAGCTCATTAAGATCGATTCGTCCACGGGCAAAAAGGTTGCCTCTGCGCCGCTTGCCTCCAAGGTGAGCTATACCTCTCGTCCGATCTATACCAATGGTCTTATCATCGTTCCGCTCAACGGCGGTGCGGTCCAGGCGATTACTGCAGACAAGCTGATCTGCAAGTGGCTGACGCCTGGTTTGACGGACTTGACGCAGAGCTCCTGCACCGTCGTTTCGGACGGCGAGTACGTCTATGTAGGCTCGGTCGATATTTCGTATGACGAGAATTACAACGCGACCTACGGCAACGGCTCCTTTGCGCGCATTAAGATTGCCACGGGCGAAGTTTCTTGGCGGAACATCGACCCTGCCGAGGGCTATTACTGGGCTGGTGCTGCGCTGACGGATAAGTACGCCATTGTTCCTACGAGCGCGGGCACGCTTAAGTGCATTGATAAGACGACGGGCGATGTCGTTTCGACTATGAAGCTCGGCGCTCTCGCGAACGCCGACTGTGTCGCCGATCCGTCCAATGGTTCGACCTTCTATCAGATGACGCACGATGGAAAGCTCCATGTGATTTCGCTTTCGGCGAAGGGCGTACTAAGCGAGCAGAAGACGGTCGACCTGGGTCTTACGAATAACATGAGCGCCCCGGCGGTCTCTGGCGACAACTTGATTGTCGGTGGGCAGACGGCTACTGGCTCTGCTCTGGCTCTCTATAATCTGAAGACCGGTAAGACCACGATGGTCACCGCTGCTGACGGTAAAGAACTGCCGGCCGGATTTAACGGTATTGCTGCTACTCCGCTGGTGAGTGTTCAGGGCGGCAAGACCTATGTGTACTTCACCGTTAACAGCGCGGATAGCAAGGATTACGTCAACTACTCTGCTGGTGGTGGCGTGTATCGCTATACGCTCGGCGATGCAGAGGCGACGCAGATTTATGATGCGGCTGGCCATTACCAGCACTGCGACTCTCCGGTCATTGCCGATGCATCTGGCAACCTGTACTACATCAATGATTCGGGTACTCTGTTCAAGCTGGGGGCTGTCGAGTCTTGGACGGTTGCCTTTAATTCCAACGGCGGGTCTGCTTGCGACACTAAGTTCGTTGCTACGGCCGACGGCAAGCTGGTCAAGCCGGCCGATCCGACGCGCGATGGCTACACTTTTGGCGGTTGGTATACCGATGAGGCTTGCACGCAGGCGTATGACTTTAGCACGCCGGTGACGGCCGATCTGACGCTGTATGCCAAGTGGACCAAGAATGCTGTTAACCCTGGCGGCAATGGCGGCTCTGACACTAATGGTGGCAACGGTGGCGCTGGCAACGGTTCCGGTGCTGGCACGGGCACGGGTTCCGGCTCCGGCACGAAGGGCCAGCAGGCCGGCGGCGCTATCGCCCCGGGTCATAAGCCGACGACCAAGACGACGGTGTCGACCAAGACCGAGACCAAGGACAACAAGTCCGACAAAAAGGACACCGATAAGTCCGATAAGAAGGACGAGAAGAAGTCTGACAAGAAGTCTGACAAGAAGGACAGCAAGTCCGACAAGAAGTCCGATTCCAAGTCCGATACGGGTGCTGCTTCCACGACCACTGCTAAGAAGTCCTCTAGTGCTTCCGAGCAGGAGACTGGCACCAACCCGCTCGCCATTGTTGGCGTTGCCGCCGGCGTCATCGGTCTCGCCATCGTCGGCGTGTTCGTGTTCACCAAACGTCGGTAGGTGAGGGCTGTGTCCAATAAATCCAAGGACGCTGACCCCAAGCAACCAGATTCCTCGTTTATCCAGCTTGACGATGCAAAGCAACAGGGCGCCGCTTCGGCGGCGTCCGCCCCTCGCCGCAAGACGCTCCTCGGCGTCCTGACTGCCGCGTGCACCATTCTGATCGTCGTCTCGCTGGGTTTCGTCCATCCTTCCGCAAGCGGTGCCTGGTCCATCGACTGGATCATTCAGACCGTGACGGGGGAGAGCGTCGTCACCAAGGACACCAAGGCGTCTGGCTCGACTACGACTTCGGGCGAGGCCAGCTCCGAGGAATCCAAGTCATCGAATGATGTAAAAGACGAGTCCAAGGACGATTCCGAGTCTTCAAACAAGGAATCGGATAAAAGCTCGGATAGCAAGAAGTCCGATGGTCGGGACGGCAAGAAGTCTGGAGATAAATCCGCTGCCCAGAATACGGGAGCCGGCGATACTTCCAATGTGTCTGGCGGTGCTTCTTCGGGCGGCGGTCAGTCGTCTGATGGAGCCTCCAGCTCTAATGGCGGAAGCGCTCCCTCGGGCGGACAGGGCGGCTCGCAGGAGTCCAACTACGTTACGGTGTCGGTTTCGGTCACATCGAGCGCCGTGGGCAATCCTGTGTCTTCTGGTGGCACCTTTACCTTTAACGAAGGCGCTACCGTCTACGATGCCCTGTGCGCGCTGGGCCTTTCTGTCAACGCACATGGCTCGTCGTACGGCACGTATGTCTCCGCGATTGGTGGTTTGGCCGAGAAACAGTACGGCGGCACGAGCGGCTGGATGTACTCCGTCAACGGCACAACGCCCATGACGGCCTGCAGCAACTACGTTCTCTCCAACGGCGACAACGTGGTCTGGTATTACGTTACAGGCTAGAGGCTTCGACATAGCGCGCCAGACGGGCGGTTCGGACAGACATCCGGGCCGCCCGTTTTTCATGCGAATGGGATTGGGTCGCCGGGTCTCTCGGCAAACAAAAAACCGGTTGGAATGGGAATTCCAACCGGTTATACATTCAAGCAAATAGCGAATCGACTACGACCGTGCGCCCTCGAGGAAGAAGCGGCGGCTGAAGTAGTTGTACCAGGTGACGAGGAACGTGGCGATGGCCTTCATGGCCTGGTAGCCGATGCTCAAAAAACGTGACGCCCACAAACATGTACAGGTCGTTGAGGCCCAGGCCGATCACCGACAGGATGGTGAAGATCGTAAACTCGCGCTTGCGGCTCATGCCCTCGCGATGGTCGAACACGTACTTCATGCTGAGCCAGTAGTGACCACGACGGACGTGATAAACGAGATCGTGGTGCTCAATCAAAAAAGTCGAGGT
>ENA-OQKI01000211-OQKI01000211.1-human-gut-metagenome-genome-assembly--contig:-NODE-211-length-13383-cov-3.595881_pt1 | contig 13383 bp, 8 predicted proteins | sample MGYA00242778_ERZ504798 | MGnify/ENA primary metagenome ERZ504798 (study PRJEB26092, sample SAMD00036414) | human gut metagenome | host: Homo sapiens | study: EMG produced TPA metagenomics assembly of... | reverse complement strand
GGCGATGTCTACACCGATCCCGAGAACCCCGTTGAGCTCGAACCCATCGAGATCGACCCGCCGACCCTGTCCATCGTCTTTGAGGCTTCGACCTCCCCGCTCGTCGGTCGCGACGGCGACATCGTGGGTGCCCGTCAGCTCAAGGAGCGCCTGTTCAACGAGGCCGAGAACAACGTGACCATGAAGATCGAGGAGCTCGAGGACAAGAGCGGCGTCGAGGTCTCGGGCCGCGGCATTCTGCACCTGTCCGTCCTGATGGAGTCCATGCGTCGCGAGGGCTTTGAGTTCCAGGTTGGCCGTCCCCGCGTTCTGTTTAAGAAGGACGAGAACGGCAATAAGATGGAGCCCGTCGAGCAGGCCGTCGTCGAGTGCCCGGACGAGTACTCGGGCAAGGTCGTTGAGGTCTTCGGCACCTCCGGCGGCATCATGACGAGCATGGATACCTCGGGCATCGTGACACACCTTGAGTTTAAGATCCCGACCCGCGGCATCATGGGTCTTAAGAACCGCATCATGAACGTCACTCACGGCGAGGGCGTGTTCTACCACACCTTCCTGGAGTACGGCCCCTATGCCGGCGAGATCGGCAACCGCCAGAACGGCGCCATGATCTCCATGACCACCGAGAAGGCCGTCGCCTACGCTCTGGGTACGCTGCAGGAGCGCGGCCAGCTGTTTGTTGAGCCGGGCACCGAGTGCTACGAGGGCATGATCGTGGGCGAGCGCAGCAAGGCCGGCGACATGGTCGTCAACATCGCCCGTACCAAGAACCTGGGCAACCAGCGTTCCTCGACCTCCGATATCTCCGTCCAGCTGGTGCCGCCCCGCACCTTCTCGCTGGAGGAAGCGCTGGAGTACATCGCCGACGACGAGCTGGTCGAGATCACTCCCAAGAACATCCGCCTGCGCAAGCGTCTGCTCAATGCCACCGACCGCAAGAAGGCCGCCGTCCGCGCCGGCCAGGTCAACAAATAAGCGCTGGGCTTTATAGCGACTAACAAGAAAGGGCGCCGACCGCGATGGTCGGCGCCCTTTTTGGTGCAAGGGGACGGGTTCGTTTGCACCACGGCGGAGGAGGTTATCCCCCCGAGCGGCTTTTCAAGCAAAGTTAAGTTGTTTAAACATATACATGAATCATTGAAATACAACCGCTTTAATGCATAAACGGTAACAGGTAAATATCAACTGGTATTAAATTAAAAGACCTATTTACCTGCGGTTTACATGACTGGTATCTATATTGTATTTTATGCATTGTGGCATAGACGAACCGTCTTAGAAGTTGCTCCCCGATGGGTTCTTGCAATGCGCTAGGTAGGTTCTCGTTGATGTTGGGGTTTGTGTTCGATCCGACGATTCGCCGTATTCCACAACGTGTTGTAGGAATTAGGGGACAACTATGGACGCACACCGCTCACGGTCGCTGGGTATGGCGGCCCTGATCTTCATTTTAATTAGCCTCACCGCCGCAGTTTTTCACGGTGCAGCCCCCGTGCGCGCCGAGGATGCGACGACACCAACGCCGATTGAGATCAACGACGATACGGCAACGGTTGAGGTCAAGCTGTATACCGATGAGAACCATAATCAGCCTTTGGGTGATACTGCCGTAACGTCTACTTCGAAGCTCTACGGAGCTTTTTCGGCACAATTTAAAAGCGTAAGCGCTTCGTCTGGAACACATCGCTGTCTATGAGCTGCCAGGCACCATCGTCGTTGATGACGCAGGTGGCAACCTCATGGAGGGTTCGGAATCTTCTGCCGCCCAAGCTGGCACGTGGAAGATCGAAGGTAATAAGGTTGTCTTTACGTTTGACAAGGGCTGGCTTGAACGGAATCCTGCGAACATTCATGTCGCGGCAAACTTCTCGTTCCAGCTTAAAACCAAGAATGTCGGTTCTGGTAGCAACGCATCTTTCGTGTTTCCTGGTGCGGGAATGATCAATATCCCCACCAAAGACGGCAAAGTCACAGGGACGAAGTCGGGGACCTTCTTCCAGAGAGCAGATGGCGTGGCCAAGGTTACCTGGACCGTTAAACTCACCGTCGAGTCGTATGCCACGAATGTCAAGTTAACCGACGCGCTGGGCGACAACTTCAACTTTGTGATAGGCAGCTTCGCACTCGACGGCACGAAGCTCGAACCCCAGCCGAAGATCGACAGCCAGGTCGCGACCCTCGACAGCCTGGGCAATCTTTCCCAGGGCGACCACACGATCACGTACGAAACGGAGCTGAAGAGCGGCGTTTCGGCAAACAGCGGCGATTTGATCAAAGCTGACAATACGGCAATGTGGAATTGGGCTGGTTCAACCGACGGCGACAACAAAACAGCTACGGCTGAGCCTGTTACATTCGGCTACGACATGATTGACAAGTCCAACGGATCGGGCACACCGTCGGACATCAAGTGGACGGTCAGACTCAACCAAGGCAAGCTCAAGGCCGACATGAGCGGCTACGTGTTCACCGATTATCTGGACGGAAAACAGACGTATACGGGCAACTACTTTACGGTTTACAAAGGCGACTCGGAGGCGAGCGGAGTCGAGATTGAGAAAGGCAACCTTGACCCAAAGGAACAATCCTTTTCCTATAAGTTCCGGGATAACCTTGAGGATAAGTACGCCACCTACTGCATCGTTTATCACACAAAGATGAACGACACGAGCTCGTACGGCACCGTGCGCAACAACGCGACCATCGAGCGTGAAGGCTCCGTTTCCGGTACCGATGAAGGCAGTTTCACGCCGCAGCTGACGGGTGTTGTGCCGATCACCAAGAGGCTCGTGAGATCCAATGAGGCGACGACGGGCAGGGCGACATGGGAGACGAAGGTCGCGCTGAAGGCGATCGTCAATGCGGTCCATCCAGACGAGGTGACGGTGAAGGACACGTTTCAGTCGGCATGGTCGCAGAAACTTGGTGTCGACGAAAGCTCCATTACCATTAAAATCGGCGATACCGTGCTGGAACGGGGCGCCGACTGGAATCCAACGGCTAGCTTTCCGGGTAATGAAACAAAGGAAAACTACGACCTCAAAATCATCGTTACCAACAAAGTGAAGGACGCCCTCGAGAAAGAGGACTACGCCGTTATCACCTACGACACCACATCAGAAGCGCTGTCGGGCTGGTACTCAAACTTTGCGTCGGTCAGCGCGCCGGGCCTGAAATTAAAGTGGCCGTTCACCGAACCCGTCAAGTACGTTGTCAACCAAGAAACGAAGTCCGCGGTCGAGAAGCCGGAAGCGGAGTCGAAGGTGTCTTGGGTTGAGAACTTCGATTGGCATACCGTTGACGGCTCGGATGAGAAGGGCGCCTGAATCGTCGGCTGGACGGTGTATGCAAACCGCCAAAAGGGTAATAAGGGCGCAAATGGCGAGTTCGAATACTTTGGAGCTGGAAAGCTGGGCGGGAAACCGCTGAATATCATCGACACCCTTCCGGACGGTATGAGCTATGTCGCGAATTCCGCCAAGTTCACGCTCGTGCAGAATCCCTACGATCAACATACGGGGCTTGGGCGCGGAGGCGAGGCCAAGGAGGTCGTTAAGAGTCGGACACTTGCCGCTGGCAACGTTAGCAGCAGAGGCAACACGGTCACTTTCTCCATCCCCACGACGGAACTCGGCGACTACGCCGGTTACGCTAAGCTTACGTATCAGACGGCGGTCAAGCGTGGTGAGCTCGATACCTCCACAAACGAGGTGAAGTTCACCAATTCTGCGCGCGCCAAGTCGGGAAGCAAGAAATTCGACTATGGCAGTGGTGCTGTCATCATTAAGAACAACGTCATCAAGAAGACCGGCGAACAGGTCGACAATAGTAATCGCATCAAATACACCATTTTCGTTAACGAGTCAGCTGTCGATCTTAAGAGTGACACTGGTGTCCTCGAGCTGGTCGATACCATGGATGCCAAGTGCACGTTGGTGCCGTCGACGCTTAAGATCTATGAGCGCGTGAACAACGATTGGTCTGAGCTGGCCGATAAGGATTATTACGTCAAAGATGGAGCAAATCAACAACGAATACTGGCTCATGTACGAGATTGACACTTAACGTGCCCGATGAGAAATACCTCAAGGTCGAGTACGAGGTCATCCCGAGCGGAAATCCTGGCAACAAGGTTCCTCTTTTCCAATACCGCCATGCTTACGGGTGTGAAGGACGGTTCTGCGACTGATGATCAAACATGGGAAATCAAAAAAGCTTCTGCCAGCGCAGGTGGCAACGGCTACGGCATCACGATGACCAAATACGATGCGCAGCAGGTCGGTGCGACGCTCAAGGGGGCGGAGTTCGCACTCTACAGAGTGGATATGGGCGGGGAGAGCGCCAGATCGTTGTTTGCCACCGCTAAGACCGATGACAACGGCAATATATCGTTCGGCACGAGCGACAGCGCGATGAACAGTTGCGTGCTCTACCAGCTTGAGGAGACCAGGGCGCCTGTTGGCTACGCCAAGGCCGAGCCTACGTGGATCATGCTCAAGGGCAACGAAAGCGACGAGGATTATCAAACTGCGCTAGCTAAGGCGAAGACCATCGCCGGCGGCGCGGAGATCGTAGGCGATGACAAAAAGGACGAGATTTGGGTCTATGACAATCGTCTAAAGGGATCCGCAACAATCCAGGCTAAGAAAGTGCTTGAAGGTGGCACATTCAAGAAGGGACAGTTCTCGTTTACACTTAAGGATGGCGACGGCAGGGTGCTCCAGACGGTGACCAACGACGCCGAGGGCAATGTCTCCTTCAACGTCGACTACAACAAGGCCGATACCTACACTTACACCATCTCTGAGGTCGTCCCCGAGGGTGCCGAGAACAATGTCAAGGACCATATCGCCTACGACACAACCGTGCACGATGTTACGGTTAACGTGACTATCGACAATGAGCATGAGCAGCTCGACACCGTCGTCACGTATGACGGTGCCTCCCGGGAGTCGCCGACCTTTACCAACAAGTATTCGACCATGCTTCCTGAGGCGGGCGGTGCCGGCTTGACTATGACGTATTTGGCTGGTGCATCGCTGCTGTGTTTTGCTGCGACATGGATGCATGCTCGTCGCCATCGCGATCAAGATCGAGGTGGTCGCCGTGAATAAGGTGTTTCGTCATTTGTTGACCGTTGTGGCAATAGCCATGGTTGCCGTCTTCTCTTTCGCGATTGCCCCTGGGACGGCCTGCGCGGCGGGCACCGGTGCCATTACGGTGGGCGGTACAGTTGCGACGCGGTATGACGCGTACCAGCTCTTTTCGGCGACCGTTGCCGACGATGACGATGCTGGCCAAAAAATTGCAACTGACGTAACGTGGGCGAATGACACGGTTCGTCAAACTGCTCTTTCGGTGCTGCATGATGCGGGGCTTGATAGCTCGGCATCGACGGCGCAAGAGGCTGCCGAGTGGCTGAATGCGGGCGGACATATGTCGACTGCGCTGACGGCAAAGCTTGCCCGTGCGATTTGCAATGTCGGTGTACCTTCTGTGGCCCTTAACGCGGGCACGACGGCCGAGCTGCCCAGCGGATACTGGCTCATCGTCGCCGACGACGACGCCATCGCCCAGGGCGAGGCCGGCACCGCGCCGATCGTGGCACTGGTCGGCGGCAGCGCCGTAACCGTCAAGCCCAAGGCGGCGACCCCCAAGGTGTTCAAGCATGTGCTGGAGGACAACACCGCCGACTGGCAGAAGGCCGTCGACGCCACCGTGGGCGACGATCTGTACTGGCGCCTCTCGGCCACGGTCCCGGCGGGCCTCACGGCCTACGACGCCTACACGGTGCAGTTCGTCGACACCATGAGCGCGGGGCTCGACCCCTCCAAGGTGGCCGCGAGCATGCGCGTGTACGTGGCGGCGGGCGCGGACGGCGGCTTTGACGCCGTCACATGTGAGGGCGGTAACGCCAACTCGACGCTGGCTAAAGGGTGGACGGACATTACTTCACAGTGCAGGGTCTCGGTCGAGGGCAATGCCTTCACCGTGCGCACCGGCGACCTGATCGCCGCGCTCGGCGGGGCCGACGCCTTCACCGCGGGCGCCCGCGTGGTTGCTGTCTACAATGCGCCGTTGGGGGCCAACTGCAATCGAGGCGCCACCAAGGGCAACCCCAACGAGGTCTACCTGCGCTACCCGCGCTCTCCCCTCGCCGACCAGTCCGGCGACGCCGGCTTCACCCGCACGCCGAGCGACGATGCGTGCGCCTACACCTGGGGTCTCAGTCTGATCAAGCGCTCAAGCTCGGACGATAAACCGATCGCGGGCGCCAAGCTGCGCATCATCGATGACCGCGGGCGCATCCTAACGACTGACGGCTCGTGGTCGACGGATGCCGACGCGTGCGTCACCACGGGCTCGGACGGCCATGTGGAATTGACCGGTGTGGACGCGGGCGTCTATACCGTCGAAGAGGTCGCGGCACCCAAGGGCTACACCGCCTTTGGGGGCAAGCGTACGGTGACGGTTACGGCCGAGGGTCTGGACGTTAAACAGGTGGCGGCCGCGAAGCCCAAGGTGACTGTATCGGTCGAAAAGCCCTCTGCGGGTTGATGCAGCCGATGCCGGGACGGGTTCGATTGAACTGTCGGTGCTCAACACCCCAAGCAAAGAAGTAAGTCGAGGCTTTATGCCCTCGACGGGAGATAGAACGTTGGTACTGGTGGCGGTTTTGGCTGCCATCGGAGTGGCGGCTATTGTTGTCGCGTTCGTCATCAAGCGAGGAGGAGGTCGCCGTGAAAAATAATTGCCCCCCTTGCTCAGTGGCGTACTGCCTCCGTAGCGAGTGACGCGCAGGCCTACCGACCTGATGATCATTGGTTTTGAAAAAGTTACTAGAGAACCCTCCAAGAAAAGCGGGGCACCCGGTCGAATGTGACCGGGTGCCCCGCTTCGTTTGTCGGTGCAAAGAAACCTGACCCTTTTACACCACCATAAAGGTGCCTGTCCCCTTTGCGGCGGTTGGTGGCTAAGCGGTGGGGAGTCCTGGCGTGTTAGCCGGCTGCTGCGGCTTGAGGCGGGCGTTGCGCCAGATGATTTGGATGATGTAGCCGAGCGTGAAGACAAAGGCCACGCCGCTGATGAAGCCGCCTACGAGGGGGATTGCCGTAAGCGCGCCCGCGATCACGCCGCCGGCGGCTGCCATGGCGTAGCGGTTCTGGTTGTGTCCGACCATGCGGGCAATGGCGCAGCCCGCGAAGGCACTCGACACCAGCGCGATGCCAATAACACCGCACATGAGGGCTCCGGCAAGCGACAGACCAGCGATAGAGATAATTAGCAGTAGGACGGCGGGGACGATAGCAATCGTGCCCAGAAGACCGCTCACCCACAGGGGCATGGGGCGCTGGTGGAGCATGCCGGCGGCGCTGGCGGTTGCGCGCGGAAAGACGAGTTCGAGCAGTAAGGCGACAAAGCAAGTCGAGAGTGCCGCGGCGACGATACCGCCGATGGCATCGTTAACGGTGGAAGTATCCTCGCTCTCGGTGCGGTCGATCTTGAGCGCGCCGACCTCGGCTCCCGCGGCGCGCTCGGGGTCCTCGGAGACGTGCGCGTTCACGGTGCCGGTGATGTGGGCGTTCTTGCCCAGGATGAGCTTATCGGCCCAAACCTCGACATCGCCCTCGACGGTGCCATCGATAGTCACCGTATCGCCCGCAAGCGCTGCCGACTTGGTAGAGCCGCGCAGGGCAACCGTCTCGCCTATCGCATAGAAACAGTTGGCGGTGCTGTCGGAATTGAGCACGACATGCTGGCCGGCAACGGTCACGCTGCCATCAACCGTAGTCTTGGCAATGTCGATGGTGCGCGCCGCCAAGCGGACGGCGCCGCCCACCGTGCAGTCGCGGATGGAGAGGCTCTCGCCTGCTGCAATTATGTCGCGGCCGATGGACGCATCGTCCAAGTTGAGGGCCTGACCTGCCCAGTACAGGTCACCTTCGACGCCGGACGAATTGGCGTCATTGTCGGTCGCAAGTACGTTGCCTGCGGTGTCTGTGCCGGCGAACGACGCCGTGGGAAGTGCGGTGACCGCTAGGGCGACGAGCGCGAATAGGATCGTGATGCGGACCCACGCTTTACGGCGCTGGGTCGACGGGAATTGATTACAGGGCATAGTGAATCCTTCGTCAGATGCTCGACATACACCTAACAGGGTACCCAACGCGTGGGCGCTCTAAAAGAACCTCTCGGTTGCATTTCGAAGGGTCGTGCCGTGCTGTTTACTTTTTACGGTGCAAGAAGCGCGCGATATCTTCTTCGGTGGGGCTTTTGATGTCAAAGCGCAGCGAGAGCCAGCGCAGACCCATGGTCACGACAACGCATACGACCAGCGCGGCGACATTGCTCATAATGCCGCTCATAACGAGACACACATAGCTTGTCGATCCGGCGATGGCGGCGATGGCATAAAAGTTAGTACGTTGGAAAATGCCCGGAACCACGCCCATAAAGCCATCGCGCAACATGCCGCCGCCCACCGCGGTGAAAAAGCCCATCATGATGCACACCGCCGGTGCAAAGCCGTAGACCAGCGCCTTGTCTGCTCCAGTGGCGGCGTAGATGCCGACCGAGATGATGTCGAGCAGGGGAATGAGTTTTTCGGGCTTGTCGACGATTGCCGGGAAAATATAGATGATGGCTGCCGTGGCAATGGAAAGCGGCAGCGCCATTGGCTGGTTGAGGATGTAGACGTTGCCCACCTGCAGCGTCATGTCGCGTAAAAGACCGCCGCCCAAGCCACAGACCACGGCGAGCGCAACTGCACCCACCAGGTCGAGTTTGTGCTCGCGCGCGACCAACACGCCCGAGATTGAAGCCGCGACGACGGCGAACATTTCGAGCCAAAACGGGATGGCGACCATGGCATCCGTGGCGTGTGAGGTAACGGTCATAGCGGCGACGACGGGCAAGATGGGGTCCTTTGGATTACGGATTTGGACAATGCCCGTACATAGTACATGTTCGGCGCCGATTGCGACCCTATTGCTCGGCAAACGGTCAGGACTGGATGCGGGCGTAGGTTCCATGTTTGGGGATCTGGGTCGATGCTGAACGCGATGGGGGCGTGGTTGAATAGGAGGGATGTCTAAATTTTGAGCAGCGCTCAAAATTTATCCGGTCGGCTTACGCCGACCGCGCTGCGCTAAAAACGCGCCACTGGCGCGTTTTCTTTACGCTCCGCGCCCTGGCGGGTTCGAATCCCTCCTCCTCCGCCGTATTTGCTTGTAAGGGACTCTAAACAAAAAAGCCCCCGTTTTCGGGAACTTTTTCAACCAAAATGGCGGAGGAGGAGGGATTCGAACCCTCGTGACCTTATACAGGCCAAACGGTTTTCGAGACCGCCGCATTCAACCACTCTGCCACCCCTCCGCGTGGGGTAAAAACAAAGCAGGCTCGAAGGCCTGCTTTGGAATTAACTGGCGGAGAGTCAGGGATTTGAACCCTGGAGACGCTTTTGACGCCTACACGATTTCCAATCGTGCTCCTTCGGCCACTCGGACAACTCTCCGTTAAATGCGAAAGTCAGTATACACGAGGAATCGCAAAGTGCAAACAGAAAAGTTGGCATTTTTTAAAACGCTTGGCCGTGCTTGGCGCTGCAGTGGGGCTTGAGGTGCCAAAAAACGGCTTCCGACCAGCGTGGTTGATCAACTCAATTGTTCAAAAAAGGGTATTCATAAGCGACTTGGCAATGAATTTAAAAATCTTTGGGTGGTGCTGTGGGCCACTGGTATGCATTTTGCGACCACAGCCTTGTGCCCGTTGACCTGCGGCTTGGCTCAGCTTGTCCCCACGGCACCGTATCTTGTCAACAGATCCGTCAAGCTTTTGGTCAGCATTTGGTTGGAATGCGCATGAAACGTCGTGTGAGTATGGGCATATGTGGAGGTCATGAGGTTGTAGCTGCATATTCTTGCAGCCTGGGAGGTTGAAAGATATTATTACCAAGTCTTTTCCTGCTTCAGGCGCACCTTCACGACCTGAAGCCACATTTGCCCAGAGGAGGTGACAATATGAAGGCTTATGAACTGCTGTTCTTTGTTGACCCGTCGCTCGACCCCGAGACTCGTCTCGCTGTTATGAAGCGTATCGATACCACGATCGCTGAGGGCGCTGGCAAGGTCGACTCCGTTGACGAGTGGGGCAAGCGCAAGCTCGCCTACGAGATCAACGACCTCACCGATGGTGACTACACCCTCATCAACTTCCACGCAGATCCTACCCAGATCGCCGAGCTTGATCGCGTCCTGCGCATCACCGACGCTGTGGTCCGCCACATGATCGTCCGTCGCGACGACCAGGAGTAAGACTGTCGTTTTGGACTGGGCTTGTGCCCCAAGAGGAAGTAGTGAGTTATGAGCATCAATCGAGTGAACATCACCGGTAACCTCACCCGCGATCCCGAGCTGCGCGCCACCGCCGGCGGAACCCAGGTTCTGTCCTTTGGCGTCGCCGTCAACGATCGTCGCCGTAACGCGCAGACTGGCGAGTGGGAGGACTATCCCAACTTTGTCGACTGCACTATGTTCGGCACCCGCGCCGAGGCCGTGAGCCGTTTCCTGGCAAAGGGAAACAAGGTCGCGATCGAGGGCAAGCTGCGCTACAGCTCTTGGGAGCGCGACGGCCAGCGCCGGAGCAAGCTTGAAGTCATCGTCGATGAGATCGAGTTTATGAGCTCCCGTGGTGGCCAGGGTGGCTACGATCAGGGCGGTTACGCCCCCGCAGCTCCCGCGCCCGCAGCACGTCCTGCCGCACCGGTGGCCACGCCGCCCGCGGTCGACGTCTACGATGAGGACATCCCGTTCTAAGGGTTGTTCACCTATTTTTGAGTGAGAGGCGGCTTCGGTTCGCCGAAGTTGCCAAATGAAAGGTATTTTGACATGGCTAATGATTTTTCTGCACGTCAGCCGCGTCGTAAGTACTGCCAGTTCTGCAAGGAGAACACTGAGTTCATCGACTATAAGGACACTCAGCTTCTCCGTAAGTACATGACCGATCGTGGCAAGATCAAGCCCCGTCGCGTCACTGGCGCTTGCACGCAGCATCAGCATGACATCGCCAACGCCATCAAGCGCGCCCGCGAGATGGCTCTCCTGCCGTACACCGTCCCCGTGGTTTCCTCTCGTGGCAACCGCGACCGCGGCTAAGAAGGGAGACGCATCATGAAGGTTATTCTTCTCGATGAGATCAAGGGCAAGGGCGGCGAGGGTGACGTCGTAGAGGTCGCTCAGGGTTACGCTGAGAACTTCCTGTTCCCCAAGAAGCTCGCTGTTGCCGCCACCAAGGGCAACCTCAAGCAGCTCGACGAGCGTCGCAACAACATCGCCAAGCGCGAGGCCGTCCGTCTGGCTACCGCCAACGAGACCAAGGCTGCCCTCGAGGGCAAGCAGGTCACCGTTGACGTCAAGGTCGGCGACGAGGGCATCCTCTTTGGCTCTGTTACCGCCGCTATGATCGCTGACGCCATCAAGGCTCAGCTCGGCATGGACATCGACCGCAAGCGCGTCGAGCTCGGTAAGCCCATCAAGGTTGCCGGTGCCCACACCGTTGCCATCTCGCTGTACCGCGAGATCAAGGCCGAGGTTGTCGTTCTCGTCGGCGTTACCGCCGAGGAGCTCGCTGCCGAGGCTGAGGTCGAGGAGGCCGCTGAGGTCGCCGAGGCCGAGACCGCCGAGGTCGAGACTGAGGCTGCTGCCGAGTAGCATTTGCTGCAACGCAACAATCTTGTTCTAAGAAGGGCGCTCTGGGAAACCAGGGCGCCCTTTTGTTTTTTGCGCTGAGTGAGTGTCATGGTGAACGTTGCGTCGAAGTCCTATATACAGGACCGTTCATCCGTTTGGTTCGGTGATGATTGGCGGCGCGCGGCGCGTTTTGGGACCGTGGCTGATACTATGGATGCTCGCAAGCGATATGAATGAGGATGCTCATGGCATATGACGATAGGGAGACCGGGCTGACGGTCGAGGACCGCGGCTCAAAGTTGGGTCTTCCCCAAAACCAAGATGCAGAGGCCAATGTACTGGCCGCTATGCTGCTATCGCCCGAGGTGGTCGAAGAGGCCCAGGTCGAGCTGCAGCCCGATGACTTCTACCGGCCCATTCATAAGACCATCTATACCGCGATGGTCGATATGTACAACAGCCGCATTCCCATCGACTCCATCTCGCTGATCGATTACCTGCGAAGCATCAACAAGCTTGATGCCGTGGGCGGCGAGGCCTACATTTTGGAGTTGATGGGTCAGACCCTGTCGCTCGTCAACTGGCAGCACCATGCCGCTATCGTTCGCCGCGATTCGATGCTGCGTGAGCTGATCGGCGCCACCAACGAGATCAACGCGCTGGCCTATAACGCTCCCACCGATACCAAAGAGGTCGTGGAGCTGGCCGAGAGCAAGTTGCTCAAGGTCACGGCGCGCGAGGTCAAGTCGAGCTACAAGACGCTGACCGAGTTTATGGTCGAGGCCTATAACGAGGCCGAGGAAGTGTGCCAGGCCGGCGGCCAGGCTGCGGGCGTGCCCACGGGCTTCCCGTCGCTCGACCGCATGCTCATGGGTTTTCGCGAGGGCCAGCTCATCATCATCGGCGCCCGCCCTGCTGTGGGTAAGACGTCGTTCGCCCTGAATCTGGCGCTCAACGCTGCCGCGGCCGGTTATACCGTCGGCTTCTTCTCGCTGGAGATGTCGGGCAAGGAAATTGCCCAGCGTCTGATTTGCGCCTACGCCATGATTTCGATCAGTGACTTCCGCATGGGCCGCATTAGCCCCGAGCAGTGGGCCAATATCAACGAGGCCACGCAGACCTTGTCCAAGCTCGATATTCTGATTGACGATACGCCCGGCACCACAGTGACCGAGATTCGCGCCAAGAGCCGCCGCATGCTCCACAACAAGGAGAAGGCCATCATCATCCTGGACTACCTGCAGCTGGTGAGTCCTCCGCCGGGACGCCGCTCCGAGAGCCGTACCGTCGAGGTCTCCGAGATGTCGCGTGGTCTGAAGATCATGGCCAAGGAACTCAAGATCCCGCTCATCGCGCTGTCGCAGCTCTCGCGTCAGGTCGAATCCCGTACCGGCAAGCGCCCGCAGCTTTCCGACCTTCGTGAATCGGGCTCCATCGAGCAGGACGCCGATATCGTTATGTTCTTGGACCGCTCCGCCGACGAGGCCGAAGCCTCGCGCGACGATCGACCCGACGAGGGCGTTACGCGTATCGTCGTGGCCAAGAACCGTTCGGGCCCGATTGGCGACGTCGACCTGATGTTCCTGCCGCATCCACTAAGTTCTATGAGCTTGAGTGGGGCACAGTGCCGAGGAGTAGGACAGGGCGCCCGTTGCACGGGGTATACGTGGGTAATGTTTTTGTCGTCTTCGTGCGT
>ENA-OQKI01000209-OQKI01000209.1-human-gut-metagenome-genome-assembly--contig:-NODE-209-length-13543-cov-3.783468_pt1 | contig 13543 bp, 8 predicted proteins | sample MGYA00242778_ERZ504798 | MGnify/ENA primary metagenome ERZ504798 (study PRJEB26092, sample SAMD00036414) | human gut metagenome | host: Homo sapiens | study: EMG produced TPA metagenomics assembly of... | reverse complement strand
GAGCGTGTGTATTCAAGTAGAGCCCGGTCGCTCCGCCCAGCTCAACCCCGGCGACGAGCTCAAGCTCGGCGAATCCACTACCTACGCCATCCTCTTCGGTGCCCTCTAGCCGGCAGATAGGGACGTTTCTTTTCTGCCGGCACTTGGGGACACTCCTTGGCGCGTCAGAGCCGATTGCCCGGGAACACAGGGACCATTTGGCCCTTGGCGGTCAGTCGAGGTAAACCTTTACCGCCCGCCTATATTTGCCGCTATTACACTTGACGGCGGGGTACAATAAACCCGCATGCGGATTTTCGTTGCGGGCGCCTCCCATCGCCGGGGCGTGCCCGGGGAGCATCCGGCATGCGGCCTTTGCGGCGCTCGGTCATGTGCAAGACGGGTAGCTGGGCCTGTGGAGCGCGTGCAGCCCTCCTCGCCTTGGCATGCCTTCTCTCCACGCCATGTGCCTGCTGCTCAGTCTGCCTGCCAGATGATTGGAAGCAACAGCGAAAATCCCATCACGCCAACATCCCGGCGATCGCCGGGGCCTGTATACCTATATGAGAGGAGAGGGGTATATGGCGCGTAAGTTTAAGTCTATGGACGGCAACGAGGCGGCCGCATATGTTTCGTATGCGTACACCGAGGTAGCGGGAATTTATCCCATTACGCCGTCCAGCCCGATGGCCGACCATGTCGACCAGTGGGCGGCCCAGGGTCGCAAGAACATCTTCGGCACCCCGGTCAAGGTCGTCGAGATGGAGTCCGAGGCAGGTGCGGCCGGTACCGTTCACGGTTCGCTGGGCGCCGGTGCTCTGACCACCACCTACACGGCTTCTCAGGGTCTGCTCCTGATGATCCCGAACATGTACAAGATCGCGGGCGAGCAACTCCCGGGCGTCTTCCACGTCTCCGCGCGTTGCGTCGCTTCCCACGCCCTGAACATTTTTGGCGATCACTCCGACGTCATGGCCTGTCGTCAGACCGGCTTCGCCATGCTCGCCGAGGGCAACGTCCAGGAGGTCATGGACCTCTCGCCGGTGGCTCACCTTGCCGCCATCGAGGGTAAGACCCCGTTCCTTAACTTCTTCGACGGCTTCCGCACCAGCCACGAGATCCAGAAGGTCGCCATGTGGGACTACAAGGATCTGGCCGAGATGTGCGACATGGACGCCGTCCAGGCTTTCCGCGACCACGCGCTCAACCCTGAGCACCCGCACACCCGCGGCAGCCACGAGAACGGCGATATCTTCTTCCAGAACCGTGAGGCCTGCAACAAGGTCTACGACGAGCTTCCCGCCGTCGTCGAGGGCTACATGAAGAAGATCAACGAGAAGCTCGGCACCGATTACGGCCTGTTCAACTACTACGGCGCACCCGATGCTGATCGCGTCGTCGTGTGCATGGGCTCCTTCTGCGACGTGCTCGAGGAAGTCATCGACTACCTCAACGCTCACGGCGAGAAGGTCGGCCTGGTCAAGGTTCGCCTGTTCCGTCCGTTCTCCATCAAGCACTTTGTCGACGTTCTTCCCGAGACCGTCAAGAAGATTGCCGTCATGGACCGCACCAAGGAGCCGGGTTCCATCGGCGAGCCGCTCTACCAGGACGTCGTCTCCGCTCTCTACGAGGCCGGCAAGACGGGCATCAAGGTTGTCGGCGGCCGTTACGGCCTGGGCAGCAAGGACACGCCTCCCGCGTCCGCGTTTGCCGTCTTCGAGGAGCTCAAGAAGGACGAGCCCAAGCGCGAGTTCACCATCGGCATTGTCGATGACGTGACCAACCTGAGCCTGCCCGAGGCCGAGGATGCGCCCAACACCGCAGCCCCCGGCACCATCGAGTGCAAGTTCTGGGGTCTGGGTGGCGACGGTACCGTCGGCGCCAACAAGAACTCGATCAAGATCATCGGCGACCACACCGACAAGTACGTTCAGGCCTACTTCCAGTACGACTCCAAGAAGACCGGCGGCGTCACCGTTTCGCACCTGCGCTTTGGTGATTCTCCGATCCGTTCGCCGTACTACGTGACCAAGGCCGACTTTGTCGCTTGCCACAACCCCAGCTACATCGTTAAGGGCTTCAAGATGGTCCGCGACGTCAAGCCGGGCGGCACCTTCCTGGTCAACTGCCAGTGGAGCGACGAGGAGTTCGCCGAGCACATGCCCGCCGTGGCCAAGCGCTACATCGCGAACAACAACGTCAACGTCTACCTGATCGACGCTATCGACCTGGCCGCCAAGGTCGGCATGGGCAAGCGCACCAACACGGTGCTCCAGTCCGCCTTCTTCGCGCTGGCCAAGGTTCTGCCCGCCGAGGACGCCCTGCAGTACATGAAGGACGCGGCTACCAAGTCCTACATGAAGAAGGGCCAGGCCATCGTCGACGCCAACCATAAGGCCATCGATGCCGGCGCTACCGCCTTCCGTAAGTTCGAGGTTCCGGCCGACTGGGCTACCGCTGAGGATGCCGCTCCCGTCGAGCTCTCCGAGGAGACCAAGTCCGCTATCGCCCAGCAGGTCAAGAATCTGCTCGAGCCCATCGATCGCATGGATGGCGACAGCCTGCCCGTTTCCGCCTTCGTCGGTTGCGCCGACGGCCAGTTTGAGCTGGGCGCCTCCGCATACGAGAAGCGCGGCGTCGCCGTGGTCGTTCCCCACTGGGACGAGACCAAGTGCATCCAGTGCAACCAGTGCGCCTACGTGTGCCCGCATGCCACCATCCGTCCGTTCGCGATGACCGAGGACGAGGCTGCCGCCGCGCCCGAGGCTACCCGCACGCTCGACGCCATGGGCCCCAAGGCCAAGGGCATGAAGTTCACCATGGCTGTGTCCCCGCTCGACTGCATGGGTTGCACCAACTGCGTCAAGGTTTGCCCCAAGGGCGCCCTCGAGATGGTTCCCACCGAGCAGGAGATGGACCAGCAGCCCGTTTGGGACTACATGGTCGAGAACGTCTCCGAGAAGAAGGAGCTCATCGCGGCCAACGTCAAGGGCAGCCAGTTTAAGCAGCCCTACCTGGAGTTCTCCGGCTCCTGCGCCGGCTGCGCCGAGACCGCCTATGCACGTCTGGTGACCCAGGTCGCCGGCGACCGCATGTTCATTTCCAACGCCACCGGCTGCTCCTCCATTTGGGGCAACCCCGCTGCCACCGCTCCTTACTGCAAGGACAAGGACGGTCACGGCCCGGCGTGGAACAACTCACTGTTCGAGGATAATGCCGAGCATGGTCTGGGCATGGCCGTTGGCTATGAGGCCGTTCAGCACAAGCTGATCGCCGCTACCCAGGACATCATTGCTGCCGATGGTCCGTCCGATGAGCTCAAGGCCGCCGGCCAGGCTTGGCTCGACTCCGTCAACGATGCCGAGGCTTCCAAGACCGCTGCCGCTGCCTACGTTGCCGAGCTTGAGAAGTGCGGCTGCGACGCCTCCAAGGCGATCCTCGCCGACAAGGCTTACCTCACCAAGAAGTCCTTCTGGATCTTCGGCGGCGACGGCTGGGCCTACGACATCGGCTTCGGTGGCCTGGACCACGTCCTGGCTTCCGGCCACAACGTCAACGTCTTCGTCTTCGACACCGAGGTCTACTCCAACACCGGCGGTCAGGCCTCCAAGGCCTCGAACCTGGGCCAGGTCGCTCAGTTCGCCGCTGCCGGTAAGGTGACCAAGAAGAAGTCTCTGGCCGAGATTGCCATGAGCTACGGCTACGTCTACGTGGCACAGGTTGCCATGGGCGCCAACCCGGCTCAGACCCTCAAGGCCATTCACGAGGCCGAGGCCTACGACGGCCCGTCCCTCATCATCGGCTACAGCCCCTGCGAGATGCACTCCATCAAGAAGGGCGGCATGCAGAACTGCCAGGCCGAGATGAAGAAGGCTGTCGAGTGCGGTTACTGGAACCTCTTCCGCTTCAACCCCGAGGCTGCTGCCGGCAAGAAGTTCTCGCTCGATTCCAAGGAGCCCGCGGGCGGTTATCAGGAGTTCCTGATGAACGAGGCCCGTTACGCTTCGCTGACGCGTTCCTTCCCCGAGCGCGCCGAGGAGCTCTTCAAGGAGAATGAGCAGGCCGCTATGGATCGCTACGCTCACCTGCTGAAGCTCAAGACGGTGTACAACGAGGCTTAGGTCTCTCACCGCAGGATCTGAGGGCTGACCTTCGCGGACGTCCTCGGACATGAAAGAACCCCCGCTGCGCACTACGTGCGGCGGGGGTTCTTTCGTCCTGCGGAGTGTCCGCGAAGGTCAGCCCTCAGATCCTGCTACGACTACGTCTTCGGATTGTGTGGGCGGATGAAGGACGTGGTTGTGGGGGCTTTTGTCCCCTTCGCTGTTTCGCGGCTTTGCCACGAAACCTCGCGCCACTTTGGAGATAGATGGGGGACTTGGCTGTTGCCGCCTTTTCGGAGCTCTTCTTTATTCCTTATGCTGGATGAAAAGCCCCTTGTTTTTGCAGGGGTGCATACTCAACTTATAAGTGCATAGAATCTCGTATAGTGCGAGTAAGATATTGCGCTGTCCGTTTTGTGTTTAGCAGAGATGTAGTTTGCATAATCCGACATAATCCTCGCTGCATTTAAATAAAGTTGCACGTAAATGGCGTAGATATGTCTGAGCTGGGGTTCTGTACGCTGAGCGGATAAAAACGACCGTTCACCGTTCCGCTATTTTCAAAATGAATAAAATGAGCGATAAAGAGAATATAAACCTTAATAAACTCGCGTATCGCACGGACGCGGGTTATTAATGGGTTGTAGGCCTTTTACAGAAAGGATTCCAGCAATGTCTAAGCCTCTTGGCAAGCCCGATCGTATTGTCGTCGCCCTCGGCGGCAACGCCCTCGGCAACAACCCCGTCGAGCAGATCGAGGCCGTGAGCAACACCGCCCACGCGCTCCTCGGCCTCATCGAGCAGGGCAACGAGATCATCATCACCCACGGCAACGGCCCGCAGGTCGGCATGATCCAGAACGCCTTCGCCGCTGCCCACGACGCCATCGGCACCCCCGAGATGCCGCTGCCCGAGTGCGGCGCCATGTCCCAGGGCTACATCGGCTACCACCTGCAGCAGGGCATCGGCCGCGAGATGCACAAGCGCTATAAGCGTTGGCACGCCGCCACCGTCGTCACCCAGATCGAGTGCGACCCGGACGATCCCGCGTTCAAGAACCCGACCAAGCCGATCGGCCCCTTCTACACCGAGGAGCAGGCCAAGGAGTTCATGGCCGAGGACCCCTCCAAGGTCTTCGTCGAGGACTCCGGCCGCGGCTGGCGTCGCGTCGTCGCCTCCCCCGATCCCAAGAAGATCGTCGAGGCTGACTCCATCCTCAACCTGCTCGACAACGAGTTCATCGTCATCGCCTGCGGTGGCGGCGGCATCCCCGTCGTCCGCGACTACGAGAACAAGGGCTGCTACAAGGGCGTTCCCGCCGTTATCGACAAGGATCTGGGCGGCGAGCTGCTGGCCGAGGACTGCGACGCCGACGTCCTGTTCCTGCTGACCGCCGTCGAGCATGTCGCCATCAACTTTGGCAAGCCCGACCAGGAGGAGCTCGAGGACCTCACCGCCGACGAGGCCGAGCGCCTGGCCGACGAGGGCCAGTTCGGCAAGGGTTCCATGGAGCCCAAGGTCCGCGCCGCCATCAAGTTCGCCCGCTCCCGCAAGGGCCGCACCTGCATCATCGGCGCCCTGGACAAGGCCGCCGAGACCATGGCCGGCCTCTCCGGTACCCGCATCCACGAGTAGTCTCTACTCTGTTGCCTCTCTCGTGGGCGCCAGGCAAAGCGCCCACAAACTAGCCTCTCTTCATGAGCCCCGCAGTCCGCTCCGACTGCGGGGCTTTTGCTATTCACCTAGTCATTGGGGACAAACCCGGCACTTGGGGACGGTCCTTTCCTGCCGGCAGCTTGGGACAGTCCTTAATAGTCATTGGGGACGTTCTTAAACGACTAGTCAAACAAGAACGTCCCCAACGACTACTCATTTAAGCCTGTCCCCAATGACTGCCCAATGGCTGGGAAGGCGCATCCCACACCGACGCATTGCCTTCGGGCCCTCTCCCCAGGCTCTTCATAGCTCAGCTGGACTCCCCGCAACCTGTTCCGAGTTGGCGGAACGAGCGCGACGTGGAGTGTCATTCTTTACCGCGTTAGACTAGACGCAGGGAAAGGAGGAGGACATGGATGCTCGCGTCAAGCAGCTTGTAAATATGATCGAGGACGCTCAGCCTGTCGCTGTCGCGGTACTTGCCAAGCGTCTCGAGGTAAGCGAGCGCGCCGTGAGAAACTATATCCATCGCGCAAACGACAACCTTGCAGGGGTTGCACGCATCGTTGGCAGCAAGGGGCAGTATCGTATCGATGTTGCACGTGCAGATGAGCTTGCTCGCTTGCTAGACGGTGCGGCTCTGGCCCATCCGGGCATTCCTGATACGCGCGACGGCCGTGTGTCCTTCCTTCTTAACGACCTCCTCATGCGGTCCCAGTGGGTGACGATTGAGGAGTATGCGGATTTACTCTACGTTTCGGCGCGGACTCTGTCCAATGACATGCGTCTGGTAGAGCAGAAACTCGCCCAATTTGACTTAACGCTCGAAAAGCGCCCACGCTACGGAATCCGCGTTGCGGGCGGGGAGTCACAACGGCGCCTGTGCCTGGCCTCGCTGGTGAGGCCCGTGTTGCCCGACACCGACGATGCAAAGCTCGCCGAGCGCCTGCGGGCCATCGCCGCATGTGTGGACGATGCCCTGACGGCCTCGCCCGTCACGGTGAGCTCGCTGGCATCCCGCAATCTCATCATGCATCTTTACATCGCTCTTGGCCGCATCGAGCAGGGCTGCTATGTCCCAGCTGCAGAATCGGACGTTCAAAAACTGGAGGGAACGCGCGAATACGCCGCGGCTTTCCAGATTGCCGCAAACATCAAGGATGCCCTGGGCGTGAGCATGCCCCGAGAAGAGGTTGCCTTTATCGCAATCCATTTGCTCGGCAGGGGCACGGGCGTGCCCGAGAAGGGCTCTGCCGTTATCTCAGATGAGATGTGGGAGATTGCTTCCGAGATGGTACGTGCGGTCAACGATGAGTTTAGGTTTGACTTTAGCAGCGATCTTGAACTTCGCATGAACCTTGCTCGGCATATTGGCCCTCTGGGCTATCGCCTTGAATATCACATGCATATGGATAACCCCATGCTGCCCGATATCAAGACGAGGTTTCCGTTGGCCTATTCGATGGCGGCCGGCACCTCGCAGGTACTCGAGCGTCATTTTGGCAGCCAGCCCTCTGATGAGGAGCTCGGCTACATCGCCATGGCATTTGCCCTGGCCCTCGAGCAGCAAGCCGACCAGCCGCGTCGCAAACGCATCCTGATCGTGTGCGCCTCGGGAGCGGGAAGCGCCCGTATGCTCGAGCACCAGTACCGCAAGCAGTTTGGCATGTATATCGATTCGATTGAGACATGCGATGTCGCCCGCGTGGGAACGTTCGATTTTTCGCATATCGACTACGTGTTCACAACGGTGCCGCTCAACGTCAAGTTGCCCGTGCCCGTCCGCGAGGCCGATTTCTTCTTGGAGACGAGCGATGTCAACGCTATCCGCAAGGTGCTGAGCGACGACACTGCGCAATCGGACTCCGTGAGCTCTTTCTTTAGCCGTGCCCTGTTCTTCAACCGCGTTGAGGCGTCGTCGAAGCAGGCCGTTCTCCGATATCTCTCCGAGCGCGCCGTCGAGAGCGGCCGTGTCGATGCCCAGTTTGCCCAAGAGGTTGCCGAGCGCGAGAGCGCGAGTGCCACCTCGTTTGGCAATGGGGTGGCCATGCCCCATGGGATGCATCCTTTGAGCGCCGAGGCCTTTGTTACCGTGGGCCTGCTCGAACATCCCATTCTTTGGGACGAATACGGCCATGAGGTCGATATCGTCTTTATGGTGTCGTTTGCCCGGTCGGGCGGCGATGAGGCGCGGATCTTGAGCTCGCTGCTCGCTGAGATCTTTATGGACCGCCAGGGGGTCGAGCGCTTACGCGAGCGCCGGTCCTGGCATGAGCTGATGGCGCTTGTGCAAGCGCATACGGCTTAAGGCTTCTTTTGTCGAAAACCCTGCCTGCCTGCAATAAACCTCGAGGATTGCGGGTGGGAGATAGGCGTTTCGAATATTCAAGTACAAACCAAACATCACGGGAGAGGAGACCGTTATGGACGATCAGGGAACCGAGATGGTTTCGTTTCAGCTGGTCGCTGCAGCGGGAGAGGCACGCAGCCTTGCCTTCGAAGCCCTTGAAAAGGCAAAGGCGGGGGATTTTGACGCCGCCGCCAAACTCATGAAGCAGTCAAAGGATGCGGGAATCAAGGCTCACCACATCCAAACGCAGCTGCTTTCGACTGAGGCAGCGGGCGAGCATCTGTCGGTGGATGTGTTGCTGGTCCATGCTCAGGACCACCTCATGTGCTCCATGCTTGCTCAGGAGCTCGTGCAGGAGCTGATCTGCCTGTATGAGCGCACTGCAACCAAGAACGCCTAGCGGCGTGCGGTGACTATCCAACCAATCAATGCGAAGGGAATCCCTTATGAAGATCCTTCTTGTTTGCGCAGCTGGCCTGTCTACAAGCATTCTGATGAAGAAACTCGAGAAATATGCGGAGCAAAACGGCATCGAGCTCGATATCGATGCGGTGGGTATCGGCGAGTATCAGGAGACCTGCGCCGATTATGACGTGCTGCTCTTGGGGCCGCAGGTGTCCTACCAGCTCAACACCGTCAAGCAGGGGAGCGGTAAGCCGACCGCGGTCATCCCCGCACAGGACTACGGCATGGGCAACGCCGCCAACGTGCTGGCACTCGCCCAGTCGCTGTTGGGCTAGGAGGCGACTATGGAAAAGTTCATGACCCTGCTTCAGGAAAAACTGACCCCTATCGCCAATTTCTGCGGCACCGAGCGCCACTTTGCCTCCATGCAAAAGGGCTTTATGAGCGCGATCAGCTTCATCTTGGTATCTGCCGTCTTTATGATCCTCGCCAACCCGCCGGTCACGGCCGACCTGGTGGCGCAGGGCGGGTTCTGGTCCGTCTTTGGCCCTTGGCTCGATTTTGCCACGGCCAATAAGCTCACGCTGCTCATCCCGTTCAACATGACGATGGGCATACTGTCGGTGATCGTGACGTTCGCAATCGCCTATAACCTGGCAGGCACCTACAAGATGCCCAAGCTTAACGCCGGCATGACCTCGCTGGTGATGTTCCTGATCGCCGCGGCGCCGTCGTCCTACTACCAGCTTGCTGATGAGTCCGTGCTCCAGGCGGTCCCCTGCACCTATCTGGGTGCGCAGGGCCTGTTTACCGCCATCATCGTTGCCCTGGTCTCCGTCGAGGTCACGCGCTTCTGCCAGACCAAGGGCATCACCATCAAGATGCCCGATGGCGTGCCGCCGTTTTTGTCCGAAACCTTTGGCGCCATCGTGCCTATGCTCGCCAACATCCTCATCTTCTTTGGTGGCAACCTGCTGATCCAGATGATCGATCCCACGCTGTCCATCCCCTCGGTTATCGAGAAGCTGCTCGCTGCCCCGCTTTCCGTCGCAGTTGACTCTGTGCCCGGCGCACTGCTTATCTGCTTCATGACGCTGCTGTTTTGGTGCTTTGGCGTCCACGGCAACATGATCGTGATGCCCATCACCGCCCCGGTCACGCTTGCCGCCTTTGCCGCCAACGCCTCGCTCTACGCTGCTGGGCAGCCGCTTGAGTTCCACCCGGTATTCATGTCGATGGTCATCAACCTCATCGGCGGCACGGGCAATACGTTCTCTTTTGTGGCGCTCTGCGCGTTTAGGGCAAAGTCGCAGCAGCTCAAGGCATTTGGCAAGGCATCGATCGTGCCGAGCTTCTTCCGTATCTCCGAGCCCGCGATCTTTGGCGCACCCATCATCTTCAACCCGATCCTCATGGTTCCGTTCGTGCTGGGCGGTATGATTTCGGCCCTGCTGTATTGGGGTGCAATCTCACTGGGTCTTGTCTCTAACTTCTACATCTTGGTGAGCGGCACGTTCCCCATCTTCGTTCAGGGCTTTATCCAGTGCCTCGACCCGCGCATCTGGGTATTTACGATCGTTTTGATCGTGGTCATGGCTGTGGTCTGGTACCCGTTCTTTAAGGTGTACGATAACCAGCTCCTGGCTCAGGAGCAGGAGAACGCCGCGGCAGCTTCTGCCGAGGATGCTGAGTAGCATGAGTTACTTTGACAGAACGTCTGCCGCCGGTATGCCCGAGGGCTTTTTGTGGGGTGGTGCCCTCGCCGCCAACCAGGCCGAAGGGGGCTGGAACGAGGGCGGCCGCGGCATGTCGCACTCCGACCTGATCCCACAGGGTTCCGACCGCTGGGATGTAATGTTTGGCAGGCAAAAGCCCGTGGACGATCCGGACAGGCTGTATCCATGCCGCTGGGGCAACGACTTCTTCCATCATTGGCACGAGGATGTCGAGCTCTTTGCCGAGATGGGCTTTAAGTGCCTGCGTCTTTCAATTTGCTGGAGCCGTATTTTTCCCACAGGGATGGAGACCGAGCCCAACGGCGAGGGCTTGGAGTTTTACCGTCAGGTATTCGAGGCGCTGCGCGAGCATGGAATCGAGCCGCTTGTGACGCTGTCGCACTACGACTATCCGTTGGCTCTGGTCGAGCGTTATGGTGGATGGCAAAGCCGAGAGATGATCGAGCGGTATGCGCACTACGTCGAGACCGTCGGACGTGCGTACCAGGGCCTCGTGCGTTATTGGCTCACCTTCAACGAGATCAACAGCGTGGCGCTGTCCTATCTCAACGCGGGCGTCACGCTCGAGGATGAGCGTGACCGTGCAGCCGTGACCGCGGCGTTCTCGCACCATATGTTTATGGCGAGCGCTCGCGCTGTCGAGATCCTGCACAAGATCGATCCCGCAAACAAGGTGGGTTGCATGATCGCTGCCGGTGCGACCTATCCGTACCGTTGTGCGCCCGAGGACGTATGGCTTGCGTATGAGGAGGACCGCGGCCGCTACTTCTACACTGACGTGATGGCTGCGGGCGCCTATCCTACTTGGAAGCTGCGTGCGCTCGAGAAAGAGGGTGTTCACGTGCCCTTTGAGCCGGGCGATACGGAGTATCTGGCAGAGCATACGGTCGACTTCATCTCGTTCTCGTACTATTGCTCGCGCTTGGTGTGCGCCGATGATCAGGTGATCGCCGAGAAGGCGGAGGGCAACGTGTTCCCGACGCTGCGCAATCCGTACCTCAAGGATAAAGAGACTGCCTGGAAGTGGCAGATCGATGCGCTGGGTTTGCGCGTGACGCTTGCCGGCTACCACGATCGTTACCATCTTCCGCTCTTTATCGCCGAGAACGGTGTGGGCGGACTCGATGCGCTGGAAGACGGCAAAGTCCACGATGCGTATCATATTGATTACCTGCGCAGGCATATTCTTGCGCTGCGCGATGCAATTGTCGAGGACGGTGTTGACCTGATGGGATACACGCCGTGGGGCTGTATCGATTTGGTGTCGGCCTCGACGGGGCAGATGAAGAAGCGCTATGGCTTTGTTTATGTCGATGCCGATGATACGGGCAAAGGCACGTTCGATCGCTACCGAAAGGACAGCTTCTGCTGGTACCAAAAGGTCATTGCATCAAATGGCGAGGACTTGAGTTAACTCTTGCAGGTCTGTTGCCCCCGCGGTCCGCTTCGGCTGCGGGGGCTTTTGCTATTGAGGCGGCTGTTCATGAGGAGCATTGCAGACTGCGGAAACCCGGCACTTGGGGACGTTCCTTTCCTGCCGGCAGCTTGGGACAGTCCTTAAAGGCCGCATCGATCAACTGCGGAAAGCACATCCCAGAATGAGCGTCCAACATGGGGTGCGGTTTCCTTGAGGCCCTCAATCGGAAAATGCATCCCGGATTTTTGTCGAAAAGCGGTCCCTAGTTTCCCAAACGGGCCGCTAACGGAAAGTGCATCCCGCTATTGGGCCCCAAAGCAGGATGCGCTTTCCGTGCTGGCAGTTCCAAGCAGTTCGGGATGGCCCTTTTCGTCTGCTCTCGGCCGGCGTCCGTAAGACTGTCCCCAACGACCACTCGTTTAAGTCTGTCCCCAATGAGTGCGTAAGACTGTCCCCAACGCCCACTCATTTAAGTCTGTCCCCAATGAGTGCCCAATGACTAGTAGTAGGCCCACATGGCTTCGACTTCGTTGAGGACTTCTACGACGCCCCAGCGACGGGCGCTGCGGCTGGCCGAGTTGGGGTCGTAGACGCCAATCTGATTGGCATTGTCGATGCCGTAGAGCACGATGTAGTGGCCTACGTTGGTAAACGTACCGGGGCGCACTGCGGCGATAACGGGCGCACCCGAGTGAAGTGCTTGGGTAATCGATTCACGATCGTTATAGAGCTGTGTTCCGTTGAGTCCCAGCTGCCACGCACCGCCTGTCATAAACGCCACTCGGTGGCACCAGTGGGGGCGTAGTTGCCGGCTTCGGCCAGCGCGCATATATCGACCGGCGTCTTATCGGTGTGGCCGGTCTTAAAGATATAGACCATGGTGAGGCAAGTGGGACCGCAAGCGTTTTCGCGGATAGTGCCACCGGCATAGGACAGCTCCGACCATGCGGGGTCAATTTGGTAGATGTGGGGCATGGTACCGGCCTGCCATTGCGAGCGTGGGGTCGAGAACGCAAAGGAGTAACCGGGCGCGACGGGAGCTTTAAGCAGCTTGTCCTCGGCAGTGGGCTCAAGACCGGCTGATCCGTGGGAGATACAGGATCCCAAAAACACAAAGACGAGGCAGGCGGCAATGGAGCAAAGCGCAAGGCGTAGGCGGCGGGCCGGAAGCACGTGGCTTGTGGTATGCGACGCGGGGTGAGGGGCGGAATTGCCGCGATCGCGTTGAGGTCGCGAAAAGGAGCGTTTAACGTAGTAGTCGGTCTTACGGCGATCGTAGCGGCGCGGCTGCGATATGTCGGTCTGGCGTTGGCGTGTGCTCGTACTCACGCGGTCTGACTGCTGCACGGTACGGCTTTGTTGCCGAGAGAAGCCCCGGGCTGCTCTTGGGGGCGCTGCTGGTTGCCGTTGTCGGAGGTGCTTCTGGGCGTTGGCGTGGTGCGGCCGGCAAGGCGCACGCTTTGTGGCCGTTGGTCGCCGTCATTGTATCCGTATACCATTCGAATCACCTTGCCTCGTGTGTAACTTGTCTATCCTACATAAAAAGATGCACGACACATGGGTATGTGCGCCAAAAGCCTGACAAATGGTATGAACGTTGCCGCGCCGCGCGCCAAGCGTCCCGGCAACAGGTATCCAAAAGCAGACAAGATGAAAGCGTCCAGGACGAATGACGTCTCCCGCCGTTCGTCCCAAAAACGGTGCCGCTCGTTTTGCAGTTCTGCCTTCGGTCGAGCCATAAGCGGCAGCGTGGCGCCGAGGCCGTATCTTAAAGCCACGAAATAAAACGCGCGCGGTCGAACAGGCCGCGCAAGGGGTGACGCCAGGGGGCGTCAAAAGGAAAGAGGGGACAATGGACGGACAGAACGCAGAAGTTGCAGTCGAGGACAACGGCGGC
>ENA-OQKI01000208-OQKI01000208.1-human-gut-metagenome-genome-assembly--contig:-NODE-208-length-13562-cov-2.858057_pt1 | contig 13562 bp, 11 predicted proteins | sample MGYA00242778_ERZ504798 | MGnify/ENA primary metagenome ERZ504798 (study PRJEB26092, sample SAMD00036414) | human gut metagenome | host: Homo sapiens | study: EMG produced TPA metagenomics assembly of... | reverse complement strand
CCGGTAGGCCTGTAACAGAGGACGGCTAATTTGGAAGCTAAAAGCCCCGTCCCAAAAAGACTGCTACAAAACAAGGCCCTGACCAACCGGCCAGGGCCTCACTAACTTTTATTCCGTTTTAAATGACGGGCTAATCGCGTACAGGAGGGTGCCCCGGGGACGGGCGGGTATTTCCTCCGCGCGCAGTTTCGCAGCGCAGCGAGAATGTTTGAGCACGGAGGAAATACCCCGCCCGTCCCGGGGCACCCTCCGTCAGTAATCGGTCCTACTCCAGCTCAAACGCTCCGGTGTAGAGCTGGTAGTAATACCCGCGCTTGGCGATCAGCTCGTCGTGGTTGCCGCGCTCGATGATGCGGCCGTGGTCCAGGCAGATGATCGCGTCGGAGTTGCGCACGGTGGACAGGCGGTGCGCGATGACAAAACGTCGTGCGGCCTTCCATGAGCTTGTCCATGCCGGCCTGCACGATAGCCTCGGTGCGGGTGTCGATGGAGCTCGTGGCCTCGTCCAGAATCATTGCCGGCGGATCGGCGACGGCGGCGCGTGCGATTGAGATCAGCTGGCGCTGGCCCTGCGACAGCTGCGCGCCGTTGCCGGTGAGCATGGTGTCGTAGCCGTCGGGCAGGCGGGTGATAAAGTCGTCCGCGCCCGCGAGCTTGGCCGCCGCGATGCACTCCTCGTCGGTCGCATCCAGGTTGCCGTAGCGGATGTTATCCATCACGGTGCCGGTGAACAGGTTCACGTCCTGCAGCACGACGCCCAGCGAGCGGCGCAGATCGGCCTTGCGGATCTTATTGACGTTGATGCCGTCGTAGCGAATCTTGCCGTCGGCAATGTCATAGAAGCGGTTGATGAGGTTGGTGATGGTCGTCTTGCCGGCACCGGTGGCGCCGACAAACGCGACCTTCTGGCCCGGCTTGGCAAACACGGACACGCCGTGCAGCACCTCGTGGTCGGGCGTGTAGCCAAAGTCGACGTTGTCCATGACCAGGTCGCCGCGCAGCGGCACGTACTCGATCTCGCCGGTTGCGCGGTGCGGATGTTTCCATGCCCACATGCCGGTGTGGTGGTCGGCCTCCTCGAGCTCCCAGGTTTCGGGGTTCACCTGTGCGTTGACGAGCGTCACGTAGCCTTCGTCGGCCTCGGGCTTCTCGTCGATGAGCTCAAAGATGCGGTCGGCGCCGGCGAGGCCCATGACCACGGCGTTGATCTGCTGCGAGATCTGGCCGATCTGTCCGCAGAACTGCTTGGTCATGTTGAGGAACGGCACCACGACGGCGATGGACAGCGCCATGCCCGAGATGCTCAGGTTGGGCGCGCCCAGCGCCAGGAAAATGCCGCCCGCCAGTGCGACCAGCACGTAGAGCAGGTTGCCCAGGTTCATAAGGATGGGCATGAGGATGTTGGCGTACATGTTGGCCTTCTGGGAGACCTCGAAGAGCTTTTCGTTGCGCTCGTCAAAATCGGCCTCGGCGGCAGACTCGTGGCAGAACGCCTTGACGACCTTCTGGCCGTTCATGACCTCCTCGATATGGCCCTCGACCACGCCGAGCTCGGTCTGCTGCGCAATGAAGAAGCGCGCGGAGTTGGAGCCGAGCAGCTTGGTCATAAAGGTCATAAAGGCGACGCCGGCGATGATGACCAGGCACATCCACACGCTGTAGTACAGCATGATAAAGAACACCGTGACGATGATGATGATCGTCATGAGCAGGTTGGGCAGCGACTGGCTGATCATCTGACGCAGCGTGTCGATGTCGTTGGTGTAGTGGCTCATGACATCGCCGCGCTGGTGCGTGTCGAAGTAGCGGATCGGCAGGTCCTGCATGCGGTTGAACATCATCTCGCGCAGCTTCTCCAGCGAGCCCTGCGTGACGATGGCCATGGCACGGTTCCAGAAGAGCGAGGACAGGATGCCGACGCCGTAGATGCAGGCGAGGGTGGTCACGAGCTGTGCGATCTTGGGCTGCGCGGCTTCCCAATCGCCCGACTGCCACGATTCGCCAATAATTTGCAGGGCGCTCTGCAGGAAGGTCGCGCCGATGGAGTTGATGATGGCGCAGAGCACCACGCCGGCGACGACGAGGGGCAAAAGCACGGGATAGAAGCCAAAGAGCGTCTTGATGAGGCGCGACATGGTGCCGCCCTTGCGGTTGAGCGCGCGCTCGGCGGTCGTTGCCTTACTCATGGGCCTCGCCTCCTTCCTGAGTCTGAGCTTGCGTTGCGGATGCCTCGGTGTCGGCCTCGACGGCCCCTTCGCCCTCGGCGCTCATCTTGTTTTGCGAGGTGAAGGTCTCGCGGTAGATCTCGCTTGTCTTAAGCAGCTCGTCATGGTTGCCGATCTGCGCGATACGGCCGCCCTCCATGACGATGATACGGTCTGCGTCCTGCACGGAGCTGATGCGCTGGGCGATGATGAGCTTGGTCGTGTTGGGCAGATAGCTTGCCAGTCCTGCGCGGATCTTTGCGTCGGTCTTGGTGTCGACGGCGCTGGTGGAGTCGTCCAGGATCAAGATCTTGGGGCGACGCAGCAGGGCGCGTGCAATGCACAGGCGCTGCTTCTGACCGCCCGAAACATTAGAGCCGCCCTGTTCGATCCAGGTGTCGTAGCCCTTGGGGAAACCGTCGACAAACTCGTCGGCGCAGGCCAGATGCGCTGCCTCGCGGACTTCCTCGTCGGTGGCGTTCGGGTCGCCCCAACGCAGGTTCTCGGCGATGGTGCCGCTAAACAGCACGTTTTTCTGCAGCACCATGGCGACCTGGTGACGCAGCGCGTCCAGGTCGTAGTCGCGCACGTCCACGCCGCCCACGCGCACAGCGCCTTCGGTGGTGTCGTACAGGCGGGCGATGAGGTTAACGAGCGTGGACTTGGCCGAGCCGGTGCCGCCGATGATGCCGATGGTCTCGCCGCTCGTAATGTGCAGGTCGATATCGTCGAGCGCCTGGCGCTTCGCATGCTTGGAATACTTAAAACTCACGTGGTCAAAGTCGATGGAACCGTCGGCAACCTCGAGCACGGGCTCGGCGGGATCGGCGATCGTGGGCTCGGCGGCCAGCACCTCGGCAATGCGGTGTGCCGATTCGTCGGCCATGGTCACCATGACAAAGATCATCGACAGCTGCATCAGGCTCATGAGAATCTGGAAACCATAGGTAAAGGTCGAGGAGAGCTGGCCCACGTCGAACAGCGTGCCCTGGCTCGTGATGATGAGCTTGGAGCCCAGGTAGATGATGACGACAAACGCGCCGTTGACGCAGATGTTCATCATGGGGTTGTTAAAGGCGAGCAGCTTCTCGGCGCGGGTGAAGTCCATCTGGACGTCGCGTGCGGCGGTCGCGAACTTCTCCTTCTCAAAGTCTTCGCGCACGTAGCTCTTGACCACGCGCATGCCGGTGACGTTTTCCTCGACGGACTCGTTAAGGGCGTCGTACTTGTGGAACACGCGCGAGAAGATGGGGCGCACCTTAAAGATGATAAAGAACAGTCCAAAGCCCAGCAGCGGAATGATGATCAGGTAGACCATGGCGACGCTGCCGCCCATGATAAATGCCATGGTAAAGGCGAAGATCAATACCAACGGCGCGCGCACGGCGATACGGATGATCATCATAAAGGCCTGCTGCACGTTGTTGATGTCGGTGGTCAGGCGCGTGACGAGCGAGGAGCTCGAGAACTCATCGATGTTGGCAAAGCTGAACGTCTGGATCTTGTAGAACAGGTCGTGACGCAGGTTCTTGGCGAAGCCGCAGCTCGCATGGCTGCAGGTGACGCCTGCCGCGGCGCCAAAAGCAAGCGATGTCAGCGCGATGAGCACCAAAAGGCCCGCGGTGGGAAGCATCTCGGCTACGGTGGCGCCGTCTTTGATGGCGTCGATCAGGTTGGCGGTGATAAATGGAATCAGCATCTCGCAGAGCACCTCGCCAAGCACGAGCAACGGCGTGGCAACGGTGACTTTCATATAGTCGCGGATGCTGCCCATGAGGGTTTTAATCATCCAGTTCCTCCCAGGTTACGCGGATTTTATCGAGCATTTCGGCGAGGTCCTCGCGCTCGTCATGGGTGAGCGCGCTAAAGGCCTGCTCTCTAAAGCGAATGCGGGCCGCCTGGTCGATGCGGGCGTTTTCCCGGCCGGTTTCGGTCAGGCGAATGGTGAGCTGCCGTCGATCCTTGGGGTTACGGCTGCGCTCGATGAGGCCGTTGAGCTCGAGCTTGGACAGGATCTCGGAAAGCGACCCCGGCTTGAGGTCAAAGTGCATGCCGAGTTCCTGCTGCGACATCTCGCCGCCGGGTTGCTTGGCCAGCAGGCAGATGATGGGCGCCTTGCCGGACACGCCTCCGCCATGAAAATGCATGTAATGGCCGCAAAAGCCCAGGCCGCTCAGGATGCGCTTGGCGAGTTTGTCTTCGGCGCTGACCGCTTCGGGTATGTCTACCGGTTGCGACGGGTCACCGCCGGGCTCATGTGGAAGGACGAGTGGTTCAACACACATATCTAAGCTTCGCTCCTTTCTTTAGTTAGGTAGTGGAATTGTTTTGTGCCTAACTAATCTAGGAGCATGGTAAATAAATGTCAAGGTACCAAACTTATTAAGTTACGGCGTTTTGCCAAACGCCGTAACCGCTCGACGCTGCAAGCGTTCCTAAGCGGCAATCTGGCGTTCAATCGTCGGGCATGGCCACAAGGCCTATGCCCTCCTCTTTCACGCCACCTTGCTCGCTTAGGAACGCTTTCGCTGTCCGTCCTCAACCTGTGATTCCGCCACGGTCCGCTTCGGTGCATGTTGATCCCTTGGGGACGGAGGAAAACGGATCATTTTGGGCTGCGGTGACACCCTTCCGAAGTTGCTTTGCCCAAAACTATGCCGGATTACTACGATGAATTCGAAATCTCAGACCTCGGCATTGTTTTTCGGAAAATCACAAGCTGTCTACCTGCGGTTTTTGCTGGAGTGCAATTCGTTGTGGTTGGAGACTGGCGGTTTATCGTAGTAATCCGGCATAGTTTTGGAATGGTAGTAAATAGATGGCAGCTACTGTGCCGCTACCGCCGCGATTTGCCTCCCATTTCCGAAACCTTTCCGCAACAATTTGCACTTCGCACCGCTCGCCTCCGCTCGCAACGTCCCCTGCGCTACACTTAGTCGCACTGTGGCGCTGCCGCGCCGCGCCCGAAACAAGGGAGACCCTCATGAAGAATACCCAGCTGCTGCTGATCAACGATATGTGCGGTTACGGCAAGGTCGCGCTTTCCGCCATGCTGCCGGTGCTGTCGCACATGGGCTACCGTATCCATAACCTGCCGACGGCACTTGTGTCCGATACGCTCAACTATCCCAAGTTCTACATCCACGACACCACCGAGTACGTGCGCCAGAGCCTCGCCATCTGGGAGGAGCTCGGCTTTGAGTTCGACGCCATCTCGACCGGCTTTATCGTGACCGAGGAAGAGACGCGTATCATCTCGGACTTTTGCCACCGCCGCGCGCAAAAGGGCACCAAGGTGTTCGTCGATCCCATCATGGGCGACAACGGCAAGCTCTATGCCGGTGTGCCCGAGTCCACGATTGGCCTTATGCGGCACCTGCTGGAGTGCGCAGACTACGCGGTGCCCAACTACACCGAGGCCTGTCTGCTCGCCGATACGCCTATTGCAGAGCAGATCACGCCCGATGAGGCCCGCGCCCTTGTGGACGCCGTGCGCGAGCTGGGTGCCAAGTCGGTGGTCATTACGAGCGCCGTGGTAAATGGCACGAACGCGGTTATCGGTTACGACCATGTGGCGGGGAGTACTTCACGATTCCCTTTGAGCTCATTCCGGTCTATTTCCCGGGCACGGGCGATACGTTCTCGGCGGTGCTCATGGGCCGCGTTATGGCAGGTTGGAGTCTGCAGCGCGCGACGTCCGATGCCATGCGTGTGGTGGCTGAGCTTATCGAGCGCAATGCCGACCAAGAGGACAAGTCGGCCGGCCTTCCCATCGAGGCCTGCCTGGATGTGATTGACCATGAGTAACGCTGGCGAGGGCGGCGTCAAGCCTGCGGGCGAGAACAGGCCGCTCGGCGCGCCGCGTGGCAAGCGGCCGCGTATCCGCGTGAGCTGCGTGGACCAGCTGGGGACGTGCCGCTGCCACCATGGTCACAAGCCGGGCGACGTCTTTGACTTTGACCGAGACCGCGGCAAGATGTGCGCCATGGCCTGCCATGTGGGCTTTCCCTATATCGATATCCTGCGCTATGGCGGAACCGTGCCTGGCAACGAGCCTGGTACGGCAAAGTTCTGCTGCCCCGAGGTCGATACGCTGAACGTCTGGCTTGCCGAGATCGTTGACGAGTAGTCGAGCGCAATGTGACAAAGGGGCAGCCCCTTTGACACATTCGCCGGTGATGCCCCTCCTTTTGCTTATAATTTCAAATCTCTGCATTTCATCCGATTTTAGGTTCTAAAAATTCTGCGTTTCATCGATAATCAAGCATATAAAACTTTGCATTTCATTCGATGACACAGAGGGGAGAGCCTATGCTGCGCAGGAAAATAGCGGCAGAGCTGGAGCGTTGGCTGAAGTCTTCCGAGCAAAAGGCCTTGTTCATTACGGGTTCTCGCCAGATTGGCAAAAGCTATTCGATTCGCGCATTTGGCAAAGCCAACCATGCAACCTACATCGAGCTTAACCTCATGGAAAACCGCCAGGCAAAAGATGCTCTTCTCGAGGCGCGGAATGCCGATGATTTCATCAGCAGGGTGACGCTTCTTTCGGGAAAGTCGATTGCGCCAGGCAAAACGCTCGTGTTTATCGATGAGGTCCAAGAGGCCCCCGACATCATGACGATGGCAAAGTTCCTGTTGAGGACGGGAGGTGCCGCTGGGCGTTTTCGGGGGTCAATGCTCGGGACTCAGTTCAAGGGCGTCAGGTCCTATCCCGTGGGGTATGTCCACGAGCTTAGGATGTTCCCGCTCGATTTTGAGGAGTTTTGCTGGGCAACCGGGGTGAGCGAGGGGGCTCGCCAAACGATACGTGACGCGTGTATCAGCGAGAGGCCCGTTCCTGATTACATTCATGACGCGATGATGGCAAACTTCAGGACCTATACCGTTGTCGGCGGAATGCCGGAGGTCGTGCAGCGTTCCTTGACACGCAGGGCGACCTTGCCTCTGTTCGTCAGCTACAGTCAGAGCTCAACGAACAGTACCGGCGGGATATCTCCAAGTATGCAAGCGGGCGAGCCCTTCAGGTGCAGAGCATTTACGATCAGCTCCCTATTATGCTCGAGGGCGAAAACAAGCGCTTCGTGCTCAATTCCATTGACCCCAAGGCTCACTACGAGAAGTATCAGCGAGATTTTGTATGGCTTGTCGATGCCGGCGTTGCTCTCAAAGCCGATATCGTAACCGAGCCAAAATCGCCCTTGCTCAAGACGGCACGGCCATCGCAGTTCAAGCTATATCAATCGGATACGGGCATGTTGATGGCGCGCTACCCCGTCGGAGTCGCCCAAGCGGCGTATCTTGATAGCAAGGAGCCCAATCTGGGCGGCATTTACGAAAACGTGGTGGCCCAGCAGCTGGCTGCCCAAAATCGCCAGTTTTACTACTATCAGACAAAAAAGCGCGGTGAAGTGGACTTTGTGGTCGATGGACCGGATGGGACGGCTGTTCCGATCGAGGTTAAATCGGGCTCCTATTACCACGCGCACGCTGCGCTCGGTCATGTGCTTGATACGGCTGAATATGGCGTAAGGCTCGGGATTGTTTTCTCGAGAGGCAACGTTGAGCGCAACGGAGCGGTTCTCTATTTGCCGCTATATGCGACCTGGGCCCTTTCGGATGTTTTGGGCGACTCCTGCGCCGAGGGGATAAAGCTGGAGGTCAAGCCGGTCTAGGGCTAGTCCCGGATGTGACAAAGGCGTGGCCCGCGACCTCGATTGCCTACAGCTGCTCGAGCATAGCGGTGCAGCCGTCGAGTACGTCGCGGTAGGTGGCATCGAAGTTGCCGGTGTACCAGGGATCGGCCACGTCGCCGGGGCGCTCGGTCCAATCGAGCAAGCGCGTAATCTTGCCGTCGGGGTCGTCGCCAAAGATGCGACGCAGGCCACGCGCGTTCTCGGCATCCATATAGACAATGCGATCCTAGTCGCCATACTCCGCGCGACGCACCTGACGTGCGCGATGTGCGACGATGGGAATTCCGGCCTCGCGTAGCTTGGCAACGGTACCGTGGTGCGGCGGGTTGCCAATCTCCTCAGTTGAGGTCGCTGCGGAATCGATGACAAACTCCGCCTCGCGCCCAGCGCGGCGCACGAGCTCGGTAAACACCGACTCAGCCATCGTCGAGCGGCAGATGTTCCCATGACAGATAAACAGTACGCGTTGCATATGCGGTTTCCTTTCGATCGCCATCATCGAGCTCGAGTATCGCATCTGCGCTTACGCCCTCGCCCGCTTGCGCTCCCAGCGAGCCAACTTAATCGTCACCAGCGTAAGCGCCCAGGCCACAAGCGAGAACGCAGCGCCCACGGCGCCCACGTAGGCAATGCCAACGCTGCTCACCACGGCGCCGCCTACTGCGGTGCCAAACGAAATGCCGACGTTAAACGCCATGGGTTCTACCGAGCTCGCGAGCACCATCGACTTGGGATGGCGGCTGCGCGCCACGTCCATAAAGTGCGTGATGCATGACACCGAGAACAGGTACATGAGCAGCGCTAGGCTAAAGACAAAGACCAGCGCGAGCGGCATGGTGTCGCCCACGGCAAACAGCCCGAGTAACGCCGCAGCTTGCAGCACAAACGTCACAAGCAGCGCCTTCATGCCAAAGCGCGCGTCGATCCATCCGCCCAAGATGTTCGAGACTAGGCAGAACACGCCGTAGGCCATAAGCGTGGTGCTTGCCTGAACAGTGCCCATGCCCAGCACCTGCTCAAGATAAGGCGTCACGTAGCCGTAGAACACATAGACCGATCCCACGCCAAACAAAAAGATGAGCATACCGGTGATGATGCTCGGTTCGCGTAGCAGACCCGCCTGCTCGCGGAAGGTAGCGGGTTCGTCGGTCTGTCCGGCGCGCGGCATAAACGCCACGAGCGCTCCGCAGATCAAAACGGCAAAGGTCAGCGTACCGTACATGGCCACGTGCCAGTCGAGCGTGTCGGCCACAAACTTGCCAATCGAGGTCACAAAGACCATCGCCACGGAAAACGCGCCGTACACGACCGAGATGGCAAGCGAAGTTTGCTGCGGGGACAGCAGCTCGGGGATGTACGTCACGCCCACGGCGAGCAGTGCGCCCGAGACGGATCCCAGGACAATGCGCGAGATAAACAGTACCTGGAAGTTGGGCGCCAACGCCATGACCAGATTGCCGAGCACAAAGATAATGCTGTAGCACACGAGCAGCTGGTAACGACGGAAGCGCCCCGTGCTGAGCGCAAGCACCGGCGTCGCGATGGCGTAGACCAGCGCGAACACGCTGATGAGCTGGCCCGCAGTGGCAAGTGATACGCCGAGTTCCGTCGCCAGGTCGCTTTCGATGCCGATGACCACGAACTCGGAGCAGCCGAGCGAGAATCCCAACAGCACGAGCAGCGCCAGGCAGAGCCTGGTGCGCGCGGGGGAGAGCGCGGCGGCGGTTGACTTACTTTTAGGCGTGGTTGCGGCGGTCAAGGTTGTCACTCCAATGTCGCATGAATAAGCGGGATTCAATCCCTGCAACTCTAACAGAATGTGTCAGGTGCCTGCCTCCTTTGTCGCAGGCTGCGCTTGCCTGTATAGTCGCAATACAGGCGAAGATGGTCTCAGGTACATTGCGGGCGACAGGAGATCCCATGGGTATGCACACGACAAAGGTTGTAGTGGGCGAGGGCAAGTTTGCGCTCGAGGCCCAGTTGACGGTGACGCCGCGAGGCATGGCGGTGTACGCCTGCTCGCCGGAGTTTGCGCACCTGGGCGCCACGGCGCAGGCCATTCCTCGCCCCGAGCCCGGCCGTACGGCGACGGTGAGCATCCTGGCCGTTCCGTGCCATCGAGACGAAATTCCGGCGCACGATATTGCGGCGGCGCTGGCCACGCGCTTTGGCGTGCCGGTAGTTGCAAGCACGGGTTTTCATGTGGAGAACGCGACCGCGGACGACTTGCGGCGCATGCTCGATACCACCAAGGAACTCATCGCCGCGCTCGAGGAGGCCGCAGCCCGCATTCTGCGCGCCGGCTGGGATGAGGGCGGCGCAGGCTCCGAGGTCGTGGCGGTCGATGCCGCGACCGGCGAGGCGCTTGGCCCCGTCGACCGCATCGAGGCCCATACCGGCGAGGGAATCCTGCATCAGGCATTTCTGACGCTTCTGGTCGAGGGCCAGGGCGAAGACGCGCGCCTGCTGCTCTGTCGTCGCAGTCCGCTCAAACGCCTGTGGGGCGGGGTGCTGGCCGATGACTGTGCCGGCCATCCGCTCCCCGGGGAAGACGTCGCGGCCGCCACGGCACGTCGCATCAACGAAGAGCTTGGCATCACGCGCGAGCCCGATCAGCTCAAGCACCTCGGACACGTGGTGTACCGCGAGGACCACGGCGACGGCCGCTGCGAGTGCGAATGGTGCGAGGTCTACCTTGCCCATGTTGAGCCGGGCGAGCTGCATATCAACCAAGAGGAGATCTCGGAAGTGCGCCGCGTGGCCCCGTCCGAGCTTAAAGGCTACCTGCAGGGTCACCCCGAGCAGCTGGCCCCCTGGCTCCGCGAGGCTCTGGAGGTCCCCTCCATCCGCGCAGCCCTCGCTATGTGAAAAAAGACAGTCCCTTTGCCACATCCAAACCGTCACAACATTTGATGAAAATCTCGAAAACGAGGAAAAGCGTCGAATGTTGTGACGCTTTTTGTCCAGAGGATCGCTTCTCATCCAAAAATCCCGCTTGACTGTATTGCCACAACACAGCGCAACGTAAGGGGCGTCCGATAACGGGCGCCCCTTTTTAAGTGGCAACATGGCCGCGAATCCGGAGCGCCCCCAACAAGAAAGGTGGGGAGATGGAAGCGGAAAAGAAGGCGTTTAAGATCACCAAGCGCGAAATTGGCTTTGTGCTGGGTATCGTTGTCTTTTTGCTGGTGAAGTTTCTTCCTTTGGCGGAGCTGAGCTCGACGGTCGAGCTTACGGTCGGCGGTCAGACCTGTCTGGCGTTGACGCTCGCCACGGTGGTGTTCTGGGCGTGTGGCGTGGCACAGCCGGGCTTTGTGGGCCTGCTCTATTGCGCGCTGCTCGTTCTGTTCAAGGTGTGCGTGGACGACACGGGTGCCGCGAGCATCTCGGCGACGGTCGCCTCCACGTTTAGCTCGTGGACCAAAGCCACCATGTGGCTCGTCATCGGCGCCTACCTCATCGCCAGCGCGGTCAAGGAGTCGGGCCTGGGCGAGCGCATCGCCTATGCGTTTATGCTCAAGTTCGTGCGCGATGCCAAGTCGCTCATCATCTCAATCTTCGCGCTCACCTTTGTGCTGTCGCTGCTGATCCCGCATCCGTTCCCCCGCGCCTTCCTCATCCTCGCCGTCGTCTCGGTTATCGCCGAGTCCGCCGGCTACGGTGACGACGACCGCGGCAAGCTCGGCTTCCTCGTGTTTGCCGCTGCCGCCCCGGGCTCCATGTTCTTCCTGACGGGCGACTCCACGCTCAACCCGCTCGTTGCGCAGTACAGCGCCGAGGCCGGCGGCATGAGCCCGTCCTTCGTCGACTGGTTCCTGTACATGAGCGTGCCCATGCTGGTCGCGCTGCTGTGCACCCTGTTCCTGGGCCTCTTCCTCTTTAAGCCCAGCAAGGAGCTCGTCTACGATCGCGAGCAGATCGTGGCCAAGCAGGCCGCGCTCGGCAAGCTCTCCGTCAAGGAGATCCGCACCATCGTGTGGCTTGTCATCGCCATCGCGCTGTGGCTCACCGTCTCGGGCGACTACATCGGCTGGGTCACCCTGGCCATTGGCGTCGCACTCGCCATGCCCATCATCGGCGAGGTCCTCACTCCTGCCAGCTGGAACGCTGTCGACATCAAGTCCCTCATGTTCCTGACGGCCGCCATGGCCGTGGGTTCCGTGGGCGGCGCCACCGGCACTGAACGCCTGGATCGCCGACGTCGTGCTTCCCAGCTCCGTGCCCGAGAACATCTTCCTGTTCGCCCTGCTCGTCGCCGCGCTCTCCATGATCATCCACATGTTCATGGGCTCGGTCATGGCCGTGCTCGGTGTGTGCGTGCCGGCGTTCATCAGCTTCGCGGCCGGCTCCAGCGTAAGCCCGCTTGCCGTGGCGCTCATCGTCTTCACGTCCATCAACATCCACTACATCCTGCCGTTCCACAACCTGCCGATCCTTATCGGCGAGGGCAAGGACGCCGGCGGCTACACCTCCAAAGAGGCCATGCGCATGGGTATTCCCCTCACCGCGGTCGTCTTTATCGTCGTGCTGGTCGAGGCCGCCTGGTTCCACCTCTTTGGCCTGATGTAAGCAGTCGAGTGCTTGGCTGTAATTAGCCGAGTGCTTGAACTGCGAGTGCCCGAGCGCCCCATCTATGAGCGCTGCGGCCCCATTACGTTACCAAGCCCGGCGGCATCCTCGCCGCCGGGCACTCTCCCGAAAGGAGCATGCTATGTCCACTACCGATGCTTCCCAGATTCACGACCTGCGCTCCGCGCTCGACTTTTTGCGCGAGATGCCGGGCCAGCTGCTCGAGACCGACACTCAGGTCGACCCGGACGCCGAGGTCTCGGGCGTCTATCGCCACGTCGGTGCCGGCGGTACCGTTATGCGTCCGACCAAAGAGGGTCCGGCGATGGTCTTCAACAACGTCAAGGGCTTTGACGATGCCAAGGTCTGCATCGGCATGCTTGCCAGCCGCAAGCGCGTTGCCGCCCTGCTCGACCTTGACGAGGAGCACCTGGGCCTCGAGATCGGCAAGCGCTTCGAGAGCTTGATTGCGCCTAAGCAGATCGCCGAGGGCGCGCACGTCGACTGCCAGGAGGTCGTGTACAAGGCGACCGACGAGGGCTTTGACCTGCGCAAGATCGTTCCCGCTCCCACCAACACACCCGTCGACGGCGGCCCCTACATCACCATGGGCCTCGCCTACGGCACGAGCCCCGACGGCTCCCAGTCCGACGTGACCATCCACCGCTTCTCCTGTGTCGACAAGGACAAGCTCGCCATGTGGATCACCCCGGGCAGCCGTCACCTTGGCGCCTTTTTTGACGAGTACTGCCAGCGCGGCGAGGACATGCCCATCTCCATCTCCATCGGCTTGGACCCCGCCGTGTACATGTGCTGCGGCTTCGAGGCTCCCACCACGCCGCTCGGCTTTAACGAGCTGCAGATCGCCGGCGCCCTGCGCGGCCACGCCGTCGAGCTTGCCGACTGCATCACCGTTCCGCAGAAGTGCATTGCCAATGCCGAGTACGTGCTCGAGGGCTACCTCATGCACGACGAGACCATCAACGAGGATGTCAACGGCCACGGCTATGCCATGCCCGAGTTCCCCGGCTACACCGGTGCGCCAAGGTCTGCCCGGTGATCAAAGCTCGACCGCCGTCACCACGACGCGTCCAAT
>ENA-OQKI01000204-OQKI01000204.1-human-gut-metagenome-genome-assembly--contig:-NODE-204-length-13688-cov-4.112602_pt1 | contig 13688 bp, 11 predicted proteins | sample MGYA00242778_ERZ504798 | MGnify/ENA primary metagenome ERZ504798 (study PRJEB26092, sample SAMD00036414) | human gut metagenome | host: Homo sapiens | study: EMG produced TPA metagenomics assembly of... | reverse complement strand
AAGGAGACAACAGGCTTCCCATTTGAGCTGACTACAATGAATCTGTCAACTACTGGCGATACCGTAATTCCTATAGACCTGGCACAGAATGTTTCTAAGCTTCATCAGTTCCTGTTTAATGAGACTGATTACCAGCCAACAGAGACAGTTCAGACAGTAAGTGATAAGATTGCTAAAAAGACAGGTGTTACATCTAAGACTTCAGCATTTGATCTCACGCAGTACAATGATACTGTTGGCTCTGATGGAACAGAAGGGGCAAAGAAAAAAAATAAGGACAAGCAGGATGCCCTGAAAAAGAGCCAGTCAGAATCTGAAAACGGTTCAGAAGAAAAATCATCATCAGATGGTTCGGATGATTAAATAATTAAAGTTAGCTATTAGGGAGATTATTTATTATGAAACCGGAAATACAAAGAAAAAATCACGGACAACAAACCAGAAATAACTTAAAGAAATTCTTAACAGAGGAAGCTCCGGCTAAGCTTGAGAGCCAGCTTGAGCACATGGACTGGTCATACCTTGATATGATTCACAACAAGGAGCAGCAGAGAGGTACATTTTCACCGCTTGCTGCTATGGAGCTTTCAGAGATAGAGGCAAATAAGGACAAATACCTTGCAACAGGTCTTGATGCTGTCAAGAATGGCAAGGTCGGTGCAATTCTTCTTGCCGGTGGACAGGGTACACGTCTTGGCTTTGACAAGGCTAAGGGCATGTTCAATATCGGAAAGACAAAGGAACTCTACATCTTTGAGCAGCTTGTCTCAAACCTCATGAAGGTTACAAATCAGACCGGTACATGGGTGCCGCTGTATGTCATGACAAGCGAGATAAATGATGGCATGACAAGAGAGTTCTTTGAAGAGCACGACTATTTTGGATACAACAAGGATTATGTGAAGTTTTTCGTGCAGGAGATGGTTCCGGCAGTTGATTTTGATGGAAATCTGCTCATGAAATCTGAGGATTCACTTGCCATGTCACCAAACGGAAACGGTGGATGGTTCAAGTCACTCATCAATGCCGGTCTTGACAAGGATTTGAAGGACAAGGGTGTTGAGTGGCTCAATGTATTTGCTGTGGACAATGTGCTTCAGCAGATTGCAGATCCTGTATTTGTAGGTGCTACAATCGAGTCCGGCTGTGTCAGCGGCTCTAAGGTGGTCAGAAAATGTGATCCATATGAGAGAGTTGGTGCTATGTGTCTTGAGAATGGCAAGCCTTCGATTGTTGAGTATTACGAGCTTACTCCTGAGATGGCAGAGGCAAAGAACGAGAATGGTTCATTGCAGTATGGTTTTGGTGTTATCTTAAACTATTTATTCCGCGTGGACAAGCTCATGGCTATCGCAGAAAAGAGCCTTCCACTTCATGTGGTAGAGAAGAAGGTACCTTACATTGATGAGAATGGTACAGAGCACAAGCCTGAGACTCCGAATGCATACAAGTTCGAGACACTCATCCTCGATATGGTATACATGATGGACAATAGCCTGCCATTTGAGGTAGACAGAGAGAAGGAGTTTGCACCTGTAAAGAATGCGACAGGTACAGATTCGGTTGAAACAGCGAGAGCTCTTCTTGAGAAGAACGGAATTGAAATTTAATATATGATTTATGGTAACTGTTCATTGGCAGGGATGTATTGATATTCTGCAATTTCTATTTATCGCAGACTTAGAGGTGCATCTGCCGATGAGCAGTTATTTTATTTTTATAATCGCATAGTGGCCTGCAATGGGGAATATAGGCTATAAATAGTTAAATGATTTATGAAAAAATAAATAAATCCCGTCACAAAATAAACACAGATTGACAGTATACTTCTAAATGTAAACGAAAGGAGAAATTATTATGGATAACAATTATAGAAATATGAATGATACAAATAATACAAATAATACTAACAGTACAAATAACAATACAAACAATGTAAATTTCACAATGTCGGGTAATCCTTACAATTCGGATGAGTCACAGAAGGCTGCACAGACTAATAATACATCAGCTGAAAGCTATTCACAGAGCTACAATCCATATTCGCAGGCTTCTGCAGCAGGACAGCCAAATGTAAATCAATCATATGCAAATCAGCCTTATTCTAATCAGTCGTATAATTCAGGCACAAATAATAATGCATATGGCGGCACATCAGCAGGTTCGACAGACAATTCATATAGCCGCCGGATGAATATGAATGGTCAGGCATACCAGCAGACTGTAAAGCCTAAGAAACAGAGAGCACCTAGAAAGCCTGGTGCATTTGGACCATTTGCAGCAAAGACAGTAGCTGCAGCTCTTATCTTCGGACTCGTCGGAGGCGGAGTTTTCACAGGAGTAAGCTATATTGGCACGAGAGCTATTTCAAATTCTTCTACTGCAAGTGCAAAGCTTACCACTACAACATCCGGTGGGACTAAGCAGACATCCTCAGGGGATGCAAAGGATATGACAGATGTATCATCTGTTGTCGATGAGGTTATGCCTAGCATCGTTGCTATCACAAATACAGGAACAGTCACCTACAACAGCTTTTTCGGAAGGCAGTCACAGCAGTCTCAGAGCTGTGGCTCAGGAATTATTGTGAGTGAGGATGATGATTATCTTTATATTGCTACAAACAATCATGTTGTGGCAGATTCAGAGGAGCTCACAGTACAGTTTGATGATGATTCTGTGGTAAAGGCAGAAATCAGAGGAACAGATCCGGATGACGATCTTGCAGTTGTACGTGTAAAGAAAGCAGACCTTGGAAAAGATACTTACTCAAATATCAAGATTGCTACAATCGGAGATTCTGATAGTGTAGCTGTTGGAAGTCCTGCAATTGCTATCGGTAATGCACTTGGATACGGACAGTCTGTCACAACAGGTATAGTAAGTGCACTTAACAGAACTGTTACTACACAGGATTCACAGACAGGTGAGACTGTTACCAACAACAAGCTTATCCAGACCGATGCAGCCATAAACCCTGGAAACAGTGGTGGAGCACTCTTAAATGAAAATGGCGAGGTTATCGGTATAAACTCTGTAAAATATTCTTCAACTGAGGTTGAGGGTATTGGATATGCAATTCCTATGTCAGTTGCAAAGCCTATTATTGAGAGCCTCATCCAGGACGGAAAATATACTAATGAGAATCAGGCATACCTTGGTATCAAGGGTGCGATGTTTCATCTGAGATGGTAGCCTACGGCTTCCGACAGGGTGTGTATGTTTCATCTGTTTCAGCTGGTTCAGGTGCCGCAAATGCCGGCTTACAGGAGGGAGATATCATCACTGCTGTTGACAGCACAAAGATTTCTTCTATGACAGAGCTGCAGTCAGCGTTAAAGAGCTACAAGGCCGGAGATAAGGTTACTCTTACTGTTGCCCGTCAGAGTGGCAGACAGTATGAAGAGAGCAAGGTTGAAGTAACCTTAAGCTCTGCAAAGGATATTCAGCAGTAATTCCGGCGCGTTTTCTCCTCACCCCTGCGTCCATGCAGGGGTGTTTCTGCGTTGTGCGCCTAGCGGCGCACGTTTCTAACGGGTTAAAGTCCCGAATCCGCCCGGTAGTGGGAAGGATATAGCCGAAGGCAAGGGTGTCCATCGTGAGGTGGAATCTGAAGGAAGCTGGATGTGAGGAATATACCAACTCACGGGCAAATCTCTGGTCTGACGAACAGAAATCTCATATGAGGTCATGCATGTGGGTAAGACAGCAACCCATGTTAAAGCCCAATAACTACACGGAATCATGCATGATAAATGAGGCAGATGGATGGAGAGGAAGAAACGTGTGGTACCTAGGGAGGTCTGTGCGGTATGCCTTGAAAGAGGTAACCATTGCATAAAGCAATGCTGAACGCACAGAAGTCAGCAGAGGTCATAGTAGCCGAGAGGTGAAGGACCGAATCAGTAGAAGTCTTGAGTATGACCGAGAAAGGAGTAATGACCGTCTATGGCAGAAAACATTGAAAACAATGGCTGTTCGCAAAGAGATAATGCGGAACATGAAGGGTATGTGAAAGCGTCCAGGTCATTCAATCGGATATGGAAAGAAAGAGACAGTGCACAGCCGAGACTTTTGGAAACGATACTGTATAAAGACAACTTTAACAGAGCGTATAAGAGAGTTAAGGCAAACAAGGGAGCGCCGGGAATTGATGGCATGACCATTGAAGAGGCTCTTCCATATCTAAAGGAACATCAACAAGAGATAACTGACCGCATTTATCGTGGAAAGTATACTCCGTCTCCAGTAAGACGAGTTGAGATTCCCAAACCAGATGGTGGTGTGCGAAAGCTTGGCATACCAACAGTGATAGACCGTACACTTCAACAGGCAATAACCCAACAGTTAGTGCCAATCTATGAACCGCTGTTTGCAGATGGTAGCTATGGCTATCGTCCGAACAGAAGTGCAAAAGATGCAATACTTAAGGTTAAGGAGTATGCAGAACAAGGCTATACATTTGCTGTAGTCCTTGACTTGTCAAAGTACTTCGATACTCTTAATCACGAAATTCTCATCAATCTTCTCCGGAAGAATGTAAAAGATGAACGTGTAGTACAGTTGATAAAGCGCTATCTGAAAAGCGGTGTAATGGAAAACGGAGTGGTCATTGACACAGAGGAAGGCTCACCACAAGGTGGAAATCTATCACCATTGCTGGCAAATGTCTACCTCAATGAGTTCGACCAGGAGTTCCTGAAAAGAGGAGTTCCATGCATAAGATATGCAGATGACATCGTGCTTCTTGCAAAGAGCAGACGAGCATCAGAGAGACTCTTGGAAAGCAGTACAAAATATCTTGAGAAGAGGCTGAAACTTACAGTCAACCGAGAAAAGAGCCGTACTGTCAGCGTGTTTGCAATCCGAAATTTTAAATTCCTTGGCTTTGCATTGGGAAGGAACGGAAAAGGCATATATGTCCGAGTTCATCCGAAGTCATGGAAGAAGTTTAAGTCCAGACTGAAGGAGTTATCTTCCCGTAAGCGATGTCAGTCAATCAAGCCAAGCCTTGAGAAAATCAAGGTGTATGCAAGGGGATGGCTTAACTACTACGGAATTGCAAGTATGAAGAGCAACATAGATGACATCAACGGATGGCTCTATCACAGAATACGCATGTGTATATGGAAACAGTGGAAGAAACCTAGAACGAAATATAAAAATCTAGTCAAACTTGGAATCCCAGAACACTATGCGTCAACAATAGCAAACAGTCGCAGAAAGTATTGGTATATCAGCAATAACAAAGCTGTGATTTGGGCGCTGAATAAAGAAAGACTGATAAACAGTGGCTTTTATGATTTAGCCACAGCCTATCAGTCTGTGCACGTCAACTATTGAAAGCGCCGTATACTGAACGGTACGTACGGTGCTGTGAGAGGACGGCGGTTAGTCACCGCCTCCTACTCGATTCATGGGCATAATTTCTACAGTATCTAAGCCACTTCGCTATTCGCTCCTGCAAGAGTACGTGTGCGCCACCGGTGCCCGGGGCTTATGTCCCTTACGCTGTGGCGGAATTGTGCTTACGTGTGCGCCGCTGCTATGCGCGGCTTACGTTCGCTATGTTGTGGCGGAAATGTTGTTCAAATCAGTTCAAAGTACTAGACAAATTCCCTAAAATATTAGATAATGTATATAAATAATTTTACTTTTGCACCGCATAGGAATTCTTCAAAATTGATGGTTTATATCTAGATTTATCATAGTATACACATCGGTTTATGATTATGAGATATAATACACATTGAGCGGATGCAGCATAGGAGGTCGGCATGAAGAAGAAAAAAATAGTTATTGCACTCGGACACGATGCTCTTGGAACAACTCTTCCGGAGCAGCACGAGGCTACAAAGCATACAGCAAAGGCAGTTGCAGATTTTATCAGGGACGATTATGAGGTTGTTATCACACACAGCAACGGACCGCAGGTGGGCATGATTCACACCGCTATGTCTGAGTTTTGCAGGATTTATCCTGAGTATACAGCTACACCTACAGCAGTCTGCTCTGCAATGAGCCAGGGATATATAGGATATGATTTACAGAATGCTATCCGTACAGAGCTTCTTGGCAGAGGAATTTACAAGACCGTTTCAACAATACTTACACAGGTGGTTGTTGACCCATATGATGAGGCTTTTTATCATCCGACAAAGATCATTGGCCGTGTTATGACAGAGGCTGAGGCTGAGGAAGAGGAGAAGAAGGGCAACCATGTGACACAGGTCGAGGGAGGCTACAGAAGAGTTGTGGCAGCTCCAAAGCCTGTTGATATAGTGGAAAAGGATGCTATTAAGGCTCTTGTTGATGCGGATCAGGTTGTTATCGCATGCGGTGGCGGCGGAATTCCTGTTTTAGCACAGGATAATAAGCTTCAGGGCGCAAGCGCTGTTATTGAGAAGGATCTTGCAGCCGGAAAGCTTGCAGATACTCTTGATGCTGACAGACTTGTTATACTTACAAGCGTTGACAAGGTCTGCCTGAACTATGGCAAGGAGGATGAGAAGCCGCTTGATACCATGACTGTCGATGAGGCAAAGAAGTACCTTGCAGCAGGCGAGTTTGATGAGGGTACCATGGCTCCAAAGATTGAGGCGGCTATCGACTTTATCGGTGACTCTGCCATCCGTTCAGTGCTTATCACAAAGCTCAACAAAGAGGGCAAGACAGTTTCAGGTGGTATGGGCACTTTAATTACAAAGTAGAGCTTAATTGTTATAATTCACACATATCCCACACGTCTATATGCATTTTGCAGAGCAGATGTGTGGGATTCTAAATAAAAAGAGTAAGATAGAAGGTAACACAAAATGAGTGAGAAAAGGCTTCAAAAGAGAGATGAAATCTCAGACGAGTACAAATGGAAGCTTGAGGATATGTATGAGACAGATGAGCTGTGGGAGGCTGAGTGTGAAAAAGCGTCACAGCTTGCAGAAAAGCTATCCGGATTTAAGGAACATCTGGCCGACAGTGCAGCAACGCTGCTTGATTTTTTTAAGAAGCAGGATGAGTTGTCTTATTATTTGGAGCGTATAGTGGTTTATGCGAATGAGCGCTCGCATCAGGACACTGCCGTGTCGAAATATCAGGCATATGTGTCAAAGGCAGAGACACTGACTGTTCAGGCATCAGGTGCGCTGGCATTTGCGAGTCCGGAGATTTTGCAGATAGATGATAAAAGGCTTGAGAGCTTTTACAGTGAGAGCAATGAGCTTGTGCACTATAAGCGTGCGATTGATGAGATAATGCGTCAGAAAGCGCATACCTTATCGGCTGCAGAGGAGAATATCCTGGCGCAGTGCGGTGAGATGGCTGCAGCGCCGGAGAATATATTCAGCATGTTCAACAATGCGGATATCAAATTCCCGTATATCACTGATGTCGAGGGAAATAAAATCCGTATCACGCATGGCAATTTCATAGATTTTTTAAGCAGCAAGGACAGAAGCCTGCGCAAGCAGGTGTTCCGTGGAGTCTATGATTCGTACAAGAAGTGGAGCAATACTGTTTCTATGATGTACATCAGCAAGTTGAAAAATGACACTTTTTATGCAAGGGTCAGAAAATATGACAGCGCAAGGGCCATGTATTTATCCGGTGGCGATATTCCTGAGAGCGTATATGACAATCTGATTGAGACGGTTCACGCACATCTGCCGGCTCTGCACAGGTACATGGCGCTTAGGAAGAAGCTTTTGGGTGTGGAGCATCTGCATATGTATGATTTATTTGCACCGATTGTGGACAATGTACAGACTACCTACACCTATGATGAGGCGAAAAAGCTTGTGGCAAAGGCGCTTGAGCCTATGGGAGATGAGTATGTCAGCACACTTAAGTCTGGCATGGAGAGTGGCTGGATAGATGTATATGAGAATGAGAACAAGAGAAGCGGTGCGTATTCATGGGGCGCTTACGGCACTCATCCGTATGTGCTTTTGAACTATGCCGACAATCTGGACAGTGTGTTTACGCTGGCTCATGAGATGGGACATGCGATGCATACATACTATTCAAATGAGCATCAGAGCATCACCTACGCGGGATACCTGATTTTTGTGGCAGAGGTTGCATCCACCTGCAATGAGTCGCTTCTAATGCACTATATGCTTGAGCATTGTGAGGATGAGAATGAGAGAAAATATCTCATGACACATTTTCTGGACGGCTTCAGGACGACACTTTTCAGGCAGGCGCAGTTTGCAGAGTTTGAGCATATAGCTCACCGGAAAATGCAAAAGGGTGAGCCGGTTACCAAGGATGTGCTAAATGAACTGTGGCATGAGCTGAATGTGCAGTACTACGGACCGGATATGCGCGTGGATGATGAGATATCATATGAGTGGATGCGCATACCGCATTTTTACACACCGTACTATGTATATCAGTACTCGACAGGCTATTCGGCAGCAGTTGCTTTTTCAAAAAAGATACTTGAGGAGGGAAAGCCTGCTGTGGATAAGTATATAGGAAATTTCCTGTGCGGTGGATGCTCGAAGAATCCAATCGAGCTGCTAAAGAGTGCCGGTGTCGATATGAGCACACCAAAGCCTGTGGATGATGCACTCAATGTATTTGAGGATTATCTGAAGCAGTTTGAGGCAGCAACTAAGTAAGGAGAAACATTTTTATGGAAAGAATTAAAAGCTTTACAATCAATCATAATATTCTTAAACCTGGATTTTATATTTCAAGAAAAGATGGAGAAATCGTTACATACGACCTTCGTACAAGAAACCTAATGCAGGCGATTATATGACCAATTCAGCTATGCACTCAGTGGAGCATATGTTTGCAACATGTGTGAGAAACTCTGAGATTGCAGATGATGTGGTATATTTTGGACCGATGGGCTGTCAGACAGGCTTCTATCTCGTTGTGAGGGATGTCGAGCCGGGAAAGGTTTTTGAAATCACCAAAGAGGTCTTAAAACAGATACTAGAGTATGATGGACCGGTGTTTGGTGCATCAGCCATAGAGTGCGGACATTACGAGAATCTGTCACTTGATGAGGCAAAGAAGGAGTGCCGTGCATATCTTAAGGTGCTTGAGAGCCAGACAAATATGGAGTTTACTTATCCACAGTAAACGAAGACTAAAAATATAATAGTAAGATAGCAGGAATGGAGAAATAAAATGACAATAGGTGTAATTGGTGCAATGCAGATGGAGGTCGATGACTTAAAGGCTCAGATGACAGACACACAGACAGAGGTTTACAGCGGAGTGGAGTTTGTTGAGGGTAAAATCGGTGATCAGTATGTTGTTGCGGCAAAATGCGGAATAGGAAAGGTATTTGCGGCAATATGTGCAGAGGCCATGATTTTGAAATATGATGTAGATATGATTGTCAATATCGGAGTGGCAGGAACTTTGACAAAGGACTTAAATGTGCTTGACGTGGCAGTAGCCACAAACGTGCTGCAGCACGATATGGATACATCGCCAATCGGAGATCCGAAGGGACTTCTCTCAGGCATCAATATGATTCTGCTTCCGGCAGATACAAAAATGGTGGAGCTCATGTGCTCATGCTTAGCTGACAGGAATATCCACTACAAAAAGGGTAATATCGCAACAGGAGATCAGTTTATTGCCACAAAGGAGCAGAAGGATTATATTTCGAATACATTTGATGCAATCGCAGCAGAGATGGAGGGAGGCAGCATCGGTCATGTGTGCTATGTGAATAAGGTGCCATTTGCCATTCTTCGCTCAATATCAGACGGCGATGGCGGCGAGACAGACTACCAGACCTTTGCGGAGAAGGCTGCGCATCAGTCGATTGAGGTAGTGCTTGAGTTTATCGGAAGGGCAGAAGAACTGAAATAGAGTTATTTCATTATTCATAATTTGTGATAATAAAGAATAGTATATAGCATGAGTGAATACAGAGCATACATGCAAAATACAAAACTACATAATGGGACAAAACGAAAGAAACGCCGACACAGATTCCTTTTTGGAGTGCTGCTGTCGGCGCTTCTTATTACAGGCGCTTTATATGGCAGAGAGTATGACATATCGCAGCTGAAAAATATAGAGGTGATGGAGACACTTAGCAGTGCTGTGAGTCAGTTCGGGGACAGAAAGCTGCCTGTATATTCGGTTCAGACAACAGAAAAAAAGATAGCCCTTTCATTTGACTGTGCCTGGGGAGCAGAGGATTTTGACAGTATGATGGAGACACTTGACAAGCACAACGTAAAGGCTACATTTTTTATGACAGGAGGGTTTGTGAGTGATAATCCTGAATGTGTAAAGACGCTGGTTGAAAAAGGGCATGAGCCCGGAAATCACAGTGAGCACCACTATGATATGGCAACAATCACTGCAGGCGAGATGAAGACAGAGATAATGGATGTGCACAAAAAGGTCAAGGAGCTGACCGGAAAGGATATGAAGGTATTCAGACCGCCATACGGCTCGTACAACAATGAACTGATTGACACAGTGTATGGCTGTGACTATTATCCAATCCAGTGGGATGTGGATTCACTCGACTGGAAAAACTATGGTATGCAAAACATTATAGATACAGTGTGCAATCACAAAAGCCTGGATTGTGGCTCGATAATACTCTGCCATCTAGGCGCAAAATACACCTCGCAGGCACTCGATGAGATGCTCACGAAGCTGCAGGACATGGGTTATGAGATAGTTCCGGTATCAAAGCTGATCATGACAGAAGGCTATCATATGGATGCAAACGGTATGCAGATCAAGGACTGAGCAATTTCATAAATCAATATTTAAGTCAATATTTAGTCAATATTTTAGCCCTGTACGATATTGTTATTTACAGACAAGTGTGTTAAACTAAAACTATATTTTAAAGAAGCTGTGAGACAGCTATGGGGGTAAATTATATGACAGATTACAGGTTTTTTAGTAGCTATTCTTTATTAGTTATTTTTTTAGTTATCATCTTTGCGCTGGTCGCTGTAATCGGAGCCGTTACAAGTGCTGTTGCAGGTATCAATGATGATGAGGATGAGACAGAGGAAGAGGGCATCTGAAGCTAAAATCAATAAAAGATATTAAAAGATATTTAAAGACATCGAATTATATTGATCGTATAATTGGGTGTCTTTTTATTGTCAAAATCTCTTAAAAAAGTATAAACCAATTGAGTTGCAATCCGCAACATTGTATAATAAAAGTATAACAGCGAATTAAATTTATTGTGAAAATCGCAGTAATCACATTGTCTATTAAACTAATGCAGGACATTATCAAAGAAAAGAAAAAGGAGGGGTCAGATGATATCAAGATATAGTGTAAAAAAGCCTTTTACTGTACTTGTAGGAGTACTGCTGGTAATAGTACTCGGTGTTGTATCGCTCGGCAGGATGACGACAGATCTGCTGCCGGATATGAGCTTTCAGTATGCACTTATCGTGACAACAGATATGGGAGCAAGTCCACAGGAGGTGGAGAGCGATGTCACCGCGCCGCTTGAAGCAGCTATGGCAACTACGTCCAATATCAAAAACGTAAGCTCAATGTCATATAACAGCTATTCTCTGGTGACATGCGAGTATGAGCAGAATGCCAACATGGATTCTGTAGTGATAGAGATGCAGCAGAAAATAGATCAGGTCAAGGCTGGCTGGAAGGATGGAGTGGGTACTCCGACCATTATGAAGATAAATCCGGACATGCTTCCAATCATGATGACTGCTGTGGATATGGATGGGAAAAGCAAGTCGGAAATCACAGACTTTGTGGAAAACACACTTAAGCCTGCAATTGAGAGTACAGAAGGAGTCGCATCAGTGACTGCAACAGGTGAGCTCACTGAGCAGATACAGGTCACGATGAATCAGGCCAAGATAGATGCGCTCAATGAGAAAATAAATAATGCCGTTTCAAAGAAATTTGACGATGCAAAAAGTCAGATGGATGATGCAAGCGCAAAGATAGAGAGCGGACAAAACGCAATCACATCGGCATCGGATCAGATGAGCGCGGGAGTGGATACGCTAAAGGAGCAAAAGGCAAAGCTTGCAGAGCAGAAGACTCAGCTAGAGAGTACACTTTCAAGCTTAAATGAGCAGAAGAGCCAGCTTGAAACAATTCAGTCAGCTCTTTCAGACTTCATGAATAGTGATACATATACAAAGACAATTCCGTCACTCAAAGAGGGCGCAAATGCACCGGGTGAAGCGGGCACAGCACTCAAAGCGCAACTTGAGCAGGTTAATAAGCAGATTGCAACACAGTTTTCAGGTCTCTCGACGCTTGGAATCAAGGTAAACACAGCAGATGATCTGCCTGCGGCAGCGTCAGCGATAGCACAGACTCTCATTCAGGTGAATACAGGTATAGAGCAGTGCCAAAGCGGGCTTGACCGGATAGCACAAGGAGAGACAGCACTTTTAGATGCCTATGATAATCTAAACAGTCAGGCAGCCATCAGCTCGATAAGCATAGGACAGCAGTCGGCACAGCTTGCAACAGCAGCGGCATCTCTTGACAGCTCAAAAAAGGAGCTTGAAAAGAGTAAGGATGATGCACTTGACAAGTCAAACTTAAATGCAGTTTTAACAATTGACTCACTCTCGCAGCTGCTCGTCGCACAGAACTTTGATATGCCTGCAGGCTATGTAAATGATTCAAATGGCACGCAGTACATAGTACAGGTGGGAGATGAGATAAAATCAATTGATGATTTAACAAATCTAGTGCTTATGGATATGAAGCTTGATGGAATAGCTCCTATTCATGTCGGTGATGTGGCAGATGTTGAGATGACTGACAATTCGGATGAGACATATGCGATAGTCAACGGTAATCCCGGAATAATGCTCTCCATGGAGAAGCAGACCGGCTACTCTACAGGAGACGTCACAGACCGTCTTTTGGACAAGCTTGATTCGCTGGAAAAGGAAAATGACGGATTACACACCACAGTGCTCATGAATCAGGGCGTATACATCGACATGGTAGTAAAGAGTGTTATGGAAAATATGATAGTGGGAGCAATACTTGCTATTTTCGTATTGCTTTTGTTCTTAAAGGATATAAAGCCAACGCTTGTTATCGCAGCATCTATACCGCTATCGGTTATTGTGGCAGTGGTGCTTATGTATTTTACGGATATCACCTTAAATATCATTTCTATGTCGGGACTTGTGCTTGGAATAGGAATGCTGGTGGATAATTCAATCGTAGTAATCGAGAATATCTACAGATTAAGGGGAGAGGGATATTCGGTAAAGAAGGCGGCTGTTGAGGGTGCAAATCAGGTGGCAGGAGCCATTTTTGCCTCTACACTTACCACGGTAAGTGTGTACGCGCCAATCATTTTTACTGATGGAATCACGAGACAGCTCTTTGTAGATTTGGCTCTTACTGTAGCATTTACACTTATGGCATCTCTTGTAGTGGCACTCACATTTGTACCGGCAATTGCTTCAGGCATGCTCAAAAAGACGAAGGATATAAAGCATCCATGGTTTGACCGTTTTAAGGATTGGTATGGAAATGTGCTCGGCACATGTCTTAGATTTAAGCCGGTGGTATTTATTGCGGCAGTAGTGCTTTTAGTCGGCAGTGGCGCACTTTGCATGTCAAGGGGAATGACATTTATGGATATGGACATGGAGTCAAATCAGATTTCACTTACCATAGAGGCAAAGGATGACGAAAAAGCTTGACTTCAAGCAGCTTACAGAGCT
>ENA-OQKI01000203-OQKI01000203.1-human-gut-metagenome-genome-assembly--contig:-NODE-203-length-13733-cov-3.069822_pt1 | contig 13733 bp, 10 predicted proteins | sample MGYA00242778_ERZ504798 | MGnify/ENA primary metagenome ERZ504798 (study PRJEB26092, sample SAMD00036414) | human gut metagenome | host: Homo sapiens | study: EMG produced TPA metagenomics assembly of... | reverse complement strand
CGGCGGCATCGCCAACGAAATACGCCTTGGACGAGGTAAGCGACTTCACCCCACACGGTCAACAGGGACACCGTGCAACTCAATGTTCCCGACGGACCAACGCTCACGCTAATCGCCGACGGCGATGGCGTGAACTACACGGTGGGAGGCGGCAATCCAATCGAGATCATGGATCTGAGCTTCGCCGTACAGGCCAGCGCCGTCGCATATCTTCTGGAACATCGAGGCACACTGGATCACACGCTTATCAGACTTGACGCAGCGACCGACCAGCGCATCGCCGCCAGCGCGCTCAAGGCGCGCGGATACCGAGCCAGCCATGCCGTGGAGGACAACGGCTACAATTGGCGACTGACCAGATTCGCGGAAAACGACCGAGAGAACGCCGACCGATAGCCATAGACACGGCACCGAACACAACGCAGCGAGGAGAATATGACCGACAACACCTGGCCGACCGTCGATACCGAGCTTATCGATGATGTGACACTGTATTCCGCCAAACTCATCATCCCCGTGACGGGCCCCGTCATCATCGATGGCGCAGTTGCCATACATGGCGACCGCGTGGTTCATGTAGGTAAACGCCGCTGGGTGCTGAAGGCGCTGAAGCAGGAAATGACGGCTCACGGCACCATCCATGAACGGCATTGGGATGGGGTGCTCACCCCCGGATTGATCAACGCGCACACTCATCTGCAGTACAGCGGCATGGTGCAGGTCGGGCAAGGCACCTACGATCGGTTCCGCGCCTGGGAACTGGCATTCAACGAGGTGTACGCCGAGGCGCAGAAGACCCAGCCATGGAAGCAGTGGGCCGAGGACGGCGCTCGCCAGATGGTCGAATCGGGAACGACGGCCGCCGCAGACATCGTCACCGATTTGGACGCCGCCGGCGCGCTGGCTTCGCAGGGCATGCACGGCATCGCTTATTGGGAGGTAATGGGCTGGCACAACGCCGAATGGATGGAAAAGGGCCGCACTGAGCTCATCCGGCAGTTGCGCCGGATGAACGAGGAGCAGCTGCCAAACCTCGGCATCAGCCCGCATGCTCCGTATACGCTGGAGTCCGAACCGTTCGTTGATCTTCCAGACATTGCTCGTCAGCTGAACATGCGACTGCATATCCATCTGGCGGAGACCCCGCTCGAGGCCGGCACTTATCCGCCGGTGCTCACCACTTATTCGGCGGCCGACTGGAGTGACCACGATTGGGAAAGCTACCGGCAGCTCAAGGAAGTGGGCAAAGGCGCCTCCGCCATCCAGTTCGTCGATCAGCTTGGCTCGCTTGGACCGGATGTGCACATTGCACACGGCGTGTGGGCCAATGGCGAGGATCGGCGTATTCTACGTCAGCGCGGCGTGGGCGTGGCCTTGTGCCCCCGATCGAATCGCATTACCAACACCGGCAAAGATGCACCGGTGCGCGAATACCTCGAGGAAGGCAATCTGGTAAGCGTGGGCACCGATTCGCTCTCCAGCACGCCGACCCTCGATCTGCTTGATGATGTGTCGATGCTTTACGACCTGGCCCGCGAACAAGGCTATGCCAGCGACGATCTGACACATCGCCTGATTCGTATGATGACGCTGGGCGGCGCCGCCTCCATGGGCATGCACGTGGGCCGCAACCGCATTGGACAAATCAACGCGGGCGCATTGGCTGATTTCGCGTTCTTCGACATCCCCGTCGACACATCATCTCCGGCCGGCATCGAAGAAACGCTGGAAACACTGGTGAGGCACGGCGCAGGCACGAACCGAGCCACGGTGATATCCGGGCGCGAAGCCTACAACAACGCCTGGTGACACCGCTGACCTGACCTGATATCAAGAAGCCAAAAACCAGCAAACCCGCCAAGAACAGGAGATCTCATTATGAGCGTCGCTTTGCAAGACATGAGTCCATACGCCCGGTCCATAGTGGAACGCCTTGGACTGGAAACCCACCCCGAAGGCGGCTGGTACACGCGTGACTGGCAATCCCCGCACACGGATGAGGCCTCAAGCCGACCGCTATCGTCACTGATTTACTTCCTGCTGCCCGAGGGAGATGCCAGCGCCTGGCATAAGGTCGATGCGGATGAGGTCTGGCTGTGGCATGGCCCGGCATCGGTCAAACTGGAGCTCGGCGGCAGCGACGAGACTCCGGAATCCGACGAATCCAAGCGAACCGTAATCACCTTGGGTTCCGGCATCACCACCGATCAGGCCGACGTAACCGTATCGGGACATGCGGTCGTACCGGCTGGCGTCTGGCAGCGCACAGTGCCAGGCCAGGGCGATGCGCTGGTCTCCTGTGTGGTCAGTCCGGGATTCGTATTCGACGGCTTCACACTCGAACAGTGAACGCCATTTCGCTCTGCGCCAATATGAGATATCCGTCCGCTTACGCGCCAGATTGCGCGGCTCTAGTCGGCCATAAGCAATGGCGATAGCCAGCATCCGAAAATATCGATGTTTTGTAACCCAATAGCCATACAATTGGCGCGAATGCATCAAGCACGGTTTGAACCGTGTGCATGACGAACACTTGAGGAGAGGAAACCCATGTTCAATAAGCGACACATCGTCCGTACCATTGCGGCCACCGTCAGCATCCTGGCTCTGTCGTTCACCGCAGCCTGCGGTTCCGGCCAGTCCACCGCATCCAATTCCACCGATTCGGACGACATCACCCAGCAGACGTACAAGCCGGGCAAGCTGACCATCGCCACCGGACAGCCGGCCTACGAGCCGTGGGTTATGAACGACAAGCCGGAAAGCGGTGAGGGCTACGAGGCGGCCGTCGCCTACGCAGTGGCCGACAAGCTCGGTTTCAAGAAGAGCGACGTGGTGTGGACCCGCACCGCATTCGACACCGCCATCGCTCCCGGCGCCAAGGACTGGGATTTCAACATCCAGCAGTTCGGCATCACCGACGAGCGCAAGAAGGCCGTTGACTTCTCGTCCAGCTACTACAACGACAGCCAGTCCGTCGTGGTCAAGAAAGACAGCAAGTTCGCCAACGCCACCAAGGTATCCGATCTGAAGGATGCGACCGTGGGCGTCATGGTCGGCACCCTTGCCTACGACTACGCCAAGGCGAACATCAAGGACGACATCCAGACGTTCAATGATGATGCCGCACTGGCTCAGGCACTTGACGCCGGTCAGATCGACGCACTGGTCACCAGCACCGTGGAATGCGTGTACATGGTGCAGTCCGAGCAGGTCAAGGACGCCAAGGTGCTCGGCCGTCTGCCTGACTCCGAAGACAAGAGCGGCATGGGCATCGTGCTGCCGAAGGATTCCAAGCTGACAGCAGCCGTGACCAAGGCAGTGGATGACCTGAACGCCGACGGCACCATCAAGAAGCTTCAGGACAAGTGGCTGGCCGAGTACACCACCGACCTGACCGAACTGAAGAAGTAAGTGAAGTAGGCTTACATCATAAGGTCACAACACCTTGGCCGGGCGCTGCGGGAATTTTCCTGTGGCACCCGGCCATCCCGGCATTCAGGAAGCGAGCGACATTCATCACATGACCGCAGCACCAACCGAAACCAGGCAGCACAATGCCCCTGACGGACACGAGGTAAGTCAGGTCGAGCTCGAACGACGCCAATATCGTGTTCATCAGCAAATTCAATCGACGATTACCAGTCTGATCAGCACCATTGTGTTCGTGGTGGTCATCGTCATCGGCTTGAAGCTCTCCCCCGGCTGGCCACGAGTCAAGGAGACCTTCTTCTCCGGCGAATACTTCGTCAAATCGTTTCCCCATGTGCTTGACGGCCTATGGCTCAACATCCGCGTTCTGCTCGTCGCAGTGGTCGGCGTGGCGATTCTGAGCACGCTGATCGCGCTGGTGCGCACCAGCCGCTCCCCTATTCTGTTCCCGCTGCGTATCCTGGCATTGATCTACACGACTGTGATGCGCGGCGTGCCTATTATCGTCGTGCTGTATCTAATCGGTTTCGGCATTCCCGGCCTAGGCTTGTTCGGCCGTATCGATCCCTCGGTACTCGGCACCATTGCAGTGGTAATGGGATACAGCGCCTACGTCTCCGAGGTGCTGCGTGCCGGTTTTAACGACGTACATCCTTCTCAGCGAGCCTCGGCCCGCTCGTTGGGCCTGACCTCCGGCCAGACGACCCGACTGATCGTCATTCCTCAGGCATTGCGCAAAGTGGCGCCCGCACTGATGAATGACTTCATCTCCATGCAAAAGGACGTCGGCCTGATTTCCGTGCTGGGTGCGGTGGATGCCGTGCGCGCCGCACAGATCGACGTGGCCAGCACCTACAACTTCACGCCGTATGTGGTCGCCAGCCTGCTGTTCATCCTGATGAGCGTGCCGTTCATCCTGCTGAACGACTGGTACACGGAACGTCTGCGTAAGCGCGAACTCAGCGGAGGAACGGTATGAGCGAAATGACCAATATCACCACCGAGGCGAGTGACTCCCCCGTGAGCAACAAGACGGTGCTGCGTCTTGATGACGTGCGCAAATCCTTTGGAAACACGCAGGTGCTGCGTGGCATTTCCTTTGACATTCACCAACATGAGGTGGTGGCTTTGCTGGGGCCTTCCGGTTCAGGCAAATCCACATTGATGAAATGCGTCAACCTGCTTGAACAGGTCGATGACGGCCAGATTTGGCTGGGCAATACCGATATCACCGACCCGCGTGCCGACCAGGACAAGATTCGCGCACGTATCGGCGTGGTGTTCCAGCAGTTCAACCTCTTCCCCCACATGTCGGTGCTCAGGAACGTGACCCTTGCCGCAATCAAGGTTCACCACTGGAGCAAGGATCGCGCCGAAACCCGCGCTATGGAACTGCTTGAACGCATCGGCATGCGCGATAAAGCCAGTGCCTACCCCGATCAGCTCTCTGGCGGCCAGCAGCAGCGCGTGGCGATTGCGCGCGCACTGATGACCGACCCGGAACTGCTGCTGCTTGACGAGATCACATCCGCTCTTGATCCGATGCTGGTCGGCGAAGTGCTCAACATGGTTGCCGAGTTAAAGGCCCAAGGCACCACAATCCTCATGGCCACGCACGAAATGAGCTTCGCCCACGAAGCGGCCGACCGCATCGTACTGCTCCGTCACGGCGTCATCGCCGAGAACGGCACACCCGCTGAGGTGATGGACGAGTCGCAGGATCCCGAGACCATCGAGTTCTTCAGCCATTTCAGGCACTGAGACGAAGCCGAAAAACAAGCACCGGATTCATACGACGAAAGGCTCCGACGGATAATACCGTCGGAGCCTTTCAAATTGCGTTGACGAAAGTCAACCGATCACGTCACACCGACAATTCGGTATCACGCTTGAGCACAAAGTGGAGCACCAGGTAATGCGGCGGTGAACAGGTAAGAGGTATCCATGCCTCCAACCTACCCGTCGGCATCACCCCACACCACAACCACCCACCACAAACAGCGAAAGGCCAAAATCCTAAGCCACTATTCATACTTGACTGATCTGGTGCTTAAACCGCGTCCGCAAACCCCAACAAGTTCCACCACCCCACAACACGCGATGTAGCCGCCGATTGGTAGGGTTGATAGATAGTTAATCCCCTGTTTGAAAAAGGAGCTTTGGCTTGTCGGCTGAACTCGAAGACATTCACGAGGAATGTGCATCTTCGGCGTATGGGGCCACCCCGACGCCTCACGACTCACCTATTTTGGCCTGCACGCGCTGCAGCATCGCGGTCAGGAAGGTGCCGGCATCGTCTCCAACGATAACGGTCATCTCATCGGTCATCGCGGACTCGGCCTGCTCACCCAGGTGTTCGGCGATGAGCGCGAAATCGAACGACTGAAGGGCAATTGCGCCATCGGCCACGTGCGTTACGCAACGGCCGGCTCGGGCACCACAGACAACATCCAGCCGTTCATCTTCCGCTTCCATGACGGCGACGTGGCTCTGTGCCATAACGGCAACCTGACGAACTGCCCGTCACTGCGCCGCAAGCTTGAAGACGAAGGCGCCATCTTCCATTCGAACTCCGACACCGAAGTGCTGATGCACTTGATTCGCCGTTCGATGCAGCGCACCTTTATGGACAAGCTCAAGGAAGCGCTCAACACGGTGCATGGCGGTTTCGCCTACCTGCTGATGACCGAAGACGCCATGATCGGCGCACTCGACCCGAACGGCTTCCGCCCGCTCTCCCTCGGCAAGATGAAGAACGGCGCCTACGTGCTCGCCTCCGAAACCTGCGCACTGGATGTCGTCGGCGCCGAGCTGGTGCGCAACATTCGCCCGGGTGAAATCGTGGTGGTCAACGATCACGGCTACAAGATCGTGCAGTACACCAACAACACGCAGCTGGCCATCTGCTCGATGGAGTACATCTACTTCGCCCGCCCGGATTCCGATATCTATGGCATCAACGTGCACTCCGCCCGCAAGCGCATGGGCGCACGTCTCGCCGCCGAATCCCCGGTGGAGGCCGATATGGTTATCGGCGTGCCGAACTCCTCATTGTCCGCCGCATCCGGCTATGCGGAAGCAGCAGGCCTGCCCAACGAAATGGGTCTAATCAAAAACCAGTATGTGGCCCGCACCTTCATTCAGCCCACGCAAGAACTGCGCGAGCAGGGTGTGCGTATGAAGCTCTCTGCTGTGCGCAGCGTGGTTAAAGGCAAGCGCGTTATCGTTATCGATGATTCCATCGTGCGCGGCACCACGTCCAAGCGCATCGTGCAGCTGCTCAAGGAAGCCGGCGCCGCTGAAGTGCATATGCGCATCAGCTCCCCGCCGCTGAAGTACCCCTGCTTCTATGGCATCGATATCTCCACCACCAAGGAACTCATCGCAGCCAAGATGAGCGTGGAGGAAATCCGTGAATACATCGGCGCGGATTCCTTGGCCTACCTTTCGCTCGACGGTCTGGTCGAATCCATCGGACTGAACGCCGACGCCCCATACGGTGGCCTGTGCGTCGCCTACTTCAACGGCGACTACCCCACTGCGCTCGACGACTACGAGGCCGACTTCCTGAAGTCCCTCACGCCCGAGGACCGTGTGCGTCTGCCTGAATTCGCGCTGTACAAGAGCAAGTACATCGGCAACGAGTACAACACCGTGCAGCCGGACGCCGAATAGCTCACCACCAATCCGCTCAATAACAATTCTTTGAACCAGAGGCGCTTGCCTCCCCTCAGTCGGCTTTGCCGACAGCTCCCCTCCAGAGGGGAGCCAAAATAAGTAGAAAGGCCAACCAAATGCCAAAAGCATATGAGAACGCCGGCGTGAGCGTCGAAGCCGGGTACGAAGTCGTCAAGCGCATCAAGTCGCACGTGGCCCGCACGAACCGCCCCGGCGTGGTCGGCGGCATCGGCGGCTTCGGCGGCCTGTTCGATCTGGCCTCCTTGGGCTACAAGGAGCCGGTTCTCATCTCCGGCACCGACGGCGTGGGCACCAAGCTCATGGTCGCCAAGCTGGCCAACAAGCACGACACCATCGGCATCGACTGCGTGGCCATGTGCGTCAACGACATCGCCGCCCAGGGCGCCGAGCCGTTGTTCTTCCTTGACTACATCGCCTGCGGCAAGAACGACCCGGCACTGCTTGAGCAGGTCGTGGCCGGTGTGGCCGACGGCTGTGTACAGGCCGGTTCCGCGCTGGTCGGCGGCGAAACCGCCGAAATGCCGGGCATGTACGACGAAGACGAATACGATCTCGCCGGATTCTCGGTCGGCGTTGCCGAAAAGTCCGCCATCGTGGACGGTTCCACCATCGCTGAAGGCGACGTGCTCATCGGCCTGCCCTCCACCGGCGTACACTCCAATGGCTTCTCCCTGGTGCGCAAGGCCCTGTTCGAGCAGGCCGGCTACACCGTGGACACCGAACTCGACGAGCTGGGCGGCGAAAAGCTCGGCGACGTGCTGCTCACCCCCACCAAGATCTACGTCAAGGCCCTCTCTCCCCTGTTCAAGGCGGGCGTGGTCAAAGGCGTGGCCCACATCACCGGCGGCGGCTTCATCGAGAACATCCCGCGCATGATTCCGGACGGCTTGGCCGCCGAAATCGAGCTCGGCACCTGGCCCGTGCTCCCGATCTTCGACGTGCTGGAGAAGGCTGGCAACATCGATCATAAGGAGATGTACAACATCTTCAACATGGGCATCGGCATGGTGCTGGCCATCGACCCCGCTCGCAAGGACGAGGCGCTGAAGCTGCTCGCCGACAACAACGAGCCCGCCTACGTGCTCGGCCAGATCGCAGCCGACACCACCGGCATGCAAATCGTACTGAAGTAACTCGCTTTCCGCAGGAAAGGAACAACATGGGTCAGAAAGTATTGGTTATCGGCTCCGGCGCGCGCGAGCACACCATTGCCTACACGCTGCTCAAGGCACCGAGCATCGACGAAGTCACCGTGGCTCCCGGCAACCCGGGCATGCTCAAGGACGGCATCCACACCACGCAGCTGAGCCAGTCGAATCACGCCGCACTTATCGAATTCGTGAAGAACAATGGTTATGACTGGGTGTTCGTAGGCCCGGAAGTCCCGCTGATCGAAGGCATCGTGGACGATTTCGCCGCCGCCGGCATCAAGGCGTTCGGCCCGTCCAAGGCCGCCGCCCAGATTGAAGGCTCCAAGGACTTCGCCAAGCAGCTCATGGACCGACACAACATCCCGACCGCCCAATACAAGACCTTCAGCGATCTCGAGATGGCGCAGGACTACGTACACGAGCACGGTGCCCCGATTGTCATCAAGGCCGACGGTCTGGCGGCAGGCAAGGGCGTGACCGTGGCCATGGACGAGCACACCGCCCAGCGCGCACTCGAAGACATCTTCATCGACCATCGCTTCGGCTCCGCCGGTGCCAAGGTCGTTATCGAGGACTTCCTGGACGGCCAGGAATTCTCCCTGATGAGCTTTGTCAACGGCACCGATTTCTGGCCGATGCCCATCTCCCAGGATCACAAGCGCGCCCACGATGGCGACGAGGGTCCGAACACCGGTGGCATGGGTGCCTACAGCCCGGTGCCGCAGATTCCGCAGTCCGTGGTCGACGAGGCCATCGAGAAAATCGTGCGCCCCACCGTCGAAGGCATGGCCGAGGAAGGTACGCCATTCACCGGTATCCTGTACGCCGGTCTGATCGCCACCGCCGACGGCCCGAAGGTCATCGAATTCAACGCCCGCTTCGGCGACCCGGAAACCGAAGTCGTGCTCCCGAAGCTCACCTCCGACCTCGGTGCCGGCATCTCCGCCATTCTCGACGGCGAAACCCCCGAATTCACCTGGGATGAGTCCAACGCCACCCTCGGCGTGGTCATCGCCTCCAACGGCTACCCGGAGAACGTCATCAAGGGTGCCCGTGTGCCCGAAATCGAAGTCGACGAGGATTCGCACGTCTACTACGCCGGCGTCGCCTCTGACGAGCACGGTAACCTTGTGGCCAACTCTGGCCGCGTGCTGCTCGTCGAAACCTCCGCTCCGGACATCAAGTCCGCCCAGGACAAGGTCTACGCAATCATCGACAAGCTCGAGCTGCGCGGACTGTTTTACCGCCACGACATCGGCTTCAAAGCCCTGAAGTAACAGAAGCGGCGCATCTGCTGCAGATTTTTGGCCCGGTAGCCATGTCAATCGATTGACGTGGCTACCGGGCCAGATTTTTCTGTCCCGGTAGCCGATTTCGGCTCTTTTTCGCAAACCAGGACAGCTGAACCCCTCGAATATAGGAATATTTGAAATTCCCTTCCATACGAAACCGCACTATTCCGCCATTTTCGTAATACGCGGACGATACTTCCGGCGTCAGTTTTGTCCCGGTAAGCAAAAATGACCCGAAATCAAATACTAGGACAGAAAAATCTGGCCCGGTACACGAATCAATCGATTGACGTAATTACCGGGACAGCGAACGTCACTATGACAACGCCATCACCCAATATCAGCGAGCGATATCACGCTAGCTGAATTTGGCGATGATGTCGAACAGTTTGGCCTTGGCTTCATTGAAGGGCGGGTACACGAGGCGCAGAGTGTCGGGGAACTGCGGCTTGGTAACCACGGTTTTGACGTGGCTGAAGGTGAGGAAGCCTGCTTTGCCGTGGTAGGTGCCGATGCCGGACGCGCCCACGCCACCGAACGGCAACCGGCTGGACAGCAGATGGCCCAACGGCAGCGAATATCCCAAGGCTCCGGAGCTGGTCTGACGTTCGAAAGTCAGCCGAACCTCGTGATCGCGCGAGAACACATATGCAGCCAACGGCCGGGACCGCTTGTTGATGAATCGGATTGCGGACTCGGCATCCTCGACCACCAGAATCGGCAGAATCGGCCCGAAAATCTCCTCCTTCATTACTGGCGCATCTGGCGACGTACCGTACAGCACGGTAGGCGCGATATACCGGGCGGCACGATCGACCTTGCCGCCGCAAACGATTCGACCGGCCAGGCCGAACACGCCGGGCACCTTGTGAATCTCGCTCGGCTCAACAGCGGCCGAGGCAGTCGCACCATCATCAGCGGCTGCCATATTCGAACCGGCCGTCGGCTTCGCCGCATTGTTCGCGCTGCCGGCCATCTCCCCCGCGCCACCGCGCCCAGTAGTCACGGCATTGAAGCGCCGCCCAACCATATCCATGGCCGCGCCTACCGCCGATGCCACCTGCACCAGCGGCGAGCTCGGCTCCTCAGGCGGCACGGTGCCGACCGGCAATAGCTTGCACAGTCGTTCAAAATGACGATCGTTGATAATACGACCAAAATCAGGCGAGGCCTTCGGATCTTCGCCATAGAATTCGGTGATGGCTACGGCGATGCGCTCGGCCAGAGCCTCGGCCACATCCGGCGTGGCGAGCACATAGTCGGGTGCCACGCAAGTCTGCCCGGCATTGGTGAATTTGCCCCACGCAATGCGGCGTGCAGCCACATTGATGTCCGCAGTGCGATCCACAAAGCATGGCGACTTGCCGCCGAGTTCCAGCGTGACCGGCGTCAGATGCTCGGCCGCCGCGCGCATGACGATTTTGCCGACGTGGCCGCCACCGGTATAGAAGATGTGGTTGAACGGGCATTTCAGCAGTTCGCCGGTTTCCTTGGGCCCGCCTTCGACCACGCGCACGGCCTCGGAGTCAAGGTATTGCGGCACCAACTCAGCAAGGAGCTTGGACGTATTCGGTGAAAGCTCGGACGGTTTCAAGCAGACGGCGTTACCGGCAGCGAGCGCATCAGCCATTGGTTCCAAGGCCAGCAGCACCGGATAATTCCACGGTGAAATGATGAGCACCACGCCTTTGGGCTCGGCAATCGTCCATCCGGCAGCCGGCTGCAACATCCAATGCATCGCTTTGGGATGCCGGGCGGTCCAAAGGCTCAGACGATTGCGCACGAACTGTGCTTCACCAGCCACCAGGTTCAGTTCCATGAGCACGGTTTCAGCCGCGGGCTTGCCCAAGTCAGCCATAGCCGAGGAGACAAAGGCATCACGGTTCTCCGTAACCAGACGGCGTAGTGCGTTCAGCTGCGCGCGGCGCCATGCCAGCGGCCGGGTACGACCGGATTCGTAAGTCTTCTTCAGTTGTTCGAAAGTCTGGTTCGTCATGAAAGCACCCCCTGCTTTACGGCAGCGCTACTGCAATTTTGGACGGGCTACGCCCCGCGCCTTGCTGGCTCGTCTGTCGGCTCGCACGCTGCCTACAGACAGCCTACTAGGCTGTCTGCTTTACGGCAGCGTCATAAAGTCCGTGTCTTTGAGGTAGTTTTTGCCGGCGGTGATGTCGTATTGGATGAGCTTGTAGTCGGCAAGCAACTGCTTGGTTTCCTTGTCGAAGTCATCGGTGGACATCGGGTTGCCGTTCTGATCAAGATAGATGTTCTGGCCTTCGGGGATACGATCCCAGCCTTGGATCTTGTTGACCACAGGCGGTTCCATGGCGGCGATCTTGGAATGCATTTCGGTCAGGAACGCCAGATACGGGCTGACCTTGGCGTTCATGTGATCGGCGGCCTGCGCCACGAAGAAGTTCGGCGAGGAGTAGGCTGCATCGCTTGCCTTATTGCCTTGGGAGCTGGAAGCCTTATTCGACCAGATGAAGTAATCGGTCAGGTGCAGGGCCAAGGAGTTGTTGTCATCCTCGCTGGCGGACGAGTAGATGCCCGGCAAGTGGTCGCCATAGAACACCACGGTGACGGGCTTATCCAGCGCATCCAGTTCATTCAGGAACTCCTGAGTGGCCTGATCGGTAATCTCCACACCCTTTTGATAGGTCTCAATCGACTGCTGTTCATCATCACCCAGCGGCGTACCCGTGGTGGATTCGGCGGTGTAGTCGTTATTCTCATACCACTCGTGGTAGGGCATGTGATTCTGCATGGTAATGATCTGAATGAACTTGTTCGTCTTGCCGGACTTGATGCCTTCCAACGCAGAATCATAGGAAGACTTATCAGAGACGTACGGCGACTCGTCGATCTTGTCCTGATACTTGATCACGTCCGGACCGGTCAACGTGTAGAAGTGCGAGAAGCCGAACTTCTTGTAGTTCGTGGCACGCGAGTACATGCTGGATTCGTACGAGTGGTAGCCGAGCGAGTTGACGGGCGCGCCCCACAGCTGGTTGATGGTGGGAGTCCAATGCTGGCTCGGGACCAGCTGCTGGTACGGGCTGGACAGGGAGGACTCGAAATTGGCCATGCTCAGGCCGGAAAGTCCCATGTATTCGAGATTGGCCGTACCTCCGCCGTAGCCGGAGGAGAGCATCAGGCCGGAGGTGGTGCCCGCCTTGATCTTGCGGATGTTGGGCATCGAATCCTTATTGGTCTTCAGTCCCGGCACGCGGCTCGGGTCAGAGAAGGATTCGGACAACACGTACACCACTGTCGAATCAGTGAGGTTGTTGGTGCGGGAGGCGTTGATTGTCTCCGCTTCCTTCTGATAGCGAGCGGCGACCTTCTTCATGGTCTCCTCGGAGTAGTTGCTCGGCTTGTCCATGATCTTCGGGTTGAGCTGGCGGGTGAAGGCCACGAGCGGACCATTGCGCTGCGCGTCATACACGGAATCCCACATGGATGGCGTGTCTCCCAAGGCGCGGGAGAACTTGTTGGCCAGCGAATCGGTGGTGCTCACATGAATGCAGTACAACGCGAACACCAGAATCGGCAGCAGCAGAAGAATCAGACGGGAGGTGAGGTTCAGGCTCAGGTTATCCGTACGAATCATGCGACCTTTGCGCCCATCGAAATGACGCAGCACCAGAATCAGCGCGAGCAGTACGGCGAACGCGCCGAGTGCCACGAGGATGGTCACATGCGCACCGGCCGGAATGAAGGTGAGCATGTTGCCGGTGTTCGAGCCAAGGAAGCCTAGATCGGCGGGCAGAATGGCCTCGTAACGGATCTCGACCTTGAAATGTTCGATGGCGGCCACGATGATTCCGACCGCGAGAATCACGATGCTTGCCGTCCAGAACCGGTTGAACAGCATCAGCAACATGAGGTACAGCAACGCGACAAGTATCACGTTGAGCACGAATACGAAATTGCCGTCGGTCCACATCTTGCTCACGAAGCCGAATCCGACGGTCGGACTGGACAGCTGCACACGGGTGGAGCTGGACGAAACGCCCACTTCGAGCGCCGTCACGACAATGATGTCGAAGATAACGAAGAGCACGCCGTACACCCAGCCGGGGAAGGGCTTGTGGGGGTGTTGGGGCGTGACTTCATTGGCTTCGACCTTTTTGGCCCAAAGCTTGAAATGGGGTTT
>ENA-OQKI01000202-OQKI01000202.1-human-gut-metagenome-genome-assembly--contig:-NODE-202-length-13789-cov-7.941370_pt1 | contig 13789 bp, 19 predicted proteins | sample MGYA00242778_ERZ504798 | MGnify/ENA primary metagenome ERZ504798 (study PRJEB26092, sample SAMD00036414) | human gut metagenome | host: Homo sapiens | study: EMG produced TPA metagenomics assembly of... | reverse complement strand
AATATCTGAACACACTTGCAAAATTAACACCATTGAAGGAAAAGACACAGTTTTATTATGCATTGTTCTCTGAAAACGGTTTTGATGAAAAGATAACAGCCGATACAAAATCAAGTGGCACACTTCTCTTTTCCCTTGAACAAATTGTCAATTACAGTTGACATATATTTTGAATTAACCTAAAAACCGCTCTCGAATATGAGGTATAATAATAGCAAAAATATAATTAAGCCTAAGCGTTTGCAGAGTGCTTTTTATAAGAATTTATATTTACACAAAAAATGACAAGCTGAGATTTTTCAGCTTGTCATTTTTATTTTGGTCATGGTTATTTAATTATTTGAATGGTTTTGCAAAGCTGCAAAATTTATTAACATAGCTTGATTAAAATTTTAATCAGGATTTTATGCATTTACATAAGAAATTATCACATTAAGATGTAACGGAAAATCTGCTTTCACACGCTTTTCTATGAGCTTTCTTCTCTGCGTCTGTTTTTGTATCCGAAATTTTAATGTCCACACGGTTTCTTGTGGGAGCTTCAGCAATTGTAAAATTTTCCACACCGTAACCTCTGACAATTCTTTTGAAATCGTCGGGAGTGCATTTTCCGCCGACCTTCTGCTCAGATATTTTAAGCATTTCCCTTCGTTTTTCAAGCGGATAATCGGCATTGATTTTACCGACAAATCTTTCCCTTTCGGTAATTCCGCAGTTTTCCGCTGTGTCAATAAACAACTCCCGTTCCATAGTTTCAAGCATATCAAATTCCGTGTTCAAACCCTCTGCATATGCCAAAAGTTCCGCTCTGATATTTGATTTTGCCGTAACTTTGTAAAGCCCCGTACTTTCTAATTTGGTTTTCATCGAATCAAAGCTGTTCATCACTTCACCCCAATCGTAACTGTACCGACAGTAAAACATTGCGATTTTGCCACCGTCACATCCTGCATATCCGTGTTCCAGTTGTAGTTGGTTATACAACCCGTGTCAATCAGTCTTGCGCCGAGTTCCGACAATCTGAATGTTCCGCCGATAGGGATTGAATTCACATATTCCGCAAAGGCATTTTTGAGCAACTCCTTGACTTCACCTGAAGAATATCCGTCCTCCGCATAGGCAACAACACTCATATTGCAAGCGGTACGCTGGGCATTCGACACAATAACATCAACATTAAGCTCTCTCTGCTTTTCCAAAAGTGACTGAACCTTTGCAACAACATTCGTACCCAATGATGCATCCGCACCCGTGACATAGACATTAACCGTACCTACGCCCCTCGCTTTGCCGACGGCACTCGCCTTTGCAACACCGTCAACCGTGAGTGCAAGCTGTTCGTAATATGCCGCATTCGTACCGTTGGAGGTGTTTATATATGTATCTCTTATGCGTTTGCGAAGTTCATCGTCCGTTTCGGCATCGCAACCGCCCGTAAATTTTTCACGGTTTGTAACCGTTTCAATCTCTGTCGGCACACTCACGGGAACAACCGCACAACCAAGCCCGATATTACCGTTACTCCCCGCCTGTTCAGCCTCGGCATAAACACTCACAAGCGTGTTTCCGGCACTGATTTCTTCATCCTCGGTCGTAACAAATCGTATCGGCACAAGGTCGGCAGTAGCCACAACGCACCCCTTTGGAATTACAATATCGTGACTGCACGGCTGAGAAATATTGAAGGTAATTTCGCCCGTTGACTTCATCGCCTTTTTGCGTTCAATACCTCTCTGCGATGCGAGTTTATCAAGGCATTCACCGCTTGCAGTCACTGCAAACATCTGTCTTTTCCACCACTCAAGATTCGTCTGTAGCTTAAAAATCTCGCCGGCAAGCACCTTGAGCCTGATTGCAATGTCGCTCACCTCGTTAAAGCTGTCACCCGTTTCATGCTCATAGGCATTCTTCATTCTGCCGTAAATTTCATCATAGGTTTCCATTTATCTGCACCTTCCTTGTAATATCGTCAACCGTAAGGTCAATCGTAATCGTTTTGCCAACCGACTTAACGCTTGCATAGGTATTTTTCATTTTTGCAAGCGATTCATTGGCAAGCAGTTCAGTCTGCTTTGCCGAGAGTGTTTTGTCCTGCAAAAGCACCTTTGAACCGAAATTTCTGTCATAGACAAATCCGCCGAGTTTTGCCGAAATGCAAAGCACAGCCTGTTGGAATTTTGCATCATTCCCCTCAAGCAATACCGTATTGCCCGAAGAGCCGATAACGATATCACCGTTTTTAATCATCGTATCCCTCATACTACACCGCCTTGCCGTTGATAAGAACCCTGCCGTCATTTTTCAGCACAATACTCGCTCCGCCCTTTGACGAGAGCATAACCTCGCCCTCATCAAGTTCAACATTTTTTGCAAGCACGCCAAGACTCACTTCACCGTTAGCAAGCGGCAAAACAACCGCCGACTCTCCCACGGGAACAACGCTTGCAAAGCCATACGGCACGCAACATTTTATCCCCCTGTGTTCTTCCGAGGAATCCACCGAAACCGTGTTTCCTGAACTTTTCACACCGCCCTTTTCGGCTTTCGGGGCGGTAATCGAATTTTTAGTTATGTAATTCATCAGCCACATCGCCGTTCTCCTTTCCAAGCACAACCGTTGTGCTTTCACCGTTTTTTCCAAGTGAATATTTAATGCTTTTCACAATCAAGCCCTCTCTTTTTCCGATGAGAGAGTCATCAATCACAGCCCTTCTGCCGACAACTCCGCACAGACATTCTGCACATTCAAGCATTATTTCAAAGCTCTGCCTGTTGCCGTTTTCAATCATTCTGTCGGCTGTTTTTACCGCATTGTTGTCGAGAAAAGCGTTTACATATCTCACCCTTTTAATCCTGTCGGCAACGCATTTGTTGCTTATAACGCTCTTGTAACCGCCGTATTCCTCGGTGCGTAGTTTGATTTGCGAAATCACCTTGCACGGCTTTATGTACTCACGGAGAGATGTGTAGCCTACTCCGTTTCTGCCGAACACAATCGGCTTTGCACCGCCGTAAGTTCCGCACATCAAAGCAAATCCCGCACCCATAATTCTCGGACTTTTGCCATATCTGCCGTTGCAGAATTTTTCAAGCACCTGCCACTCGGTCATGCCCTTTTCAATTTTGATTGTGCCCATAAACGGATGTTCGTCACCGTCATATCCGACAATTCCGAACGGCTTTAAATGCCTTTCAAAAATGAACTTTGCCGCTGGGTTCACATATGTAACAGGCTCTGCCTCATTGTCGAGAAGCCTTCCGGCAAGACTTCTTGCACTCAGCCTTACAATCGCACCGTCGGTTCTCACAATGCTGACAATCTCGTCAGCCTGTCCCACAAACACAAGCGACTTGCCGTCATAAGCCTCAAGCATATCGGCATTTCCGAACTTCTCATCATACGGCACAGTCATCACAAGCTCATCGGCAGGCACATCGACATCTGCAGATATTTCTGCCGTGAGAACATTTTTAATTTCACACCTTTTGCCGTTTTTATCAGTAAAAAAGTAACTCAGCACAGCTTAACCCTCCTTGTTCCGAGGTTTTCATCGGGGAACTTAACATCGGGATTCAGTCGCACAAGCTCGTCAATTTTCACCCCTGTTTTGTATGCAATGTCCCACAGGGTTTGTCCGTTTTCACAGTCAAAATATGTAATTACCGTTTTCTGCTTTTTCTCCATAACCTCACGGAACACAAAGCTGTATTCAAGCACATTCGGCTTTGGCTCGCCCTTTATTTCAAGCTTTTCAAACACAGCATAAATGCTCGGCAGGTTTGGCACGGAGAGCACTTCTTTTCCGCTGTTTCTGAACACCTCAAACAGCCTTTCAAACTGTTCTGCACAATCCTCGCCGTACAGCTGTCCCGAACCGCTGATTTTCATATTCTTCCGCCCCATATCCTGAACGGAAGATTCGCCGAACGGACTTTTCATTTCTGCAACGCTCCTGTCACATTCAAAGCTGATATTCTGCGGATTGTGATGCCACACATATTCACCGAATTTCATCGGCACCGGTTTCATCGGCTTTTCGCCTCCTCTTCTTCGTCAAGTCTGCGACTGTAACGACGGCTTTCCCTTTCAAGGAATTCGCCGAACATTTCGGTATCTTTACCGCCGTTCTCAGACTCCGCAAGCCTGTAAAGTTCGTCTGAATTTTTATCATTCATATAATTTTCCTCTCGTCGGCACTGATTTTCACGGTTGCAAGAATACTTCCGCTGCCCTGAGTAACGCTTGAAAATTCAAGCACTTTGCAATCCGTGTAAATGATTTTCTTCTTTGCAAGGTCAAGTTCAAGACTCTTAAAGCTGTCACGCTCCAAAAACGGAGTTTTATCCGTAATCTTCATCACAAAGGTAAGTTCCCATTTATTTGAAACAATCCTTTCAACGGGCTTGTCATTGAAAAATTCCTTGATTTCCGTGAAGGAGTTCTTTCTTGTACAGGTTGCCTTTTCAACGCCGCCGAGAATTTTTCCCTCACATTTCAGCATGGCATTTCCGCAATTTTCAAATTCAAAGCCGTCCATTTAAACCTCCTCGCAAAGACAGAATTCCATATTAAAACTCACCGTTCTGTAAATTGCGTTCATATCGGGATCAAATTCAATTGACGCCGCCTCGCTGTGGGTAATCGTCTTTTCCGCATCGGCAGTTTTAAGTCCGAGAAGAATTTCACTTACCACTTCCGAAAGACCGCTTCCGTTCTCGGTTGCAGGAGCATACACCCTGATTTCAACTCCTGCGTTGTAGCTTTCACCCTTGATAGACGGCGAAAGGTATCCGCCGATATAACTTTTCTCCGTTGACATATCTCTCACCGACACAACGGCAATCATTCCGTTCACGGGTGACGGTGCTTCATCAGAGCCGTATTCTCTTATAAATCTGACATTTTTCAGAGCCTCATTTACCTTTAATCCTGCAATAATACGGTCAACCTGTTTCTCAATTCGATTCAAAATCATCCCTCGTTTCTTCTCTGTATGCACACAGAACAGCCCTTACATAAATCGGATTGTCCTTCACATAATATTTTTCGCACCTTTTAACAGTATATTTACCGTTTTCACTTTCTATTACGCTTTTTTCCGAATCAAGCAGGACATCGGGCAGTGCAATAAATAAAAACAGCTTTGTTTTTCTCATACCCAGTTTATGCCGTACACTGTCATAATTCTGATTGCTGTTGTATCTCAAAGGTGAAATAAAGGCCTTTGTCCTAACCGATTTACCGCCGTTTTTAACGGTAACATCACAGCCGTATCTGTTTAATATTTTCCCGATAGACGGTGAAATATTCATCATATCACCCCAAGCAAAAATTTTTCTCTGCCGATAAGATCCTGCGACTTGTCGGCATATTCCCTCCACAGCTTTTCGGCACGGCTTTCGCCGTCCGCAGATGATGAAATTTTCAAATCACCTGCGGAAAAAGAAGAAATGCTGTCATCATTGCAAAGGGAATACAACTTAAAAGCGTAAACGGCACACAGGTTTTCAAGTCTTAATTCATCATCTTCCGAAAGATTTCCCTTCGTAACAATCGAATTAACATACACCACGGCATCGTCAATAATGCTTTTCCATTTGTATGCTTCAGCACCGTCAATACCGCTGTATAAGGCAAAACGCTTTGTAATGTTTGCAATGTTCAAGGCAATCCCTCCTTAACAGCTCATCACCTTTGACGCCTCTGTAAAGATTTTTGAAAAACCGGCGGTACAGGTAACTGCGGCTCTTTCAAGCTGACGGTCAATAAGCTTGTCGTAATCTGTAACAACACCGCCTGCCTGAACCATTTCAAGCGCACAGTTTTTGTCAAGACCGATAATCTTACCGCCCTCAAGCTCGGGAGTGTGAAGAAGGCTTGCACCGAGAGGTGTAATCATTCTGCCCGTAGCCTGAAAATCAAGACCTGCGTTTGAATCCTGAAGCTGAGAAAGCGAAAGAATCTTCTGCATTTCGGGAGTTGACGCAAGAATTGTGTTGAGTTCATACGGAGCAAGCTCTGTCCAGAGCTTTAAAAGGTCCTCATATGTAACCTTGCCGCCTGTTGCAACATTAAGTGTGCCGGCGGGATTTTCATTGCCGTCACCGTTCACAAGCACATCAATCGCATCTTTAAGCTGTGCTCTTGCAATATATGCGCCAATCTGATTGAGTGTTACGGTAAAGAGGTCAAGACGCTGAAAGCGAAGCGCCTCATATGATGCAACAAGCATTCTGCCACGCTTGTGAAGCTTAACAAGGTTTTCTCTTGTCTTAACCTCAGTCTGCGGAATCTTAGCACCCTCGCCGACGAGTTTAAGACTCTTGTCATCCTCACTCGGAACAGATGCAATACTGCGGTAATCCATACCCTCAATGTCTGTCACGGTTGCCACAAGATTTGGGAGAATATCCGCTCTCTCCATGCCCTGCATAACGGCTCTGCTCACATATTCGGGGAAAAGTGCCGCAGAGTTTGAACTCTGAAAAAACTTTTCAACGCAGTCGCTGTTTCTGCCCTTAACCTTAATGTCAAAGCGTTTGAGCTGACGGGAAAATGCGTCAAGTCCCTCAAGTGCAGTACCTCTGTAATTTTCTGACGGATCAAGCTTTTCAAGTGCGCCCGAAATTCCGCCCTTTGTCTGATACATACCCTTTTCAATTGTAATATTTTCAAAATTTGCCATAATATCTTCCTCCCCTTATCAAAGAATAAATCCTACCGAAGTGTCTGTTGAGTCAAGCACAAGGTACTCTCTGCCGGTTGTTGTAACCGACACGCCGCCGTCTGCCGTTGCAGAAAGCTTTTTGTAGCCGACGGCGATTTTCTTGTCGCTCTTAACCTTTACATAGCCCGAAAGCTGAACAACCGCATAACCGCCTCTCACGCTTACGCACACACCGCAAAAGTTCTCGCTTGCGTCACATTTTGCAACAGTGCCGTTGTCCTTCATCTTAACAGGCACGCCTGCCTCCGTAATTGTTTTATCTGCAATAAATGTTGCGGCATTTTCGCCGAATCCGTTAAAATTTACATTCATAATCATACCTCCGTTAAATACTGAACTGACCGTTTTCCACGGTGTTATTTCTCTTGCCCTGCTTGCAGTAAAGCTGCGGAACAGGCTCAAAAGCTGCTTTCTTCTTCTTTTCAAATGCTGACTTAAATTCTCTGAGCTGTTCAATTGTCATGCTCTTTGCAACGCTCTCCATTGTTTCCCCCGAAATGTCAGGCTGAACAAAAGCGGCAAGTCCCACAACATCACGGGTAAGGCTTTCACGGTACAGCACACCGTCCTTAGCCGACTTTTTAAGCCCGTCAATATATTCGCACAGCTTTCTGCTGTCGCTCTCATCAAGTGTAAAAGCCTTTTTGTTTTCAATGGCTTTAAGAATTTTCTCCATATCATTTTCCTTTCCAAAAATTTTGTGACCTTTCGTAATGCCTGCCCTCTTTTGTGACGGCACGGCAACAAAGCTCCATTCGTATGCGTCATACGGGTTCACAAGTTCACCGCAACAAAGCTTTGAGCCATAAACCTCGCCCTTTTTGTGAGTACACATCGAGATGTCCTCACCGCACACATTGCACACAACCCTGCCAACGGCACAGCCAACGCTTACTTCCTTGATAATTCCGCTGTCAATCGCAAGAATAATATCCCTGTTGCTCTCACAAACGGGAAGATATGCCCTTGCCTTGAGCCTGTAGTAATCGTCACCCAAAGCCGTTTTCTGACCGTCAATTTTCTCAACCTTACAGCTGAAAATTCTTGCCGTCTGATTTTTGGCACTCGGATTGTGGTCAATAATTCCCGTCTTGCCGACAAAAAGCTTTTCAAGCTCATAAAGCGAATCTGTTGTAAAGCGTTCGCCGTCACGGTCAACATCGTTGTCACACAGCACAACCGAAAACGCATACACCTCATTTTTTGCAAGATTTCGCCTTGTAAAGCGGTTAATCAGTTCGAGTTCATCATCGCCGACAGTCTGATTTTCACCGTCAACAACGCCCGAAACACCGCTTTTAATAAGTTTGTTATCCTTCATTCTGCACCTCCGCTCCAATCTGTCTTTCGATGTTCATCGCATTTGCATTGTTAAGTCTTGCCTGAGAAAGCTCAACCGCATCCTGAAGATTAATCTTGTCCCACTCAATCTTAAAGCTGTCGTTATAGCCACACATTTTAAGATGAGCCGACACAATTTTTGTAATCACGGGTTCAAGCACGGTGCGGTAGTAGGCAAGCTCGCTTGTGAGAATATCCGCCTGCTGTTCGCTCATTCTCTCCGTACTCGACCACGAAATGCCGAGCAAAAACGGCGGAATACCAAGCTTTGCAATAATCTGCTCAAGAATATGCCTTACGGGAATGTCGCAGTCGGGCATATCGCTTTCAGCACCGATAACCTTAATGCTGACATCGCCGACCGACACAAAATCACACACGCTGTCGCTTCTCATCGCCTTTTTCCACTCATCGGCAACCGCCTGTGCATTTTCTCTGCTCACAGCCGAACCGTTTGAATCGGGATTGAGAGTAACCGCAAAACGGATATCGCCAACCCTCTCCCAGTTTGTTTTTACCGACTCAAAAATCCTCAAAAGTATTGAGCTGACAAACGGCAGACCGCTGAGTATGGAAGTACCGCACACCGTACCCGGCTTGGGATTAAGCAGTGTTGCAAAAATTCTTTCCGGATGCTTAGGTTCTTCGGCTGTACCGTTGCCAAGTGTGTAAACCGCAAGCTTCAGCGGAGAAGAATCCGCTCTGATTTCAACATCATCAAGGCTTGCATTGTACAATGCGCAAATCCCTTCACCGCCACTATCGGGAACAATCTCACCGACCGCCTGTCCGTAGGTGAGAAGCGAATCAAGATAGCAAAGTACAAAGCTTTCAAGTCCCGTTATTTCACCGTTTGTGCGGACATTTTTAACAAAGCTGTCGGCAATCCTCTGACTTTCAGCCGATGAAGTCACAATTTTGAATCCGCCGATAAGTCTGATAATTTTGCAGAGTGCCGCATCAATAATCGGCACAGACTCACGCAAAGTTGTGTACAACTGCCTTTCCGTTCTCGTCTGAACGGCAAATCGTGAGAAAATCGGCGAATTATTTCTCGTTTCTCTCAAAACGGTCTGCACCGTCTTTATGCTCTCGGTCTTTTTATTTTTTCTGCCAAGCCTCAAGCTGTTTCCTCCTGTCTTTTGGTTGCAACGGCAAAGAATCCGTCACAACCGTAAATTTTCGTAGCGACAAAATATCTTATGTCGTCCATTGCATGGTCGTTTTCCTTAACAGGTGCGTCACTGCGCCCCGAACCGTCCCAACGGTAAAGCGAAAACTCCCGTCTTGCGGCTCTGCAATTTTTGCAGATTCTGATTTTTCTGTCCTTCAAAGCCTGCGAAGTCTGTCTTATGCCGTTGATAACATTGTTTTCAGCCGACACAACCATGTATTTTCCGTGCCGTCTTATAACCTCAATAAAGCTTGCGGCAGACGGATCGACAATCACACATTCGATTTTCCGCCCGTCAATCAGCTTTTCAAGTCCGTCATAATGCTCCTCGTCGGTCTTTTGAAAGCCCTGAGTGCGTGAGTTGAAGTAGTATTCGTCAACCCTGTACCACACACCGTTTTTTCTGCCCCACAAACCGAATGATGCGGGATTCACAGTACCGTAATCGCACGATACCGCCCAGCTTTCAATATCTGACGGAATATCGCAGTACATCCTTTCATTGTCCATAAACGGATAAACCGCACCGAAAACGGCTACCCATCTGCCTTTTACGAACCTCTCGTAAAACACACCCGAATACAGACTTTCATACCTCTTGATAACCTCGGGCTTCAAAGACGGGTTGTCCTGCATTGTAAAGTGCAGATATAACGCATTTTTGTCACCGCACTTTTTAATCCACTCACGGTAGAACCAATGCTCAGGAAATTCGGGATTGCAGTTAAACCAAAATCTTGAACCCGACACTGAACATCTCGCCAATGCCTGTTCAACGAACGACCTCGGCATCAACGCAACCTCGTCAAAAAGCACACCCGAAAGCGTCATGCCCTGAATGAGCGATGCGGATGACTCGTCCTTGCCTCCGAAAAGATAAAACCTGTTCATCACTCCGTTAACGCTCACGGTCAAAATATTCTGCGACAACTTTTCTTCACACTTAAAACCGAGTGATTTCAAAATCGGAATCACGGGCGTAATCATATTTCGCCTTAAAGAACGGATTGTCTTTCCGCAAAGTGCAAAGTCCGAATTTGCAAAATCGTAAAAGCTCCACAGAATAAAAGACAGCGACATACAAAATGTCTTTCCGCTGCGCACAGCACCGTCACAGATGATTGCGTCCCTGTCACGAAAAGCCGACTCCCTGTTCCACCACGAAAGCACGGTAAGCTGTTTTTTAGAAAAAGCTTTAATTTCCATTTTCCTTGTCATTCACCGCCCTTGCGCTGTTTGAAATGGCGTCAAAAAGCTGTTTTGCGCCTGTTTCATGCTCACCGCCTGCACCGAGTTTTTCAAGTGCCTTTAGCCTGTCAAAAAACTTGATTTCCATTGAACCGTCCTTCGGTCTTTTAATCTCTGACACAAGGAACAGGTCCATGCCTTCAAGATCCTCCTTGCTCGGATCACTTTTGTAAAGCAAAGAAATTGCATCGCAAATGCTCCCGAAAGCCAACCGCTGATACCCTGCCGCCGCCATGTTGGCAAGGGATTTTTCTCTTAGCCGTGACAGCCGTTCAAGCTCGGCTGAAATTTCGGGACGGCAGATAAGCTCTTCCCCCTTCTGCTCACAATCCCCCGTGTAGCCTGCCTTCTCTGCGGCAAGCTCGGAATTTCCCGAACCGAGAAATAAACTGCAAAACTTCTTTTCCCTACCTGTCAATTTTCTGATATCTCGTCACCTCCGTTTTTCGAGAGGCTTTATCAACGCCCCTCACTTATACCTGCAAAATTCAAAAAAATTGCATACTTTAATGCAATTTTCAAAAATATTTTTAAAAATAATTATTCACAACCAAAAATCAATAGTCAAAGATATCCGCCTGATCCCCCTCAAAAAAGCCGTCTTTTCCAAATCAGGTAATAAAAAAACCGTGTGTACTTTTTTGTACACACGGTTTTGTGTTATAGTCGGTATATTTACTTGAGCATTTTAAGAATTTCGTCCTTTTCACGATAGCCTACTGCCTTGTTGACAAGCTGACCGTTTTTGAACACCATAAGAGTCGGGATACTCGACACATTATACTGCATTGTAAGGTCGGGTTCTTCGTCAACATTAACCTTGCCGACAAGAATTTTGCCGTCATATTCGTCAGCGATTTCTTTCACAATCGGTGCAATCATCTTGCACGGACCGCACCATGTTGCCCAAAAGTCTACAAGCACGGGGATATCCGACTGCAAAACCTCCTGCTCAAAAGTTTCTTTGTAAAGCTCTATTTCCATAACAATCCTCCTGTTCGGTTATTTTAATCTTTAGATTTGTAGTAAAGCATACAATGACAAAAGCCTTCAAAATCGGGATCGGCAATTTGCTCCTTGAATTCCTTGCACATACACTTGTATTCCTCTGTACGCTGAATTCTGCACGGGCAGTAACCGCCTGTCCTCTTCAAGCCCTCTTTAACTGTCTTTACTGTTTCTTTGTCGGGATTAAGTGTTATTTTCATCTGCTCACCCCACAATTTTTACGGCGTTTGCCGTTAATCTCTTCCCTTGACTATACTATATATCGCAACCCTAAAATTGTCAAGCATGCGAGTGCCTCGCACCCTGTTCGTGTAGACAGTTTAATATAACCAAAGTTACGACTCCCGAGATTTGCTTTGTGCTAATCGCTCTCTGTTCGTGAAGATAGGTTCTGTAATGCAAAACATATTATGCCCGAGCGTAACATTGCCACCGTCTGCACCATTCAATGTAGCGGCGAACCGTGTTCGCCCTTTGTTTTATGTGCAAACATAAAACAAGCCGTAGGGGTAACCTTGCAACTATATTTCTAACGGGAAAACACGGTTCGCCGCTACATATTACACACAACACCCATCACAGCAAAACATTTTTATAAAACAAACCCATTCATCAAGCTGGCGGATAATATCCGCCCCTACGGGTTTGTAGCATTTATATAATTTGTACCGTTACTTGCGAGTGTTCATCGGATCACCTACTGAATTGTGAAAACAATAACTAAAATTATCTTTATTATTTGCCGTATAAAAAACTATAGATAAATTTTTCAAAAATTGCATTAAAATATACATTTTTTCGCCTTTTGTGCTTATAAGCGGAGGCGATTTTATGACAAACTTTTTTATAGTACCAAACGAGGTGTTTGACCTCAACCTAAAACCGCAACAGTTCGCTGTTTTATGCTACATACTCAAATGCTGTGACGAATCGAACACCTGTTATCCGTCCATACACACCATTGCAGAGGCCTGTGCAATCTCCGACAACACCGTTAGGGAAAGCATAAAATTCCTTTGCAAAAGAAAAATCATTACCAAATCGGGCGGTTTTACGGTCGGCAAATACGGCAAGATTCAGTCATCTTCCTATCTGTTCTCGATCAACCCGAATTTTTATGACGAAGGTTTCGGCAGGGACAACCTTGTCGAATATTACAAAAACGAAAAACTCTGCCACCTCATAATCTGCAACGACACACTCTGCGAATATCACTTCATACCCCATGTAAAATACTGCACCCCCCTACTTCAAATATTACACCCATGGGGTTCAGAATTTGAACCCGTCCCCTTCAGATTTTGAAGGGGACTACTTCAGAATTTGAAGCCTAATAATACCCATAGAAAAAGACTAAGAGAAAAATACCCAAGGAACAATACCAAATGAATAACTGTAATGAGTGGAATTGAGAGCGAATACTGACGAATTGCATCCTTGTAATCGCAGAAATTTGTGTTATACTTAAGTTGAAAATAATTTGATGAGGTGATAACATGGTAATAAGAGAGGTTCAGGACAGAGATTTCGTTCAGCTTGCGGAAATGAGATGGACACATGCTGTTGAGGACGACGAAACTTACGGTGAACACAACACCGACGGTGTAACAAAATCGGTATTTATCGAGGAGTTCGTTGCCTTTTTATATACAAACAAGGAATATAAAATCTTCGTTGCGGAAGATGAGAATGCGAAAATTCTTTCGGCAATGTTTGTATATCTTATTCCGACAATTCCCACCCCAAATGCAAAGCGTGAATTTATTGCGTATCTCACAAAGGTGTTCACGCTTGAAGAATATCGTGGCAAGGGCATCGGCACTCGACTGCTCGATTATGTAAAGAAGTACCTTTCGTCAATCAACTGCGAACTTGTCTTTGCATGGCCAAGCAAAAAATCGGCAGAATGGTATAAATCTCATGGGTTTTCCGACACCAATGAAATTTTTGAGTGCAGATTATAACAATAAAAAATATAAGAGAACAATCGGGTAACAGATTTACTGAATGTAAACTTCTGCTACCCGATTGTTATTCTATACCGAGAATATCATGGAAATATTTAAGCGTGGAATATTTGTATTTTTCGTTCAAAAGACTTTTTGTCAGCGTATTCAAAATCTGAAACCGATTTGACATAGTCTCTATGTATTTTGAAATCTGTTTTTCAATTTTATAAATACTCATTCTGACAGCCTTATATTCATTGTATCTAAAGCTAGCATTTTACAATTAAATTATTTAATCATAACTCCTCAGGTCTGATTAAGTAACCGTTTTTTAACCTTTC
>ENA-OQKI01000201-OQKI01000201.1-human-gut-metagenome-genome-assembly--contig:-NODE-201-length-13829-cov-3.298497_pt1 | contig 13829 bp, 12 predicted proteins | sample MGYA00242778_ERZ504798 | MGnify/ENA primary metagenome ERZ504798 (study PRJEB26092, sample SAMD00036414) | human gut metagenome | host: Homo sapiens | study: EMG produced TPA metagenomics assembly of... | reverse complement strand
TACAGGTTAAATTATATAATTGAAATCACGCAACAGAAATCATACAGTTTAAATCATATAATTGAAATCATGTAGCTTAAATCATACCGTAGAATTGAGAAACAGCTTCTCCAGCTTGTCGTAATCATTGTTGCGCTGATTGAAGTTGTTAAATTTATTCTTGGAACTTGAATTATTGCTTTTTGGTTTTGAGGAACCGTTTGTAGCATTTGTACTCTGTGATGAGCCGGTAGCAGAGGCCTTATTGGCCTTGGCAAAGTTGGCATCAAGCACTTCAACATCCTTTAATGTATGTACATCCTTTTTCCTCCAGTTTGCGAGTATCGAGTCTGTGTACTCGAAGCTTGGCTTCTGGATAGCTGAAATAGTTTTATTGCAGGCGGCTTTTACAAGCTCTATATCGAAACCGTATTCGCCGACCCATTTGTTGATGAGTGACACCTCAGAGTCAACCAGATTGCGGCCTGTGATGCCTAGAGCCTTCATTACAGAATAGTAAATCTGTGAGTGAGCGGCTGCATCGTCCTTTGCCTGATCTACGGTCTTTATGCCGGCATCGGCCCAGCCGAGAGCAACCTTGTTCATGTACCGAAGGCTTGAATGTCCTTTGGTAATGCAGTACTCCACGAGATACTCCACCAGGTCTGTAGAAAAATGAAGCTCGTCCAGCCAGTAGAGCACCATATTGGTGTCTGTGGATGAAAGCGTATGCTTCAGATATGTCTCTATAATAAAGAAAGCTCTGAAATGTCAGGATTCTTTCTAAATTCCTTAATCTCATCAAGTGTGTATTCCTTCTGTGAAGAAGCAGTCTTTGTCAGTAGTCTGGCTCTTAAGCTTTTCACAACAGATCCTGCATCCGAATATTCGCGGTAGAAATATTCTGTGCAGCATTATTAACCACGCTGTTTTGCAAATTATTCTGCGCGGCATTATCAGCCACAGCGCTTTGTATATTACTCTGAGCAGCCTGCATACCGGATACAGAAAGACTGCAGAGGTTGATTCCCATAATCTGGCCATCAGCGCCGGATTGCAGCTGTAAAATGCCCTCAGAAGCCCAGTAATTGAGAGCACGTATGATGTCGGCCTCAGTATTGCTGAAATGATCGGCAATCTCTGAAATAGTTGCTATGCCTGCCCCGGAGCCTGTCGCACGGAGCAGATAAAGGTATACCTTGACAAACTCACCGTTTGCCTTTGGCATGTATTGATCTATAAAAATATCTGACACAGTAGTGAATGATGTTGCTATGTCACTGCTAATGTTTATCGCTGTCATATAAAAAACTCTCTTTCGCTTAACCTGTGAGCAATTATAGCACAATATTTTAACCGTGTGAAGATGGTAAAAGTGCTACAAGCCTTGTAAACTCGGGCTTTCTGAATCCACAAAAAAATGTGGATAATGTGGATAACTATGTAAAATAATTGAAAAATCAATGTATCACAGGGTATATAAGCTGTTGAAAATTATTTAAAAAATCCACACACAAAATGAGAGTTGTTAACATTTTGTATGTGGATAACGTGGATAACTTATTTCTTAAGCAGGTCTTCGCCGATTTCTACTACATTTCCGGCACCCATTGTTATCAACAGGTCGCCGTTTACACAATTTTCTGATAAAAATTTCTCGATTTCCTCAAATGATGGGAAATAGTGCGCATTCACACCTTTTTCGAGCAATAAATCAAGGATGTCCTTAGATGAAATGCCATAGGTGTTCTGCTCACGAGCAGCATAGATATCAGCTAGCACCACAACATCTGCCATTGAAAGAACATCGGCAAAATCATTTAAGAATGCCTTGGTTCTGGAATAGGTATGTGGCTGGAAGCAAAGGACAAGCCTGTCATGTGGATATTTTTGTGCAGCTGTCAGTGTTGCACGGATCTCTGTTGGATGGTGAGCGTAGTCATCAATGATTGTGACGCCGTTTACCTTGCCCTTGTACTGGAAACGTCTGTCAGCACCGCCAAATTTGTCGAGGCCTGTGAGGATAGACTCCTCATCAAGACCGAGTGTGGTGGATAAAGCTATGGCTGCGAGCGCATTGCTTACATTGTGAGCGCCCGGAACAGAGAGTTTTACGTCGAAAAGTGGACTACCCTGTCTCATAGCTGTAAAAGATGCACAAGCTTTATCGTCATAGGTTATATTTTCCGGATAGAAATCATATTTTGAATCAAAGCCATAGGTGATAATCTTCTGAGGAAGACCTGCGACAATCTCTTCATAGCGGTCAATCTCACCGTTGATGATGGTAGCACCGCCTGCGAGAGTGTTTGATGCATACTCGCGGAAGGAATGCCTGATGTCGTTGATATCCTTGAAGAAATCCAGATGCTCAGCCTCAATATTTAAAATAATACTGTAGCGTGGTCTGAAATTCAAAAAGCTGTTTGTGTACTCACACGCCTCAGAGATGAAGTACTCTGAATCGCCCACACGCAGATTGCCGTGGATAGATGACAAAATACCTCCTACGGAAATGGTAGGATCTGTCTGAGCGGCGAGAAGAATCTCACTGATCATGGATGTGGTGGTAGTCTTGCCGTGTGTGCCGGCTACAGCGATAGAATAATCGTAATTGTCCATAATCTGTCCGAGAAGCTCGGCTCTGGTAAGCATTGGAATACCGGCTGCTTTTGCTGCGGCAAACTCAGGATTGCTTTCGTGGATAGCAGCAGTGTAAACCACCAGGTCGATATCGGAGGTGATATTGTCTGCGCTCTGACCATATATGACTTTTATGCCCTTGGCAGCAAGAGTTTTTGTGAGGTCTGATTCCTTTGAATCGGAGCCGGAAATGGTAAAGCCCTCCTCATGCAGAATCTCTGCGAGACCGCTCATGCTGATACCGCCGATGCCTATGAAATGGATGTGTATTGGTTTGCTGAAATCTATTTTATACATTTATTTTACCTGCCTGATTTATTATAATTGTAACTATTAAGAACTGCTGAGAACAAAAAGCCGATGCGTCATGATTGCATGTAAGCGACAGATTTTCTTGTTCTGAATAGTTACTTTATATTAATTATACAACTAAATACAGTATTTGCAAAGGAAAAATAAGGTGAAAGCAGGCATGACTTTCAAATGATAAGAACCCTTGCAGGTTAAACAGATATACGATAAATGACACTTGTGCAAAAATGTACAAAAAAAAGAAAAATATTATTTGATTTTGTGAAAAATGTTGAAGTGATAATGCGGCTGTGGTATAATTTTTTATAAAATAATTCATCGGACATATGAATTTGATGGGTTTAAAGTATATGGCAGTAACTGCAATTTATGCAGCGGCAACTATAATTTATATGGAAACAATTGTGATTTATTATAGAAGCATTACAGATACGGTTATTACAGAAACTAGTGGTGGGGACCGGATGGGCACAACAAAAATTAGGACAGACGAGGAGTGATAACGTGATTAAGAAAGAAATGATAGCCATGCTTTTAGCAGGCGGTCAAGGCAGCAGACTTGGTGTTCTGACAGCGGACGTAGCAAAACCGGCAGTTTCGTTTGGTGGAAAGTACAGAATCATAGATTTTCCGCTTAGCAACTGCATCAATTCAGGCATTGATACAGTTGGGGTACTTACACAGTATCAGCCACTCAGACTTAACAGCCACATAGGAATAGGTATTCCGTGGGACCTCGACAGGAATAACGGAGGAGTGGCAATACTGCCTCCTTATGAGAAGAGCGGCAACAGCGAGTGGTACACAGGTACAGCCAATGCAATCTACCAGAATATGAGGTATATAGACAGTTACAACCCGGACTATGTGTTGATACTGTCAGGAGACCATATTTACAAGATGGACTATGAGGTGATGCTTGATTTTCACAAGGAAAACAATGCAGATGTGACCATAGCAACAATGCCGGTGCCTATCGAGGAGGCCAGCCGATTTGGTATCGTTATAGCCGATGATGATAAGCGCATCAATGCATTTGAGGAAAAGCCGGTTCATCCGCGTAGCAATCTCGCATCAATGGGCATTTACATATTCTCATGGCCGGTGCTAAAGGAAGCCTTACTTGCACTAAAGAATCAGGAAAACTGTGATTTTGGCAAGCATGTCATACCATACTGCTTTGAAAACGACAGACGTATGTTTGCATACGAGTTCAACGGATACTGGAAGGACGTAGGTACACTGGGCTCATACTGGGAGGCCAATATGGAGCTTGTGGACATCATTCCGGAGTTCAACCTGTACGAGGAGTATTGGAAGATTTACACAAAGAACGATGCAATCGAGCCACTTTATATAGCCAAAGGGGGTCATGTGGAGCGAAGCATCATGGGTGAGGGCTGTGAATGCTATGGTCATGTGGAACATTCTGTTATAGGTGCCAACGTCAAGATTGGAAGAGGCGCAGTAATACGTGATTCCATCATCATGCGTGACACGGAGATAGGCTCCAATGTCACGATAGACAAGTCCATCATTGCCGAAAATTGCAAGGTGGGCGACAATGTGACACTTGGCTTCGGACAGGAGAAGCCGAACGTATTAAATGAGAGCATATACTCATTTGGGCTTGTCACTATAGGAGAAGATTCTGTGATACCGGACGGGGTAAAGATAGGCAAAAATACAGCAATCTCCGGTGTTACATACGAAGAGGATTACAAAGATGGTGTGCTTGAGGGCGGAGAAGTTATTATCAAGGCAGGTGACGGAAAATGAAGGCAATAGGAATAATTTTGGCCGGCGGCAACAATAATAGGATGAAGGAACTGACAGCAAAACGAGCAGTACCGGCCCTGCCGGTAGCAGGCAGCTTCAGGGCTATAGATTTTTCACTCAGCAGCATGTCAAACTCACATATACAGACAGTTGCGATATTGACACAATATAATGCACGCTCACTGAATGAGCATTTAAGCTCATCAAAATGGTGGAATTTTGGCAGAAAGCAGGGAGGATTATTCCTCTTTACACCTACAGTCACAGCGGACAACAGTGACTGGTACAGGGGTACGGCAGATGCGATGTATCAGAATATTGATTTTCTCAAGAGACGCCATGAGCCATATGTCATCATCAGCAGCGGTGACTGTGTATACAAGCTGGATTTCAACAGAGTGCTTGATTTTCACATCGAGAAAAAATCAGACATTACAGTGGTATGCAAGGACATGATGTACAACGACGATGTCAGCCGTTTTGGTGTGGTACGCATGGATGAGGAGTCAAGAATCACAGAGTTTGATGAAAAGCCGATCGAGGCTTCATCCAATACCATTTCCACAGGTATCTATGTCATCAGAAGACGACAGCTCATAGAGCTTTTGGAGGCAGCAGCTGAGGAAAACAGATTCGATTTCGTAAATGATATCCTCGTGCGCTACAAAAATGTAAAGAAAATATATGGCTACAAGATAAATTCGTATTGGAACAATATCGCCGATATTGATGCATACTTCAAGACCAATATGGATTTCTTAAGACCTGACGTCAGAAGCTATTTCTTCAGGGAGGAGCCGACAATCTGTTCAAAGGTGGACGACCTGCCACCGGCCAAGTTTAATCCGGGATCAGACATTTCAAACAGCCTCGTATCAAGTGGCTGTATCATAAACGGCAGAGTGGAGGATTCGGTGCTTTTCAAGCAGGTATTTGTGGGCAAAAACACCACAGTGAAGAACTGCGTGATACTCAATGATGTCTACATAGACGACAATGTGCACCTTGAGAATTGCATCGTAGAGAGTCGCGGAACTATCAGTCCAAACGCATACTACTGTGGTGAGGATGGAGTCAGAATAGTAAAAGAAAAAAATGTAAGATATGTAATTTAAAAACAGACCAGGGGGACAAAAATATGCAGATTACAGACATCAGAATTCGTAAGGTAGAAAAGGAAGGCAAGATGAAGGCGGTTGTGTCAATTACAATCGATGATGAATTCGTGGTACATGACATCAAGGTAATCGAAGGAGAAAAGGAACTTTTCATCGCCATGCCAAGCCGTAAGGCAAACGATGGCGAGTACAGGGATATAGCCCATCCGATTAACTCTGCCACACGCGAGAAGATCCAGAATATGATTCTTGAAAAGTATAAGACAGAGATTGAGAATGCATAAAATCAAATAATAACTTTGAAAAAGCGATGAGCAAGGCGGGATATAAAATACCTGAGCTGGTATAATAATCCAAATATATTTCACACAAACCGGTCTATCCGTGGTACAATAAGCCACAGACAGACCGGCTTTTTAGAATGTGCGTGGGATGTTCTGAATAGTTACGAGTATAGCTACAATAAAAGAGGATGGACAAACAGATATGTACAAGACGAAAATAGATAATCTGGATTTAAAACAGATTGCTGACAGTGGTCAGTGCTTCAGATGGAAGAACACAGGAGAAAACGAATACACGGTAGTGGCATTTGACAGGGCACTTCGGATTAAGCAGGACGGGAATGAGTTTGAGCTGGACTGTGATGAGGCTGACTGGAACAATATATGGAAAAGTTATCTGGATATGGATACGGATTATGCGGGGATTGCAAAGCTTATAGCAGACGGAGATGACGCGCATCTGAAGGAGGCGTATGCATATGGCAGTGGTGTGCGCATTTTAAGGCAGGATTTGTGGGAGATGATTGTTACTTTTATGATTTCCCAGAATAATAACATAAAGCGAATCACAAACAGTGTGGATTTACTTTGCAGGCGGTGCGGACATAAAATAGACGGCAGTGCAGAGGGGGAAGAACTGTATACATTTCCAAAGCCTCTTGAGGTACCGGATGAGGTATTTGATGACAGGAGCATGGGCTTTGGCTATAGGGCACCGTATCTGAAGGAAATATATGAGTATGGCGCTAATAATCCTGACTGGCTTGATAATCTGCGCAAAATGAGCTATGATGAGGCGATGGAAAGCCTGCTTTCTCGCAAAGGAATTGGCAAAAAGGTGGCGAACTGCATATGTCTTTTCGGTTTACATCATGTGGATGCGTTTCCGATAGATACGCATGTAAAGCAGCTTTTGGACAAATATTATAGTGACGGCTTTGATTTTGAGCGCTACAAGGGTGTGGCGGGAATTATCCAGCAGTATTTGTTTTATTTTGAATTGTAAATGATATGAGAAAGAGAAAGGATAAAAGATGTACGTTATAGTAGGACTTGGAAATCCTGACAAAAAATAATGAGCACACAAGACACAATATCGGATTTGATGTGATAGATGCGCTTGCGGATAAATATAATATAAGTGTGACAGACAAAAAGCACAAGGCGCTCTGTGGAAGCGGAGTGATTGAGGGCATGAAGGTGCTGCTCGTAAAGCCGCAGACATACATGAACCTAAGCGGTGAGTCTGTTGCTGAGGTAATGAATTTTTATAAGCTTGATCCGGATGAGGAAATGATCGTTATTTTTGATGATATTTCGCTCGAACCGGGGCGTATCCGTATCCGCAAAAAGGGCAGCGCCGGCGGTCACAACGGGATTAAGAGCATCATTGCAATGACCGGCACACAGGGCTTCAGCCGTATCAAGGTCGGTGTTGGAGAGAAGCCACAGGGCTGGGATCTTGCTGACCATGTGCTCGGGCGTTTCAGTTCTGAGGACAGGGCAAAGGTAGAGGAAGCTATAGGTCATGCGATGGATGCAGCAGTTCTTATGATGCAGGGCGAGACGGATAAGGCTATGAACATATATAACTAGCTGGAAATCGACAAGGTGATTTTGAACAGACAGAAATGGAGAATTGAAAGTGAAAGCATTTACAGAGCCACTCCTTTCCCTTGCGGGCTTTGAGGAGATGACAAAAACGGCAGAAAAATCGTCCGGACTTATATCTGTCACGGGATGTATAGATGCGCAAAAATCACAGATGATATATGCCTTTGGAGGTCACAGGAAAAACAAGCTTATTGTGACCTTTGGAGAGCAGAAAGCGAAGGAACTGTACGATGAGTACAGTTTTTTTGACAAAGAGGTGGTGTATTATCCATCAAAGGATGTGCTTTTTTACCAGTCGGATATCAGGGGCAATCTCCTTACAGCAGAGCGTATCAGGGCTTTGAAGGCTATCCACGAGCAGGAGAGAGTGACACTTGTGACCACCTTTGATGCGCTGATGAATACAATGGCGCCGATAGAAAAGATGTGGGAAAACGTGCTTACACTTGAGCAGGGACAGCTTTTGGATTTGAAGGAAATTCAGGCTGCTCTTATCAGAATGGGCTATGAAAAAGAGTATCAGGTCCAGACGATGGGACAGTTTTCTGTCAGGGGCGGTATTCTTGATGTTTTTCCGCTGACGGAGGAGAATCCTATCCGAATCGAGCTGTGGGGAGACGAGATAGACACCATCAGATATTTTGACTGCGAGAGCCAGAAATCCATTGAAAATATTGACCGGGTGAGCATATATCCGGCGGCAGAGCTTGTACTTAGCGATGAGGAAAAGGCCGGGGGAATTGACAAGCTTAAGGCAGAGGCAAAGCGTGTGTCTGACAAGCTTAGAAAGCAGATGAAGACAGAGGAAGCACACAGAGTGACTGTGATGGCAGACGAGCTTACCGAGGAGTGGGGAGAGCTGTCCATGTATGCGGGCATGGATGCTTTTTTGTCGTACTTTTTTGACGAGAGAGTCGGGCTTTTGGATTATTTTAATCCATCGGACAGCCTTATATTTTTCGATGAGCTGACCAGATGTACAGAGCAGGGAAAGCTTACCGAGACTGAGTTTTCAGAGAGCATGAAGCAGAGACTTGCGATGGGATATATACTTCCGGGGCAGATGAACGGTCTTTTTACAGAGAAGGAGATAGTGGCAAAGCTCGAGAAGTATTCATGTATCGCACTCGCTGCGCTCGATAATAAAGCAAACGGACTGCACCAGCTGGGAAGCTATGGTATTCACTGTCAGAGCGTCAGCCCATACAATAACAGCTTTGAGCTTTTGATAAAGGACTTAAAGCGCTATAAGAAAAACGGCTACAGAGTCATTCTTTTATCCGGTTCAAGGACAAGGGCAAAGCGGCTTTCAGAGGATATCACAGATCAGGGAATCACATGCTTTTATACTGAAAACTACGACCATGAGCTTTTTGAGGGGCAGATTATGGTCTGCTACGGCAAGGTGAGAAGAGGCTTTGAGTATCCTATCCTAAAGTTTGCCGTGATTACGGAGTCAGATATTTTTGGGGCGCAGCAGAAGAAAAAGAAGCGTCACCGCACCTATGAGGGTGAGAAAATACAGAGCTTTACCGATTTGTCGGTTGGGGACTATGTAGTGCATGAAAACCACGGACTAGGTATTTACCGCGGCATTGAAAAGCTTGAGGTGGACAAAAAGGTAAAGGACTACATCAAGATAGAGTATCAGGGTGGCTCCAATCTCTATATTCTTGCCACTCAGCTTGATATGATACAAAAATATGCCGGAAAGGATGCCAGGAAACCAAAGCTCAACAAGCTTGGCGGTCAGGAATGGACCAGGACGAAGAATCGTGTCAGAGGTGCGGTAAAGCAGATTGCAGGAGACCTGGTGAAGCTGTACGCCCAGCGTGAGCAGCAAAACGGATATGCCTTCGGCGAGGATACGGTATGGCAGAGAGAGTTTGAGGAGCTTTTTCCTTTTGATGAGACTGAGGATCAGATTCTTGCAATTGAAGCCACAAAGACTGATATGCAGAGCCATAAAATAATGGATAGACTGATTTGCGGTGATGTGGGCTACGGCAAGACGGAGGTTGCAATCCGTGCGGCCTTCAAGGCAGTGCAGGACAGCAAGCAGGTGGCATATCTTGCCCCGACAACCATTCTGGCACAGCAGATTTATGATACGTTTTCGCAGAGGATGAAGGATTTTCCGGTGAATGTGGATTTGATGTGCCGTTTCAGAAGCGCAGCGGAGCAGAAAAAGACGATAGAGAAGCTTAAAAAGGGTGAGGTCGATATTATTATCGGAACACACCGCATACTCTCAAAGGATGTGCAGTTTAAGGATCTGGGGCTTTTGGTAATCGATGAGGAGCAGCGCTTCGGAGTGACTCACAAGGAGAAGATTAAGCAGATGAAGGTCAATGTCGATGTGCTCACACTGACCGCTACACCGATTCCGAGGACACTTCACATGAGTTTAATCGGCATAAGGGATATGAGTGTGCTTGAGGAGCCGCCGATGGACCGTGTGCCGATTCAGACATATGTCATGGAGTACAATGATGAGCTTGTCAGAGAGGCAATAAACAGGGAGCTTGCCAGAAACGGACAGGTGTACTACGTATACAATAAAGTGCGCGACATAGCAGACATAACGGCAAAGCTGCAGGAGCTGGTGCCGGATGCGACTGTTGCATTTGCGCACGGACAGATGAAGGAGACGGAGCTTGAGCGCATCATGTACCGTTTCATAAATGGTGAAATAGATGTGCTTGTATCCACAACCATTATTGAGACCGGACTTGACATCTCAAACGTCAATACAATGATTATCCACGATGCGGACAACATGGGACTTTCACAGCTTTATCAGCTTCGCGGACGAGTCGGCAGATCTAACCGTACTGCGTATGCATTTCTCATGTACAGGCGCAACAAGATGCTAAAAGAGGTGGCAGAAAAGCGTCTTGCAGCGATAAAGGAGTACTCAGACCTTGGCAGCGGCTTTAAGATTGCCATGAGAGACCTTGAAATCCGTGGTGCGGGCAATTTGCTCGGAGCGGAGCAGAGCGGCCATATGGAGGCAGTGGGCTATGATTTGTACTGCAAGATGTTGAGCGAGGCTGTAAAAGAGGCTAAGGGCATCGAGGATATCAGTGACAAATTTGATACGACCGTGGATATTGTTACCGATGCTTATATTCCGGCAGGTTATATTGCAAACGAATTCCAGAAGCTGGATATATACAAGCGTATTGCAGGCATAGAGACAGAGGAAGAAAAGGACGAGATGCTCGAGGAGCTCATAGACAGGTTTGGTGAACCACCAAAATCTGTGCTCAGCCTGCTTCGCGTGGCAAGGCTTAAGGCATTGGCACATGCCGTATATATCACTGAGATAAAGCAGACCGGCTCACTGATAAAGCTTACCATGTTTGAACGGGCAAAGATAAATGCGGAGAAGATACCGGAGCTTATTGCCCAGTATAAATCCTCACTCAAATTTAATATGGCAGAAAACCCATATTTCACATTTGATTTAAAAAATGGCAGCGTGGCAAAGAAGCGGGATGTGCTTGATGTGGTGGAGGAACTGATTTCGCAAATGCGTAAGGAACTGATTACGGCTGAATAGTTACCCGAATTTTGGAATCATGTAGCATATAGCATAGGAAACACCACATGTTTTACGCGAAATTGACGATAATTTACAAAGTTTAGAAAATGCTTGCCAGCAGGCCTGAAAAGCTCTATAATATACGAGCGATACTATACCATTTTTAAAGAGGATAGATACAATGAAAGCGAAAAAAGTAATAGCTATGTTATTAGCTGCAACACTCTCAGTTACAGCTTTTACAGGATGTTCAATAAATAAAACCGCAACAGTTGCGACATTAGATAAAGAGGATATCAAGCTTGGGCTTGTTAATTTTATGATAAGGTACCAGGAGGCCGGTTATGATGACATGTATATACAGTACATGGGCGAGGGCTACTGGGACAAGACAGTATCAGGCAATAATACTGTGCTTGAAACATGGAAGAAAAATGCTATCGAGGAGGCTCATGAGCTCTACACATTAAAGGCGCATCAGTCAGATTACGATGTAGAGGTTTCTGATGATGAGAAAAAGGAAATCAAAAAGGCCGCAGAGAAGTTTATGAAGGCAAATTCCGATGATGTGATAGACGAGATGAGTGCTACAGAGGAGATTGTCGAGGAATATTTAGAGCTTCGCCTCATAAAGAGTAAGATGTATGCTGCAATCATCAAAAATGCTGATTCAAGCGTGACGGATGAGGAAGCCAATATGGCTGCATACACCATTGTGAAGCTTGATTACAAGGGTGCATATGACTCTAATTACCAGTATCAGACATATACAGATGAGCAGTCAGCACAGATAAAGGCACAGGCAGATGCAGTGGTAGAGGCGCTTGCAGGAGGATCATCCTTAGAGGATGCAGCCAAGGCAGCAGGCACTACAGCCACAACAGGCACATACGCCACATACGTTGATCCGGATGCGGAGAAGACAGATGATTCAGATAAGAAATCAGATGACACAGAGTCCACCGAGTCTGTAAGTGATATCGAGTCTAAAGAGAGCTCAGAGTCATCGAACAGCAAGACTAAGGACAGTGTATACACTACAAACAATCTTGATCAGAGCGTTGTAGATGCACTCAATTCCCTCGAGGAGGGACAGACCTCAGACCTCATCACTACAGACAGCACTTACTATATCGTAAGGCTTGACAAAAAGACCGATGAGGAAGCAACAGAGTCAAACAGGAAGACTGTAAAGGGCAATAAAGAGGACAAATATTACAATGGCATCCTTTCAGGATGGCAGGACGATGAAAAATGGTCTGTAAAGCAGAAGCAGCTTGACAAGATCAAGATTCACAATTATTTTACTACTACCAAGAAGGACAAAAAGGCAGCAGACACAAGCGCTACAGAGAGCACACAGCAGTCAGAAAGCACCAATAGTACAGATACAGAGAATACTGAGGCAGTAGATGGAACAGAAAACTAATATCGTACTTATAGGCATGCCGGGAGTTGGAAAGAGTACCATAGGCGTAATACTTGCAAAGGTGCTGGGATACAGCTTCCTGGACGCGGATTTACTGATACAGGAGCAGGAGGGAAAGCTTCTGCGTGAGATAATTGAGGAAAAGGGCACGGATGGTTTTATAGAGGTAGAGAACCGTGTCAATGCCTCTATCAGGGCTGATAGGGCCGTTATAGCTACAGGCGGTTCGGTGGTATACGGAAAAGAGGCCATGGAGCATCTTAAGGAGATAGGCAGAGTTGTGTATCTCAAGGTTTCTTATGCTATTTTGGAAAAACGACTTGCAGATATAAAGGGTAGAGGTGTAGTATTAAAGAAAGGGCAGACTTTAGAGACCCTTTTTGAAGAGCGCTCAAAATTGTATGAGCAGTATGCAGACATCGAGGTTTCCGAGGAGGGGCTTGATGTGGAGCAGACAGTAGAGAAGCTGGTGGAGGCACTTGAATTATAGTGCTTATTTATCGTGATATGATTAGATAATAGTAGCTGCTGCGTCATTTATTAAAAGCAGCACCGGCACAAATGGCGGCTTAAATACGTCGTCATAAATGAAATTTGTAGTTGGATGTATAACAATAGTGTAAATTGAGAATAGTATATTAGGAGGAAGTATACTCCTGAATTCATAGAGGTGGAATATGGAACAGTACGTAATCAAAGGTGGAAATCCTTTATACGGTGAAGTTGAAATTGGTGGAGCTAAAAATGCTGCACTTGCTATTTTGGCCGCTGCCATAATGACAGACGAGACTGTAACAATAGATAATTTGCCAAATGTAAGGGATATTAATGTCTTACTTCAGGCAATCGAAGAAATCGGCGCACATGTGGAGCGCGTGGATATACACAAGGTAAAGATAAACGGTTCATTTATCAGGGGCGTAAATGTCGATAATGAATTCATCAGACGAATCAGGGCATCATATTATTTGATTGGTGCATTACTTGGAAAATACAAGCATGCAGAGGTTGCGGCTTCCGGGAGGCTGTGATATCGGAAGCAGGCCGATTGACCTTCATATGAAGGGCTTCCGCTCCATGGGAGCAGACATAGACATAGCTCATGGCCTTGTCATCGCCAGGGC
>ENA-OQKI01000200-OQKI01000200.1-human-gut-metagenome-genome-assembly--contig:-NODE-200-length-13844-cov-3.432529_pt1 | contig 13844 bp, 9 predicted proteins | sample MGYA00242778_ERZ504798 | MGnify/ENA primary metagenome ERZ504798 (study PRJEB26092, sample SAMD00036414) | human gut metagenome | host: Homo sapiens | study: EMG produced TPA metagenomics assembly of... | reverse complement strand
TTAACATGTACTTGTCAGCGTAGTTATAGTTCAAACGTGTGAAGTAGGAGAGACCGCGGAGTTTCCAGCCGTCATCTTTTACGGTAGCGCCTTCCTTGTTACCCTAAGGAGATATATTTCCAGACATCCTCACCTTCGGGAACATTGGTAGCTGTACCTTCCAGTGACTTCATCTGTTCCTGACGCATGGATACACCCAGCATGCCGGTGAAGGAGTGCTGCCCCCACTTGTCGGTATAAGTGGCCACGTTGTCCCATACCCATTTGTTATAGTCGGTATTCTTTTTGGTCAGGCTGGTAGTGGCCTGTTGCTGGTGAGTGCCGATGTAATAGGTCGGTGTGAAGTCTGTACCACGGATAGCACGATAGTCGTAGCTGTAGCTCGTACGTACATTCAGCTTGTTGGGGAGGAGGTTGAGCTGTGCGTAGAAGTTGCTCAACACCTGATAGACATCATTACGGTTGTCGTAATAGTTGGCTGTGGCAACGGGGTTCTTGAAGTTGGAACCCAGACCCACCTGTTCGGGTGACGCATACTTGTCGGGGAAGATGGTGTCATCGCGGGTATTGTCGAACACGGGGATGATGGACGGAGTGTTGAATGCCTGTTGCCAAGCTGCATTCTTGGGCAGTTGCTGCTGTGAGCTGCTGAATACACCGTTGAATCCGAGCTTCAACCAGCTGCGTGCATCGAAATCCAATGCAGCGCGGAAGTTGAGACGGCGGTAGTAGTTGTCAACATCCATGATACCGTCTTGTGACAAGTAGCTCATACCGGCAGAATAAGTGGCCTTTTCCGTACCGCCGGATACATTAAGACTGTGGTTGGTCATCATGGCTGTACGTAATAGCTCGTCATACCAATTGGTGTCTGCATTGAACTTCAGGGCATTGAGGTCACCTCCGAAGGTCTCGATAGACTTTTCGAAGATGTGCCCGTAAGAAGCAGCGTCCGCTTCCATCAACATGGTGGCATATTCGTGGGAGTTACACATTTCCAGCAGGTTGGTTGCTTTCTGGATACCTACGTAGCCATTGTAGGTTACTTTGGCATCCTGATTGCGTGCACCACGTTTGGTAGTAATGATTACAACGCCGTTGGCGGCACGAACACCGTAGATGGCTGATGCAGATGCATCTTTCAGAATGGTCATGTCCTGAATGTCAGAGTTGTTCAGGAAGTTGATGTCATCGTAGAACATTCCATCTACTACATAGAGAGGAGAGGTATCGCCAAAAGAACCCATACCGCGGATAGTAACTTTGGGCCGTCGCCCGGTGTTCCCGAATTGATGATGTTAACGCCTGGTACCTTTCCCTGCAATGCTGCCATTGGAGAGGAGGTCGGAACATTAACTAATTCTTTTTCTTTAACGACATCAATCGGAGCTGTTAAGTCTTTCGCTTTGGCTGAACCGTAACCGATGACAACGACTTCATCCAGCAGTTGCGTATCTTCCCGCAGCCTTACATTGACAACGGATTGTCCCGCAGCACTTATTTCCTGCGGCAACATGCCTAGATAGTTAAACACAAGTGTTGCCTCTTCAGGGACACCGTTAAGTACATAGTTACCGTCGAGGTCGGTAGCTGCTCCAATAGTAGAGCCTTTTACTACAACCGTGGCTCCGATGATCGGTTCATTGTTCTGGTCAACAACAGTTCCTTTAACTGTCTTTGTTCCTTGTGCCAAAACTGTCAGTGGCAACGAGAACAAAATCATGAATAGAAGAAATAATGTTTGCCTTCTCATAACTAAATTTAAGAGTTAATAATTCTGCCGGCAAAGAAAGTAATAACGGCAAGTAAGGCAAAAAAAATCACTACCACGATAATACGCTTAGAGTAAAAAGGGGTACTGTTTTACTACGTTTTAGTGTAGCTTATTTCTAATAATCAGTTTATTATGATAGAATGGTTTGTAGCTGTATTATTTCAAGTCAATGAGAAAATCTACTAATCCCGTTCCGTCGGGGATATCCAGCTTCTTGCGCAGACGGTAGCGTGCTGCCTCCACTCCCCGGATGGTAAGGTTGGTCATTTGCGCAATGTCTTTCGTAGAAAGGTTTAGGCGCAACAGTGCGCAAAAACGCAGATCGGTGGCGGTAAGGCTGGGATAACGTTCGCGCAGGTTGCGGAAGAATTTCTCATGAATTACTGTTTCTATAGATGGAGCTGAAGTCTTTGGTGTAGTCTTATTTTTATCAGCCCACTCATACAATGCGTGAATGTCTATCTGCGGTCCATCCTCCAGTTCTTCATCTCCTTTTACAATATGAAGCGGAATAATATCGATATCGTATTTCTTTAAAACTTCCTGTGACAGATCACATGTACTGTCTGATATAATTTTACCATTTTAACACCTCCAGGCTTTCAAAAATCATTTTGTCCTTCCTTTTTGTTCTATTATACTATCTTATTTTATTATTTCAATTGCGGCATAAATATATTATTTTCATGCCCATATTCAATAGTTACATTTTCTTTTTATTACAGTATCAAAAAACGATATTTTCACCAGGGGGGTGAAAGCAACGTTCATTTTACTGTTGGCTGGCTCAGCTGGCTTTGTGCTATTGCCTTGTAGTAAACACAAATAGAAATGATTGCTGTAATCGCTTCCGTGATCCAAAACGCATTCCAGACGCCAACTGCTCCGAAAAGCCTGCTGAGAAAAAACGCAGTTGGGATGATAACCACAACATACCGGCAAAGTGAAATCAGTAATGAAGGAATGCCTTTTCCAAGTCCCTCCAATGCGCCGGAAGATGTAACGGAAACCGCCGAGACAATAAAACCGGCGCCGATGATACGCAGGGCTGTTTTCCCGGTCTGGATTGTCGCTTCTGTGTGGGTAAACAGCCCCATAAGCTGGCCGGGGATTAGCAGACATATCACTGTTCCAAGCACCATAATGATACCGCTCATGCACAAGACGATTTTATAAATCTGGCTGACTCTTTTGTTCTCCCCCGCACCGTAGTTATAGCCGATCAAGGGGCGCATCCCCTGAACAATGCCATTAGCCGGAAGATAGATGAATGTCTGCAATTTGTAATAGATTCCCAAAACCAGAATATACACTTCGGAATATGCCGCCAAAATAGCATTGAGCGCCGAAATCAAAAGAGATGGGAGCGCAAGATTCAAGGTTGCGGGAATGCCGATGGAGTATAGCTTTATTACCATCTTTTTGCTGAGCAAAATGTACTGCCTGCAGATATGCACGCGAATTGGCCGCACAAAATAAACGACCAGATAAATCGCAAGCGTCAAGGTCTGCCCGATGCCGGTTGCCAGCGCGGCGCCTTCGATTCCCATTTTAGGGAATGGACCATAGCCAAAAATCAGAACGGGGTCTAAGACAATGTTTATTATACACCCACACATCAGGCTGATCATAGTTGTTTTCATGTTTCCTACAGCTTGGAATATTTTCTCGAATGTAACACCAACAACTATAATCAATGTAAAAGAGAACGCAATAACAGAATAGTGGACGCCAAGTTCAATCACTGTCTTGGATGAAGTGAACATTCCTAAAAAAGCCGGCATCATTGTAATACCGCAGACTGTCAAAACAACGCCGTGAATCATGGCAAGCACAAGTCCCTGCGTGGCAGCTTGATCTGCTTTTTTGTTATCTCCAGCGCCTAGATAGAAGGCGATCACTGCGTTGATTCCAACGCCAAATCCAATTCCAACAGCATTGATAAAATTTTGAACCGGGTAAACCAGTGATAATGCCGTCATAGCTTCCTCGCTGATCTGCGCGACGAAAAAGCTGTCGATAATGTTGTATAGAGAATTAACCAGCATGGATAAAACCATAGGCAGGGTCATGGATAAAATCAGCGGCAATACCGGTTTTTCTTTCATAAAAGTATCGTTCATCATTTCTCCTCCTTGGAACATGTTATAAGATATTTTTGTGGCGATGCCATGCCATTATTACGAGAGCAATGAGCATAGTGGCGGTTTCCGCAACAGGAAATGCAAGCCAGATTCCGTTCAGTTGGAATAATTTGTCCAGACACCATAAGGCAGGAACAAGGAAAAGCAGTTGTCTGCATAATTGAATCGCTATGCTGGAACCTACTTTTTCTGTCGCCTGAAAATAGGTGGAAATCATGGTAGAGAGACCGCAAAACAGATAGCTTGCCGCCATAATTCGCATAGCGGATATTCCAAAGGAGCGCATGGCTTCCGACGCTGTAAATAATTCCAAAAGCTGCGCCGGAAAGAAGTTGACGGTCAATGTTCCCAGTATCATCATACCGGAGACCAAAGCGGTTCCGTATCGGAAAGCGGAGTGCAGCCTATCTCTGTTTCCCGCACCGTAGTTAAACCGCATAATAGGCAAACAGCCCTGAATCAAGCCGTTTACTGTCATAACGACCAGCTGCTGCACCTTAAAATACGCACCGAAGAATGCAATCGCCGTATCGGAATACGCCACCAGAAACAGATTGACGAATGTCACCATAAACGAACTGAGGGCATTCATAATGAAAGATGGTAAGCCAAGGGCGAATATACGGGCAATCATCCACTTTTGTATATGAAATTCTTTGATCTTTATCCGCACTTTTTGCTTTTTGCCCAGCAGCAAGGCAAATGCCAAAATCATGGATAACAAATAGCCCGCAACAGTAGCCACCGCAGCGCCACGGATTCCCATAGCTGGAAAAACACCAATACCAAAAATTAGGAGTGGGTCAAATACAAAATTAACGACCACTCCTGCAATCTGGAACCACATAGGAGCAATCATGTTCCCAGTAGCCTGTATCATCTTCTGGATTGCGATATGCACCATGTTGGGAATTTGCATGAACGAACATACGCTCATATAGGCAAGACTCAACTGATAAATTTCTTCGTTATTGGTGAATGCCCTAAAGTAGGGTTTCATAATCAGTAATGACAGAAGATTGAGCAAAGCACCAATTCCAAAGGCCAGTAACAATCCATGTGTGACGGTAGTATTTGCCTCATTCTGCTTTCTCTGTCCAAGATACCCTGCAATCAGTACATTCACGCCAACGCCGATCCAGATAGATGTCGCATTCATCAAAGTTGTAATGGGAAACGACAGGGAAACCGCCGTCAAAGCATTTTCACTCAGCCGCGCTACAAACGCGCTGTCTATCAGATTATAGGAATATTGCAGAAACATAGAAATCAGCGGCGGTATCGACATTTGCCAGATGAGTTTTCCAACTGGCGCAACCGCCATTTTGTTATTTGTCTGCATGCTTTCCCTCTTCTCCACAAATTGTCCGAACATTATAGTCCTCCATTCTGCTAATACTTCCGAGATACAAGCAACAAAAAAGCCACACAACTATCACAAGATAGCTGTGTGGCAAAAAGATGACCGAATCCGGAAAAGTCCACTAAAATTTTGCGTTTATCATTATAGCGAACTTGAAGGAGACTGTCAAGCAGCACTCATTACGGAACTATGCAGAAGAGAGAAACTATATCTCTCTCCATGCTTATTAATACACATAAAGGTACATCGAAGCAAAAGGTTGAACTCTTCTCCCAACATAACATATGCCGAGAAAATTATTTCTTAATATTGATTCATGCTTTGGCACATAGCTGCCTTCTTTAAACTGTAACACGTAATTCGGCTGTTCCATTATTTGGCAAGCTTATCGATCCATGCAAACAATTCTTCCAGATCATAATCTCCGCTATGCGGTAATCCCCACGGCAATGAAAAGTCCACTTCATAACCTTTGTTCTTTAACATTGTTGCCAATATTACAGGAATCGCAATCAAAGTATCTCTGTCAAAAGCTCCATGACGGATTCTCCAGTTTTTTGTCGTATCGGTCATATTGACACCGATAGTGATCATGCTCTTATCTTCTGTTCAGCGTTAACCTCTAAAACGCTTCGCACTTCTTCAATCGCAAAACACTGACAGAATATGGCGGTGCCTCGTATACGAACTCTGAGGAAGCGCCATGCATATTCACGGTAATATTCTTCACCTTCTCCGGCTCTTCAAAGCTGTTTTCATCCCCTTTTTCACCGCTAAGAAGTGTTACGGTATAGTCGCTCTGTACCTGACAGTCCAGTGTAATGGAAACCGGATCCACATCTCCTGCAAAATTAACCGCCTTAATAATGATTTCGTCCTTGGTGTCAGTTACTACCGAAACAAAAGCAGGTCCGTAGGGAATCGAAATTTCCTTCTGAAGCTCACCATCAACATACAGGCGAATCTGTTTTCCGTCCGTTTCATATCCAAAGCGGTGATATTCTCCCGGTTTTACTGAAATAGCAAAGTCCTCAGTCAGCTTGTTGTCATGCATAAAGCCAAACTCTTCCAGTGAACATTGTCCTCCATTAACCTTCCAAAGGAACGGACGCACCAAAGCTGCATTCCATTCTTTTTCCACTCCGGCCGTAATCACGAGCTGCTCATCATAATAGGAACGAACCACCCTGGCACTGAATATACCCAACTCGAAGTAAGCATTTTCCTCAACAAAAATATCGGTCTCAAATCTTCCATAAGTCTGGTCTTCTTCTCCAAATACCACAAAGCTCTTGGTCTCATCAGCCCATTCCAGAATACTGTGAAATTCCTTTTTCTGCTCCTCATCCGGAAGCTGAAGCAGGCAGCCATCCTCTGTATCCTGCACATGTCCCATTAATTCATGAGTAATCTTTGCTTCTTCTCCATTCCAAATGGGATTTCTGAAGCGAAGTTCCTTATTGGATTTTAAAGATGCCATTCCGGTTCTCGGACGATAAACACGTCCTCCCTCATCTTCGGATCGCACCACATATTCTCCGCGATTTTGACCGAACATTTTCCAGACATAATAAGTAGGAATTCCAAAGCTCTGATGATTATTGAAACGAATCAGATTAGGATACCACGCTCTGTAATTTACATTTTCAAATAATGGAGCATAAGAGGCCAATGTTACGATATCCTGATTTTTCTCAATACCCATAAGGAAAGCCGCTTCTCCCAAAGCCGCATACAACTGTCCCATATAGTTGCCTTCGTTTACAGCCACCTCTCCTACAAAGATTTTTGGTCCCTTACGATCGTAGTCATCATAATAATTTACATGTTCTGCAAAGAACTCTGTTGTATTGTAAAAATGTTCATCCACGCACTCGGCAGGACAACCATTTTTCTCTACATGCTCATTGGCTATGGTTTTAATCTGGGGATACAGTTCCTTTACCTTCTTATAAATCATGTTGTATCGCTTTTCATAATCCGGACCCCAGTTTTCATTACCAATTTCCAGATAGGTCATTTTAAAGGGTTCCGGATGCCCCATAGAAGCACGAAGCCTTCCCCATTTGCTTTCCTTAGAGCCGATAGCATATTCAATGGCATCCAGTGTATCCTGTACCATTTCATCAAGAGCCTCTCCTTCCAGAAGGACACTCTTTCTTCCCTGACAGGTCATTCCGCAGTTACATACATACAGGGGCTCCATCCCCAGATCCTCGCAAAGCTGCAGATATTCATGAAAGCCAAGTCCTAATGTACTTCTGTAATGCCATACAAACAGCTTACTGGGTCTTTCCCATACCGGACCTACCGTATCCCGAAATCTCATCGCTGTGGACGGTGTCGTTCCTTCCACAATACAGCCTCCGGGAAAACGCATAAACTTTGGACTCATTCCCTTAAGCTTTTCTACAAGATCTGTTCTGAGTCCATGCCCCATGTAGGTATTGTCAGGCATTAGTGAAATAAATCCCAGCAGAATCTCTCCGCCTTCTTTGCAGGAAATAGTAAGCTGTGCCTCGTGACAATCCTCAGCTGCTGTCAGCTTCATGTCATATCTTGTATACTCCTGACCGGAAACCACCAGACTGTTTCCAGTCAGTACTTTTCCCTGGTATTCGATCGCTACGTCCAGTCCTATTTCTTCCTTTGCTTTTGCAAATAAATACAAAGAGTAACTTTCTCCAGCCTTTACGGATATACCGCAGTAACCGGTATTAGTCAGAGATCCGTCCTTTTCAAACTGTATACGCAGAGCTGCGTCCCGGTGTTCATTCAGGGTATCCGTCAGTTCCAGTTCCATCTTTGCATTGTGTGTATACCATGCCGGTATTTCTGTCTCCGGAATATTGTTGCCCTTTACCCAGCGGCATAAGCCTTCTCCGTTGCAAAACTCATCCAGCCATCCGGATACGGTTTTTACATGGATGCCATCCTCCTGCTGTATATAACCCTCCGGTAAAACGGAATCTTCGAAGCTTCTGTTTCGAAGCATTTCCGGATAAAGTCCTCCGTCTCCGGCACGGTTAATGTCTTCAAAAAAGATTCCGTATAAATCCCTGGCTGTCTCAAATCGTCTTTCCTTTGTTTTAATCTTTAACTTGCTCATTGTAGTCTCCTTTTTTACATTCCAAGAGTTTTGAACACTGCCTGTATATGCAATAACATAGATTATGATAACTCAAATGATCTTAATGCAGCATTTCCGTTACCGCGATAGGTCAGGTAAAGCGCCTGTATTCCATCCGGAATCGTAACCGGTGCGGTATACTTTTCCCAGACATTGGTATATTGAACCTCTAATGTTGCCAGTACCTCTCCATCCCATGCTGTCTTTACTTCAAAAGTGCCATCTGCATAGCCCCGGATCCAAATACTGATTTCACGAATATCATGGCAGTCAAAATATTTGAAGCCGATGGTAGTTGAATCTGTAATATTGGCAATATATCCAACTTCTTCGTCTCCATCCCTGCCGTCCTGCATTACTCGTGGAAAATTCCCTTCGCCCACATAAACTGATGGGGTATCGGTAAACAGATTACATGCAAGATAAGCGGGGTATTCTCCTTTACCCTCAAGCGGACCTCCATTTAAACCGCAGGAGGTAATTTTTACCTGTGGAATACTGCCGTCCGGCATAATCTGCAGCTTTTCAGCACATCCCTGTCTGCTGTACCAGGTATTATTGGTATGCCTGTGATAAAAAATGTACCAGTCCTCTCCGATCTGCACAATACTTCCGTGATTATTGGCACCGTAAGCTGTTGGCATATCTGCCGGCTTGTAGGTATCGATGTGCAGATCACAATTGCTGACAATAACTCCGCCATAGACAAAGTCCCTAGTAGGATTCTTGCTGGTGGCATAACATAATTCGTGCATTAATATGGATGAATAGACAAAATAATAGGTGTCACCTACTTTACGGATGGAAGGTGCCTCAAAAAACTCATGTCCCTCAAATCCGGTACCGGCACCATATTCACAGCCGGGGGCCACAAACACCGGAGCTTCCCTGATCGTCAGCATATCTGCTCCCAACACCGTAGCCATAGCTCCGGTACGGGATTTATCACCTTTTCCGCAAAATCCGGTATAAAGATATGTCACATCTCCTTCCGTCAGAACCCCCGGGTCAAACTGGGGCTCATCACCTTCCTTTTCGCCCAGACGTGTGCCATCTTCATAATGAACATAGCCATAAAATTCATACTTTCCTGCCGGAGTATCACATACAGCAACTGAAACTACCGAAACCTTGTCCAACACGTAATAAAGATAGTATCTTCCGTCCGGTCCCACCGTAACATCCGGGGCATACAGACACATTTTGCCTTCCGGGTTCAGCGGATCGGCTGTCTTCGGATAAATCACACCCTCATATCTCCAATTGCCCAGGTCATCGACCGGAGCTGACCAGCACACATAGTCTCCCATGCAGAAAACATATCCGTTAAAGTAATCATGGGATCCGTAAACATATACGCGATCGCCAAAAACATAAGGTTCTCCGTCCGGAATATACTCCCAGGACGGTAAATATGGGTTAAACGCTTGTTTTTTCACTTTGATAGCCTCCTTTGCAAGCCTAATACATGTACATTGTTTCATAAAGCAAATTACTAGTTTAAGCCTTCAAGCTGACCACACGATCATAGTCATATCCTCGATCCGGATTCACCTTTCCGGCATTCAGTTCGAAATAAACCACACCGTTTTCGTTTACAGGAAGCTCTACGCAGATATTTCCGTCCTCCTGCTTTTTACGCTCTGTTTTTACAAAAGGTCTGGATGATTCCCGAATCAGCTTCGTCTGTTCCTCACTCAGATTGGCAGGTTCTCCCATATCATGCCATACCTTCAAAGGATTACATGTTTCCTCATCTACCGTCTTAGTCAGGAAGCAGTACTCCTCCTGTTCAGCCGGAAATGTAAACTCCAACAGCATTTTTTCTTTACCCTGTTCTGTACTTTTACGGGCAATATTCCAGGCTACACCTAGATAATCACCATTTGCACGTTTCAAAACGACAATATTGTCATCCTTATATACACAATTGGCTTCACTTTCCTCAAGCTTTTTGTAAAAAGCAAATGTCCAGAAGGTCGGCTTGGTAATACAGCCATTGGCAACCAGTCCAAAGCCGCCGTGGAATGGTGTAAAAGGAACTCCCTGCTCTTCAAACACATCACCAAATGTCCAGTAGGAATAGGATTCATTCACATCTCCCAATCTGGAAAGCTGCTGTGCTATAAGGGCCGCATTCAGGTTTGTATCATGAATGACGCCCTGAGGAGTATAGGAGCTGTTGAACTCCGTGATATGAATCTGCAGACCCTTATATTCCGGGAAACTGTCAATAATATCTCTGGTTGTTTTTAAATTGGCAAAGCCGTCCTCTGCCTTCATCAGTTCAGAATATGCATAATGTCCAATACATTCCGGCGGATCAATGGTGTAATGATGTCTGGTTACAAAATCCACAGGTATGTGATTCTCATGGCAATATTCCATAAATGCCTGAATCCATTTCTCATCCGTTCCTCCACAAACAGCAGGGCCTCCTACACGGAATCCCGGATTCACTTCCTTTATGGCATCAAAGGTTCTATGGAACAGCTTAAAATATTCCTGCATATCCGCATTTTCCCAGAAGCCGCAAAGATTGGGCTCGTTCCATACTTCAATGGGCCATTGAATAACTTCCTCTTCTCCATAGCGTTCCATCAGATGCCGCAGCAATGAATGCACCATATTACACCACATATCATAATCTTTTGGAGGAGTGGTATTTCCCTGCCAGTAAAAGATAGTCTGGCTTCCACTTGCCAACTTTTTAGGCATAAAACCCAGTTCAAGAAAAGGTCTCAGCCCCACCTTCTTATAGGCATCCATTACTCTATCCAGATAAGTATAGTTGTACTCAACCCTTACCTTACCATCCTCCTCATAGGTCTGAAAGATCGCCATATCATCACAGAATAATCCATGTCCCCGGATATGCTTAAATCCGATTTCCTTTTGAACCAGGCGCAGCTCCTCCTGATATTCTTCTGTCAATGCAAGCCCCATTCTTCCGGTTCCCACACAATAATCTACATTATTGTGAAAAAAGGCCTTTGAATCCTTTGTAATCACGATCTTTTTTCTGTCATTCTCTGTTGCCCCACCAAAATTTACCATGCATGTATCTCCTTCTTCTAAATCATGTTCCTATGCAGTCACGCATCAGATGTCTGACCGCTGCACGATCCGCAGCTCCCTGATGACGATTGCCATATTAATATGATACTATCGCATTGATTTAAAATTTCCAATGATTTATACTATAAGAAAATTGATATATCCTCTGATGTATCAGAACGGAGATTCCAAATGACTGAAATTGAATTTGTCGGCTACAGTGCCGTTCACCCCTCAGATTTTATATATGATGTTCCGAATGGCTTTACAGGCTATCTTCTGCTTCTTTTCGACTCTCCCTCGGAGCTGCTCATAGACGGAAGACTAATGCGGACAGCCGCCAATTCTGCTATTCTGTATACACCAGGAAGCAGGATTTATTACCGTGCTGCCGGTGAAGAATACCGGAATGACTGGATTCGTTTTCGTTCCGATCACTCCTTCGTGAAGCTGTTTCCGTTAACAAACACCCCATTTCCCGTAACAGATCCGGAATACTGTCATCAGCTTTTTAAATTACTAACCTGGGAGTCCGCCTTTTTCTCCTCTGAAAGCGAATCAAACATTACTCACCTGCTGCGGGTTCTGTTCTCCAAATTAAGAGAAGGAATCCAGAATGAGTCCCCGGGTATTCACGATCATGAGCTGGTTGCATTGCATAAGATGATCTACAATAATCCTCAGCTTCCATGGAATATAAACATGATGGCTGCGAAGCTTCACTTAAGTCCCAGTCATCTTCAGACTCTCTATCACCGCAAATTTGGCTCCTCCTGCATAGACAATGTCATCGAAGGACGTCTGCGCCGTGCACAGGATTTATTAGAGTACAGCGAATACTCCATCCGCGACATTTCCGAGCAATGTGGTTATAATAATGTAGAGCATTTCTGCAGACAGTTCCGTCAGCATAACGGCTGTACCCCTGGACAATACCGGAAAAATGCATCAGCGGGAAGCAACAAAAGACTTCTCACCCACAATACCCTGGGAGGAAGGGAGTTTGAGAAGATTAATCGAAATATCCGGAAATAGTGTTTCGGTAGCTGCTTTATTCAGCATTTCCTTAAGCGTTCGCTTCTACCTGTAAATAAATTTCAGCTTTCCGATACCGATTTCATCTCCTGTGTGCCCCGATTCCAGCTTACATTTTGTACCGGAGCTTCCCGGCTCTGACTTCCCTGATTACCTTATAGGTCTTTACCAGATCCGCGATCATCTCTTCAATCTCGCTCATAAATTCTGTGTCCTGATAATTTCCCTTCTCCACATCAAGAAGTTTCTGTTCTCTGACATTTCTTTGTCCTCTTTTCTTTGAATTATGAAAGAAAAATTATCCCTTCATATAACAAAACACTCAGAGCCTGTTTTACAGTGGTCAAAAGCAAATTTTTTTACTTTTTTTCTTACGAGTTTTCTTGCATGTTTTTTTTAATGCCACTCGTAAGAAACTCGTAACATTAGATTTTTGCATTTTTCCTGAAATTAGGTAAAGAAAAAGAGCATATGGAATTGAATCCATACACTCTATGATTACTGGAACTTTATTTCATTTTTAATTCAACAAACTTGAATTTGGCTATTTCGTTGCAACAATACTTATCCAATGATTTTTTGCATTTGAATACGTTTTGATCTCTGTAAAACCCGCTTCTTTCAAAGCGGCAACAAGTTGTTTAGATGTGTAAAATCTTCATACCATTGATCATCTTTGTCCATTTTTCATCTGCGGTCATTCGTTCCGTCACTCTCGTTACAAATCAGGAATATGCCTTTCGCTTTTCAGCACACGGTTGACCTCGGAAAAAGTCATTTTACTAATCCTAGGCCAAAAGTAAACTGTTTCGAAGGCAGAAACATAATCAAAAGTCGCGTCAAAAAGGGTATAGCAGATACATCTCCTTGAACTACATTACATTTCCCTTGTTTAATGGCGAGGGCGTTCAATTTTTGAGATTCTGCCACACTAACCTCAGAATAATCCATTCCTGTCACGTGGCCATTTCTACATCTATCAAGCCAGACCGCAATATTTGCTCCGCCGCCACAGCCGACGTCAAGAACTTCAGCATCAGACTTCGCGGAGATATTTGAGAATCCCCATTGCGATAATTTGGCGTGACCGCTGTTCATCATCTTCGTCATCAATTTTCCGCCGAAGCCTTGTGGCTTACGGGTATTTTCAAAAAATCTCATTACAGAATTCCTCCTCCACAAACTACCGGTTTTTCTTAATTCGACAAACCGGTATTGCTCAATCGTTTTTCTCCGTTAGGAGAATATACAATCCATAAAATAAAAAGAAACAAGGAAATAAAACCGTAGAATACAATAACTCCTATTTACTAAAATACTTATAATCTATTCTTCCGAGGT